>Ga0208823_1003147_pt1 | contig 11939 bp, 7 predicted proteins | sample AD_UKC075_MetaG_FD_184440 | JGI IMG/M metagenome (GOLD analysis project Ga0208823, IMG submission 184440) | Active sludge microbial communities of municipal wastewater-treating anaerobic digesters from USA - AD_UKC075_MetaG (SPAdes) (version 2) | ecosystem: Engineered > Bioreactor > Anaerobic >... | reverse complement strand
CACGCTGCACGATAAATCGCGACAGAGCGACCTGTCCCTCCTCAAGGTCGGCAAGGTTGCCGACGGCGCTTTCCGGATAGTTTGGCATGCGGCAGTCAGTTCCCGGTCGATTTCCGGAGCGGCAGGGGAACCGCGTCCGGCAAGTACAAGGGGCCGCCCGGCAGCCCCCTCCATTCAAGTTTACGGCAATAACATCGTGACGCCCGGGCAGCGGTCAGGGCCAGAACTTCGAGGAAAGGCAACCTCGCCGGAACTTCGCCTGCCCTTGGAACCACTACCCTTTGCGTACAACAGCGTACCAGAAACAGCGGGCGGCAACAGCATGTGCTTTGGCTGATGAAACAACTGGCCAACAGCGGTTAGTCGCCGACCGGCAAGAGTCCGCCCTGCGCCAGGGATCCGTGCCACCCGCGTCAGCCTTTCCACGTCTGCTGCGTTATTTATCTATCCATGCCGAGAGCGCAATCAGGTGGCTTTCACAGCAACCGAGCAGGACATAATCATTACCGTGAGGACGTCGATGAACAGGCTTCCGGAAGCAGACCAGCCATACTGCGGCCGCCGCGCAGCGCCGGCCGTGAGCGCCGACGCCTCGGCTATATGTCGCTCGATGCCGCTGTTGGCGCTCATCCTCAGCGCCTGCATCGTGTTGCCGCCGGAGGGCCCCAGCGTGATGGTCCTGCCCGGGTCAGGGCAGCGCTTCGAACAGTTCCGGGCCGACGACGCGATGTGCAGAAATTTTGCCAGCCAGGCGATCGGGCCAAGAACCCCGCAGTCTGCCGCCGTTGATGCCGGTGTCGCCAGTGCTGCGCTCGGCACGGTGATCGGGGCAGCGCTCGGCGCGGCCGTCTGTTGGTTCAACGTCCGATCGCCGTTTTCTATACTGGCAAAGCGGTCGGGCCGCAACCGTCGGGTGTTCGCCCCATCCTGTAGCCCCTGGCGGTTTCGCTGGATGGAAACGGCAAAAACTGCCGATGACACCGGAGTCACCGCCGTCCGTTGCCGGCTTATCGGACGCTTGTCCAGAAAAATGTGAGGTGGCAGTCCGAAATAGGCACCACCCCGAGCAAAGCGCGGCTATATTAAAGGGTGATGGGCGTCCGATAACTCGAGTTTCGGCAGGGAGTAGGAATGGTCACCCAAACAGCTGACGGCAAGATCGTCTTCCAGTTCTATCGTCCGGGTGCTCGGAGCATGGTGATCTCGGGCGACTTCAACGGCTGGCAGCACTCCTTCCATATGACGCGGGCCCGGGACGGCTGGTGGCGAGCCCAGATCGAGTTGGCGCCCGGCACGTACCGGTTCCGTTATCTCGCCGACGGCGAGTGGTACACGGATTATGCCGCGTTCGGCGTGGAGCCCGGTCCGTTCGGGTGGAATTCCGTCTTGAAGGTTGACCCGCCCGAACCTCGCCAGGCGGCTCATGTTCCGGACAGCCGCGAGGCGGTGAACGTTACCGATGCCCGTAAGCCGGCCGCCGCTCCCAGTCGTCGGCCCCGAGCCGTTCCCCTATCTCCTCCCATCCGGATCGAGCCGCCGAGTTCGGCCATTGCTGCTCCGGCCACTGGCGAGCCGGAGGCTGCACCTGCGCCGACGGTCGATTCCGCCGCTGCTGCGGGACCGCAGCGGCGTGTTCGTCGCCGACCCGCGCTGGCCGGCTGACTGCGGGGGCGGGCACCTTGCCCGCCTGGTGCACGCGGGGGGGCGGGCATCCTGGCCGCCTTGTGCACGCGACTCGTGGACGCGCATTCCTGCCCGCCTTGTTTGGCACGAGGTGTACCCTCCTCGTACCACCGTGACAGGCGATTCCTTGCCCGATCGTTTTCTCCCGGGCATGGCAACTTGACGTCTCGCCGGAGCCTGGGTAGTCTCTAGGATCTATAGACCGTGGGGCCCTTTCGGGGGGCCTGACGACTGCAATGCCCGGGTGGCGGAATTGGCAGACGCGCATGGTTGAGGGCCATGTCTCAGCAATGAGGTGGAGGTTCGAGCCCTCTCCCGGGCAGTAACGCTTTGGCAGCCTGCAACGACGTCTTGCAGGTCTGCGATCCCGTTCTCAACTCCAGATCTGACAGACGTCCCTCTTCCTCTCTGTGGCTATGAGCCTCGGCCTGTCGGCCATTCCTATCCATGCGGGCGACGCCTCGACTTCTCCAGCTGGTGGCGCAGTTGGTCGGTGGTCATCACCTCGTCTCGCCGGCGATGGAGAATCCGGTGACAGTTCGAATAGACCGGGACTAGATCCGTCAACCGGCGCGGGGTCGGGCCGCGAGATAGGCTCAGCGGTTCTTCATGGTGCATCTCGATAAAGTCTACACCGAAGCTCCCGTACATTTTCGCGAAGTCGAATCTGCAAACACAGCAACCATGCGCGGGAACCCTCGAATAGCCGGCCGAATGTTGACTCTCTTCACCAGTTTCCAGCGGACGGTGAAACCGATGCAGGGCTTTTCACCCCGCCCCGGAAGCGGCAACCGGCCAAAGTACGGATCTGTCTCCAGCGGCAACCAACCGGTCAACTCTCTGACTCTGACCCTGAATTCGGGCTTGGTGCGGTACTCGAAGGCTCCGCCGCGTTCGATCTCTGGGAGGGCACAGAACCGTCGGCCTTTTGGCTTGGGATCGAAGGCGTACACCCGCTTGCCCGCCCATTCCACGGTTGCTGGCTAAAGTCGCCTTCTCCAGCCGGTCCAGCGGAAAGTGTAGGGTCCGTCGACGCGATTCGGGTCAGCCGCGCGTCTGCGCTCGCTTGCTGCGTGTTTGTTTCGCTGTCAAAAATCACTTTCGATTCAGCCGGCCGACACCGGCGGGCAGCCCAATGAGGGTGCCCACCCAGAGGAAGTGGAGCAGCGTCCAGCCTGCGACCACCCAGTACGGCGACTCGGTGACCATTGCATTGCCCCTCGGCGAAGTTCGGATTCCGGTCAGGTCTCTCGACGTTTGCGGTCGGCTTCGAGGAGACGGGCGATTTCCTCGCGATCCGCCTCGCTCAAGCGTTCGTCTGTCAGCAGGTGTGACACCAGGAGCCGGGCGGAGCCGTCAAACAGACGGTCCAGCAGTTTGCCCAGGACGCGTTTGGCGGTGGCTTCGCGCGTGACTTTGGCCGACCAGAGATACCCCCGTTTGCCCGTGGTCTTCTTGACCAACCCCTTTTCGAGCATGACGGTCAACATGGTGGCGACAGTGGTGGTGGCCACCGGTCGCGACCGGCGGACGGCTTGGCAGATGCGGCCGAGTTCCGCCGGGCCGGTCTCCCAGAGGATCTTCAATATTTCGAGCTCGCCGTCGGTCGGCTGCTGGCTGGGAGGTCTGGCCATACAGCGCTCCAGGTCAAGTCACGTCCTTGCGCCCATTCGATATAATTAGAATACCGGCCGCCGCCCGGAGAATCAAGAGCGATTGGTTTGGGTTGCCCGGTTTTCGGGGGCGAGAGAATTTGACTGTACCGTGCCGAAAACACTCGGGGCGACTACCGTAGCGGATCAGGGATCGGGTCGGATGGCCGCTTGCGGCGGGTCCGGTTCATCGCCCATAGCTCAAAGCTCAGGGCTCCTGAGAACCCTCGGGGGCCACAGGTCGTCTATCCCTGATAAGGAGGGGCGGCCCTTCGACCCCTCGGCAAGCTCGGGGCAGGTCCCTTGGTCCCTCGGCGATGCTCGGGGCGGGGTGGTATCGGGGGCGGGGATGACGTAAGATTCGGCCCGTTTCGGCGGAAAATGGCGTGGTTTCGCCGGGACCCGGGGACGGGGAACAACCGACAGCCACGGATCGGAACCTTTGCTGTGAACCGGGACTCGGCTACTGCCGTGTGCGATCAAGCTGCATCACTCTCCAATCGAGCCCTGCTCAGATGGATGTTCGGGTTTCTCCGGCCGGTCAAAGGGCTGACCGTGCTGGCCTGCGTGTACCTCGCCCTGTGGACCGGGGCCGAGGTGACCGTGGTCCGGTACACCGCCGAGACCATCAACCGAATCAAGGAGATCCATCTGCTGGATCGGCCGGCGGCGGGAGCCGGTTTGCTGGCCTGGATTCTTGGCCCGACGCCGGACGCCGCGGGCTTGCGGCAGATCGTTCTGACGCTGGCCGTGCTGACCTGCGGATTGGGTGTGCTGACCTACCTGCGTGAAGTGACCAACGTCAAGCTGAGCATGAACATGGTCTTCTACATCCGGGAGGCCGTGTACGACAAGCTGCAGCACGCGGGCTTTCGCTTTCATGACGCCATCTCGACGGGCGAGTTGATCAACCGTTCGCTGACCGACTTGCAGAACGTGCGAGCGTTCATCAACTCGGCGGTGCTGATCACGCTGGAGATGCTGCTCATCGTGGGCGGCTACTTCGCGTTGCTCTTGTGGCGTTCGCCGCTGGTGGCGCTGCTGGCGCTGATTCCGCTGCCGTTGTGGACGTGGTACATCCTGCGGTTCAGTCGGCAGGCTCAGCCCGCCCTCAAGTCGGTCATGGAGGCGGGCGACCGCAACGTCTCAATCATCACCGAGAACATCGCCGGCGTGCACGTGGTCAAGGCGTTCGCCACCGAGTCGCAGGAGATCCGCAAGTACCACGAGAACTGCGACGAGTTTTTCAAGCGAGTCATTCGCCGAATCCGCATGTTCGCGAACTTCGCTCCGGTCATGCGGGGCATCGCGACCGCATCGCACCTGACGCTGTTCCTGGCCGCGGGTATCCTGATTATCAAGGGGCGGCTTCAGGTGGGTGACATCCTGCTCTTGGGGGCGGCGATGGGGGCAATCCTTGCCCGGCTGCAGCAGGTGTCGGTTATCAACGACCAGTATCAAAACGCGGTCGTGTCGGCGCGGCGGCTTTACGAAGTGCTGATGGCGCGACCGGCCGTCCGCGAGCGGCCCGGCGCCCGGCCGTTGCCCGACGGGCCGGGAGCGGTCACGTTCGAGCGCGTCACGTTCGGCTACGATCCGGCCAAGCCGGTGCTGCGGGATGTGTCGTTTCACGTGCCTGGTGGGTCGGTGGTGGCCATCGTCGGTCCGACCGGGGCGGGCAAGTCCACGCTGGCCAGTTTGGTGTCGCGCTTCTACGACCCGCAGGAGGGCCGCGTGCTCATCGACGGTGTGGACGTGCGCGACGTCACACTGGAAAGCCTGCGGCGGCAGGTGGCTTACGTTTTCCAGGAGACGTTCCTGTTCAGCGAATCGGTCGAGGCGAACATCGCCTACGGGCGGCCGGGCATCGCCGGCGGGCAGATCGAAGCCGCGGCGCGCCTGGCCCAGGCTCATGAGTTTGTGGAAGCGCTGCCCGACGGTTACGCCACGCGGTTGGGTGAGCGGGGGGCATCGCTGTCGGGTGGACAGCGACAGCGGCTGGCCATCGCCCGGGCCATCGTGCTGAATCCGCGGGTGCTGATTCTCGACGACGCCACCGCGGCCATCGATCCCGAGACCGAGCACGAGATTCGGCGGGGCATGCGGTTGTGCATGCTCGACCGCACGGTGTTCGTGATTGCCCACCGTATCAGCACGGTGAAGAGCGCGGACATGGTGGTGGTGCTGGAGGGTGGGCGGGTTGCTCAGATCGGCACGCATGACGAACTGCTGGCCCAGGACGGGCACTATCGCCATATCGTGAATCTGCAACTGTATGGCGCGGATGGCGACGGGGATGGCGAGGAGCGGCTGTCGCACATGGATCGCATGCGCCAGTTCTGTCGCAACGCGGCGGCAACGGCTCCGGAGGATGCGCCATGAGTCAGCTTCGCACAACCGCGGGCGGGCCGGCAGAGGGGGCCGTCTCCGCTGGTCCGGCGGCGCTGGGGCCCAGTGACGTCGCCGGCGAACGCCGTCCATCGCTCGTCCAGCGACTCCGCGACTGGTGGAACAGGCCTTCGGAACTCGAACTGCTCACGGAAGAGGGCGAGTGCCGTTATCGAGCCATCGACGCCCAGTTGATTCGCCGGCTGGCGACGTACCTCCGGCCCTACTGGCGGCAGTACGCGCTGGGCATCGCGCTGGGCCTGGTGATGATCGTGCTGGAGATGCAGTCGCCGCGCTTCATGGGGGCGATCGTCAACTGGACGACGGGCTACCTGGCCGGCACGCTCGATCCCATGCCCACCGAATCCGAGGCCATCCGCCGGATCGTACTCATCGTCCTGCTGTGGGCGGTGGTGGCGGGCACGGCGCTGGTGCTGCATCGCTGGTCCATCATCGTGATGACCGACGCGGGCGAGCGCGTGCAGTTCGATCTGCGACGGGCGCTGTTCGGACACCTGCAGAAGCTCTCCATGAGCTTCTACGACAAAACCAAGCTCGGGCGGATCATCAGCCGCTGCACGAGCGACGTGAACAGTCTGCGCGAAGTGAACGTCTGGGGCATCGACATCGTGGCCAAGAACACGGTCATGATGCTGGTGGCCGGCGGCATGTTGCTGAACACCGAGCCGCGGTTGTTCCTGGCCGTGGCATGGCTCGGCCCGATCCTGTTCCTGCTCAACCGTGCCTATCGCAAGCGGGCAGCGGTGTTGTACCAAATCGCCCGGGAGGGCTTCACGCGGGTGTCGTCGAACCTGGCGGAGAACATCACCGGCGTGCGAGTGGTGACCGCCTTCAACCGCCAGTCGTTCAACCTCGACGTGTTCGACGATCTGCAGGTGGCCAACACACAGAACAACGTGCGGGCCGCGCGAGCCAACGGTCTGTACCAGCCGCTGTTGACGCTGGTGGGCTTCATCGGCCGGGCGATCATCCTGTGCTACGGCGGCTACCTGGTGGCCGCCGGTGGGACGAGCCGTCCCGTGGGCGTGGGGTCGGTGGTGATGGCGTTCCTGTACTGGGACTGGTTCATGGCTCCCATCGTCAACTTCGGGAACTTCTACAACCAGTTGATGATGGCCATGGCCGGTGCCGAGCGCATCTTCACGCTTCTGGACACGCCGCCCGACGTGAACGACGTGCCGGGCGCCAAGCCGCTGCCGCGGGTGCGCGGGCGCGTGCGGTTCGAGCACGTGTCGTTCGGTTACAAGCCGGACCGGTTCGTGCTGCACGACGTGGATTTCGAGGTGCAGCCCGGCCAGATGGTGGCCCTGGTGGGCTCGACGGGCAGCGGCAAGAGCAGCATCATCTCGCTGCTCGCCCGGTTCTATCTGCCGCAGCAGGGACGCATTCTCATCGACGGACACGACATTCGGCTCGTGACGGGCGAGTCGCTGCATCGACAGATGGGGCTCGTGCTGCAGACCAACTATCTGTTCACGGGCACGGTCCTCGAGAACATCCGGTACGCTCGGCCCGAGGCCAGCGTCGAGGACGTCGTGCGGGCGGCCAAAGCGCTGGGTACGTACGAGTCGATCGCCTCGCTCGCTCATGGCTTCGACACCGAAGTGGGTGAGCGCGGGGCGAACATGTCGTTGGGGCAACGCCAGCTCATCTGCTTCACGCGGGCGTTTCTGGCCGATCCGCAGATTCTCATGCTCGACGAAGCAACCAGCTCGGTGGACACTGCGACGGAACTGCTCATCCAGCGTTCGCTCGAACGATTGCTCGCCGGCCGGACCACGTTTGTCGTGGCCCACCGATTGAGCACGATCCAGCGGGCGGATGTGATCCTGGTGATCGACCACGGACGCATCGTCGAGCGCGGCACGCATTGGGAACTGCTCGAGGCCGACGGCCGCTACGCTCAACTCTACCAGCAATTCGTCATGCACAACGACTGAGTTGTTAGCTCTCAGTTCTCAGCCGTCAGCCAGATGTCTGGTTCATAGCTCATAGCTTTTCCCCATTAGGGCCATGTCCTAAGTGTGGCGTTCGTTACCTGCAGCTAACAAACAACGGGCAAGATGCCCGTCCCCAGCGGCGGCGCTAGAATGCGACGGGCTTTACCGTCCATCATGTCATCAGGAGGACTGGCGCATGAACGCCGACGGCCGTTTGGGGATGTGCGTGTGTGCCGTCATTGTGGCGGCGCTCAATGCAGCGTGGCCAACGCCGGCACGAGCCGCGGACTGTAACGGCAACGGCGTGGAAGACGCTCAGGATATCTCGGGCGGCACGAGCCAGGACTGCGACGTGAACGGCGTTCCTGATGAGTGTCAGCCGGACACGGATGGCGACGGCACGATCGACGCGTGCGACGATTGTGGCACGCAACTGACCGACAACAACATCGACGAGTTTTGGAGCATTCGCCAGAGCTCGACGAGCCGGGGCAACGTGCTGTGGTTCGATGCCAACGATGACGTGTACTACTACGACGGGAGTACGGCCACGCTGATTCAGCCTCGAAATCTCAACAATGTCGATCTCGAGGGTGTGGCGAATTTCGTTTTCATGTTGGGCAGCGGGGCCAACCCGGGTGAAGTGCTGGCGGCGTGGCGGCGAGGGACCGATTTCGCCTGGATCTGGGGCAATGATGGACAGGATCCGCGGGATGCGGTCTACACCAATCCGTACGATCCAAACCGGACCATGAACCCTGAAGACGTGGCCATCGCCGATGGCTGCATCTTCATGCTCCTCCAGGCGTCCGATCCGGTGACGAGTAACCTGACGCTGCACGTGTTCCGCATCGATCCACCGACTGGCAGTTCGACGCTCCTCACGGTGGATTTTCTGAACGTTACGCAAAACGGCGGTAGCGGCGCACTGGTCAATTCGCTGGTGACTAGCGGTTGTAAGGCGGCATGGTCGTGGTGCAGCGAAGGCAACGCGGGCACCTGCACGGTCGAACCGGATCTGCACTACTACGACGGGACCTCCACCGTCGTGCTGGACAGGCAGGCACTGGCCCTGGACTTCGCTCGCGGGCGATTACTTTATTCCAAGCCGGTAAACGGTGTCGTTCAATTGTTCCTGTTCGATACGAATCTGCCGAGCCCGGCCCCGGTTCAACTCACCTCGTTCGGGCCGGCGGACAAGCAGATTATCGACGCCCAGACCGACGGGCGGAACGTGGCCATACTGGTCGGCGACGCGGGAGGTCAGAACCGGGAGATCGTCCTGCTGGGCGGGTTGCCGTTGAGCGATGCCGGCACGTCGCCGGCCGACTCGCCGCCCAGTCAGGCGTTCCCGTTCCAGTTGGATCGCGGCCAGTTGTTATGGACGGCCCAGGACACATCGGTGGTCTACTACAACGGCAGCACGTTCCAGCGAGTGTGCAGTTACGGCTGGTTGAACGACGGTTACGTTGCCCAGCTGCGTAAGACGAGCGCGACGGGCAACGACACCGAGGTCTTTCTGTTCACGGGCACGCCGCCCGATGATGCCAAGCAACCGTCGGCGCCGCTCCTGGTCCAGGCGACGGCATCAGGTAACGGAGAGGCGACGGTCTCGTGGAGCACGGTTCTGGGGGCGACGGCATACAACGTCTACTTCGCACGAGAAAGCGGTGTGACGCCGTCGTCCTATCAGACGCTGGCCGGCAGTGGGGCGGTCACTGGCGTTACAGAGAATCGTGCGGTGATCGGGAATCTGGCCGGCGATCAGGTGTACTTCTTCGTGGTGACGGCGGTGGAGGATTCGACGGAGGGGCCGCCTTCCGCGGAGGTGACGGTGATGCCGTGCGTTGATCCCGCACTGGACGGCGACGGTGACGGCACGCCAGACTGCGTGGACGGCTGTCCGAACGATCCTGACAAGACCGCGCCCGGCACGTGCGGTTGCGGCGTGCCGGAGACGCCCGATTGCCCCGGCGATCTGTGTCCCGACGACCCGAACAAGACGGAGCCGGGAGTGTGTGGCTGCGGCGTACCGGAGGCGACCACGGATACGGATGGCGACGGCACACCGGACTGCGTGGACCTGTGTCCCGACGATGCGAACAAGACGGACCCGGGGGCGTGCGGTTGCGGTGTGCCGGAGACGCCTGATTGCCCGGACGATCTGTGCCCCAATGATCCAAACAAGACGGAGCCGGGCGTGTGCGGTTGCGGCGTACCCGACGTCGACGACAACCATAACGGCACACTCGATTGCCTGGAAGACATGGATGGTGGAACTCCGGGCGACAGCGATCAGCAGGGCTGCGCGCCCGGCTTATGCGGCCCCGGTGTCGCACCCATTCTGCCGCTCCTCATTACAGGCGTGTGCCTCATGCGACGAATCGTTCGGCGTGGACGTTAACAGCGCGCCCCCGCGAGTCACTGTCACGTTCGGCAGTATGGCGGTATCATCCCTGGCAAGGATATTCTGCTTGGGAGGTGCAGCCATGCTCCGAATTACCTGTGCTGTGTTGGTCACGTCGTTTGCCGCATCCTGGTCCGTTGCGGATGAGCCCTTCGACTACTTCGCCAACTCCTGGGCTGTCATCGGGCTGAAGGACTATCAGCACGGCACGCGGATCACGCCGACGAACGAACTGGTGCTGGGCGATGAGCGCAAGGTGCGGTTCCGGTTCGGCAGGCAACTCGCGCCGTTGAGCCGCGACCAGGTCAAGACCAACCGGGCCGGCTGGCTGCCTATCATCGAGTTGACCGCGACCGACGAATCGGTGCGCTATCGTTTCACCTTCTTCGCCACACCCTTGCCAGATGTGCCCAATTGGCGGGCGGCGTTCGACTGGCCCGTGGCCGGCGAGAATTACCTCAACTGGGTGGTGGTCGAGATGGTCAACACCGGTTCAGCGCCGGCCAAAGCGTGCTTGCGCATGGAGAAGGTTGACAAGGAACAGGTGGACGGCCGGACGCAGGAGTGGGAGCTTCCGCCCGACGGCGGGAAGATCGAGCGGGCGGTGTTTCGAATCCCGTTCGAGCCGGTGCCGGACGAAAAACGCTACGAGCAGGAGGATGCGCAAGTCTGGCTCGAACGTACCGCGCAGTTCTGGTCCGAGACCGTGTTGGGCAAGGCCCGTATCTCCGTGCCGTGCATCAAGAGCAACGAAGCCTTGCTGGCGGCTCACGTATGCCAGCTCATCGCCAGCGATCACGGCGAGGTGCACGGCGGCGAGGGCTTCTACGACCGGTTCTACATCCGCGACGGCGCATACCAGGTGATGGAGCTGCAGGAGGCGGGGCTGATCGAGGCGGCGCACAAAGCGGTGGCCAAATACCTCGAACACCAGCGGCCCGACGGACGGTTCGAATCGCAGGCCAACCAGCTCGATGCCAACGGCCAGGCGCTGTGGGTTCTGTGGCAGCACTATCAGATGACGCGCGACAAGACCTGGCTGGCCGAGGTGTACCCGCGCATGCGTCGGGCGGTGGATTGGCTTATGGAGGCTCGGCGGCAAGCGCCGGCCGATTCGCCTTTCCCGGGTGTGCTGCCCAACGCCGTGGCGGATGGTGAATACCTGTGGGACGGCAAGCATCACATCGTGGGGTACGACCTGTGGAACCTGCGCGGCCTCCTGTGCACGGCCGACGCCGCCCGGCTCCTGGGCCGTGAGGCGGAGTTCGCGGAGTTGATGGGCGAGGCGAAGGCTTACCGCGAGGCGATCGACGCGATGTGCCGGCGCGTGGGGCTGGCTCATTTTCCGCCCAGCTGGGAACTCAAAGGAACGCACTGGGGCAACACCGAGACGCTCTGGCCGACCGAGCTGTTCGAGCTCGACGACCCCCGCGTCGCCGCGACCATCAAGGAAGTGCGGGAACGACACGGCGGCGGCTTCTGCGAAGGGACGATTCGCTGGACGGGCATGGAGGACGTCATCCACCCCTACATGTCCTCATACACGACGATGACCTGCCTGGTCCGCGGCGAGCACGAGCAGGTGGTCGAGGATTATTACTGGTATCTCCTGCACTCGACGGCCACGCACGGATTCCCGGAAGGCATCTACTACAAGCGGCGTTTCGCCTGGAGCGACACGATTCCGCACGTCACGGGTGCGTGCAACTTCGCGATCATGCTGCGACACATGCTGGTGCATGAGCGGGCCCGTGTGCCGAGCGACGAGAGCGAGTTGCACTTGCTGGCGGCGGTGCCCGACTGGTGGCTGGACGACGGCCAGGAGATTCGGGTTGAGCTGGCGCCGAC
>Ga0208823_1003145_pt1 | contig 11943 bp, 13 predicted proteins | sample AD_UKC075_MetaG_FD_184440 | JGI IMG/M metagenome (GOLD analysis project Ga0208823, IMG submission 184440) | Active sludge microbial communities of municipal wastewater-treating anaerobic digesters from USA - AD_UKC075_MetaG (SPAdes) (version 2) | ecosystem: Engineered > Bioreactor > Anaerobic >... | reverse complement strand
GCGCCGGAGGTCGGGCAGACCGTAACCCTCGGCGGTGATGATGGCCGGCACGCCGCCACGGTGAAGCGCATCCGCGTCGGCGAGGTGGTCCTGATCAGCGACGGGAACGGTGCCGCGGTGCGCGGGCCGGTGCTCACCGTCGACAAGAGCCAACTCACCGTTCGGGTTGAGGCCGTGCTGCACGAGCAACGACCCACGGTGAAGTACGTCGCAGTACAAGCGCTGCCCAAGGGCGACCGGGCTGAGCAGGCCGTGGAGATGCTCACCGAGCTCGGGGTGGACGAGATCGTGCCTTGGCAGGCCGAGCGCTCAGTGGTGCGGTGGGCGGCCGATCGCGTCGAGCGCGGGCTCACCCGCTGGCGGGCGACTGCTCGGGAGGCGGCCAAGCAGTCCCGCCGATTCCGGGTGCCGACCGTTTCGGTGCCGATGACCACCGGCGAACTGGTGCAGCGGATCGCCCAGACCGATCTGACGGTTGTGCTGCATGAGAGCGCGGACGCACCGCTGGCCGCTCTCGAACTGCCCGCCGAGGGCGAGATCATGTTCATCGTGGGCCCAGAAGGCGGGTTGACCGACGCCGAGGTGGCCGCGTTCACCCAGGCCGGAGCCAGGGCTGCGCTGGTGGCGGACGCGGTGCTGCGCACCGGCACGGCCGGCGTGGTGGCGCTGGCCCAACTGCACGCGCTGGCCCAACGCCACGAACTGGCCCGACACGAACTGGCCCAACCGCACGTGGCACTCCCAGACTCGGCGGCGACGAGTGCCTGAGGGCTTCGGGTTCACTCCGGGCGCAGTGCTGGAGAACGGACTGGGACGCAGCGGCGTCATCCGCACCCCGCACGGCGAGATCCGCACGCCTGCGTTCATCGCGGTGGGCACCAAGGCGACGGTCAAGGCCGTCCTGCCTGAGACCGTCCGCGAACTCGGGGCACAGGCCGTGCTGGCGAACGCCTACCACCTCTACCTGCAGCCCGGTTCGGACATCGTGGACGCGGCCGGCGGCCTCGGCAGGTTCATGAACTGGCCCGGCCCGACCTTCACCGACTCCGGCGGCTTCCAGGTGATGAGTCTTGGTGTTGGCTTCAAGAAGGTGCTGGCGATGGACGCCACCGGGCTGGCCAACGACGACGTGATCGCCGAAGGCAAGAACCGGCTCGCGCACGTTGACGATGACGGGGTCACGTTCACCTCGCACCTGAACGGAGACCGGCACCGGTTCACCCCGGAGGTCTCGATGCGGATCCAGCACGAACTCGGCGCCGACATCATGTTCGCTTTCGACGAGTGCACCACCTTGATGAATACCCGCGAGTATCAGGAGCGTTCCCTGGCGCGCACCGAGGCGTGGGCGGCCCGGTGCCTGGTGGCGCACGCCGAGCTGACCGGCGAGCGGGTGGGAAAGCCGTACCAGGCGCTGTTCGGCGTAGTGCAAGGCGCGCAGTTCGAGGACCTTCGCCGCAGGGCAGCCCGGCACCTGGCTGAGCTGGAAGTAGCTGGGACGCAGTTCGACGGCTTCGGTATCGGTGGCGCACTGGAGAAGGAGAACCTGGGCACGATCGTCGGCTGGGTGAATTCCGAGTTGCCGGACGACAAGCCCCGGCACCTGCTCGGGATCTCCGAGCCCGATGACCTGTTCGCGGCGGTGGCTGCTGGTGCGGACACCTTTGACTGCGTGATGCCCTCGCGGGTGGCCCGCAACGCTGCGATCTACACCGCGTCCGGTCGGTTCAACGTGAACACGGCGAAGAGCCGCCGTGACTTCGGCCCGCTGGATCCCGAATGCGACTGCTATACCTGCGCGAACTACTCCCGGGCCTACCTGCACCACCTGTTCAAGGCCAAGGAGATGCTCGGCGCCACGCTGGCCACGATCCACAACGAGCGATTCACCGTGCGCCTGGTAGACCGGATTCGCGCGAGTATTGACGGCGGCGACTTCCTCGCTTTCCGGACGGAGTTTCTGGGACGCTTCTACGGTGGCCGCAGCCAACCCACCACCACCACTTTCTGAGGTAGCTGCCCAACCCGCTGCTGACCAGCTGGACCGGCGGCGCTGGATTTCCGCGGTTATGGTCACGCTTGTCCCGCTTCCCGGGGTCGGTGTCGCGGTGGCGAGCTGGGCGTTCGGCTGGTTCGACAGGCGCAGGCGTCCGGCTGACGTGCTGCCCGCTCAGGTTTCCGCCTACCTCGAGCTCGACCTGGCGCCCGCGCCCTGGGAGCAGTTGCAGGCGTGGTCCTTCCTCCACGACCTGCCGGAGGTGCAGTCCGCCGGCGGCCGCCCGGAGCCGAAACTCCTGTTGCGGCAGGTGATTGGATCGCGGCTGGGCTGCGCCGACGACGCAGATTTCGCCGCCGACGTGCAGCCCTGGCTGGGGGATCGGGCTGGGTTCGCGATCATGGTGGCGCCTGACGAGCCAACCTGGATGACTGCGATCGAATTGATCGACACCGAGCGTGGCGTGGCCACCTTGAAGAAATGGATCGGGGAGCGCGACCAACGGCGGCGACCTCTTCGACCGGGAGTACGACGTTCGGGTCACCACCGACGATCCGGGTCAGGCCGAAGCAACGCTGGCCACGGTCATCGCCGGCACGGAGTACGGCAGCTTGAGGCACCAAGTGGAAGGGGACGTGCTGGTGGCGTCCCACGACGCCGCCGCACTCGACGAACTCGCCGGGACGAGGCCGCGGCTTGCCGAACTGCCGGAGTTCAGGCGTGCGGTGCCTGATCACGACCGCGCGATCGCGTCCGCCTATGTCGACCTGCGGGCCGCCGGGTGGCCGAGAGTCGAGCCCGGCTCGGCCTGCGCGGCCTTCGCTGACTCGATCAGCGCTCTCGGGGGGGCATTACCTATCCACCGGTGAGGGGACGGGCGGCTGGTCCATCCGGTTGACCCGCGGCTGACGTCCCGCCCTGAGCGTGCGCCGCCGGTTGGACAGGCGGTCAGGCTGACTCCCTGCGTTTCACCCACGCGATCACGCGATAGGTGACCGGCAGCAACACCACTTCGACGCCCACTTTGTACAGCCAGCCGACAGCGATGTAGTTGAGCAGAACGTGCCAGGGGATCGACTCGCCGCCCAGTACGTTCCCCAGGGGGCCGAAAGCGATCAGGCAGAAGACCAGGGTGTCGGCGAACTCGCCGACGATGGTCGACGAGATCAGGCGCACCCAGAGCCGTCCGCTGCCCCAACGATTCTTGATCCAGACCAGCACCCAGGCGTTCAGGAACTGCCCGGCAAGGAAGCCCAGCAGGCTGGCCACCACGATCCGCGGCACGAAACCGAGCACGGCGTGCCAGGCGTCCTGATTGGGCCAGTCGGTGGCTGGCGGGGCCGCGTCCACCAGCAGGAAGGTGAGCGACATTACGCCGGCCAGCACGAAACCGGTCAGGATCGCGCGGTTTGCCCTGCGCAGTCCGTACACCTCGGCAAGCACATCGCCGAGGATGTAGGTGAGCGGGAACAGGATCGCGCCGCCGTCGGTGATGATCGGCAGCAGTGGCAGGCCCGCCACTTCCATCCGAGGCCCGAAGGCGATCAGCTTGGTCGCACCGATGTTCGAGATCAGCAGCAGACCGACGAACGCGGCCAGCACCAGGTCGTAGTTGCCACGCGGTCGACTGCTGGCCGGATTCGGTTGGGACACGAGAGCGAATCCTAGATCACTCGCGTCCGGCAATTGCCCTCGCAACTGTGCAACCCGGGCGAGAAGGTTCACACCCGTAGTTGTCGGCGTTGCCGACCCAATCCGGGCCCGGACGTGGCAATCTAGGCCCATGACCGACTACGACGAAGCAGTCCCGGAAGAGGCCGAGCAGCTCGACCAGCTGCAGCCGGACGAGACCCTGCTCGATCGTGGGGTTGGCGACGTGCTGGACGAGGGCTACGTGACCAGCGAGAACTGGTCGCAGGGCCAGGGATTTGGCAACACTCCTGCTGAGATGCGCCAGGGCGAGACCCTGGAGATGCGCATGGCGCAGGAGTTGCCGGAGCCGGTGCCCGACGACACCCCGTGGAACCCCGACCCCACTGAGCCGCGCGAGGTGGGTCACCAGCGCGCCGGTCGCTTGGTGGACGCCAACGGCGGGATTCCCGGTATCGACAACGAAGCCGAGAGCATCGGTCACGACGTGGGCATCGATGGCGGGGCAGCGTCCGCGGAGGAAGCGGCGATGCACATCATCGACGACTACGACGACGATGACGACTGATCCCCGAACCGAACAGGTCCTCTATCCGCCGATCGAGCCGTACGCCAGTGGCTTCCTGGAAGTCGGCGACGGCCAGCAGTTGTACTGGGAGGAATGCGGCAACCCGGACGGAAAACCGGTGGTGTTCGTCCATGGTGGGCCGGGCGGGGGCTGCATACCTGGCTACCGCCGGTTCTTCGACCCGTCGCGGTATCGGGTGATCCTGTTTGACCAGCGCAACTGCGGACGATCGCGTCCGCACGCCTCGACTCCGGACGCGGACCTGAGCCAGAACACCACCTGGCATCTGGTGGCTGACCTGGAGGCCCTTCGAGAGGACCGCAGCGTCGAGCGCTGGCAGGTCTTCGGTGGTTCGTGGGGGAGCGCACTGGCCCTCGCCTACGCCGAGGCGCACCCGGAGCGGGTTACCGAGCTGGTGCTGCGCGGCATCTTCACGCTGCGGCGCTTCGAACTGGACTGGTACTACAACGGGGGCGCCGGACACCTCAATCCGGTCTGGTGGCGCGCGTTCTGCGCCCCGCTTGGAGACGGTTTCAGCGGCGATCGGATTGCCGCCTACCACGACCTGCTCTTTGACCCTGATCCGGCAGTGCACTTGCCGGCTGGTGTGGCCTGGACGACGTGGGAGGCCGCGACCTCCAATCTTGAGTTCTCCCAGGCACACGTGGACGAGTTCAGCGACCCGGCTTTCGCGCTGGCGTTCGCACGAATCGAGAACCACTACTTCGTGAACGCGGGCTGGTTCCGCGAGGGCCAGCTGATCGAAGACGTCGGACGCATTCGGCACATTCCGGCGGTCATCGTGCAGGGGCGCTACGACCTGCCGTGCCCGGCGGTGACCGCCGACGACCTGCACCGAGCCTGGCCGGAAGCGGACTACCGTCTGGTGCTGGCCGGCCACGCAGCTATGGAGCCGGCGATCGCCACCGAGTTGGTGGCTGCAACCGATCGTTTCGCACGCTAGTTGTCACACGCGCCCGCCAAAGGCTTTGCTGCGGGTGTTCTTCCGGCCGAGCCACTGCTATCACTGAGCTTGACGAAGGTCTGGGCGAGGCTTCGGCAGGCTTGGCCGGCGTCGCTTGGGTGTTGTGGGCAGGCTCCGTGGCCGGCCCACACTGCGGGCCAGTCGGGTCAAGCCGCTATTCGCTCGGTGTGCCGGTGGCGGGCGTGTCGCAACCACACTCCGGCCTGCGGATGCCGGGCAGGTGCGGCGAACTCCGGTAGCCGATCAGCGTGGCTGATCCGGACTCGCCATTGGTAGCGCTGGTAGTACTTGGCTGGTTCGACCAGGCCGTGGTGGTGGTGACACATCAGGACCAGATTCGAAAGGGCGGTCGAACCGCCCAGCCAGCAGGGCACCACGTGATGGGCCTCGCACGCTGATGGTGGTGCGGTGCAGCCTGGGAACACGCACCCACCGTCGCGGGCGATCAGCGCGGCCCGTATCGCTGGGGTCACCAGCCGGCGGGAGCGGCCCACGCCCAACACCTCGCTACCACCACGAAGGACGACCGGGATGACCTCAGCGTCGCAACACACCTGGCGCAGTTCACCTGCGGACAGTTGGATGCCGTCCCCGACCACACCGGCACCAGCAGCACCGGCTTGGAGTCGGTCGTAGTCGAGCTTCACAATCACCTTCGCGGTACCCACACCAGGTGTGGGCTTAGCGGTCGCGGCATGCTGCAGCAGGTGGGTTAGCGCGTCGGCTCGGCGCTGCTCTGGGGTGGCGTTCACGTACAGCGCGTCCCGGGCCTCCACCGCCGTCCGCCGCAGCGCCTCGGCGTGCGCATCCAGCAGGGTGATGAACTGCTCACCCACCAACCTCGGCAGGCAGCCCTCGAACCGCACCGAACCACCCTGCCGCCAGAACCGCAACGAACGGGACCGGTGCGCGGCCTCGGCCTCACGCTGCAACTTGGTTTCGAGTCCCTCTATGGCGTCTGCCGGGGCGACCTTCGCCAACACCTGCGTTGCGGCCTTGCCCAACGCGTCCGAATCATGCGTGTCAGCCATGCTCCAGCAACTGCTCGGCCTGCGCCTGCTGCCCAGAATCCAGCTGTGGGGCCAGCCCAGCGAGCACGGTGTTGATCGCCCGCACCTGACCCGTACTCACCTTTCCAGCGACCGCGGCCTGACCGAGTACCGGGTGCGCAGCCAGCTCGGTGGCCCGATGCAGCGCACCCGCCGCTTCACGTTTGGTCAGGTTCTGATCGATCGCCAGCCAGGTCGAAGTCGGCGTCCCCGTCGCGCGTTCTGAAGCGTGGGAGGCGTCAGCCTCAGCCAGCAACTGCGAGGTCAGCGCGTCCAGCCGCCCGGTCAGACTCCGAGCGGCCGTAGCCACCCGCAGCCGGGCTTCCGGCGCCAACCGGGAACGATCCGGATCGATCGAGTTCAGCGCAACACGAATCCGAGCCAGCGCTACCTCCACCGGCACCAGACCCGTCCGCTCTTCCATGAAACAAGCAAACAAGTCGGCTCTGACACTTTTCGTCCAGAACAGCCCCAAAGCGGCCACGCGCAGCGAATCTCAGCAAACTCTCAGGAAACGTACACTGATGAGGGTCTCGCCTGTTCCGGACCAGAACGAGGGGATCGTCCCTAGTCGTCTTAGTCGGGAACCACCTTCGCATCCTGCCTCGGGATGAAGACCTCCTTGAGGATCATCAGCAGCGTGGCGGTTACGGGCACCGCGATCAGCGCACCGAGCAGACCCAGCAGCGTGCCGCCCACCATGGCGCCAATCAGCACCAGCGAGCCTGGGATATCGACGGCCTTGTTCATCACGCGCGGAGTCATCACGTACGCCTCAACCTGCATGTACGCGAAATAGACCACGAGGAAGATCAGTCCGGTGAGCGGCGCATGCAACAGCGCCACCAGGGATGCGAGCAGCCAGAACAGCACCGAACCGATCATCGGAATCATCGTGATCAGCAACGCCAGGAACGCCATCAGGAACGCGAACGGTACCCCGAGAATGCTGAGCAGGATGAAAGCGAAGATCGAGTTGCACAGCGCCAGGATCGCCATTCCGGACACGTACTGACCGACCGACTCGGTGACATGGTCGGTCATCTTGCCTAACCGTGGCCGCGCGTAGGCCGGTGCCAGGCTCGTGAACGCCGACTTGATCGTGTTGATCGAAGCCAGGAAGTAGAGGGCGAGGACTATCGCGATCATCGTCCCGGAAATCATGTTGATCAGACCCGTGCCCACCGCGAGCGCTCCACCACCGATCGTGAGCAGGTTCGCCGGGTTGGAGAGCCAGGTGCGAGCCTGGTTCAGCAGGTTCTCGTAGAGGTCACTCGAACCGCTGGCAGCGAGCAGGTTCTGGAACCATTCGGCGTTCTGCAGGTTGGTGATGTAGCCGGGAATGGCCTGCGCGAACTGGGTGATCTGCACCGCGACCATCGGAATCACGATCGCGAGCACGCCCCCGAGGAATACCGCGAAACCCACGAACACCACCGCGATGCTCATGCCGCGCGACATGCCGTGCTTACCCAGCCAACGCACCAGCGGTTCGAGCGCAAGCGCGATGAACAGTGCCACGCCGATCGAGACCGCGACCGTGGAGAGCGCACTCAGCGCGCCGCCCAGCGAAGTCGCGACCAGCAAGCCGGCAGCCGCTAGGAACCCCCAGGCGAACGGGTGGCCGAGATCGGCGAGCACCCGCAGCTGCCGCTTTCCACTCGGCGTTGGGTTGGTCGCGTCCGGCTCCGCCAGCATCGCTGTCGACAGTTCGGTTTCGGACGCGTCGGCGGCGGTTTGATCTGGCTCCATGGACGCAGCCTATGACCAGCCGGGCCGGACGGAGTAGCGTCAAGCCCAGATGAGAAGCACCAGCCACGCCAGGAGTTGACCGTGAGCCTGATCGAACCCGTGTCCGTAGCGCCCGAAGAGCTCGTGAAGCGGCTGTGGTGGCTCACCCTCACCCGCGGCATCTTCGCCATCGCACTCGGCCTGTTCGCGCTGTTCGTGCCGGGCTGGACGGTCTCTGCACTCTTCATGCTCTTCGGCGTCTTCACGCTCGCGGACGGCATCGTGGCGCTGGGCATTGGCATCTTCGCCCCGCGGACGGTCTGGGGAAGCTCGGTGTTTCAGGGCATCGCCGGCATCGTGATCGGCCTTCTCGTGCTGCGCTATCCGCAGACCGTCGCTGCCATCGTCGTGGTGATCTTCGCCATCTGGGCACTGGTGATCGGCCTGTTCCAGATCGTGCTCGCGTTCCGGCTGCGCGCCAACGGCGGGCATTGGCTGTGGGTGCTGGTGTCCGGGCTGGTCACCGCCTTCCTCGGAATCTACTTCCTGGTCAACCCCGACACGGGTGTGGCGGTGCTGGCGATCACGATCGGCATCTTCGCCCTGATCGCCGGCGCAGTGCTGATCTTCGGCGCAGTTCAGGTACGCCGCTTCCACGACGAACTGAAGGTGCTGCGCGTCGATGGCTGAACGGCTCTTCGTCGCGGTCCTGCCCTCGGCGTCGGTCCGCGAAGCCCTGGACACGTTCCTCGAACCGCGCCGCACCAACGCCCTGAACCTGCGCTGGACATTGCCGGAGAGTTGGCACCTGACCTGCGCCTTCATGGCCGACGTCCACCCGTCCGCCGTCCCCGACCTGGAAGCGGCGCTCGCCGAGGTAGCCGCGCGGACGCGCCCGTTCGCGGTCACGATCGAAGGCGCCGGCGCTTTCCCCGACCCCGATCACGCGCGGGCATTCTGGTTGGGTGTGAGTGCTGGCGGGACCGAACTCGCCCAGTTGGCCAAGCGCTCCCGTACTGCCGTCACCCGTAGTGGCGTTGAAGTTGAGGGCGGCAGGTTGCGTCCACACCTGACGATCGCACGAGCCAACGGCATCTCCGGCACCGGCTGGCTGGAGGTGTTCAACACCATCCCGGCGCAGACCTGGGCGGTGGAGCGCTTCAGCCTGATCCGTTCGCAGTCGCTGCCCGGCGGTGCCGGCTACCAGAGCCTGGCCGAGTTCGACCTCGCGAACTGAGCAGGCTTAGGCTCTCGCTCCATGGCCGCCGTCCGAGAGGTGTTCGCAGACACCACACCCTTGCGCAACCCGCATTTCCGCCGGCTGTGGCAGGCCAACATCATCACCGTGATCGGCGCCCAGCTGACCGTGGTCGCCGTCCCCGCCCAGATCTACGCGATGACTCAGGACTCGGGCTACGTGGGTCTCACCGGCCTGTTCGGACTGGTTCCACTGATCGTCTTCGGGCTTTGGGGTGGTGCGCTGGCCGACCACTTCGACCGCCGCCGGCTGTTGCAGGTGACCACCGTCGGGTTGATCGTCACCAGCGGGCTGTTCGCGGTGCAGTCCGCGCTGGGGATCAACAATGTGTGGCTTCTGCTCGGCCTGTTCGCCCTGCAGCAGGCCTTCTTCGGGGTGAACCAGCCGGCGCGCAGCGCGGTGCTGCCGAGGCTGCTGCCCGAAGCCCAACTGCCGGCTGCCAACTCGCTGAACATGACCGTAATGATGGCCGGAGCGATCGCCGGACCGATGATCGGTGGCGCCCTGATCCCGGTGCTGGGCTACGCCTGGCTCTACCTGATCGACACGGTCTTCCTGTTCGCCACGCTGCGGGCCGTGTGGTTGCTGCCGAGCCTGTCGGTCGAGAACCGCACCGGGTCGCCGGGGCTGAAGTCCGTGGTGGACGGGATCAGCTACCTCAAGGGCCACCCGATCCTGCTGATGTCGTTCGTCGTGGACCTGATCGCAATGATCTTCGGCATGCCGCGGGCCCTGGCGCCCCAGATCGCGCACCAGTCGTTCGGCGGACCGATTGAAGGCGGGACGGAGTTCGCGCTGCTGATGGCGGCCATGCCGCTCGGCGCGGTGCTGGGCGGGGTGCTCTCCGGCTGGATCTCCAAGGTCACCCGACAGGGACGTGCCGTCGTGGTCAGCATCCTGATCTGGGGTGCGGCGATGGCACTGTTGGGTTTGGCCGTCGGGCTTGCCGGAGCCTGGCGGACGCCGATGCTGGTGGCCGCGCTCGTTTGCCTGGCGGTCGGCGGCGCAGCCGACATGGCTTCGGCCGCCTTCCGCCAGGCCATGCTTCAGTCAGCAGCCGATGATGCCGTGCGCGGGCGGTTGCAGGGCGTGTTCATCGTGGTGGTGGCCGGGGGCCCGCGGATCGCCGACGTGCTGCATGGCTACGCGGCCGGCGGCATCGGTACTGCCTGGGCCACCGGTGGCGGCGGACTCCTGGTGATCCTGTTCACCATCCTGGTGACAATGGCCGTGCCCGCGTTCTGGCGGTACGTGCCGAAGTCGGTTTCCGGCTGATCGACACGAGGTCACCGCAGGGGGTCTCGGCTGTTCGTCGCGCCAGTTTGATCAGGCGAGCGCGGCCTTCACCTTGGCGGCGACCTGCGCGCCCTCGGCGCGTCCGGCCACCTCGGCGTTGACGGCCTTGATCACCTGGCCCATCTGTCGCAGCGTCGGCGCGGCGCCCAGTTCGGCGGCAGCGGCGGCCAGAGCGGCGGTGACGATCGCGTCCAACTCCTCGTCCGAGAGCGCGGCCGGCAGGTAGCGCTGCAGCACCTCCACCTCGGCGAGCTCCTTTGCCGCCAACTCCGGGCGATTCCCCGTGGTGTACGCCTCGGCGGAATCCCTGCGCTTGGCCACTTCGCGGTTCAGGACGGCGAGCACGTCGGCGTCCGACAGTTCGCGGGCCACCTTGCCCGCGACCTCCTCGGTCTGGATCGCGGCGAGCGCCATCCGCAAAGTGGACAGCGCCATCTCGTCCTTGGCCTTCATCGCGGCCACCTTGTCGGCGTTGATCTTGTCCTTAAGCTCGCTCATTCCCGGTCCTCTCGATCGTCTCGCCAGCGATTGTCCCACGCCCTGCCGACACCGGGCCGACGGTATGCTTTGGCCCCCACCGGCGGACGAGGAGAACAGATGGCGGGAAGCACGCAGGCCGGCTCGGTCGGTCTCGTGAACACCCAGACCGTCCGCCTGTTCGGCGCCGATGTACCCCTCGAACTCGCCCAGGGCGGCACGCTCGGGCCGGTGGACGTGGCCTATGAGACCTACGGGACGCTGAGCCCTGCCGCCGACAATGCGGTGTTCGTTTGCCACGCGCTCACCGGGGACGCCCACGCGGCCGGGTTCCACGAAGGTGCAAAACGGCCGGGCTGGTGGGACAACCTGATCGGGCCAGGCAAGCCGCTGGACACCGACCGCTTCTTCGTGGTCAGCGCCAACCTGATCGGCGGCTGCCAAGGCTCCACCGGACCGTCCTCGACCAACCCGGCCACGGGCAGCGCCTACGGCCTGGACTTCCCGGTGCTGATGATGAGCGACCTGGTCAACGTGCATCGCGCGCTCATGCGGCACCTCGGCATCTCGCGACTGCTGGCCGCGCTTGGCGGCTCACTGGGTGGCATGCAGGTGCTGCAGTGGGGCCTGGACCACCCGGACGAGATCGCAAACGCCCTGGTCATCGCTGCTTCGAGCCGCCTGACCGCGCAGAACATCGCGTTCTCGGCCGTCGCCCGGCGAGCCATCATGACCGACCCCAACTTCGCGGACGGACGGTACGCCGAAGCCGGCGTGAACCCCGACACGGGGCTGTCGATCGCCCGGATGATGGCCCACATCACCTACCTCAGTGAGGACGCACTCACTGAGAAGTTCGGTCGCAAGCCGCACCCCAGCCGCAGTCATCCCGGGTTCGGCGTCGACTTCGCGGTGGAGAGCTACCTTGACCAT
>Ga0208823_1003144_pt1 | contig 11947 bp, 17 predicted proteins | sample AD_UKC075_MetaG_FD_184440 | JGI IMG/M metagenome (GOLD analysis project Ga0208823, IMG submission 184440) | Active sludge microbial communities of municipal wastewater-treating anaerobic digesters from USA - AD_UKC075_MetaG (SPAdes) (version 2) | ecosystem: Engineered > Bioreactor > Anaerobic >... | reverse complement strand
GACGAACTGGGCGGCTTCCTCGGGGTCGGTCAGCATCTGGCTGTGGTCGAGCTTGCCTTCGGCGCCGATGCCGTCTTCCTCGCCGGCTTCGCCGGTCTCCAGGTTGCCCAGGCAGCCCAGCTCACCTTCCACGGTGGCGCCAATCTTGTGGGCCATGGCCACGACCTTCTGCGTCACATCGACGTTGTAGTCGAAGCTGGCGGGGGTCTTGCCGTCGGCCATCAGCGAGCCGTCCATCATCACCGAGCCGAAGCCCAGGTTCAGCGCACCCTGGCAGACCTCGGGCGTGGTGCCGTGGTCCTGGTGCATCACCAGGGGGATGTGGGGGTACATCTCGGCGGCGGCCTGGATCAGGTGCTTGATGAAGGGCTCACCGGCGTATTTGCGGGCACCGGCGCTGGCCTGCAGGATGACGGGGGCACCCACCTCATCGGCAGCGGCCATGACGGCTTGCACCTGTTCGAGGTTGTTGACGTTAAAAGCCGGGATGCCGTAGCCGTTGGCGGCTGCGTGGTCCAGCAGTTCGCGCATCGAGACGAGTGCCATGGTGTATGTCCGTTGAAAAGTTGGAAAGTTGGGGTTGTGCGCGGTGCGCAAGCCGGCATGGGCCGCGATGTAACCACGTGGTAACTCGCCCGATTTTACCCATGCCAGCGGTGTCTGGCAGGGGCGCCTGAGCGGGTCCGGGGGTCTCTGCGACCGCCTTCTGCCTCAAGTGGAAGGCGGCTGGGCCGCCGCCGTGGGCCTGAACCGCAGGGCAAAACAGGTGGTGAACGGCGGCTGGGCCGGCTCTGCGCCAAAACGGGCGCCGTGCAGGTCGGCCACCCGGGTGATGATTTCGTGGCCCAGGCGCAGGCTGTCGGTGGCCCGCACGCGCGCCTCGGGCAGGCCCGGCTCGACCACACCCGCGCGTGCGCCGTCGTCGCTGACGCGCAGCCAGGGCACGTCACCGTCCGCAGTGGCGTCGAGCCCCAGGCGCACCTCGATCTGGGTACCGGCAGGGGTGTGTTTGAGGGCGTTTTCCAGGAGGTTGCGCAGCGCCTGCTCCAGCAGCAGGGGGTGGCCTTGCAGGGGCAGGGTGTCCAGGCCCGCCACCGCAATGTCGTCCTGGCGCTCCCAGGCCTGCTGGGCGTATTCGGCGCTCACGTCCCGCGCCAGGGCCGCCAGGTCGAGCGGCACGGCGGCTTCGTGCAGTTCGGCACGGCTGGTGCGGGCCAGCATCAGCAACTGGTCCAGCACGCGACTGGCACGCAGGGCATCCTCGCCAATGCGGGCCAGGGCCTGGAGCCGGTCGGCGTCGGTCAGGGTGCCGCCGAGCGCCCGGGCCTGCAGCACGATGGACGCCAGGGGGGTGCGCAGCTCGTGGGCCACCTCGTTGGCCAGGCGGCGCTCGCGCAGCAGGGCGGCGTTCTGCTGCTCCACCAGGTCGTTGATGGAGTGCACCACCGAGTTGAACTCGCGCATGGCATGGTGGGCCGGCAGGCGCTGGCCCTGGCTCACGTCCAGCCGGGCCACGTCGTCGGACAGGGCATACAGGGGGCGCAGGCCGCGCCAGATGGCCAGGCCCAGCGCCAGAAACACCACTGGCAGCAGCCACAGACCGGGCTCGATCAACTGGCCGGCGATGTCCTTCACCAGGTCATCGCGCTCCTGCACACTGAGCAGCACCATCACCTTGCGCTCGCGGTTGCTGTCCCAGTGGGAAAAGCTGCGCCACAGGCTGGGGGGCTCACCCAGGTGCAGGTCGGCAAAACCTTCGGTGGCATCGAACACGGGTGGGGGAGCGTTGCCGCTGCTGCCGATGAGCCGGCCATCGGCGTCCCACAGGACCACGCTGAGGGACTGCTGGTAGTCGTGGTTTTTGAGGTCGGACCGGTTCACCTTCAGGGCCGGGTTGCCGGGGGCCACGAATTCGATCGTGCGCAGGCTCAGCAGCACGCTGGCCACACTGGCCAGGTGGCCGTCGGTCAGCTCGTCGGCTTCCTCGATGCCGGTGCTGTAGGCCTGGGCCACAAAGCTCAGCCAGACCACCAGCAGAGCACCCAGCGCCCACACCAACAGGCGCCGGGTGAGGGTGGGCTCGGGCCGGTGCCAGCGCCTCGGGGGCGCGGCCGGCTTCACGCGCCACTCTCCCGGGGGATGAAGTAGCCCACCCCCCGCATGGTGTGGATCAGGCTGCTGCCCAGCTTGCGGCGCAGGTGGTGCACATGCACCTCCACCGCATTACTCTCGATCGAATCCTGCCAGTTGTACAGCCGGGCCTCCAGCTGCTGGCGGGACTGCACCCGGCCGCGGGACTCCAGCAGCACCCAGAGCACGGCGAATTCGCGCGGCGACAGATCGACCAGTGTGCCCGCGCGCAACACGGTGCGGGCGGCCGGGTCGACCTCCAGCTCACCGTACCGGATGACGGGCGCCGCACGCCCGGCGGCCCGGCGCAACAGCGCACGCAGGCGGGCCTCCAGTTCGTCCACGTCGAAGGGTTTCACCAGATAGTCGTCCGCGCCGAGATTCAGCCCGGCGATGCGGTGCTGCACCTCTTCGCGGGCGGTCATGATCAGCACCGGGGTGTCGGGATGGGGCAGGCTGCCGGATGCGGTGCTGGCCTGGCGCAGGCGCTGCAGCAGGCTGCCGCCGTCACCGTCGGGCAGGCCCAGGTCCAGCAGGACGGCATCGAAGGCCTCGGCCTGCAGCGCGGCCCAGGCGTGGGCCAGGGTCCCACACCAGTCCACCGCATAACCGCGCTGCTGCAGGTTGGCCTGCAGGCCGGCGGCGATACCGGCATCGTCTTCCACCACGAGGATTCGCATGCGATGGATTGTGCCCATTCCTGGCGCACCTGCCCGTTAAGGACGAGTTAAGCCATGGCACTTAAGGTGCAGCCACGTCCACCACGCCCCGCCATGACTTCGCCTTTTGCCCGCCCCTCCCCCGGCCCAAGCCCGCAACGCATCCTGGTGTACACCCTGTTATCTCTGTTGCTCATCCTGGCCTGGGACTTTGGCGGCCTGGACATGGCCATGGCGCACTGGTTTGGTGGCCCCGACGGCTTCCCCCGGCGGGACCACTGGCTGTATTCCACGGTGCTGCACGAAGGTGCGCGGCGCCTGTCGTGGCTGCTGGTGCTGTGGCTGAGCCTGGCGGTGTGGTGGCCGTTGGGGGTGTTGCGCCAGCTGGACCGCTGGCAGCGGCTGCAGCTGGTGGTGAGCATCCTGGTCGGCCTGGCGGTGGTGGTGACCATCAAGCGCATCAGCAGCACCAGTTGCCCCTGGGACCTGGCGGAGTTTGGGGGCCTGGCACGTTATGTGTCGCACTGGCGTTTCGGCCTGGCCGATGGCGGCGGTGCCCATTGCTTCCCGGCAGGCCACGCGTCAGCGGGCTTTGCTTTTGTGAGCGGGTATTTCGTGCTGTATGACCGGGCGCCCCGGGCTGCCCGCCTCTGGCTGGCAGCCGCGTTGGCCGTGGGCCTGGTGCTGGGGGTGTCGCAGCAGGTGCGCGGCGCCCATTTCATGAGCCACACGCTGTGGACGGGCTGGCTGTGCTGGGTCGTGGCCTGGGCCTGTCACAGTCTCGCCACGGCTTGGCGCATACGCTTGCACGACAGACGGAGTTCCCATGTGGTTGCCTGATATTGCTTTGTTCCACGCCCTGAATGCCGGCCCGCAGACGCCGGGCTGGGTGCTGTCCCTGGCCCGCTTTGCGTCCGACATCCTGCCGGCCCTGATGGTGTCCAGCGCCTTTTTACTGCTGGTGCCGGCACGCGGTGTCTGGCGCCGCACGGGGGTACAGCTTCTGCTGTCCATGGCGCTGGCCTGGTGTGTGGTGAGCCTGTTCCGCAACCACCTGCCCTTCCCGCGACCCGCCCAGCTGGGCCTGGGCATCCAGTGGGTGGAGCATGGTGCCCGGTCCGGCTTCCCCAGCATGCATGGCACCGTGGCCTTCGCGTTCTGGGGCTGCCTGGCCTGGGGGGGTTTTCGCATCGCTGCCCTGGCGGTGCTGCCTGCCGTGCTGCTGATCGGCTGGAGCCGGATCTGCCTGGGGGTGCATTTCCCCTCCGACATCCTGGCCGGGGCGCTGGTCGGGGCCTTGTGTGCAGGTCTGGTGCTGGCCAGCTGGCGCAGTGCACATGCCTGGCGCGGCGCACGGCGCCTGGCTACGGCCCCCGCCGTGCTGCTGCCACCGCGCTGACGACCCCTTGCTCCGTCAGGTTGCCCGGCAGATCTTGAGCATGTTGGTGCCACCGGGCGCGCCCATAGGTTCGCCACAGGTGATGGCGTAAACGTCCCCCGCCTGCACGATGCCGCGCGTCTTGAGGTGGGCCTCTGCCTGCTCCAGTGCGGTATCGCGGTCGGCGCTGGTGTCTATCAGCAAGGGGCGCACATTCCGGTACAGCGCCAGTTTGCGCTGGGTGGCGATCTTCGAGGTGAGCGCAAAAATCGGCACATGGATGCGATGGCGGCTCATCCAGAGGGCGGTGGCGCCGCTGTCCGTCATGGCCACGATGGCCTTGGCGCCCAGGTGGTGGGCGGTGAACAGGGCGCCCATGGCAATGGCCTGGTCGATGCGGCCAAAAATCTGGCCCGAAAAATCGCCGTCGAGCTTGACATCTTCCGCCTCTTCGGCGGCTTCGCAGATGCGGCTCATCTCCTGCACCGTCTCCAGCGGGTATTTGCCCGAGGCGGTTTCGGCGGACAGCATCACCGCATCGGTGCCGTCCAGCACGGCGTTGGCCACGTCACTCACCTCGGCGCGGGTCGGCACCGGGTTGGTGATCATCGACTCCATCATCTGGGTGGCGGTGATGACCACCTTGTCCATGGCTCTGGCCATGCGGATCATGCGTTTTTGCAGCGCGGGCACGGCCGCGTTGCCGACCTCGACCGCCAGGTCACCGCGCGCGACCATGATGCCGTCGGACGCGCGGATGATTTCCTCCAGACGGGGGATGGCCTCGGCCCGCTCGATCTTGGCGATCAGGCCGGGCTGGTGGCGGAACTCTGCCGCCGCCACGTTGCACAGCTGGCGCGCCATTTCCATGTCGGTGGCGTTTTTGGGGAAACTCACCGCCACATAGTCGGCCTGGAAGGACATGGCGGTCTTGATGTCGTCCATGTCCTTGGCCGTCAGCGCCGGTGCGGTCAGCCCGCCGCCCTGTTTGTTGATGCCCTTGTTGTTGGACAACTCGCCGCCCAACCGCACGGTGGTGTGCACCGCGTCACCCTTGACGGAGTCCACCGTCAGCACGATCAGTCCGTCGTTGAGCAGCAGCGAATCGCCAGGCTTCACGTCACGTGGCAGGTTCTTGTAGTCGAGGCCGACGGCATCCACATCACCCAGCTCGGTGCGTGCGGCGTCCAGCACAAAACGTGCGCCGGGCTCCAGCCAGACCTTGCCCTCCGTGAACTTGCCCACGCGGATTTTCGGCCCCTGCAGGTCCGCCATGATGGCAACCTCGCGCCCGGTACGGCGGGCGGCTTCACGCACCATCGCCGCGCGATTGATGTGGTCCTGCGCCGTGCCATGGCTGAAGTTGAGCCGCACCACGCTGACTTTGTTCAGGATCATCTGCTCCAGCAATTCGATGGAACTGGAAGCAGGGCCAAGCGTTGCCACGATCTTGGTGGCATGGCGGGCAGTGAGGCGCGACATGGAAGGTCTCCGTGTAATTTAGTTTCGTATTTTCACCCAGGAAACCCCGTGGATCTCAGGGTTTAGCTATCCTCAGCCCCATAAAAAAAAGGGCCACGCAAGTGGCCCTTGGACAGCGCAGATGCTTCCAAAACATGGAAACATCGTTACAGATTTATGCCTGTGCCTGGGCCAGCAAGGTGGCGGCATCGCTGACCTCGAACTTGCCCGGGCCTTCGATGTTCAGTGCCTGGACCTTACCGTCCTTGACCAGCATCGAGTAGCGGTTGCTGCGCAGGCCCATGCCACGACCGGTCAGGTCCAGCGTGAGCCCGGTGGCCTTGGCGAAGTCGGCGCTGCCGTCGGCCAGCATACGCACCTTGCCAGCGGTTTTTTGATCCCTCGCCCAGGCACCCATGACAAAAGCGTCGTTGACGCTCAGGCACCAGATTTCATCCACACCGGCCGCCTTGAACGCCTCGGCATTTTCCACATAACCTGGCACATGTTTGGCCGAGCAAGTGGGGGTGAAAGCGCCGGGCAGGGCAAACAGGGCAATCGTCTTGCCTGCGCTGGCTTTGGCGACGTCCACGGCGTTGGGGCCAATGCTGCAGCCCTCACCTTCGATTTCGCTGTATTCCATCAGGGTGGTGGAGGGAAGGGTATCGCCGACTTTGATCATGGGAAAGCTCTCCGGTGGGGGCTGGGGGGAAGGGTGCGCCAGGATCGGAACACCCAGAAAAAAAGCGACCCACATTGTGGGTCGCTTCAGGCAGTTGCGCTGCGTAAATCCGTAAAGGCTTAAACCGTAGCGGCCTTTTCAACCAGGCGGGTTGCCACCCAGTTCTTGGTCTTCGAGATCGGACGGCTTTCCGTGATCTCGATGATGTCGCCCAGCTTGTACTCGCCCTTTTCGTCATGGGCGTGGTACTTGCTCGACTTGCCCACGATCTTGCCGTAGAGCTCGTGCTTCACGCGGCGCTCGATCAGTACGGTGACCGTCTTGGCGCGTTTGTCGCTGACCACCTTGCCAATCAAGGTGCGCTTGAGGGATGTCTTAGCTTCCGTCATGTGTGCTCCTGATTACTTGGCGGCTTGCTTTTCAGCAAGAATGGTCTTGGCACGTGCGATGGAGCGGCGGGTCGAGCGCAGCGTCGCGGTGTTGTTCAGCTGTTGCGTCGCCTTTTGCATGCGCAGGCCGAAATGGGCCTTTTGCAGTGCCTTGACTTCGGCTTCCAGGCCGGCAACGTCTTTTTGGCGCAGTTCAGTAGTGTTCATTGCTTCGTTCTCCTGAATCAAGCGCCGATCATGCGGCTGACGAACGTGGTGCGCAGCGGCAGCTTGGCAGCAGCCAGGCGGAACGCTTCACGTGCCAGTTCTTCCGGCACACCCACGATTTCAAACACGATCTTGCCGGGCTGGATTTCAGCCACGTAGTACTCGGGGTTGCCCTTACCGTTACCCATACGCACTTCAGCAGGCTTGTGAGAGATCGGCTTGTCGGGGAACACACGGATCCAGATACGGCCACCACGCTTCACGTGGCGGGAAATTGCACGACGTGCAGCTTCGATCTGGCGGGCCGTCAGGCGGCCACGGTCGGTGCATTTCAGGCCGAAGTCACCGAACGCCACGGAGTTACCCCGTGTAGCGACGCCGGTGTTGCGACCCTTTTGCTCCTTGCGGTATTTTCTGCGAGCAGGTTGCAGCATGGTATTTTTTCCTTAACTCGGCTGATTACTCAGCCTTGGCACCGTCCGCTGCTGCAGCGGGCGCGGCTACCTTGCGGACGCGCTTAACGGTGGACTTGTCATCAGCACCCACGACACCAGCAGGCTTGTCGCTGCCGTCAGCAGGAGCCGCATTGGCACCAGCAGGACGGCGCGCACCACGTGCAGGGCCACGGTCGTTCGTACGTTCACCAGGACGGCCGTCACGGCGCGGGCCACGGGGGCGACGCTCTTCGTCCGGACGTGGCGTTTCCACGGCAGGCAGGTCATTGCGGCCCAGTGTGTCACCCTTGTAGACCCAGACCTTCACACCGATCACACCGTAGGTGGTCTTGGCTTCGGAAGTGCCGTAGTCGATGTCAGCGCGCAGGGTGTGCAGGGGCACACGGCCTTCGCGGTACCACTCGGTACGGGCGATTTCGATACCGTTCAGACGGCCAGCCGACATGATCTTGATGCCCAGGGCACCCAGACGCATGGCGTTCTGCATGGCACGCTTCATGGCACGGCGGAACATGATCCGCTTTTCGAGCTGCTGCGTGATGCTGTCGGCGATCAGCTTGGCATCGATTTCGGGCTTGCGCACTTCTTCGATGTTCACTGCCACCGGCACGCCGAGCTGCTTGCCGAGTTCCTTCTTGAGGTTCTCGATGTCCTCGCCCTTCTTGCCGATCACCACGCCCGGGCGTGCCGAGAAAATGGTGATGCGGGCGTTCTTGGCGGGGCGCTCGATCAGCACGCGGGAAACCGCAGCGTTCTTGAGCTTGGCCTTCAGGTACTCGCGCACCTTGATGTCCTCCGCCAGCATGCCGGCGAAGTCCTTGTTGCTTGCGTACCAGCGGCTGGACCAGTTACGGCTGACCGCCAGGCGGAAGCCGGTAGGATGGATTTTCTGTCCCATAGTCTTCCTAAAGCCTCTTAGTTGCCAACGGTCACGTACACATGGCACGTAGGCTTGCTGATGCGATTGCCGCGGCCCTTGGCGCGCGCGGTGAAACGCTTGAGCGTGGTGCCTTGTTCGACGTAGATGGTCTTGACCTTCAGCTCGTCGATGTCAGCGCCATCGTTGTGTTCTGCATTGGCGATAGCCGACTCCAGAACCTTCTTGATGATCACTGCGGCTTTTTTCTGCGTGAATTGCAGAGTGTTCAGCGCTTGATCAACCTTCTTGCCGCGGATCAGGTCCGCAACCAGACGGCCTTTATCGACCGACAGACGGACGCCCCGGAGGACTGCACGTGTTTCAGACATGGTCGTTCCTTACTTCTTCTGGACTTTTTTGTCCGCGGGGTGACCCTTGAAGGTGCGCGTCAGGGCGAATTCGCCCAGCTTGTGGCCCACCATCTGGTCGGTGATGTAGACAGGCACGTGCTGCTTGCCGTTGTGCACGGCGATGGTCAGGCCGATGAACTCGGGCAGAACCATGGAGCGACGCGACCAGGTCTTGATCGGCTTCTTGTCCTTGGTCGTCACGGCCTTGTCGGCCTTGGCGATCAGGTGATGGTCAACAAACGGACCCTTTTTGAGAGAGCGAGTCATTTGCTATCCCTTACTTCTTGCGACGCGACACGATGAAGACTTGCGTGCGCTTGTTGTTACGGGTGCGGTAACCCTTCGTCAGGTTGCCCCATGGGTCAACTGGATGACGACCTTCACCGGTCTTGCCTTCACCACCACCGTGCGGGTGATCCACAGGGTTCATCACCACACCGCGAACGGTCGGGCGGATACCCATCCAGCGCTTCACACCGGCCTTGCCGAGCTGGCGCAGGCTGTGTTCTTCGTTGGCCACTTCGCCAATGGTTGCGCGGCAGTCCACGTTGATACGACGGACTTCACCGGAGCGCATACGCACCTGGGCGTAAACACCTTCACGGGCGAGCAGCGTGGCAGAGGTGCCAGCCGAACGCGCGATCTGCGCACCCTTGCCCACTTGCAGTTCGATGCAGTGGATCGTGGAGCCCACGGGGATGTTGCGGATAGGCAGGGTGTTGCCAGCGCGGATAGGCGCTTCAGCGCCGGACAGCAGGGTGCTGCCGACTTCCAGGCCACGCGGGGCGATGATGTAGCGACGTTCGCCGTCGGCGTAGCACACCAGAGCGATGTGCGCCGTGCGGTTCGGGTCGTACTCGATACGCTCGACCTTGGCAGGGATGCCGTCCTTGTTGCGGACAAAGTCCACCACACGGTAATGGTGCTTGTGACCACCGCCCTTGTGGCGGGTGGTGATGTGACCATTGTTGTTACGGCCAGCCTTCTGGAACTGGGGTTCCAGCAGGGCAGCGTGCGGAGCACCCTTGTACAGGTGGTCACGCGAGACCTTCACCATGCCACGTTGGCCTGGTGAAGTCGGTTTCATCTTGATGACAGCCATGATTACGCAGCCTCCCCGGAGAGGTTGAGTTCTTGACCGGGCTTCAGCGTCACATAGGCCTTGCGCACGTTGTCGCGGCGACCGATGGACTTGCCAAAACGCTTGGTCTTGCCTTTGGTATTCACCACAGACACGCCCTTGACTTCAACCTTGAACATCAATTCCACAGCGGCCTTGATCTCAAACTTGGTGGCGTCCTGCAGCACCTTGAAGGTCACAGCATTGGACTTCTCGGCAACCATGGTGGCCTTTTCGGACACGATGGGAGCGACCAGAACCTGCATCAGGCGACCTTCGTCAAACTTGGTGGGGGCGGTGCTCATGCGAACATCTCCTTCAGCTTGTCGACAGCGCCCTTGGTGACGAGCACTTTCTTGTAGTGCACCAGCGACAGCGGATCGGCATAACGGGGCTCGACCACGAGCACGTTGACCAGATTGCGGGACGCGAGGTACAGGTTTTCGTCGACTTCGTCGGCGATCACCAGAACGGATTCCAGGTTCAGGGCCTTGAACTTGGCAGCCAGAGGCTTGGTCTTGGGGGAGTCCACCTTGAAGGATTCCACCACGGCCAGACGGCCTTCACGCACCAGTTGCGAGAAGATGGAGGCCATGCCGGCACGGTACATCTTCTTGTTGATCTTCTGGGTGAAGTTTTCTTCCGGGCTGTTCGGGAAAATACGACCACCCCCACGCCACAGCGGGGAAGAGGTCATACCGGCACGGGCACGGCCCGTTCCCTTTTGCTTGAAAGGCTTCTTGGTGGAGTGCTTGACCTGCTCGCGGTCCTTCTGGGCACGCGTGCCTTGACGGGCATTGGCCTGGTAAGCAACCACGATCTGGTGCACCAGATCTTCGTTGTATTCACGACCGAACACGGTCTCAGGGGCTTCGTACTTCGAAGCGGCTTGACCCTGGTCGTTCAGGAGTTCGAGCTGCATTAGTTCGCTCCTTTGGATTCTTTGGCCTTCACAGCCGGATGCACGGTGACAAAACCGCCCTTGGAGCCGGGAATGGCGCCCTTGATCAGCAGCAGCTGACGGGCCTCGTCCACACGGATCACATCGAGGTTTTGCGTGGTGACCAGATCAACGCCCAGGTGACCGGACATCTTCTTGCCAGGGAACACGCGACCGGGATCCTGCGCCATCGAGATCGAGCCGGGCACATTGTGCGAACGGCTGTTACCGTGCGATGCGCGCTGCGAACTGAAGTGGTGGCGCTTGATCGTGCCGGTGAAACCCTTACCGATGGTCGTGCCTTGCACGTCCACCTTTTGACCAGCCGCAAACACGGCCGTCACGGGCACCACTGCGCCAGCCTGGTACTGGGCTGCAGCATCAGCGGTCACACGGAATTCACGGATGATTTCACCAGCTTCGACACCTGCCTTGGCGAGGTGACCGGCAACAGGCTTGGTCACGCGAGAGGCCTTGCGCGCACCAAACGTAACCTGCAAGGCTACGTAGCCATCATTGTCCTGGGTCTTGATCTGGGTCACGCGGTTGTTGGACACATCCACCACCGTGACGGGCACTGCGTCCCCGTCATCGGTGAACAGACGCATCATGCCCACCTTGCGGCCCAGCAATCCCAAACGATTGCTTTGACTCATTGTTTTCTCCAAAACTTCCACCGCTGCAACTTCAATTGGCTGCAGCGTTTGACGTGAAAGACGGTTAATAAAACCTCGCCCAAAGAAGGCGAAGCCCTAAAGTATAACGCGAACCTGCCAAAACAGCAAGTTCGCGCCATATGGACCATCGAAGCTGGACATAACCTCGCTTCGATAGCCATCAAAACAACACTTTTATTGCAGCTTGATTTCGACGTCCACGCCTGCGGGCAGGTCGAGCTTCATCAGGGCGTCCACCGTCTTGTCGGTAGGGTCCACGATGTCCATCAGACGCTGGTGGGTGCGGATTTCCAGCTGGTCGCGGCTCGTCTTGTTGACGTGGGGCGAACGCAGGATGTCGAAGCGCTTCATGCGGGTCGGCAGGGGCACGGGGCCCTTGACGATGGCGCCGGTGCGCTTGGCGGTATCCACGATTTCAGCGGCCGACTGGTCGATCAGCTTGTAGTCGAATGCCTTGAGGCGGATGCGGATTTTTTGCTTGCTGGACATGCTCAAACTCCGTTTCAGGCCAGGATCTTGGCCACGACGCCAGAGCCCACGGTACGACCGCCTTCGCGGATAGCGAAGCGCAGACCTTCTT
>Ga0208823_1003136_pt1 | contig 11960 bp, 9 predicted proteins | sample AD_UKC075_MetaG_FD_184440 | JGI IMG/M metagenome (GOLD analysis project Ga0208823, IMG submission 184440) | Active sludge microbial communities of municipal wastewater-treating anaerobic digesters from USA - AD_UKC075_MetaG (SPAdes) (version 2) | ecosystem: Engineered > Bioreactor > Anaerobic >... | reverse complement strand
CACCGGCTGGGCGGTGGCTGTGGGCTTCCTGCTCGCTGGCATTACCGGAAACCTCACCGATCGGCTGCTGCGTGAACCCGGGCCGTTCCGCGGCCACGTGGTCGACTTCATTCAGCTGCCCAACTTCGCGATCTTCAATGTGGCCGACATGTTCATCACCGCAGCGGCGGTCCTGGTGATCTGGCTATCGATGATCACCCAGGTGACGCCGGCGGGAGTCGTCACCAAGCCGCAGCCCCAAGCCCGTGGCTAGCGTCTGGCTGGTGCCGGACGGGCTGGACGGCGACCGGGTGGACGCAGCCGCGTCCCGGATGACCGGGCTCTCCCGCAGCCGGATCGAGGACCTGGCCGCGGCCGGGGGTGTGCTGGTCAACTCGGTTCCGGTGGCCAAGTCGCATCGCGTGCGGGCCGGTGACCTGCTGGAAGTGGAGATCACCACCGCACCGACCGTTTCCGTGGTTCCGGTGGAGGTGGCCGGAATCAGCATCGTCTACGACGACGCCGACATCGTGGTGGTGGACAAACCCGCCGGAGTCGCCGCGCATCCCAGTCTCGGCTGGGACGGGCCGTCCGTCGTCGAACACTTGGCTGCGGCCGGCTTCCGGATCTCCACCTCCGGTGCGGCCGAGCGGCAGGGCATCGTGCAACGGCTGGACGTGGGCACGTCCGGGCTGATGGTGGTGGCCAAGAGTGAGCCGGCCTATACGGCGTTGAAGCGTGCGTTCAAGGCGCGCACGGTTGAGAAGACCTACCACACGCTGGTGCAGGGCCTCCCCGACCCGCTGGCGGGCACGATCGAGGCACCGATCGGACGCCATCCCGGTGCCGACTACAAGATGGCGGTGGTCAGCGGCGGGCGGCACAGCGTCACCCACTACCAGATGCTTGAAGCGTTCCGTGCGGTGACCCTGCTGGAGGTGCACCTGGAGACTGGACGCACCCACCAGATCCGCGTGCACATGCAGGCGATCCGGCATCCCTGCGTCGGTGATCCAACCTACGGCGGCGACCCGGTGCTGGCCGCGCAATTGGGTCTGGACCGGCAGTGGCTGCACGCGGTCGAACTGGGCTTCGTGCATCCGCGCAGCGGTGACCCGGTTCGCTTCACTTCCCCGTATCCTGACGATTTAGCACGAGCGCTCGCCCTAGTCGGCGGGTGATTCTGGGCGGGGCTGAGAACGTTGGGCTAGGGTGCAACCGTGCGTAGAGCGAAAATTGTGTGCACGATCGGACCGGCCACTGACTCCGCCGAGGCGATCGAAGAACTCGTAACCGCGGGCATGAACGTCGCCCGGCTGAACATGAGCCACGGCGACCACTTGCTACATGCCAAGCGCGTGGGCTGGATCCGCGACGCGGCGCGCAGCGCCAACCGTCCGATCGGCATCCTCGCCGACCTGCAGGGGCCGAAGATCCGCCTGGGCAAGTTCCCCGATGGCCCGGTGATGCTGGTGAACGGCTCCCGGTTCACGATTACTACCGAAGACGTGCCCGGTGACGCCCAGCGTGCGTCCACCACGCTCAGCACCCTCACCGACGATGTCACTGCCGGCGATCAGATCCTGATCAACGATGGCGCCATCGAATTGAAGGTGCTCGAAGTCACTGATGCCGACGTGGTCACCGAGGTGGTCGTCGGCGGCATGGTCTCCGACCACAAGGGGATCAACCTGCCCGGCGTCCCGGTCAGCGTCCCGGCCCTGAGCGAGAAGGACGAACGCGACCTGCGCTGGGCGCTGCGGCACGGCGTTGACATGGTGGCGCTGTCGTTCGTGCGCAACGCTGCCGACATCGAGTCGGTGCACCGGGTCATGGAGGAGGAGGGCCGGCGGGTGCCGGTCATCGCCAAGCTGGAGAAGCCCCAGGCCATCGACAACCTGGACGCGATCATCGACACCTTCGACGCTTTCATGGTGGCCCGTGGCGACCTGGGCGTGGAGTTGCCGCTGGAGGACGTCCCGGCGGTGCAGAAGCGGATCATCGACGCGGCCCGGATCTGGGCCAAGCCGGTGATCGTGGCCACCCAGATGCTGGAGTCGATGATCACCTCGCCGCGGCCGACCCGCGCGGAGGCATCCGATGTCGCCAACGCGATCCTTGACGGTGCGGACGCGGTGATGCTGTCGGGGGAGACCGCGGTCGGCGAGTTCGCGATCGAGGCGGTGTCGGTGATGGCCCGGATCATCACGAAGACCGAGGCCGACGGCCTGGACAAGATCCGGCACCTCAGGTGGGACCCGCACACCGTCTCCGGGGTGATTTCGAAGGCTGCGGTTGAGGTGGCCGAGCGCACCGAGGCCAAGTACCTGGCTGCGTTCACCATCTCGGGCGACACCCCGCACCGGCTGGCCCGGCTGCGTTCCGCCGTCCCACTGATGGCCTTCACCCCGCTACCCAAGACGGCCCAGGAACTCACTCTGTGCTGGGGTGTGCAGTCCTACGTCACGCCGGAGTACACCAACACGGACGCGATGATCGACTCGGTGCAGATGGGCCTGCTGGAGACTGGATTCGTCAGCAAGGGCGACCGGGTGGTGATCGTCGCCGGCAACCCCGGACGGCACACCCGCCAGACCAACTCGCTGCGCGTCTACGAGATCGACTGAACGGCCCGGTCGGCTCCGCATCGAACCCTCCGGCTCGGTGGATCTGGGGTTGGCCGGCTTGAGACAGAACTGAGTGGACGGTTCCTCGGCTACCTGACGAGGAACCGTCCGCTTTGTGCTGGCCGCCTGCTCCTTGGAGTTCGATGTCGCGGCTGGGGCACGCCCGGGACAACTGGTTAGCGCTACCACTAGGCCAATTAAGCTTTGACCTATTGACAGGACAAAGTATTGTCACTAGTTTCGAGTTGGCTGGCGAGGACGCCGGCCAGGGCACTAGCGACAGGCAGGCCAGTGGAGCACACCGATCCTTCTCTTCCCGACATCCAGATCCCAGAGACCATGCGCGCCGCCGTGCTGGTGGCGCCGGGGAAGCCCCTGGAGGTGCGCTGGATTCGCACGCCGCAGCCGCGCGCCGGCGAGGTGCTGATCAAGGTCACCGCGTGTGGCCTATGCCATTCCGACCTGCACGTAATGGCCGGCAAGATCCCGTTCCCGACGCCGGCGGTGCTGGGGCACGAGGTGTCCGGCACGATCGTCGCGCTGGGTGAGGAACTGCACCACACCGATCTGAAGGTCGGGGACGCGGTCTGTGGAGCTTTCCTGATGCCCTGTGGGCAGTGCCCGGATTGCGCGCGCGGCCGCGATGATCTCTGCACCCCGTTCTTCCGCTTCAACCGCCTGCAGGGGCAGCTGTTCGACGGGACGAGCCGCCTGGCCGACCTGGACGGCAACGTGATCGCCCAATACTCCATGGGTGGCCTGGCCGAGTACTGCGTGATCCCAGTGACCGCGGTCACGCCGATGGTGCCGGGCATGGACGCGGTCGCGGCCGCGATCCTGGGTTGCGCGGCGATGACGGCCTACGGTGCGGTGCGCCGCGGCGCCGATCTGCGCTACGGCGAAACCGTGGCTGTGATCGGTATCGGTGGGGTCGGCTCGAACATCGTGCAGGTCGCGCATGAACTGGGCGCGCGCAAGGTGATCGCGATCGATGTGGACAACGAGAAGCTGGAGGCGGCGATCCGCTACGGCGCGTCTGATGTGATCAACTCCCGGCACCTGGACGCGCGCGAGCGGGTGTTCGACCTGACCGGCGGACGCGGGGTCGACGTGGCCATCGAGGCGCTGGGCATTCCGGCGACGTTCGAGCAGGCGCTCACCCTGCTGGCCGACGGCGGCCGGATGGTGCCGATCGGGCTGGCCGCCGGCGCCCAGACCGCCGCGGTGGAGATCAACCGCCTGGTGCGGCGAGGTCAGCAGATCTGCGGCTCCTACGGCGCCCGGACGCGCACCGACCTGCCGATCGTGGTCGACCTGGCCGCGCGTGGCGTCCTGGACTACCGGGGCGTGGTCTCCGAGCGGGTCTCACTGTTCAACGCGGAGGCCACCTACCGCCGCCTGGAGGCGGGCCACGTCTCCGGCCGCGCGGTGGTGGACATGGCGCTGAACGACTGAACCCCGCGCTGATCGGCCGCTCGGCCTGGTAGGCCAGGCCAAGGGCTGCCTGGGCTGCTCTCCCCGGTCAACGTGGTTCGACCCAGTTTTGACCGGCATAGACGCCCCCGCTGGAGCAGCCCAGCGAAGCAACCCACTTTCTACCGGCTATGGACGGCAATTCCGGGCTGGTAACCGGTCAAAGATGGGTCGACGCAATAACGGCGGCGAATCGGGCCGCCATAACCGGCTAGATGTGGGTTGAGCACGAAAGGGCTTCCGCTGACCGGCCCATAGGGCCTAGTCAAGGCTGAATCAATTGAGTACCGGGAAGGGGAGTCGAACCCCTACGCCCTTGCGGGCAGACGGGTTTGAGCCGTCCGCGTATACCATTCCGCCACCCCGGCAGGTGCTCTGCGATTGTGCCACAACTTGGCGACCGACGTGGTGTGGGCGGTAACCTCGAACCCGATAGGCCGCCCGATCAAGACCCGTTCTGCAGGAAGCAACCATGGCAAATAGCGACGAAAACGACCGTCCGACGAACGAGCTGCGAGTTCTCGTGGCCGAAGACGAGGCGCTCATCCGACTCGATCTGGTTGAGCTGCTGACTGACGAGGGCTACTCGGTGATCGCCGAGGCCGGCGACGGCGAAGAAGCCGTCGAGCTGGCTCGCAAGCACCAGCCCGACCTCGTGGTGATGGACGTGAAGATGCCCAAGATGGACGGCATCTCAGCGGCCGCGATCATCGCTGAGGAGCGGATCGCTCCGGTCGTGATGCTCACCGCCTTCAGCCAGCGCGAGCTGGTCGAGCGGGCGCGGGACGCCGGCGCCATGGCCTATGTGGTCAAGCCGTTCGACGCGTCCGACGTGGTGCCGGCCATCGAGATCGCGATGGCGCGCTTCGCCGAGATTCGTGCGGTCGAGGCCGAGGTGGCCGACCTTGAGGAGCGGTTCGAGTCGCGCAAGGCCGTCGACCAGGCCAAGGGGCTGCTGCAGGAGGGGCTCGGCCTCAGCGAGCCCGAAGCCTTCCGCTGGATTCAGAAGACCGCCATGGACCTACGCAAGTCCATGCGCGAGGTGGCCGAAGGCGTCATCGACCACTCCAAGGCCGGCGGCAAGCCCAAGCCGCTCAAGAAGTAGGGGCTTATTCGGCGGCGTCCGGCTTCGCCCTGCGCAGAAACACCGTGATCCGCGCCGCGCAGATCTGCTCACCCTCGTCGTCGACCAGCGAGATGTCGTAGGTGGCCAGCGTGCCGCCGATGCGGATCGCGGTCGCCGTCCCGGTGATCCAGCCCGAACGGGCCGAACGCAGGTGGGTGGCGTTGATGTCCACCCCGGTGACGGCACCCTCCGGGCCGACCTCTGCCGCCGCAGCCATCGAGGCCAAGCCTTCGGCAAGCACGCAGGACGCGCCGCCGTGCCATAGCCCGAACGGTTGCGTGTTGCCCTCGACCGGGCAGCGGCCGACCGCCCGCGTCGGGGTCACTTCAAGTAGCTCTACGCCCATCTTGTCGTCCAGTGGACTGCGCAAGCCGGCGAACCAGTCGGGAATCATTGGGCAACCTTCGCATACCCACCTGAGGTCTCGACAGGCTCGACCACCATCGACTGGCACGACCATCGATCAGCTGATCAGCTAGGACGTCCATGTCAGCGGCCACAGCTAGAGTTCGGGATTGTGACGAACCCAGCTGATCGGCCCGAGACCCTGCTCCTGATCGATGGTCACTCCGTGGCCTACCGGGCGTTCTTCGCGCTGCCGGTGGAGAACTTCTCGACCACCACCGGTCAGCACACCAATGCCGTCTATGGCTTCACCTCGATGCTGATCAACGTGCTGCGCGACGAGCAGCCGACCCACCTCGCGGTCGCCTTCGACGTGTCCCGGAAGACCTTCCGCAGTGAGCAGTACGCCGAGTACAAGGCCAACCGGTCGGCGTCCCCGGCCGAGTTCACCGGCCAGGTGGGCCTGATCAAGGAAGTGCTGGACGCATTGAACATCGTCCATCTGGAGCGGGACGGGTTCGAGGCCGACGACATCATCGCAACCCTCGCCCGCCAGGGCGCTGCCGCTGGGTTGCGCGTACTGATCTGCACCGGTGACCGCGACACGCTGCAGTTGGTCAACGACCGGGTCACCGTGCTCTACCCGCGAAAAGGGGTCTCCGATTTGGCCCGGCTCGACCCGGCCACGGTGCTGGAGAAGTACCTGGTCACGCCCGACCGCTACCCGGAACTGGCGGCGCTCGTGGGGGAGAGCAGCGACAACCTGCCCGGCGTCCCCGGCGTTGGCCCGAAGACCGCCGCCAAGTGGCTGGCCAGCTACGACGGTTTGGAGAACCTGGTGCGGCACGCCGACGAAATCGGCGGCAAGGTCGGCGACTCGCTGCGCGCCCACCTCGACGACGTCGTGCGTAACCGCAGCCTGAACGCCCTGGTCGGCGACCTGGAACTGCCGGTGGCCGTGCCGGAGCTTCAGCGTCGCGACTGGGACCGCGAGGCCGTCCACTCGCTCTTCGACGGACTGGAGTTCCGCGTGCTGCGGGACCGGCTACTGGAGACCCTGCCAGCCGCGGACGAAGAGACCCAGGGCGGCTTCGAGGTGAGTGGCGAGACGCTGGCGTCCGGCACGGTGCGGACCTGGCTGGACACCCATGCGCGCACCGGTGTGGTCGGCCTCGACGTGACCGGACGCTGGCGCGCGGGGGCCGGCGACATTACCGGCCTCGCGCTCGCCGCGGCGGACGGTGCCGCGGCCTGGATCGACGTCACCGAGCTGTCCCCGGACGACGATCGTGCGCTGGCCGACTGGCTCGCCGATGAAGCCGCGCCCAAGGCGATGCACGACGCCAAGGGTCCGATGCTGGCGATCTGGTCACGGGGCTGGGAACTCGCCGGGCTCGCCAGCGACACCCAGCTGGCCGCCTACCTGCTGCGTCCCGACCAGCGAGTCTACGACCTCGCCGATCTGGTGGCCCGCTACCTCAAGCGTGACCTGGCGGTCGCCGGTGGCGGCTCCGCCGAGTCCGATCAGCTCGCGTTCAGCTTCGACGACACCGACAGCCACGACGCGATGGTGCGGGCGCGGGCGGTGATCGACCTGGCTGCGGCCCTCGAAGCCGAGCTCGGCGCCCAGGGCGGCGCGAGCCTGCTGGCCGAGGTCGAACTGCCGCTCACCCGCACCTTGGCGAAGATGGAGCGGGTCGGCGTGGCGGTCGACCTGGACCACCTGAACCGGCTGCACACCGACTTCGACGCCGCGGTAGCCGCCGCCGAAGCGGACGCGTTCGCGGTGCTCGGCCACCCGATCAACCTGGGTTCGCCGAAGCAGCTGCAGGCGGTGCTGTTCGACGAACTCGGCATGCCCAAGACCCGTCGCACCCAGACCGGCTACACCACCGACGCCGAGTCGCTGGAGTCGCTGTACGCGAAGACCGAGCACCCCTTCCTCGCCCACCTGCTGCGCCACCGCGACCAGATCCGGCTGCGCCAGACCGTCGAAGGGCTGCTGAAGTCGGTGGCCGACGACGGTCGCATCCACACCACCTACGTGCAGACCATCGCCGCCACCGGACGGCTCTCGTCCACCGATCCGAACCTGCAGAACATCCCGATCCGCACCGAGGCCGGCCGGCGGATCCGGGAGGCGTTCGTGGTCGGGGCGGGTTACGAAACCCTGCTCACCGCCGACTACTCGCAGATTGAAATGCGAATCATGGCCGAGGAGTCGGCGGACGCCGGGCTGATCGAAGCCTTCGCTTCCGGGCAGGACTTCCACACGATCATGGCGTCCCGGGTGTTCGGGGTCGCAGCCGGTGAGGTCACCCCAGCGCAGCGGGCAAAGATCAAGGCGATGAACTATGGCCTGGCCTACGGGTTGAGCGCGTTCGGGCTCTCCCAACAGCTGAAGATCGAGCGATCCGAGGCCGCCGGACTGATGGAGGAGTACTTCGAGCGCTTCGGGCATGTCCGCGACTATCTGCGCGAGATCGTCGCCACCGCGAGCCGCACCGGCTTCACCGAGACCATCCTTGGCCGCCGCCGCTACCTGCCAGACCTGACCTCGTCCAACCGGCAGCGGCGCGAGATGGCCGAGCGCGCGGCCCTGAACGCGCCGATCCAGGGCTCCGCGGCCGACATCATCAAGGTGGCGATGCTTGACGTCGAGACCGCGATCGAGCGCCGCGGCCTGCGCAGCCGAATGCTCCTGCAGGTGCACGACGAGCTGATTTTCGAAGTGGCGCCGGGGGAGCGCGAAGACTTCGAGGAACTGGTCCGGGACAAGATGGGCCACGCCGTCGAGATGCGGGTGCCGCTGGAGGTTTCGGTCGGATACGGTCACTCCTGGCACGCGGCGGCCCACTAGCGATGTCCGAGCAGCCGGCCCAGCGCGAACTCTGGCAGCGATCCGCCGCCCGCTACGACCAGGCCACGGCCTGGCTGGAGCGGCGGATGCTGGCCCGGGAGCGTGAGCGATTGATTCCCCAGGCTCGTGGCCGGACGCTGGAGGTGGGCGTCGGCACTGGTGCCAACCTGCCCTGGTACCCGCACGAGGTCGAGTTGTTCGGCGTGGACGCAAGCCCGGCGATGCTCGACCTGGCCCGCAAGCGCGCGGCACGGCTCGGTCGCCAGGCGTGGTTCGAGCTGGGCGATGCGGACGCGCTCAGCCATCCGGAAGCGAGCGTCGACACAGTGGTGGCCACGCTGCTGCTCTGTTCGGTCCCGAAGGTCGAATCGACCCTGGCCGAGTTCGCCCGGGTGCTGCGTCCGGGTGGGCGGCTGCTGCTGCTCGACCATGTCGAGTCGTCCTCGGCCTTCGTCCGCGCTGGTCAGCGGTTGGCCGACCTGGTCACCAGCCGGACGGGGGAGCGCTGGCGGCGGCGTCCGCTGCGGCAATTGCCGGATGCCGGCTTCGACGTGGTGCAGACGCACATCACCCGTGCGCGCCTACTGGAAGTCGTCGTGGCCGAGCGCCGCTAGCACACAGCGAATCCGGTCGCCAGACGAAAGCGCCCTTCGTCAAGCTCAGCCCAGATCCGTACGGAGCGGGTCTCGACAAGCTGGACCAGCCGTATCGGTACAGCCCGCATGGTTAAGCCTGGCTCAGGGACCGGCTATGTCAGCGAATGACCGCGAGCACCTGCTCCTGGTCGCCGCTCTCCTCGGCCCACTTGCCAGTGAGGGTGCCCAGCGGCTGGCGGGTGCCGGGCACGTGGCTGCCGTCCAGCACCCGGACGAGCCGAGCCGACTCGCCGGCCGCGTTGGAGACCAGCACGATGCCGGAACCCTCCACGGTCATGCTCTTCTCGCCGCGGGAGAGGTCGGCTTCGGTGTCACCCTCATGGATGACCCGCAGCAGTTCGACCACGTAGACCGGGTCGGCCACCGCGTCGTAGGTGTACCGGGTGCCCAGCACCGAGTGCTCCATGGTGCCGACCAGGGCGTCCGCGGCCTCGTCCAGGGGTGCCGAGCGATAGGTCAGCGGCACCTGGTAGGTAACCCCGGCCGAGCGCACCAGGATCGTCTCGATGCCGACCTCTCCGTCCGGGTCGACGAATCGGTAGGACGCGACCCGGGTCAGGTCATCCGGGCTGCCCTTGAACCAGGACTGGGACGGCAGCCAACCGGCCAGCAGTTCCAGCTTCGACGGGGTAAGGGTGGCGTCTTCGATCTTGGCGGTGCCGCTCATGGTCCTTGGATCCTCCTCAGGGTCGCCGCCTAGCTTATCCTCGCCGGGTCGCCAGATTGACCCTCGCTCAGCGCAAAAGCTAGGCTGACGGCTGCACTACGACCGGCATGACCTCAGACCGAGTGGGTCAGGCACGCTTTCGTGGCCCGACCCAGGTGTCAGCCTGGTTCCCGCGATGGCACGGGGTGCACAAGTCAATCTACATAACTCAACCCATCGGAGCCCTACTACATGACCTCATCTTCCGAGGCAGCCACCGTCGCGGTCGACGACTTCGGTTCTCCCGAAGCTTTCCTGGCAGCGGTCGACGCGACCATCAAGTACTTCAATGACGGCGACATCGTGACCGGCACGGTCGTCAAGGTCGATCGGGACGAGGTCCTGCTCGACATCGGTTACAAGACCGAAGGTGTCATTCCCTCCAAGGAACTCTCCATCAAGCACGACGTGGACCCGTTCGACGTGGTCAGTGTCGGCGATGTGATCGAGGCCCTGGTTCAGACCAAGGAGGACAAGGAAGGCCGCCTGATCCTGTCCAAGAAGCGGGCTCAGTACGAGCGCGCCTGGGGCACGATCGAGAAGGTCAAGGAAGAGGACGGCGTGGTCACCGGCCGCGTCATCGAGGTCGTCAAGGGCGGCCTGATCATCGACATCGGCCTGCGCGGCTTCCTGCCGGCTTCGCTGGTGGAGATGCGCCGCGTCCGCGACCTGCAGCCCTACGTCGGCGCTGAGCTCGAGGCGAAGATCATCGAGCTCGACAAGAACCGCAACAACGTGGTGCTGTCCCGGCGCGCGTGGCTGGAGCAGACCCAGTCCGAGGTTCGCCACACCTTCCTCAACCAGCTCACCAAGGGCCAGATCCGCAAGGGTGTGGTTTCGTCCATCGTCAACTTCGGCGCGTTCGTCGACCTTGGCGGCGTGGACGGCCTGGTGCACGTCTCCGAGCTGTCCTGGAAGCACATCGACCACCCGTCCGAGGTCGTCGAGGTTGGCGACGAGGTCACCGTCGAGGTGCTGAGCGTCGAGATGGACCGCGAGCGCGTCTCCCTGTCGCTGAAGGCGACGCAGGAGGATCCGTGGCAGACCTTCGCGCGCACCCACCAGATCGGCCAGATCGTGCCGGGCAAGGTCACCAAGCTGGTGCCGTTCGGTGCGTTCGTCCGGGTCGAGGAGGGCATCGAGGGCCTGGTGCACGTGTCCGAGCTCGCCGAGCGCCACGTCGAGATCCCCGAGCAGGTCGTCACCGTCAACGACGAGGTCCTGGTCAAGATCATCGACATCGACCTGGAGCGTCGCCGGATCTCGCTGAGCCTCAAGCAGGCCAACGAGGGTGTCGACATCGCCGCGGACGACTTCGACCCCGCGCTGTACGGCATGTCGGCGTCCTACGACGAGCAGGGCAACTACATCTACCCCGAGGGCTTCGATCCGGAGACCCAGGAGTGGAAGCCCGGTTACGAGGCGCAGCAGCGCGCTTGGGAGCAGCAGTACGCCGAGGCCCAGGCCCGTTGGGAAGCCCACAAGAAGCAGGTCGAGGAGGCCGAGGCTGCCGACGTGCAGGCCGCGGTCACCGAGGCCAACACCGCCGCCTACTCCGCGGGTGCAGCCGACACGTCGGCCCCCGAGGGTTCGCTGGCTTCCGACGAGGCGCTGCAGGCGCTCCGCGAGAAGCTGACCGGCGGTCGCTGACCCAGCCAGTAACGACGTGCCCCTCACCGCTTGGTGGGGGGCACGTCGCTTTTTCATCGGCTCTGGCAAACTTGGCGGCATGTACCCCCAGGGGGCGGCCGTGACGGACAACCGCTTCGAGAACTATCCGCCCGCGCCGACGTTCGCTGCTCAGGACGATGTCGCTGCCGAGCCCGTCAGCGGAGTGGTGACCCCGGCGAAGCCGTACTCGATTCCGCCGCGGACAAGGCGACCCAGTCGTCGGGTCATGCTCGCCTTGATGATCGGTGTTCCGGTTGCGGTCGGGCTGGGCATCGCACTGAACGTGGACGACGACGGCGACCACGAAGCGGACGCTGGCTCGTTCCTGCTGGCCGACCACGAGATCAGCGTGCCGCTGAACTGGACGTACGAGCTGTCAGCGGACGGCGAAGCTGCGACGCTGACGAGAGCCGGCAATACCGTGAAGATCGCCGCAGTGCGCCGGTTCGATGGCGAGCAGGCCATCAACGTGATCGGCGAACAGACCGGGGCGTTGGTGCCCGACTACACGAGTCGG
>Ga0208823_1003134_pt1 | contig 11966 bp, 7 predicted proteins | sample AD_UKC075_MetaG_FD_184440 | JGI IMG/M metagenome (GOLD analysis project Ga0208823, IMG submission 184440) | Active sludge microbial communities of municipal wastewater-treating anaerobic digesters from USA - AD_UKC075_MetaG (SPAdes) (version 2) | ecosystem: Engineered > Bioreactor > Anaerobic >... | reverse complement strand
CCTATCTGATCAGTTCTTCCACGCGATCATCCAGAAACTTAATGAAAGGGGGAAGTACCGGATTGTCTCAACATACCCGCTGAAATGCCCTTACATCCCCTCAATACGGACTGTTATCAGCAAATGTACCACCCACTGGGACGTGCTGCACATTCCGTTTAACTTATTCTTCCGGTTCCGGATAGGGAGGGAGAGGAACGAGGCAAAACACCACTTCAGAGAGGTCTGGAATGATCTCCTGGAGAATGATCCGATTCTTGCCGATCTCCTGGAACACCCTGACGATCCGGACGGGGAGATCCGGAGAAAGTTCAAGAATTATTTTGCGTACGACCGGCCAGAATACGTCTTCGCCGAGTTCGTAAAACTCATATCTATGGCGGAGGTCATGCTCGACAACATCAGGCCTGCGGTCGTCGTCATTGAGAATGAGTACAGCGTCTTCGAACGGGCTCTCGTCGCGGCGGCAAAGAAGAGAGACATCCCCTGTGTTGCGGTCCAGCACGGTGTCATCCATGAACTGCATAAAGGATATATCTATCAGTCAGGCGAGATCTCACCTGACTGCTCGGGTAGATCACCGTTCGTGCCCACGGCCAACGTTACTGCGGTGTACGGCCAGTATCATAAGGATCTATTGACTCGGGCAGGAGGCTACCCTGAGGACGCGGTCGTTGTCACAGGTCAACCGCGCTATGATCGAATGATCGACCTGAGCCGTGAATCGGTTCGTTCGAGGTTGATTGAAGAGTGGCATCTTGACCCTTCGAAGAAGATTGTGTTATGGACGACACAATGTCACGGCATCTCAGATGCTGAGAATGAACTCAACTTCCGTACCGTCTTCGACAGCATCTCATCGATGAAGGATGTGCAACTCATCATTAAGCAGCATCCAGGAGAGCAGAAACGCTATGATGCAATGATCCAGGAGCATCTGAAGAGATACTCGATCGATGCTCGCGTCGTTCGCAAAGATGCAGACACGCTGGGGCTACTCGCCGTAAGCGACCTTGTCCTGCTGCTGCATTCAACGGTTGGGATCGAGGCGGTTGCGCTCCAGAAACCGCTGGTCGTGATGAATCTTGGTGGTCAGCCCGACGTCGTAAATTATGTTCAGGAGGGTGTTGCCTGCGGGGTCTATAGCCCCGAAGACCTCAGGCCGACCATAGAGCACCTCCTGCGTGATGATACCTGCCTGGCGCAGAACAGAGAGGCGTTCATCCAGAGATATCTCTACAAGGTTGATGGAGGGGCAGCAGAGCGCGTTGCTGCCCTGATCGAGGAGTTTGCGGAGGCCAGAAGTGCGAAAGGAGCGTGATTGCCGGAGACAGCGTTACCCTTCTTTTTCGAAGAGGCTCGAAGCAACACCTCCCGCCAACTGCCACCAGGTAATAACCGAACCGATGGCTTGTCATGGGAAGGGGTTTTGCTGTCCTTACAACGTTTCAATTCACTGTGCACGACGGCTGCTTGCGAGCAGTTTTATTCGTATCGGTCGGTTGAGACGACTGCTGCCGATTATCGGCCACGAGATCGAATTACCGGCTACTTTCATCGGTCAGGCCCTCAAGCACGCATACCTCGTTCGCAAGTTGTGTCGGCAGGAAAATGCTCTTATACAAGCGTCGATGGAGAGCTACGCTATCAGATATATTTGTCTATCTTCGGGGGACCGTGCTCCCTCCCCCGGTTAAAATCAGGGATCTCCGTGCAGGCGGTATGATGGAAAGAACTCTCTCGAAAACCTTCTGTTCGCGCTCATATCACTGATTCTCATCGACGACCCGCGCTACCTGTCTGGGGGTTTGTGGGGAGGAGCATTTCAACAGAGCGCACCCTGAGCCGCTGGCTCATAGGTGGTATGAAAAACGGAGATGGCCAATCGTGGTTCAAATCCTTATTCGGAGACGTCTGGAGGATGTTCTTTCATATCCACAGGCTGTTTTACATACCAGCTGACGATGGGAATCGCAGGGAGGAACTCTACTTGTCTGGCTCATCGGGGTTGACAAACTGCCTTACTCGCAGGAGGTAATCCCTCATTTCTGGATAGAGTGTCATAATCTGAGTCCTTGCAGGTTTTATACCACGCTGCGATTGGTCATCTCGCAGATCGTTGGAGCATCTGTCAACCAGCCTTTTGACCCCTCCAAAACTGAAGTTCTCAGATGGGGTAGATATGGTTTTTATGAATGCATCTGTCCGGTTGTCGACATTCAGAAGGTATGATGCCTTGTTCCTCGAGAGGAAAAAAATGTTCGTGTGCAACCTGGTGCCGATATGGATGTCTGAGTCATGAATTTCAGTAATTTGATCGATACCCCTGTCCGATCCATCAACCGTCTCAAAACCCAATACCCTCGCAATTTTTGCGATAACGTCATTGCCGAACGAATTGAACCCGTGTTGAAAGACCACCCGCCTATGGGGAAATCTCTCACCGTCAGAAAATGTAATCCTCAGGTAACTCAAGAAAAAAAGGGTCGTGATGGTGCTCAATACGGAGGATAAACGAACGTTCGGGATCGTTATAGTCAAATTGTGATGATCTCCCTTCAAGAGACCGCCAGGTTCGTCACTACTTTCAGATATGTATTCCTGGTCGTAGAAAGCCGGACACCCTGTCAGAACCGCAGGAATGTTATAATCTCTTAATACCTGGCGGGTATGAACATCCCGTACCGAGAACAGCCGGGAACTATCATAGACCGTAGTCCAGAAATCTACCGAGTCCTGGTCAATGAAGTAGGGTTCTGACGCAGAATAACCAGTTCCTGAGATGCCAACACCGAGAGGGATGACAGGGACATCATTCTTCTCGATATAGTTCTTTATATTGTTGGATTGAAGATGCATTTTGCGCGATACTATCGGTCCACCCAATATGATCAGGGCGTCACAGTGCCCGGTGATCGGTTCCCACCTCTTTATCGGGACCAGCTCAACATCTTCTGCGCTGATGAACCTCTCAAGGAGGTCCCAGCCTCGATGAAATATAAGGTAGTCTCCGGAGTTGTGAATGGCGCCATGTGCGACATATATCTTCCTGGTCATTACAGCCCCAATTCTTACTGCGCATCTCACAGAATTTTTTCCGGCGCTATGATCTCATCCTCTCTGATCGTATCCAGCGCAACCCTGCCGATGACACTTCCCGCCTTCGAGGGCTCAATCCCGGTTCCAGGTCTCTTAAACGTGATCATATCTTCTGTTATCAGAGTCCCCTTGGGAATTTCTCGCTTTGCGACAATGCTCCGACGTGCATACAGCCGTGCTGGCATCTCGCTCTCAAGAGGCCTTTTTTCTGTCTCTCCAGTTATCTCCTGTATGAATTGCAAATTCTTGACAAAGAGTCTCAGGTCATCCGGATCCATCGCGTGATAATGGTCGTTCCCGGGAAGGGTTTTGTCCAGGGTAAAATGTTTTTCAATCACCTGTGCTCCCAGGATGACGGCGGTTGTGAGTACTGACATCTGCGGGTCTGGGAGGGTGTGATCTGAGTAGCCCACAGGATATCCGGGATACACTCTCCTCAGGTGCGAGATCATACCCAGGTTGGCATCCTTGTAGGCTGTAGGATAATTCAGGATGCAGTGCATGACCACTATCCTATCATTCCCCTCCTGCTCGATCGTTTTTATCGCCTCATCGATCTCGACGATGGTCGAGGCCCCGGTTGAAAGGAATACTGGTTTCTGTTTTCGGGCGATATACCGGATAAAAGGCGTGTTTGTAATATCAGAGGACGATACCTTGAAGATAGGCATCAGATCATCCAGCATATCCGCCGCCTCAAAGTCAAACGGGGTCGATAGAAAGACCACCTCCTGTTCCCTGGAAAAACGTGCAAGTTCGCGGTATTCGTCTTCTCCAAAAGAATCAAACTTTTTGAAGAGTTCATACTGCGATCGTGTCCTCTCTTTTGAGGTATCCCAGTAGGCAGGGGAGTATCGGGACGCCAGGTTCTCCGCCTTATAGGTCTGAAACTTGACTGCATCAGCTCCCGCATCTGCCGCTGCGGTTACCATCATTTTTGCCGCATCCAGAGGATCGATCTGCTCTTTTTGTGCGATGTCATAGTAATTGACACCGATCTCAACTATTACAAACGGTCTTGATCTCTCTTCGATGGTGTACCGGTCGAACTTGACTGGTTTCATGCCTTTCCCACTCCCGGTAGGTATTCAGAATGAGGTTGAGAACTCTCTCAAGGTTCCCGTTGAGATCAAATTGCAGAAGTTTTTCGCTCATCTCTTTCCTCAGCGGATAGTCATCGATCAGCCTCAGTATCGCCGAAGCAATATCGTCGACAGAAACGGTGTAGGCAATCCCGAGGTAGAGAGGACCATGAGAGTTATGAACAAAGAGATGACGCGCCTCGCGCTCGTTCTGGGACATTGAGATGCACGGCGTTCCGATGCTCGCAACTTCGTAGATTGTTCTTCCATTGGAGGTGATCACGATGTCGGCTTCACTCATCTCTTTTGCCATGAGACGGACATTCTCCTTTACATCTATCAGGAATCCCCTTTTCTGGAGATCTGATACATACTCAAACAATTCCTCTTTTGGCCTGTAGCCTTTCCCGAGGATGACCCTGATCATGATGTTTTTAAGGCCCAACTGTTCAAGCGCCTGGAGGGTTCTCCTGGTCAGGTCGTTGGGGTCGGTCCCTCCAAACGTGATCAAGACGGCGTTTACTTCAGGCTCTGGTTCTTTCTGAGGGAAAATAGAGAATTCGTCCCTTAAGCACTCATACCTGTAACCATAATAGTGGTTCTCTGCGGGGTAACTCTTCTCATACAGGGCGTTGATCACAATGTGGGCACCTTCGGCTCCTTCCCCTAAATCCTCAAAATTTACAACGAAATACCCATTTGAGCGTAACTCCTGCACGTACTCCGGGTCGGTGTCGAGGATGTCGTTGATGACAATATCCGGGTCGATCTCATTCAAGGTTGCAAACATCTCGGTGTCGTCGGAGAAGAGGTATATAGGGTAGTAATACTCGCGCACCTTCTGGATTCCCAGTTCCTTTGACCTGTCCATGACAAAGTAGATGTTATGGTGGAAGATCAATCTGTTTGCCAGCGTAAGTGCCCGGTAGATGTGTCCTAACCCAATATCGTGGTCGCCATCAACCCGGAAGACAATATTCCTCCGCCGGAGCAGGCTTTCGGCAGCCTCCCAGTCCTGATAATCGTCGATATCAACGGTTTCCTCGTCGGGAAGTTCAAATAGCGAGACGTTTTCTCCTATCCTGTTGTCCTCTGTCAGGATAGCTCGCCGCGAGATCACAACCCCTCCTGTCTCCCGGTAGATCGGATCTAAATACTGCCGATTTTTCCTCTCTTTGTAGAGGGGGGTGAATCGAGCATCCTTTTTCATCCAGAAGAGATGGTTCTCTGCTTTGACGCTCATGAGCGTGTCATAACCACCTTCAATCATCTCTTCAATCATCGTATCGAGGGTAGTTGTTTGTAGCAGCGGTGAGGTCGGTTGTATTGTCAAAACATAGTCGTACTGTCTGTTCTCCTCCCTCTCAACAGCGGTTACTGCATGGTATATTACAGGATCCAGCGGGACGTGGTCCTCGGCCAATGCCTGAGGCCTCATGATTATCTTCGCCCCGTATATTCTGGCTATCTCGGCGATCTCCTCGTCGTCGGTGGAGACGACCACATCGTCGATATATCGGGAATTCATGGCTGTTTTGATGACGTATGCGATCAGCGGTTGGCCGGAAAGAAGTTTGATGTTTTTTCGTGGAATTCCTTTACTGCCGCCTCTTGCTGGGATAATAGCAATTATTTTTGTTTTTTTCGCTGAAAGCATGCGATCCCCCCCTCAATCGTTCCGGTCTTTATCGTTGGTAACGGCTGTGTGACAACTTTCAGTTAACCCGGCTTATTTCCTGCCTCTCCCATGGGGTTGTTGACCATCTCTGTATCCTTTCTCCACTGAGAGGCCGATCGACCACTCTCCCCAGGCACGGTGACTTTTGCGGATCACGGGTATTGCCGTCATGGTAGCGGCGCACGTATCACTGAGAGCACTTCACACTCACCCGTTAACGTCGGTTTACTTTTCCCCATCCCCCTTATATCTGTCGCCGGAGTTTTGCCAGTCGCCAGAAAACTCCTTTCCTGCCGATTTTTCTCGTTTCGTTTACAGTTTGTGGTTTTTGGCATTCCGCCCAATAACTTGCCCCCGGATATTCACCATCACGCAACGATGGGGATCCGATCATCCAGTGCTGCTGCAATGCCCAGAACCTGGAAGATCTCTCCCGGACCTGAGAACGTCGTATTCGAGGTGTAGATTATTGGTCTTCACTCATATCGGCTTGAAACCGAACGGGGAAAAACAGGCGTCTCGAGCGGGGCAGATGCGCGATCTCGACAATGGTCCGGATGCCTGATTGTTTCAAGTGCCTGCCCAGCTGTCCAGAGCGTTGCGTTTGTCCGCTTCCTTTCAGGAAACAGTTACTGGCAGGTTTCCTGTTCCGAATCCTCCGGCGTGGCGCCCATCCTGAGGTGGTGGGTTTGTGGTGCCGCGGTGATACCCTGATGAGTGTCGCTGCTCTCGTGAATCCCCCTCTTCGACATGGGGCCTGCTGCAGGAAGGGGAGCATGCGGTATCTTCCCTGTAAGAGCATAATGGGCAAGAACTTTGTCGAATTGTCACGATGCTGAAGTCGTGGCCTGGACCGTTTCTGCAGGCCGGCCGGGAGAGCCTCATCGGTGCAGTGCCAAACCGGATAACAAAGACTCGAGCGCCCTGGTGTGTTTCAGCCTGTGCAGGAGGCTTGGGGATCCCATCTGTTTTTACCGTGTTCATTTTTCGGCCGCGGGTTCGTTAATCTACGGCAAAATATAAATCATCCTACATATAATTTGGGCTGTTCAGCCCCTCTTGTTCATGCCTGGAATCCCCGGGTGGGGAGGCCTGAACTCTGACCTATGCGCATCTGCATGCTCACCACAACCCATTGGCCCAACGACGGGAGGATATTCGAGAAAGAGGCAAAGAGCCTTGCAAAGGTGCACGACGTCACGATCATCGCCCCTTCGGATGCCGGAGGCGTCGCGGAGGAGGGGGGCGTGCGGGTCGTCACCGTACCAAAACCTGCATCACCCCTCCTCCACCTCGTGACGCTCTGGCGGGTGTTTCGGGCGTGTCTGAGAGAGGAGTGCGATGTCATCCACTGCCATGAGCCGGACGCCCTCCTTCTGGGGCTCCTGCTGAAGGCACTGAAGGGCCGGAAGGTCATCTATGACATCCACGAACACTGGCCGAGTGAGATCCCGTTTGACCTTGGCCTCCCTCCGAACGCGGCTGTCCTTACGGGGACCTTTGCGTCCCTGATCTCACCGGTGGAACTTCTCCTCGCGCAGTTTGCCGACGCAAAAATTGCGGTCAGCGAGAGCGTCGCTGAGCGGTTCCTGGGGAATGGGACAGACCCTGTGATCATATCCAACTACTCGGTCGCCGACCTGGCGCTGCCGGCTCCGAAGGTGAGAAAGAGTCGTAACGTGGTCTACATGGCCGGGAACATGCAGATGTTTCACGGTATCAGGGAGTGCATTCAGGCGATCTCGAGGGTAAAGGTGATATTCCCTGACGTCTCCCTGACGCTTATTGGGAACGTCCGCGCAGACGTCAGTGCGATCGCGGCAAAGACGGATCCGAGACCTGAGATCACGATGACGGGCTACCTCCCCTACGGGCAGATGTATGAGACCCTGTGCAGGGGAAGTATCGGCCTCCTCGTCTTCCAGCCTGACTATTACAATGCCTACATCGGCCTCCCAAACAAGCTCTTTGACTACATGCTCTGCGGCCTCCCCGTTGTTGCAAGCGACTTTCCCGAGATCCGGAAGGTGGTTGGTGGGGCAGGGTGCGGGGTGCTCGTCGATCCGACAGATCCCGATGCAATAGCAGAGGCGATTGTTTACCTGATGGAGCACCCCGAAGAGGCGCGGAGGATGGGGGAGAACGGGCGGAGGGCGGTTCTTGAGAGGTATAACTGGGGGGAGATGGAGGGGCGGTTGCTTGGGGTGTACAGAGCGATTGAGGGGCAGGTGAGGGTGATCGGATCAGGTGAGGAGCCAAAGGATGCCCCCTGCACTTGACGAAACTCGATATTCACCATCGCTCACGTTCCACACACCATGGGTGCATAAACCCTAATGTGTCTCAGCGGTTTCCCATGATCACCGCATTCGTGCCCCAATCCATCGGGGCTGCGTCCCTAGGGCACTACGCTGCCGGAAGAAGAGGCGAAAGAGCGAAGGAGCCGTGATGGCATCTGGACGCGAGGCAAGATCTAAGTTCAACTTTGGGTATAATGAGACAGATTATGGTGGATCTGCTACTCTGATCAGAAGGGCAAAAATATTCATCTGCTGACCGATCCAAAAATGGACCCCGACAGGCGTTACTGCGCAAAGAGATCGATTAACGCAGGAAACATTAAACAAAGGCTAACTGTCTTTTTGGGAGAGGGGGCCCCTCTTCCCTCTCGTTAGGACTATCGGACGGTCTTGTCCCTGTCTGAGTAATTGAAGTTTATCTCTCGAGGTTATCCCAAAACTCCTCTGCCGGGAGGGGGAGACCCCCCATAGGCGTTAACTTACCCGATGGGTGTAATGCATTCTCGGTGATACCGGCAAGTACCAGGCAATCGGCGAGTTCTCATCTATGCCCTAAGGCTGTCCTTTTCCCATGAGATTTCCATGATCACTATCGTTTTCAGAGGAGGAGGACTATTGCCGCACACCACTGGAATCGTATGGCTAATATTCCATCATATCAGCCACATTTCACCGAATAGGGCATTATCCTCTCGGATCCTTGTAGCTAAAGTTAGCGCATATGGGGAGACCCCCTCCCGGTCCCTCCCCCAGGGCGATACCCGGGGCATAGGGAGCCTTTCCGATTTCTGCGTCCAGGATGCATCGAATCGTCGTTCCCGTGCGTGAGGGTGTGCTGACCCCCGGGATCATCGATCGCCAGAGACTTTTGGGATGTGCTCCTCGTTTTTAAATCCTGCTCCGGAAGTTATCGCCATAAACAATCCTTTACGCAAGAGAGAGAGCAGAGACTACAGAAACCACCAATACTCAGGAATATCTATACTAATGACTATAGAGATATGTTATTAATGGGAAGGAGTTATGTTATCAGTCCTTCAAGTAGGAAACACCGCAGGAATTGCCAATGACATCCAGCGACACCTGCGAGCTACGGGAAACCAATGCGATATTGTCATATTTTATCCTGATATTCTCAAATATGGGTGCGATTTTGATTATACACCATGCTCTCCAGTGCGTAAGATTATTCCCCTTTACGGGATCGAGAAGACGTCCCGTCTCTTGAAACTCGTAAAAAACTACGATATTTTGCATTTCAACTCTTACAGCGGATTCGCATTACACATCGACTATTCACTCTGGAAACGCATGAGCCTAAAAATCGTCCATCATTTTCATGGATCAGATCTCCGCTCCCGCGGAAAACCATGGCCGATGATAGACCGCTTTGCTGACATACAGTATGTTAGTACACCAGATCTGCTCGAATATGCTCCTAAGGCCGAGTGGCTTCCGACACCTATGAACTTAGATCAGTTTAGATATGTAGGTGTCAAGGATAAAGAGGATCAGAGCAAACCAATCCGGATCGTTCATGCAGTGCTTTCCCAAACACATGGAAGAAACTGCAAAGGTACTCCGATTATCATCAACGCTATCAACCAGCTGAAATTAAAAGGCTATAACATCGACTTCCGCCTTCTTGCGAGTGTCCCTTATAGGCAGGCATTGGAGGAATACAAACAGGCAGACATCATCGTAGGACAAACTCATATTGGCTGGTATGGGAAACTGGAACAGGAAGCGATGGCTTTTGGAAAGCCAGTAGTCACATACATCAATCAGGAGTTTACGAAGATCACGGGCCAAGTCCCGGTGGTGAATTTTCAGCGAGACGATACCAATACCTTGATAACCGGAATTGCGTCGCTTATCGATGATTACGCACTTCAGAAACGTCTTTCCCGGGAAGGGAGAGCGTATGTCGAGCGGTGGCACGACGAGACAAAAATCATGGGGAAGATAAAGCAGGACTACGAAACACTGCTCGACTAAGGGGGAGATGCATGCAACTCACAAAGCCTCTCTATTGATATAATATCAATTGGATATTGGGCTGCGACAAACTGACAAATCAGATTCTCTCAATCATTTATACATGCTTATCTTTCATTGGCTCGCCTTCGCTAGCGGTTTCAAGATCTCAGCTCTTCATTACAGGGGTTGTCGCGCCAATGCACTGATTTTGATCCATATCAGTCTGGATAAGTGAGCAAATGCCCTTGAAGGCATATGGACGAATTAGATCAAACATTGTGTATGAGAGACAATCCGCGGCGCATTGGCTGCGAGACAGCAGTCCTAATGCGCAAGGGATCTCATTACGCCATACAATACCTTCTCTGCCACATTCCAATTGTACTTCGCTTCAGTGGCTCGTCTCCCGTTTTCCGCCATTGCTGCCGCAGTCTTCGGATGCTCCAGTAGGTACTGAATTGCAGTCACAATAGAATCAACATCCGAGGGGTTGACTGTCAGGCCGCACTCTGCCGATTTAACAACACTACTGATCCCCGGCAGATCGCTCGCTATGATCGGTTTTCCACAGGACATGTATTCAAAGAGTTTTACAGGAACAGCTGTATCCCATACTGGACTCGGGTGGAGAATACTAAAACAGATCTTCGAGGATTTTATAGCTGAGATCGCGTCTGGCTGCGGTCGCCATCCAATTATATGCACATTAGTGCACTCTCGTTCTTTAATATATTTTTTTACCACCTCTTCGTTCTGCATATTTGTATAATAGCCAATGCATGCAAGGCTGCAGTTTGTCCGCTCCGCCGCCTCAATCATCTGGAAGATACCACGCTCATCCGAGATCCCACCGACATAGATGAGATCCCAGTCATGATCACTTGCCGGAATAGAATCGAAGGTGTCAAGTTGGGGATAATTGGCTACAATTGAAACATTATTATGCCCGAATCGACGATACTTTCCCGCAAGATCTTCATCTACCGTGATAACGGCATCCACAAACGGGATCAGAAAGCGTTCGAAGATATCGGTTGCCGCTCGTAGAATGCCCTTAAAGGGTCGTGGAAACAGGGGATCCGATGCAAGGAGAGCGCCATAATGCTCATGAGAATCGTAGACTATCCGTTTACCTTGTAGTACCTTGAGTAAAACGGAGACTAGAAGTGAACTTGGTTCATGGCAGTGCACGACGGAACAATCTGTTCTGAGCCCAGCAATGAACACCCGCCAGATTGTTACAAAGTGCAGCAGTTTGCTCTTTGCCCTTTTAACAGCAACAACGGGAATATTATCAATGGTCTTTGACCATCCTGACTCATCTGGTGCAATGAGGATAACGGGGAAATGCTTAGCCAGACTGTGCGCCTCTTTAAAAAAGATCCTTTGATCGTTGTAAGGATGAACTGTGGTAAGTAGACAAACCTTCATGCTATCCTCAGGATAGTTTGATTATCAGACCTGCTCACATTGGCCCATGTGCTGAAAAGTAATTCTTTTCGCCCTATTTTGGTTACATAGCTTATGTATCGGTATCTGAAATACCTTAGGTTTATGTATCAGTGTATCCAGAAGCCTGCTTACCAAACGGATATATCAAACGGTCTGCATGAGCGGACCTATGCAACGGGATATCCACACCCGAACTGTAACGCTAGGAACTCATAAGTGAACAAACGAAAAAGTGTGAATTATGCTCGCCACCCTCATCCTCGACTTCGACGGCGTCATCGTCGAATCCATCCCCCTAAAGACCGTCGCATTCAGAAAGATCTTCTCCTTCGCGCCCCCCGAGCACCTCGACGAGATCATCGCCTTCCACCTCGA
>Ga0208823_1003128_pt1 | contig 11977 bp, 8 predicted proteins | sample AD_UKC075_MetaG_FD_184440 | JGI IMG/M metagenome (GOLD analysis project Ga0208823, IMG submission 184440) | Active sludge microbial communities of municipal wastewater-treating anaerobic digesters from USA - AD_UKC075_MetaG (SPAdes) (version 2) | ecosystem: Engineered > Bioreactor > Anaerobic >... | reverse complement strand
GTAGCCGCTGTTTCTGTCTTGCCGTTGACCAGTATTTTAAAACCGGTCTCCTCCGGCTTTTTACGCCTGTCTGAACCGCCGTTTGAACCGCCGCCTGAATCGCCGGGATCAGTCGGCTGTTCATAATTGTTAATTTTAAAAGTATCTCCCGGTATTTCCGGAATTGTCCCGGTCCGTAACATTACCGCGCTCAAATCATACGGGCTCAGGTTTCGGGGAACCCACACCTTTCCTGAAAAAGCGCTCGCGTCTATATCATCTAAACTACTTAACCTCTCATATTTTGCATGTCCTGTATCGGAGCTGTCCAAATAGGTCATCATTAACTTCCATTTTCCATGCTCCTGAAAGGCCAAGTTTTTGCTCATAAGCAGTATTCAAGAGCGGCCTGGTACGCTATTGAATCGAAGGATAATGAGCTTCTGGAAAATATTATTAGCGCATGCTGCAGGGATTATATAAAAGCCAGCAATTACAACGATCTTCGGATATGGTTTCAGGCGCTTAATGATATGGTCAAAGCTTGTACCATGAGATAACAATTCGTACATTCTTTTTAAGGTTTCATAGTGTTCTATGGTCACTTTTGATTCATTCTGATGTGTTATCGAATCTGGACATACAATTAGTTGTAGCTTGCTTAATGTATCTAGCTTTTCGAACAGTTGAAACCAGAACTTATCAATTCTTTTCTTTTGCTGTTCAGCAACCTTGGGATTGAGTGTTTTTTCCATGTTACTGATAGCAAACTGGTCCAAGTAGATTATTTTCTTATGTAATTTAGGTAGCTCATATCCTTGAGTATACCAACATTCCTTAAATCGACGTGAATAGTGATTCCCACTTATAGATAGTACACCAAAACTGGATTTTGCCTTGCATTTCGGGCAGTCCCAATAAGGAGCCTTTATAAATATTTTGGGGTCAATAGGAATATTTTAACATAATCACATTTATTTCTTCATCCCAACTTCCCCTAACAAACATAATTATATTATAAATTCTGGAAAATTTGTTGAAAGTTATTTGACTATTTTTTCAGAATATCATTTCCTTCCCAGGCGAGCTATACTCTCATATTTGTCAAAGAAAATCCAGTCAGGCAATTAATGCAAAGCAAAGTATGGATATCACGAAATAAATAATATTAGATGCTCTCCAAACCAACATTTGCTTAGCATAAATCCTGACAGATACAAATCCCGTTATTATGTAAAAAGTGCAATATAAAACCCCTGAAAGCAAAACAGAATAAAAATCTATATCTGTAAAGAAGATTAACATAGAAGATGCTATTAAAAAAATAATTGTCGGTAATACAGAATAGCTTAGCAAAATTTCTATATCCGTATAAGGTATGTAAAACCCTCTTTTCTTTTTGTCAATTATTGAGACAATCTGTTTTCTAAATAATTCGGCAAGGTTTGCATAAAAACTTCCCAGGGCAATTGCTGATAGAAATCTATTTAGTCCAAGTGTCATAAACACAAAATTATTAAATATTATGCCTGCTGCAAATATGATAAATAGAAACTTTACTGTCTGTATATTGGTTCTTACCACTCCTAAAAAACTTTTCATTATAAGGGCGGTTTTTTTTGACGGAGGTATTCTCGAAAAAATACTATGGAATACAGGTTTTTTCGATAAGTTAAGTTTATTTACGGTCTCCATCATGCGAACCATATCTTTCTTTGCAGCAGCCGCCATGTTTTCATATATGAAACTGCAATCACGGTAATATTTGTTCCATAATATTTTAGTTCTATACGCCCGGATGGCCGCAAATACAGTTAAAACAGTTAAAATGTAAAGAGAAATCACCATATTATATATAAGCAATCCCGATATGAATAAAAATATTGCCACAACATATATTTTCTGCGAAACTGACTGGCTGTTGTAATAAATCCACGCTATGAGACTGCTTAAGAACAGATATAAGGCGGTCACACTACTATATATAAACAGTTCTTTGGATATTGCTGCACGATAAGTGATAGTGGCTATAACAGCACCTGTAGCAATACAGCCGGCTAAAGACAGAAATACTTTTATATGAAAAAGCTTTGTAAATAATTGTGAACCTCTGAAAAAATGTATGGAAGCCGGGCTCATTCTTATAACCGGATATCTGCCGGATATAATTTTTCTAAAGGACAACAGAATTATCAATATAGAGGTATAAAGCATCAGGTCATCCACCGGTACCATATTTATCCGTTCAACTACACTCTCTGCTATAAATAGAAAACCTAAAACGGTCGCTGCAAAGAAATACCAATAGTTCTTCAATAAATCAAAAGTGAGTCTTATCCTGTTTTTAATAATCAATGACATCAAAGTCACTTCCTCCTCCAAAGGGTCGGGTATCTCCTGCAGTGATTCTTAAATATAACTGTTCCAGGGTACAGTTTTTTAAGTTATATGCTTTCCCGATATCTTCCTTTGTTCCCTCAGCAACAATTATACCTTTATTCAAAATGATATATCTGTCACAGAAGGACTCAATCACATCAAGCAGGTGTGTCGATAGCAAAACGGTTTTTCCCTTTTGCCTCTGTTCGATAAATATATCTTTCAAAACTCTGATTTGTTTAGGATCAAGCCCTGTAAATGGCTCATCCGCAACAAACAAATCGAAATTTCGGAGTACAGCACAGGCTATCATAAGCTTTTGCTTGGTGCCTTTTGAAAGTGTATCTGGTAATTTATCCAAATATTCCGCCAGTTCCAAACGTTCTATAAGGTTGTCCACATCCTTTTTGTTTTTACCATATACGGCAGCAAGCAGTTCTAAATGTTCATTTACAGTCAGTTCTTCATAATAAACGGGAACATCAGGCATATATGTCACTGGATATGATGTATCATCGTACTGGCTTAAAGGCTTGCCCTTTAGCGTTATCAATCCCTCATCCGGCACTATATACCTGACAATATTAAGAACGGTAGTCGTCTTTCCAGCTCCATTTGCACCAATAAGACCTACTATCTCACCTTGATATACACTAAAGGATATTTTATTAAGAGCCCTTACCCTACCATATGATTTAGATACATTTTCAAATCTCAGAAGCATACTGCTTTTACCTCCTGCGAACTCGTAAAACTACACGCATATAATTTCCCCATGCAAATTCTAACAATAACGTGTTTTTATTTAATAATGTTCTTCTGGCTTTTGATTTTGAAACTGCTATGCTAAATAAATTCCGATTATAGGAATGCCCAGAAATGAACTTCACATTAAAATCACATTAGAATCTCTTCCATAATTAAAATAGTTATAAGAGCGTGTTCGAAAAGTAAATATGCAAGTTGCATATGATCAAATTGATTAAAATAGGAAAATGCACCAGCGCTGGCTAAGTAGAAATGTACGACCAAACTACCAAAACCAGCGAGGTGCATAACATTGACGGGTGTACAAATAGACTTATTTCCTATGGCTTATTATAACACACTTGGCTTTGATAGGGAATTAATAGATTATATTGAGCATTCCTGTTAACTTTGAAAACGGCCTTTGAAAAAAGAGACGCCCATCAATACAATGGTAATGTGCTGATCCAGCAAAGAAAGGCACAAAACCAGATTGAGGAGGCGTCCCTATATGAATCGTACATAAAACGAGAAGATTTCGCAAATAAAAATTTCAACATTGGTAGTAGGAATCGACATTGGGAAAGAAACTGTAGTGCACCCCGTTGTCAAGACACATTTCTGAAAAAATTAAGCTATGTTACCCTCTCTTTCATTGAGATTTTTTATCCCCATAACCACCGCCTGAAGATTATACCATCTCCGGGCGCCGGAGCGTCAAGGTTTCGCTTTCGCCGGGCTTCGCCCGACCTTGACTCCCGCGCCCTCCGCCGGTCTTTGGCTACTAAGCGGTGTTTAAGGGTGCTTTTGCGGATTGCGTCTGCCCAAAGTAAAGGGTTGCAGGCTTGTCATAGCTGATGGCCTGATGTGGACGGACAAAGTTATATTCGTCGATATACTCTCGGACGGCCTTATATACCTCCCGCGGTTTCCGGTATTCATCATAATAAATCTTTTCCCACTTCAAACTCCGGAAATACCGCTCGGTAATGGCGTTGTCGGTTGCCCGGCCTTTGCCGTCCATGCTGATCTTGACACCGTTGTTTTTCAATAGCTCTATGTAGTCATTGCTAGTAAAATGAGAACCTTGGTCACTATTGATGATTTCCGGTTTACTTGTTGTCAATGCTTTTTTCAACGCCCGCAGGACAAAGCTCCGTTCAAGAGTCTGGGATAGTTCCCAACTCACAACGTATCGGGAGTACCAGTCAATGATGGCCACCAGGTACATATATCCACCCTTCATCCGGATGTATGTAACGTCAATTCCCCAGATATGGTCCGGTCTTTCGGCCTTGACGCCTCGCAGCAAGTAGGGGTAGGTCTGATGCTGGTGGTTACGCTTGCTCAGATTGAGACCCGGGCAAATCCCATAGATGCCCATCCGTCGCATTAGCCTTAACACTCGTTTTCTGTTCACTGGTATATTTCGGTCCTGGAGTTCTTTTGTGATGCGACGGTATCCGTAATGCGGCCACCGGGTGTAAATCTCATCAATCCGATGCATCAGTTCGATGTCTTTGTCTTCCTTTTCCCTGGGGCGATAATAGACACTGGTGCGGTTAACGTCTAATAGTTCGGCCTGCTTTTTCAATGGGATTTTTCGGTACTCCAGATCCAACATTTCACGTCTTTCTTCGACGCTGGTAGAGTTCTGCAGATTTTTTTTTGAGCCAGTTGACCTCGATAGTCAGCTGACCGATTTGCCGTGTAAGTTCTTCTTTTTCAGCTTCGTGTTGCTTGCGCATTTTTTCTATTTCACTGGCCCCTCGCTTAAAAAGGCTGGGTAGGTTATCAATTGCCTCCGCCTTCCAGCGGGCCAGCACTGTGGGGTGTATCCCGGTTTCGGAGGCTATTTGCGAGACTGTTTTTTCTTCTCTCAATAGCTGCAGTACAATATTGGCTTTTTCTTCCGGTGTGTAAGTTCTTCTCTTCTCCATGACCTCATTATAGCTTAAAATTTTTGTTTTTGTGTCAAACCTATGGGTCCATTATAAACAGTTTCGCCTGCGGAAAGAAGAAATATCTCTATTGCAAAAGACAATTACAGTTTTCTCTTCTTCGGCTCCGGCAGTTCGTCATCCATTGCTTCCAGCATCTCTGCCAAAAACTCTCTGTTGCCCACATCGTCCTAAAAGCAGCATTTCCTTTGCCAATAATTAAAGCACCATTCGCGCACATTAATTAAAATATCTGGAAGGCCATTTCTTTAAATATAAAACCATCCTGTCTCCTCAGCCCCCACAAAATAACATTATCTGGCCTGTCAACCCAACTTTACTCAGTTTTAGCTCTTTTTGTGCCAAAAATATACCCTCGATATGTTCCAGCAAATACACATCGAGGGTTAAGTAGAATAGATAGATTTGCTTTTATTATTTATTAAACTCATCAGCGATTTATAGCCATATCCCCGCCGCTGTCAATGCCCTAAGACTCACTGTTAGTACATGTTGAACAATTTTTACTAAAATTTGACCACCTTTGATTTAACTATCTTTGGTTCATCATCAGAAAATGAATAGAAGGTAGCAGTTGCATCCTCAAAGTAGAGAACCTCTGTATTGTCGTCCTCCGCTGAATACATAGCTTTAAGCTCTGGATAATTATCAAGCATATGTTTTTTTGCCTCTACTCTGTCATCTCTGATGAGCTTACCTGATACCCTAAGCCACTTTCCATCAGAAAAAGCACAGATTTCTGCTTTTGGATTTGCCTGGAGCTGCTTAGATACATCTTTCACCTTGCCTGTCTGGATATAAAGTTTACCTTCAAAAATATCCACTGTACCAAATGGCCTAACCCTTGGCTGGTCTCCTTCCACTGTAGCTAAATAATACACTCCACATTTCTTTAAAAAGTCATAAACTTCTTGCATTTCCTTTTCCTCCTTTTGATAAAAAATCATCTTGCTATTGTTCAACTTTTCCGTCTACGCAGGCCTGCCCCGGTGAAAGCTGCCCCGAAAGGCTGTCGATGACATCTGTTCTGTTGTCACAGCAAAGTTCAGTTATTCTATGGATCAGTTATTAGATGCCTAGCGTAGCTTTCCAATCAGCTTCCTTAAAGCCTACCAGAACAAAGCCGTCACCGATGAGAATCGGCCGCTTCACAATCATACCATCTGATGCCAGCAGGCCATACTGTTCATCCTCGCTCATGGTCGGGAGCTTGTCCTTAAGCTTAAGTTCCTTATACAGCTGTCCGCTGGTATTGAAGAATTTCTTCAGTGGTAGACCACTCTTTTTATGCCAGTCTTTTAATTCTTCTATTTTAGGATTATTTTCTTTGATATTCCTTTCTTCAAAGCCTATGCCGTTGGCCTCCAGCCACTTCTTTGCCTTCTGGCAAGTGGTTCATTTTGGATAACATACTAATATCATAATATACCTCCATTCTCTCTTCCACCAGCTTTCTTCTGTGCAAATTGAGCTGTCCTGGGCATCAATTTCTAAATAGGTCCGTTTTTTGTCAAAAACCTGGCCTATCACCCTTATTTCGAGTATTTTTTAATAATCTGATCTTTATCTAGACAATTTCTATGTTATTTATCCGTATCCCTGTTAAAGGTTTTGATGTATAACTTTTTTAGGCTTACTATCACTTGCGACAAGGCCAAGCCATCTGCATAGCTGTCATAAAGAGATGCAGAATTTGAGAAAGTATTTTCCGCAGCCAGAACGGAAAGGCGTTTTTCAACTTCCCCGTTTTGGAATTCACATTACCTATTCAGTTTAATGGGACGTTGTACCGCGGGTCATCCACGGCGCCTTGAACTGTATATTCCGAAACATCATTGGCATTTTAATATGTGCAGTCATAAAGAGAACGATAGCACCGACACCGCAGTGTACGTCCCACCTCTGATAATAAGTTGTTGTTACTTTCTGACATTATCTCAAATTCAAAATATAATATTTTCTTTGAAAAAAATTATTTTAAATTTTAACTTACATATTTATTGTTTTTTGATATAATAAGCTTTTGGATAAGCCTTAATCCTGTGTAGAAGGAAATTAGTGATTCCAAACTTTAAGCAGGAGGACAAATATGCCAAAACGAACCGACATCAACAAAATTCTAATAATTGGTTCAGGCCCCATTGTGATTGGACAGGCCTGCGAATTCGACTATTCCGGAACCCAGGCCTGTAAAGCCCTGCGAAAACTAGGTTACCAGATTGTTTTAGTTAACTCCAATCCTGCTACTATTATGACGGATCCGGAAATAGCGGACGTAACCTATATTGAACCACTTAATTTAAAGACTCTTACCAATATTATAGCAAAAGAACGGCCCGACGCCCTGCTGCCGAATTTAGGCGGGCAGTCGGGTCTAAATTTGAGTTCGGAACTGTACAAGGCCGGTGTTTTAGAAAAATACGGGGTTCAAGTGATCGGCGTGCAAATAGATGCAATTGAACGCGGCGAGGACAGGATCGCCTTTAAAGAAACCATGAAGCGGCTGGGAATTGATTTACCCCGCAGCGAACCGGCCTACAGTGTCGAGGAAGCGGAAAAAATTGCCCAGAAACTCGGCTATCCGGTGGTTATCCGCCCCGCTTACACCATGGGGGGCACCGGCGGCGGGCTTGTTTACAATGTTGAAGAGTTGAGGGCTGTGGCCAACCGCGGAATTGCCGCCAGCATGGTGGGCCAGATTCTGGTGGAAGAATCGGTTCTGGGCTGGGAAGAACTGGAGCTGGAAGTGGTAAGGGACGCCAAAAACCAGATGATCACCGTTTGTTTTATTGAAAACGTCGACGCCATGGGCGTGCATACCGGCGATTCCTTCTGCACGGCCCCCATGCTGACCATAAGCCCTGAACTTCAGCAGCGGCTGCAAAAGTATGCCTATGCCGTTGTGGAGGCCATTGGCGTAGTGGGGGGTACAAATATCCAGTTTGCCCACGACCCTAAAACGGACCGGGTGGTTATTATTGAAATCAACCCCCGCACTTCCCGCTCCTCCGCTCTGGCTTCGAAAGCTACCGGCTTCCCCATAGCTTTAATTTCCTCAATGCTGGCAGCCGGTATGACCCTGGACGAAATTCCCTACTGGCGGGAGGGCACCCTTGATAAATATACACCCTCGGGGGATTACGTGGTGGTTAAGTTACCCCGCTGGGCCTTCGAGAAGTTTCACGGTGCCCAGGACATCCTGGGTACCCAGATGCGGGCCGTGGGTGAAGTAATGAGCATCGGTAAAACCTACAAGGAAGCCTTTCAAAAAGCCATCAGGTCCCTGGAAATTAACCGCTACGGCCTGGGGTTCGCCAAGGATTTCAACCAGCGCTCCCTGGATGAGCTGCTGGCGATGCTGGCAGTACCGTCCAGTGAACGGCAGTTCATCATGTACGAGGCCCTGCGTAAAGGGGCGGATATCCAGGAACTGAACCGCTTGACCCATATCAAGCCATGGTTTATTCAACAAATGAAGGAACTGGTCCTCCTGGAAGAAGAGATCCTCAAATACAAAGGAAGACAGTTGCCGGACGAACTGTTGATCCGGGCTAAAAAGGACGGTTTTGCCGACCGCTATTTAGCAATGCTTCTGGACCTGCCGGAAACAGAAATTCGCCGGCGCAGAACTGCCCTGGGAGTTGTAGAAGGATGGGATGCCATACCGGTCAGCGGTGTGGAAAACGCAGCCTATTACTATTCCACCTACAACGCTCCAGACCGGACCACAACCAGCAACCGGCAAAAAGTGATGGTCCTGGGCGGGGGGCCGAACCGGATCGGCCAGGGAATCGAATTTGACTACTGCTGCGTCCATGCGGCCTTTGCCCTGCGTGACCTGGGCTATGAAACGGTGATTGTCAACTGCAACCCTGAAACGGTTTCCACCGACTATGACACATCGGATAAGCTCTACTTTGAGCCATTGACGGTGGAGGACGTTCTGAGCATTTACGAAAAGGAAAAGCCGCTGGGTGTAATCGTGCAGTTCGGCGGCCAGACCCCTTTGAACATTGCCGGGGAACTGGCTAAGGCCGGGGTGAGGATTCTCGGCACGTCCCCGGATACAATCGACCTGGCCGAAGACCGGGACAGGTTCCGCCACATCATGGAAAAACTCGGGATTCCCATGCCTGAATCCGGAATGGCCGTCAATATCGAAGAGGCCCTGGAAATAGCCAACCGGATTGGTTATCCTTTAATGGTCCGTCCTTCCTATGTCCTGGGCGGCCGCGGCATGGAGGTTGTTTACGATGAAGAAATGCTCCGCCAGTACCTGGCTGCCGCAGTGGGGGTAACACCGGAAAGACCGATTCTGATTGACAGGTTTTTAAAGAACGCCATAGAAGCGGAAGCGGACGCCATAGCCGATGGCACTGACGCTTTTGTACCGGCGGTCATGGAGCATATTGAACTGGCAGGCATCCACAGCGGAGACTCAGCCTGTGTGATCCCGCCCATCAGCATCCCGAAAAAGCATGTTGATACCATTGTTGAATATACGAAGAAAATTGCCAGGGAACTGAACGTGGTTGGCTTGATGAACATGCAGTACGCCATTGCCGACGACAAAGTTTACGTTTTGGAGGCCAACCCCAGAGCTTCCCGGACCGTTCCCCTGGTGTCCAAGGTCTGTAATGTTTCCATGGCCCGGATTGCCACAGAAATCATGATGTCCGAGGCCACGGGCAAGAAATCCTCCCTGAACACCCTGATCTCCAGGGAGATTCCCCACTTCGGGGTGAAAGAAGCGGTATTCCCCTTTAATATGTTCCAGGAAGTAGACCCAATCCTGGGGCCGGAAATGCGTTCCACCGGCGAAGTACTGGGCATTGCCGATTCCTTCGGCCTGGCCTATTATAAAGCCCAGGAAGCCACCCGGACTCCCCTGCCCACTTCCGGAACCGTCCTGATCAGCGTGCCGGACCAGGACAAACCCTATGTGCTGGAAACTGCCAGGGAATTCATCAAACTAGGCTTTAAGATACTGGCGACGGATGGCACCCACAAATTCCTAAAAGAAAACGGGGTCCCCTCCAGAAGGATCAAAAAACTGGCCCAGGGCCGTCCCAATATCGTCGACGGCATTACCAACGGGGAGATCAACCTGGTTATCAACACACCGTCCGGAAAGAGCAGCAAGCATGACGACTCTTATATCCGCAAAACCGCAATTAAGTATAACGTTCCATACATTACCACCACGGCAGCAGCCCTGGCCAGCGCCAGAGGCATCGCGGCCTACAAAGAAAACAACTATACGCTGGGAAGCATCAAATCCCTCCAGGAATACCATGCAGATATTATGAATAAGAATTAAATGACGACCTGAAGCTAAGAGATGTAATTCATAAGAATTACATCTCTTTTTTTTAGCTAAAACTTATAATTAACAATTTACCCTGGGGCGCACAAGCTTTATATATTTTTGCAGCCGTATTAACGGTCTTGTTTTAAAAAGGCTACCCATTCATCCGCGAACAGGTAGAACTAAAAGGAAGGGTTAATTAGGAAGAAGGAGGTATATACACGAAAGACCCGGCTTCCTCCGCTAAGAAGCCGGGTCTTTCAAAGGCGTAAACCATTGCATAAACAAAATATCAGCCCTGCCCTTTCTACGGAAGGCGGTACTTGATTAACCAGGCAGGTCTCCTGACTTGTGGCTCACAGCGTACCTCCCGCCTTCCCAGGTTACAAAACCCAGTGGCATTTTGGGAGACGCTCCCCACTTACAGTGGCCGGACCGTCCGGGATTTACACCCGGTTCCCTTTTCACCCCCGCCCTAAAACCGGGGGACCTGGTCAATTGTTATTAAGTTAATAATATAGTAACACTTTTGGAAGAATATGTCCATCATTATCTTTTGCATCATGTTCTTTTACATGATCTTTTACATGTGCCTGCCTGATTGCACAACCAGATCAGCACTTTGAGAAGCCGCAGCTTCTGCAGATCAAACACCCTTCGGCTCGTTCGAGTCTTTCGCCGCACTGGCACAGCATGGTACTGTCAGCCAGCACCTCTTCCTGCGGGGTTTTTCCGTTGTACTTTTTGTCCAGCTCCTCTTTAATCTTAGCCACCTTGTAAGCTATCGCCGAAGCACAGGACCTGCCGGGCGAAAGGTTCTTGCCCTTACCCCTGGCCAGCATGTAAGACGGGCAGGAGTGGGTGCCCTGCAACTGCTCGACGATTTCTTCAACGGGTATTCCCCCGCGGATGGCCAGGCTGATCAGCCTCGAGGTGGCTTCGGTGTATACCAGGCATCCCCCGTCGGAGCCGGTGGTGATGAATGTTTCCAAAATCTCGCCGCTGCCGGGCTGGTAATTGACGGTGAGGTAAAGCTTGCCGCAGCCGGTATCCAGACGGTGGGTCATACCGTGGGCACTTCTCGGCCTGGGCAGTATTTCCCCGCGCTTCAATACTTTTTTCCCGGTGGCGTCTTCCTTCTTGCCTATGGTTACCGTACCCTCTTTGCAGCCGTCCCGGAAGACCGTAATACCCTTTAAACCTAGCTCATAGGCCATCCTGTAGCATTTCTTAACATCTTCAACAGTGGCAGTCCCGGGCAGGTTGATTGTTTTGCTGACCGCATTATCCACGTACTTTTGAACCTCTGCCTGCATCAGGATGTGGTCTTCAGGGGATATTTCCTGAGCTCCTTTAAAAATCCGTGCTATTTCCGCGGGGATTCCTTTAACGCCCTGGCAGGAACCCCGCCGGGCCACTTCTTCCAGAGCATCCTTAGCAACCCCGTGTTTACGGCAAGCCTCCAGGAACAACGGGCTGAAAACTTCAAAATCCCCGGCCACGTTGGTTGATTTTTTATAAACTACGGCAAATATCGGTTCTATACCGTAACCTTCGCAGCCGGCCATTGTTGTTACAGAACCGGTAGGCGCTATGGTTACAC
>Ga0208823_1003126_pt1 | contig 11981 bp, 9 predicted proteins | sample AD_UKC075_MetaG_FD_184440 | JGI IMG/M metagenome (GOLD analysis project Ga0208823, IMG submission 184440) | Active sludge microbial communities of municipal wastewater-treating anaerobic digesters from USA - AD_UKC075_MetaG (SPAdes) (version 2) | ecosystem: Engineered > Bioreactor > Anaerobic >... | reverse complement strand
TTTAAGCAAGCAGGTATGCAGTCTGCTTGGGGGTCAGATCGGCCACTCCTCAGTGTTGGGGTTGGTTAACCAGATTGTCACCATCGGCGGACTTAAGGTCTGGTTTTGAAATCCCACAGACTTTGACCATCACCAGGAAGCTGGGTGAGTTCAAAGAACTGGGTTACATCGAACTCGTAGGGAGCAGAGTAATCATCATCAAAGACCTGGAAGCCTTGGAAAGCTATGTGCTGTAAGCTGAATCCCGCCTGCAGCGAGGCGGGGTTCTTTCTTTGGAGCCCCCAAAAAAAGTTCAGACGGTGGAGACCAAGCGGTAAGCGGGCTTAAGGATGGTTTGGAAATTCTCGGAAACAAACGTTGGCAGGAGAATCGAACTTTACGGTGAATCATGATTGTTAAGAGTAAAGCAAAGGAGAGTAGATTGCAATGAGAAAAACAGCAGTTCTTGTTCTAGCACTAGTACTCATGTTCTCTGCAGCAGTCAGCGCTCAGCAAAAAGTGACTGCCTATACCACCCTTTTCGAGCCAACGGCGCGCTTGGTCTTTGAAGAGTTCGAAAAAGATACCGGCATTAAAGTGGAATGGGTACGTCTCTCTGGCGGTGAGGCTGTGGCCAGAATGGATGCGGAGCGGAGAAATCCCCAAGCCAGCATTTGGGTAGGCGGCGTGGGTTTGGACCACATGACCGCTAAGAATATGGGCTTGACCGAACAGTATTTCTCGCCCAACGCCGAGAACATTCCCGAACAGTTCAAGGATCCTGAAGGCTACTGGATCGGCCTGTATGTTGGTGCCCTGGGCTTTATCTCCAACAACGAGCGTTTGGCTGAGCTCGGCATCGAGCCTCCAACCTCCTGGCAGGATCTGCTCCGGCCTGAGCTGAAGGGTGAAATCCAGGTGGCCAACCCCGGTACCTCCGGTACAGCCTATAACTTCGTCGCCACTCTGGTTCAGCTCTGGGGCGAAGACGAGGCCTTTGCCTACCTGAAGGAGTTCCACAAGAACGTTCAGCAGTACACCCGCTCGGGCAACGCCCCCAACCAGGCCGTTGGTTTGGGTGAGGTGGCTGTAGGTATCGGCTATGCCCACGACCAGGTTACCGTTGTACAGCAGGGTTATCCTGTGACTATCACCTTCGCCAAGGAAGGTACGGGTTATGAGATTTCCTCCATGTCCCTGATCAAGGGAGGCAAGGAGATGGAGGCAGCCAAGATCCTCTACGACTGGATGCTCAGTGAGCGGGCCATGAACCTGCTTGCTTCCACCAACGTGGTGCCCGTAGTGGATGTACCTCTGGTAGAAGGCGCTGTGCCCATTTCTGAAGTGAACGTGATCGATCAAGATGACGTCTGGGCCGCTTCCCAGAAGGAACGCCTTGTTGAGAAGTGGAACAACGAGGTATTTCGCGGCCGTTAACTCAGGCTGAATTGGCAAGTGGGTCCCTCCTGGTGGGGGACCCATTTTTAAAGGAGGAATGGCTATGGCCGTGGCACAACCCCGCCGGCGCAGGCCGCGCTTGGGAGGTGTGGGCTGGTGGCAGCTCAAGCAGGACCCCATTCTCCTGCTGACGGTGCTGCTGGTCAGCGCTGCGCTGTTGATCTTCATCGTCTATCCCCTGGTGCGAGTGTTCTGGCTCAGCATCAACCCCAGGGGTGAATTCACTTTAGATGTCTATCGGCAGATTCTGGACTCCTGGTGGCTGAGGCAGAGTTTCTACAACAGTCTGCTTCTGGGAGTACTTACTGCCACCTTTTCCACGCTTATCGGTTTCATCTTTGCTTTTGCACTGAACAGAACGGATATGCCCCTCAAGGGTTTCTTCGGCCAGATGGTGCAGCTGCCCATGATCTCGCCGCCTTTTATGTTCACCCTTTCGGTCATTTTGCTGCTGGGCAGAAACGGCATCGTCACCAAAGCCCTGGGGCTGAGCAACTTCAACATCTACGGACTCAACGGTCTGGTGCTGGTGCAGACCATCAGCATGTTTCCCATTGCCTTTAACACGCTCAATGGGGTGCTCCAGGCCATCAACCCCGACCTGGAAGAAGGAGCGTTGGACCTGGGAGCGAGCCGCTGGCATGTATTCCGCAGCATTACTCTGCCCTTATCCATTCCGGGTTTGGCCAGCGCTTGGCTGCTGGTGTTCGTGAACTCCCTGGCAGACTTTGCCAACCCCATGGTGCTGGGGGGCACCTTCGATGTGCTCTCGGTCCAGGCTTATCTGCAGTTTACTGGGATGTTCAACTTCCCCCGGGGCACAGCTTTGGCTGTGATGCTGCTGCTGCCAGCCATGACCGCGTTTATGGTCCAACGTTACTGGGTGGCCCGGAAGTCCTATGTGACTGTCACCGGCAAACCGTCCAGCCCCAGGATCCTCAAGGTCAGCCCGTGGCTGCGCTGGGGCCTGTTTGCGTCCTGCAGCTTGATTATCCTGGTGATTCTGGCCTTTTACGGCACCGTGGTGGCTGGCGCCTTTGTGAAGACTTGGGGTGTGGACTTCACCTTTACGATGGAACACTGGCGCTACGCCTGGGATGTGGGGGCAGACAGCATTAAGTCTACACTGACCCTGGCCGCCATCGCCACTCCCATCACTGGCGTCTTTGCCATGGTCGTGGCGGTGATTTTGGTGCGCAAGCAGTTCCCAGGGAAGAAGATTCTGGCCTTCGTGTCCATGCTGGCCTTTGCCGTCCCCGGCACGGTAGTGGGTATCGGCTACATCTTGGCCTTTAACGAACCGCCTCTGCTCTTAAGCGGGACTGCGCTGATCATTGTGCTCTGCTTTGTGTTCAGGGAAATGCCCGTAGGCATCGAATCGGGCGTAGCTTCTCTCATGCAGATTGACAAATCTATTGAGGAAGCGTCCACCAACCTGGGGGCATCCAGCAGTTACACCTTTGCCAAGATCACCCTGCCCCTGATCAAGCCAGCATTCCTATCGGGGCTGTTCTTCGCCTTTGCCCGGTCCATGACCGCGGTGAGCGCGATCATTTTCCTGGTCTCCGCCAGATGGCACCACCTGACTGTGCTCATCCTGTCGCAGACGGAGATCATGCGGCTGGGTGCGGCCAGTGTGCTCAGTCTGATTCTGATTATTATCGTGCTGGGTGCCTTCGCCCTGATGCGCCTTGCGGTGGGCGATACCATTAACCGGCAGCTGGCGAAGTAAGGGAGGATTGACAATGCCACAGAGAGTTGAATTACGTGAACTAGTGAAGATCTTCCCCGCCCCCGGTGGCAGCGGAGTCAGGGCGGTGGACGGTGTGAACTTGACCATCCAACCGGGCGAGATGGTCACCTTCTTGGGACCATCTGGCTGCGGAAAAACGACCACTCTGCGCATGGTGGCGGGTTTTGAAATGCCCTCTTCGGGACAGATTTTCATCGGTAACGAGGATGTGTCCACCAAAGCTCCCAATGAGCGGGATACAGCCATGGTGTTCCAGAGCTACGCCCTCTTTCCCCATATGACCGTGGAGGAGAATGTGGGCTACGGCCTGCGTTTCCGCAAAGTGAGCAAGGCAGAAGCGGCAGAGCGGGTACAGCGGATTATGGACCTGGTGGGGCTGAAGGGTCTGGGCAAACGGGCTCCAGGCCAGCTGTCCGGCGGCCAACAGCAGAGGGTGGCCTTGGCCCGGGCCTTGGTTGTGGAACCCCAGGTGCTGCTCTTTGACGAGCCCCTGTCCAACCTAGATGCTAAGCTCAGGGAGTACATGCGGGAGGAGATCCGCCGGGTCCAGCAGGAGCTGGGGATAACTGCCATTTACGTCACTCACGATCAGAGCGAGGCCATGGCGCTATCTGACCGCATTGTGGTCATGAACGCGGGCCGCATTGAGCAGGTGGGCTCGCCCCAGGAGATCTACCTGCGGCCTGCCACCAGGTTTGTGGCAGATTTTATCGGGAAAGTGAACTTCCTGCCCTGCAAAGTGCTGCGCCGGGAAAACGGAAGCGCTGTGGTGGAGAGCTTCGGACGCCAGATCACGGTGCACGATGCGCCAAAGATTGACGGGGAGGCGTCGCTGGTTGTGCGTCCGGAAGCCATGTTCCTGGAAAAGGAGGCGGGGATTCCCGTATCCGTGGTGAGCAGGGTGTATCTAGGCTCGGCTATGGAATACCGCGTGAAACTGCCTAATGGGGACGAGGTAACTGTGTACCAGAGCAACCCCAATCTGGCCGAAGTGTTCGAAGCCGGCCAAGAGGCTTTCCTCAAACTGGATTCCCATGCAGTGCATCTGCTGCCCAATTAGGTAACCCTGAAGAAAAGGGGCCGGTCGTTGGATCGGCCCTGTTTTTATGCTTATAGGTCGCGTGTAAAGACGAATTAAAGGTTTGATTTCTATATTTGGCCACGGTTTAATGACTTTAAACTCCACAAAAAGTACGGTTAATATACAATTTACATAGAGATGCGCCAGGCGCGCTTTGTTGCCCGGAAGCAAAAAACAAACAACTTTTTAGAAGGGAGTATGAGTGGATGATGCGCAGAAGATTGCTTGGTTTCTTGGTAGTGTTGTCCTTAGTGCTTGTGTCGGCCGCAAGTAGTCTAGCAGCCGGTAAGGTCATGCTCTATTCGTCGATGCAGGAGGATCAGCTGTTGGCCATTAAGAAAGGCTTTGAGGCGAAGTATCCAGACATCACTATGGAGTACTACTTCGCCGGAACGGGGCGGGTTATGACCAAGATCGCCGCCGAAGCCCAAGCTGGTGCCGTTGGGGCAGATGTAATCTGGGTAGGTGACCCGGCGGACTACATCTCCTTTAAGGAACTGGGAATTTTGGAAGCCTACGAGTCTCCCGAAGCTGCCTTCATCGACGATGCCTACAAAGATCCGGAAGGCTATTTCATCGGGGCCCGCATGATGAACATGGGCATCGCCTACAACACCTTGCTGGTCTCGCCTGATGAGGCGCCGACAACCTGGTTTGACCTGTTGGATCCCAAGTGGAACGACCAAATCGTCCTGACCGACCCAGGTACATCTGGTACCTCTAAATTCTGGCTCAACGCCATCGTCAGCCATGAGAAATATGGTATGGACTATATCGAAAATCTCCGGGCCAACGGCTGTTATATGGAAAGCGGCACTACTGCCACCCACAATCAGCTGGCCGCGGGAGCCTATAAAGTCGGTGTCTGCCTAGATTACGTCACCGCAACCTTAGCCGAGCAGGGATCGCCCATTGCCTTTATCTTCCCAGAAGACACTGTATCCATCTTCAGCCCCATTGGCTTGGTGAAGAATGCCCCCAACGGAGATAATGGCAAGCTGCTCTTCGACTTCATCCTTTCCAAGGAAGGCCAAGAGATCTTGATCAGCCAGAACCTGATCTCGGTACGCAACGATCTGGAGCAGCCAGGCGTTAATGTGGAAGAAATTGCCGCCAAGGCCCTTTCCCTGGACCTGGAAGCCATGGTAAGAGAAAGCGACGAGAATCTGGCCGCCTTTGACAAACTCTTTGGCATCTAGCACATGCCAGCTTGGCAGCAGCGTTAAGTCAACATCCTGGGCAGCGGGTTCTACCTGCTGCCCAGCTTATATGGGGAAGGGGAGAGAGTTGTATGTCCTACGTAAGATTTGAAAACGTCTCTTTTGCCTACGGGGACAACCAGATACTTAAGAACTTCTCCCTAGCTTTAGAGAAGAACGAAATTATGTGTCTGGTTGGCCCTTCGGGCTGCGGGAAAACAACGTTGGTCAGATGCCTGCTGGGCTTGAATCGTCCAAGTGAAGGTGAGATTTATGTCGGGGACACCTGCGTGTTCAGCAGCAAGAGGCGGATCAACGTGCCGGCCGAACGGCGGCGCATTGGCATCGTGTTCCAGGACTATGCAGTGTGGCCCCATTTGACCGTGAAAGAGAACATAGCCTATCCTCTGCGCAAGCGCAAGGTGCCCAAACCGGAAATCGACCGCAGGGTGGAAGAGGTTCTACGCTTAGTACGGATGAGCGAATACATCAACCACCTGCCCAGCCAGCTCTCGGGCGGGCAGCAGCAGCGCGTGGCCATTGCCAGGGCGCTCATGACCAGTGATGATCTGGTGGTTATGGACGAGCCCATCACCAACCTCGATGCCAAACTGAGGGAGCAGATGCTCTATGAAATCCGCGAGCTGCAGCACAACATGGGAACCACAGTGTTCTACATCACCCATGACCAGAGAGCAGCTCTGCAGCTGGGTGACCGCATCGCAATCATGGATCCCCAGGGCGAGTTGGTGCAGGTGGGTTCCGATGAAGATATCATTCTCAGGCCGAGAACCAGGTTCGTCTTTGAGTTTATCGGGGTGACTAACTTCCTGGCTCTGAAAAGGGTAGATGGGCAGTATCGCGTGGATCTGGGCAGTACCTTGGCCCCTTGGCCGGCACAAGTGCCTCCAGAACTGCAGAACGGCGCAGTGCTGGATGTCGGCATTCGGCCCAATGACATTGTCTTCGACAGTTCGTCGCCATTTCGCGGCGTAGTGCGGCGGGCAGTGTTCTTGGGCAGCGAGTATGAGTACTTCGTGCAGGCCGGAGACAAGTCTCTGCGCATTCAGCAGGGCGCGCTGGATGCGTCACTGAACGGGATCGCTGCCGAAGGCAGTGAAGTGGGGCTGAACTTCCTGAATCCCCAATACTACGAAGCTGCCCGGGAGGAGGGTGCAAGATGATTAACCTGCGCCGCAAAACCAGGGATCTGGCAGTGCTAGACGGACGGCGCCGCGTTGGGCTGGACAGTATCATGACCGCCCTCAGTTTTGTGCTGCTCTTGGTGATCGTTGTTACTCCCATCTCTATGATTGTCTATCACGCCTTTTTCCATCAAGGCCAGTTTTCTCTGGACTTGATCATTGATCAGTTCACCCGGGATACCACCGTTTCCGCCATGTGGAACACTATCAAGATTGCGATCCTGGTGACCATCTTCGGAACCATCGTGGGGGTGTTTTACGCCTGGCTGCTCGGACGCAGCAACATTCCAGGCAAGAAGCTGATGCGCTTTCTTTTTACCATACCCTACATGTTTCCTCCCTTTTTGGGTGCCATGGCCTGGGATCTCTTGTTGAACGGGCGTTCCGGGTATCTCAACCGGTGGCTGATGAAGACGTTTGGCCTCTCCTCGGCACCGTTTAACATCAACACCGTCTGGGGCATCGTGTTTGTGGAGCTTTCTTACTATTTCCCCTTTGTGTTTATGCAGGTGGTCAGTGCTTTGGAGCGGATGGATCCCACTCTCGAAGAAAGTGCGCGCATTGCCGGTGCCAAGCAGGGGACGGTGATCTGGAAGATTACCCTGCCTTTGGTCACGCCGGCCATTTCCTCTGGCGCGCTGCTCATCTTGATCAGTTCACTGGCGCACTTCGGAGTCCCGTCCATTCTGGGGTTTTCCCAGGGCATCTTTACTCTGCCTACCAGGATCTACGCGGTCATCGCCCGCTCGGGGGGAAGCTTCGAGGGGATTCGCCAAGGGGCTGCCCTCTCCATTTTGCTGGTAGCCGTTGTGGCCCTGGCCCTCTGGATCCAACAACGGGTACTGCGCTCTGGAGGCTATGACATCATCAAAGGCAAGAGCATGCGTCCCACGGTGATCAACTTGAGAGGCGCGAGAATCCCCCTCTTTATCCTGGCCTTGACAACCTTGGTTGTGATTGTGTTGGTCCCCTTGGGTATGATTTTCCTGGTGGCTTTGGTGCGGGCCTATGGGCTCCCGCTGATCCCGGCCAACTTCACCTTGGCCAACTATCAAAGGATCTTTACGGCCAGCGGCACCTTGGAGTCCATCAAGAACTCCATGATCTTGTCGCTGAGTGCCGGCGTGATCACCATGCTGCTGGGTACAATGGTTGCCTACGTGGTGCAGAAAATCAGGCCGAGAGGATCGAGTGTGTTGGAAATCATGTCTGTGCTGCCCTATTCCATACCAGGCACCGTGCTGGCCATTGGGGTGATCCTGGCTTGGTCAGGCAGTTTAGGGCTCAACCTGTACAACACTCTGTGGATCATTCTGGTGGCCTACATCGCCCGCTATCTGTCCTTCTCTATGAAGACATCATCGGCAGCTCTGCTGCAGGTGCACCCCTCCTTGGAGGAAGCGGCCCGCACCTGTGGGGCATCGCACACGGAGAGCCTCAGGGACATCACTCTGCCCTTAATCAGACCCGCCATGGTCTCGGGCTTCTTCTTGATCTTCCTGCCTGCTATGCGTGAGGTGACAACTTCGGTGCTGCTGTACGGTCCTTACACCCGCACTTTAGGGGTGCAGATCTACTCCCTGCGGGATGCGGGCATGATGCCGCAGGCTTCGGCCCTAGGCTCGGTGGCCATCGTACTGATCATCGTCGTCAACAGCATCGTGAACGCCTTGAACCAGACTCGCAAGGGGGTGTAATCAATGGCGCAGGTACAGGTGGAATTGAGACATGTCACCAAGAAGTTTACCACGAAAACCCTCGGCGATATTGTGGCCGTGGATGACTTCAGCTTTCAGGTCTACGAAGGCGAGTGCTTCTCCATTCTCGGACCATCTGGCTGCGGGAAGACCACTTGTCTCCGGATGATTGCAGGTTTTGAGGACTTGACAGAAGGGGAGATCTACTTAAGCGGCAGGCCCGTTTCCAGCAGTAAAGCCAACCTTTATGTTCCGCCCGAGGAGCGGGACTTAGGCATGGTGTTCCAGGCCTTTGCGGTGTGGCCGCACATGACCGTCTTTGAGAATGTGGCCTTTCCACTCCGCATTCGCAAGGTGAACCGGGCTGAGGTAGAGCGCCGCGTGAAGCAGGCACTGCAGCACACCAGCCTGGCGGGGCTGGAAGATGTGTATCCTTCCGATCTCTCCGGAGGCCAGCAGCAGCGCATTGCCCTGGCCAGGGCCATCGTTACCAAACCTAAGGTGATGCTCCTGGATGAACCCCTGTCCAATCTGGATCCCCATCTGCGCGAAACCATGCGTTTCGAGCTGAAAGAGCTGCAGCGCAAGTTGGGCTTTACCATCATCTTTGTGACGCACGATCAATCGGAAGCTATGGCTATCTCCGACCGCATGCTGGTTGCCGATATGGGCAAGATCATGCAGATTGATACGCCGGAAAACCTCTACAACAGGCCCATCAACCGCTTTGTCCACAGTTTTCTGGGGGAAAGCACCTTTCTAAAGGTGGTCATCAAAGACGGGCAGGTGTATGCGGAAGGGGATCTGGAACAGCCCCTAGGGGTGGCACCTCCGCCCGACGCTGAACCGGAGATGATTTTGGCCACGCGCCCCAATGCCATTGAAATTACGGGAGATACGGGCTACCAGAGCCGCATCGAAACCCGCATTTTCCTCACCGACCGGACGGAGTACCTGATTCCGCTGGGCAGCCAAAAGGTGAAAGTGCAGACTCCCCACCGCATTGCCTTCTCGCAGGGGGACAGCTGCCGAGTCAGATTTGTGGATCCCATGTGGTACCCCGTGGAAGATAGTGATGCAGAAAAGGAACGGGCCCGTCGACAGCTGATCTAGAAAGCCAAAAGACCTTGCTGGTAAACACCGGCAAGGTCTTTTTGTCAGCACTGCTTTCCCTGAAAGGAACGGCGGAACTCCATCGGGGTCATGCCCACCAGTTCCTTGAAAACCACGAAGAAGTACTTGTCATTGGCAAAGCCCACTTTTTCGGCTATCTCTTTCACTGAACGGTCAGTTTCCTGGAGGAGCTCCCGCGCCTTGGCTATGCGGACTTGCTTTACGGAATCGGCAATGGAAAGGCCGGTTGCTTCCTTGTACTGCCGCCCCAAATAGGCTGGGTTCATGCCCATCTCATCGGCAATGCTGTGCACCGACAGGGAGACATTGGTGTAGCCGGCGGCAATTCTGGCGTCCACTCGGTCCGCCAGGCGGTCCAGATGCAGCCTGCGCCGTTCGTGCTGTTCCGCGACGATCTGCTCGAAAACTCCCTCCATAAGCTGGTGAAGCTGAGCCACATCCTCCAGGTTGTCCAGGATGTGCGCGCCTTCCGCAGGGGGCGTCAGGCCGAGTTCGCTTTGGAGTGTCTCTAGGTTGCGCAGGATGGAGCGCACGAAAAAGCGGAAATCATTGAACTTGGCATAGCGGATTCTGTCAAAGATGGCTTTCCAAGCGGTTTTGGCATCATCTAGACTGCCGGCGCGCAGTGCGCTGACCAGCTGCTGCATGTCTTTGGGAGAGAACTCCAGAGTCTCGCGAAAAGAGGCCGCGAGCTTCTCTGACAAGACATATTGACCCGCATAGAGAAACCGCATCTGCCACAGTTCGAGCAGGGCTGTGTAACTGCGGCTCACTTCCAGCGCCGAATGCTTCGGCGTGCCGTACAGGCAGCGGCAGCCCAGAGCATCGCTGATGGTGAGGCAGAGTTCCAGCACTTCCTCTTCGTCCGCAGCACTCACCAGCACAGCACAGCCCAGGGAAGCGGCAGCGGCAAGCACTGTGCGCTGTGTGGCTGCGCTCACGACCTGGCGCACAGAATCAGGCTCGGTGCAGTCTACGAGAATCAGGGAAACGGGGTACTCGATATGGAGCAGTTCTTCGCCTTGGAGGAACCTGGTCACTTGTTCGGAAAGGTGCTGTTCCATTTGGCTGGCAATTAAGCGGTCCATTTCCTGAGCCACACTGCCAGGGCTGGAACCCAGTCTGTGTAGTGCCTGGCGCACCGTCTGCAGCGGCGGATAGAGCACAAACACGGTGTAGAGGATGCCTAGGGCCAGCAGGCTGGATACAGCCAGTAAAGAAGCTAGGGCAAAATTGCGCACCTTGGTCAGGCCTGGCAGCAAGGTGGCGGTATCGAACGGCCTCAAATAGTACAGCCCTAGGTTGCTGAGCTGTGAGTACATCCAGCCGCTTTTGCCTTGCGGGTCTAGGATAAAGCCATGGGAACCGCTCTTCTGCAGCTGGTCCAGGAGCTGCGGCCAGACCTCCGCGGCCTTCTCGCTCAGTGCCGGATCACTGGCCGCGAGAACCTCACCTTGGCTATCAATGACTGCGCTGCTGTAGCCTGTTGCCAGGCCAAGTAGTTGGTGTTCAAACCAATGGGCCCGCACGTTGAGCAGCAGCGAACCGCCCTCAGGTATGTTGGGCTCAAAAAACAAAAAGGAGTAGGTTGCTCCTTCCTGGGTCTGACGCTTAATGGGACCAGAAAAGCCGTGCTTGGCCCTGGACACCATGAGTTCATAAGTGTCTTGATCCGGGAAGGCGTCAGCGGCATGGGGCACGTGTCCTCCTCCGGAGGTGTACATAGTATCAGATAGGGAGTTGTAGATCAGAGCGCTGGACAGAAATGTGCTGCTGCTCACTGCGCTGCCTAAATCGCGCATTCCGGCGATCCGTTCAGCGTTGGTCACGTGTTCCAGAGTACGCAGCTTGATCAGGGAGCGGGAGTAGAAGAGGTGCATGGCGGCGTTGTGGATGATCTCGAGCAGTGTGCCGGAAATGGTGTCCACCTGTTCAACAAACTCATTGTTCAGCTGAGTCAGGGACTGGATCAGCGAATCCTGGGAAAGCTGTACGAAAAACAAGAACATGCTGAGGATCAGGGCAGTGATCACGAGTACTGCAGCAGAGCGGCGTAGAACGGGTTTTTGAAAGAGCTTCATCCCTATTATCTTCGGCATGTAATCACCATCGCTGCTTTTTCTTAACAGATCATTTCTTCACCGGCCGCTGCATCCCTGCCTACCAGTTCTTTCCGGAGAGATAGGCTTTGGCCCGCACCAGTTCCGGATCAAGTCCAGATTAGTGTGTAAATTCCTCAGTTATCAATAAGCTTATCTGATATACGCAATATTGCTTTGATCATTAATTTGTTTTTGCTCTTCTTGCCACTGAAGGTATTCACTCATATCCAGATACTTTTTGCCGCTTATCCACTTGTCGTCAATTTCCATAAGTAAGGCTCCAATTAGGCGAATTGCCGATTCCCGGTTCGGGAAAATACGGATAACTCGTTCCCTGCGCCTAATCTCTTCGATAAGACGCTCGACAGCGTTT
>Ga0208823_1003124_pt1 | contig 11987 bp, 9 predicted proteins | sample AD_UKC075_MetaG_FD_184440 | JGI IMG/M metagenome (GOLD analysis project Ga0208823, IMG submission 184440) | Active sludge microbial communities of municipal wastewater-treating anaerobic digesters from USA - AD_UKC075_MetaG (SPAdes) (version 2) | ecosystem: Engineered > Bioreactor > Anaerobic >... | reverse complement strand
CAGGCTTTCGTCTGTAGGCTGCGAGGGCAGGAGGCGCACGTGACGATCGAACTAGCCGGGGACTCGGCTGAGCTGCGCAAGGCGCGGGGCGCGTTCTTCACGCCCCCCGATGTCACCGATTTCTTGGCTCGCTGGGCGGTCCACTCCCCCGCGGATCGGGTCCTCGAACCGAGTTGCGGCGACGGTGCCATCGTGACCGCAGCCGTGACCCGGATGCGCGAGCTTGGGGGCCGGACTCCGATCCGCGCGCACGAGCTCCACCCCGGCACGGCGGCCGAGGCCGAAGCCCTCCTCCGTGCCCTCGACTATCCGGGCGAGGTGCGTCTCGGCGACTTCCTCGCCGTCACGCCCGAGCCGCTGTTTGAGGCCGTAGTGGGTAATCCGCCGTACGTCCGCTACCAAGGCTTCACGGGTGAGGCCCGCGCTGCGGGGCTGTCCGCGGCGCTGGCACAAGGCGTCCGGCTCAGTCGGCTGGCAAGCTCATGGGCTCCGTTCGTCATCCACGCCGCCGCACACCTCAGCCCGTCCGGCCGCCTCGCGCTGGTGCTACCCGCTGAGCTGCTCTCGTCCAACTACGCCCAAGAGGTTCGGGACTACTTGCTCTCCCGATTCGCCTCCGTGAACGTCGTCATGATCGACCGCCTGGTCTTTCCAGGCGTTCAGACCGAAGCGGTCTTGTTGCTGGCCGAGGGAACAGGTACCACCGATCGGGTCGGATTCGCCGTGGTGAGCGACGCCGCACAACTCGGTGACGTCCGTTTCAACACGGTGCTGGACGCCAAGCCAGGTGAGCGTTGGACCGCAGCTCTGGTTTCCTCGGCCGCCACGAGCCAACTCCTGTCCCTTCGAGAGACCGGACTACTCTCCCCACTCGGCGACTGGGGGCGGGTCTCACTGGGTGCGGTGACGGGCAACAACAGCTTCTTTACCCTCAGCCCCGAGCGAGCACGCGAACTGGGCCTGAGAAGGACGGACGTCGTCCCGATCACCCCGGCTGGTTCAGCTCACCTGCGTGCACTGATCTTCTCCAAGGCCGACCACACGGCCATGGGACGCCAAGGCTCCCGATCATTGCTCTTCCGACCTGTGAACCCGTCAGCGGCAGCGAAGGCTTACATCGCGCACGGTGAAGACCTGGGGATCGATCAGGCCTACAAGTGTCGAGTTCGCACACCCTGGTGGCGGACGCCGCTGGGTGAGGCGCCGGACTTCTTCTTCACCTACATGAACGAGGCCACCCCTCAGTTGGCGGCCAATCCCTCCGGCCTGCATTGCCTGAACTCCGTCCACGGGGTCTACGTCGGCGACAGCGGCTTCGAGGTCGCGGACGTGTTGCCGTTGGCGGCCTTGAATAGCGCGACGGCCCTCAGCGCCGAAGTCGGCGGGCGTGCGTATGGCGGCGGCGTTCTCAAGATGGAACCCCGCGAGGCGTCCGGACTGTTGGTGCCCTCCTTGGCTGCGTTGCGTCGCCACGCGCCAGAACTGCGCGCCTCGTGGCTGCGGCTGCGCGCCATGCTGATCGCCGGGCACCTCGACGACGTGCGCGTCGCTGTGGACTCGATCCTGTTGAGCGACGTGGACCCCACGAGCCTGCACGAGGTCCGGGAGGCCCATCGCCTCCTCAGTCAACGTCGCCGGACCCGCGCCAAGAGCCGGCCCAGATCCCCAGGAACGAACGCATGAGCATCAAGCAACGGGCCTGGGCGCTGTTCGACGCGATCGTGACTCGGGCGCCTCAGCGAACGGCCAACCCGTGGCAGCGTGAGGATGACGGCCGCCTCCGCTTCGAGCCCGACTACGACACGCTCAGCCGACTTCTAGGCGTCCCGGCCTTGCTGCAAGCCCCCAGCCAGTCGGGCGTCCCAGCGTTGGCCCTCGACGTCTGGGTCGCGTACGAACTCCGACGCGCCGGGTTCGACGCGGACCGCATCTGGCCCCGCGCACGAGAACCGCGCGTCCTGCCCGACGACGTGGTCAAGTTGCTCGGGAAGCTGCCTCCACGAGAGCGCAAAGCTTTGGAGGAGCAGATCGCCGGAAGGCGGGTCAGCGGCGCCTCGTCGGCGAACATCCTCGGCAAGAACTACGTCAAGCAAGTCGATGTCGTCATGAGTTCGTGGTCAACCGGCCCCGAGCTCTTGATCTCGACCAAGCGCATGGACTCCTCGTTCGGCAAGAACGCGGCCAACCGGGTTGAGGAAAGCTACGGGGACGCGAAGAACCTCCGCTCCCGCCACCCTCAGGCCGCCTTGGGCTTCTTCTACGGGCTGGGCGCTTCCGCGCTCGACACGGAACCCGACATCGCCCGATGGCTGATCGACCTGCTGGGCAAGCTGGGACGTGAAGCCGACGCCTACGGCGCGGTCGGCCTCATCATTCCCGCCATCCTCGCCGACTCCCCCGACGCCACCTCCGACGAGGATCCGGCCGGACCGCTCGAGGCCGGCGCCATCGAGCCGGACGTCAGCGACAGCGGAAGCGAGGCGCTTCACAGCGACCTGGACGACGACCTGCGCCGGCTACCGCCCGTCACCCTGGTCCGCGGCGCGGTACCGGCCGAACTCGAGCCTGGCCGGTTCCTGGCGACCATGTGCGAGCTGGTTCTCGACCGTACGCCGATCAACTTCCACACCGAGGCCCGGGCGCTACGACGCTCGGCGGCCAACTAGCTGAGCAGTCGCAGCGGCACTCCGCTGACCCGAAGCGCCGGTCACAGATTAGGCCGACACACCCACTGCATCTGGCGACCGACCGCCGATCAAGTGCCTGAGATTCCCCCGACACGAGGTTCGGATAGAGCGCCTTCGTACACTGACCGCATGATGCCCACCGCGTGTGACGTCGAGCGCCTGAGTGCGATCTGCGTGCGCTACGGGATCGCGCGCCTTGACCTGTTCGGCTCAACGGCTGTCGGCACAGACGGCCCCGACAGCGATGTCGATCTCCTCTACACACTCGCGCCCGGAGCACGCCTCGGCTGGGCCATCGAGGACCTCGCCCAAGAACTGTCCGAGATCTTCGGACGTCCGGTCGACCTGGTGTCCAGGTCGGTCCTGAACCCCGACCTTCTCGACGCCGTCCTGACCGAAGCACGACCGTTCTACGCCGCCCAACTCCCGACGGCGTCCGGATTCACGACTGATTCCCCACTTATTCCCCACGAGGAAGGACCGGCATGCGAAAGATGAACCATCACTGCTTGTCGAACGGAAGATCAACCAGTCGGGCGTGGAGGTTCAAGTCCTCTCTCGCGCACTAGAGAAACCCCTAGTCAACGCACGTTGACCGGGGGTTCGCTCTTTTCGTGCGTCCGGATTCGATCGGAGTCGTCCGGGTTTGACTGCCCCGAAGTGCACGTAGAGTGCACGACATCGGACGCTGATCCCGGCGTGCATGACCACCGATCGTTCGGTACGCCCCTGCGTTCGCGCACGGGGTATCAGGAGGTCGAGACGCGGGCTGAAGGTCCGGGAACCCACCGGCCGGAGGGCTAGGTCCCGTCCGCTGGCATTCATCCAGGAGCGCCCACGACCGCCCGTCCCCCGTTTAGCCGCCTCATCGTCGATCGTGGCAACGACCTCGGGATCGTCAACGTCTGCAAGGTGCCGTTCTCGGCGTCCCTCGGCCTGTTCACGCCGCAGGTCCTCACGATCGCTGCGCTGACCGTGCCCGCTGTTCTGATCGGCGCCGCAGCCGGGCGGGCGGCGATCCACCGCGTCTCGCAGCGGCAGTTCGAATACGCCACGCTGGCAGCAACCGCCGGCGGGGCCAGCCTCCTGATCGTGCGCTGAGCCCGGCGATACACTCCCCTCGTCCGGCGAAAACGACGTAGTGAGGACGCCCACATGACCCTCTTACCACGCGGCCACACCGCGGTCGCGGACCTTCTCGCCAAAGGCGTCGTCATCCCCAACCCCGGCAGCCTCGACGTCGACGACGACGTCGACATCGACCGCATCTCGGGCGACGCCGTGGTGCTCCACCCCGGAACCCGACTTCGCGGCGCGAAGACCGTGATCTCCGCCGGCTGTGTCCTGGGCGCCGAGACCCCGGTCACCGTCGAGAACTGCCAACTCGGCGGCGGCGTCCACCTCAAGGGCGGCTACGTCGCCAACTCAACGTTCCTGGACGGAGCGAACCTGGGCCTGGGAGCCCACGTGCGCGAGGGCTGCATCCTCGAGGAGGAGGCGTCCGGGGCGCACTGCGTCGGGCTCAAGCAGACCATCTTGTTCCCGTTCGTCACCCTGGGCTCCCTCATCAACTTCTGCGACTGCCTCCTGTCGGGCGGCACGAGCCGATCGGACCACAGCGAGGTCGGCTCCTCCTACATCCACTTCAACTTCACCCCGGACGGTGACAAGACGACGGCGTCCCTGTTCGGCGACGTGCCGCGCGGCGTCATGCTGGATCAGCCGCCGATCTTCCTCGGCGGCCAAGGCGGCGCGGTCGGGCCCGTCCACACCGGCTTCGGAACGATCGTCGGGGCCGGCAGCATCCTGCGCGGCGACGTCGACGAGGACGGACTGCTGGTCCTCGAAGGCGTCCACCGCGACCTGCGGCGTCCGGCGGCGAAGGCGTCCTACCGAGCCTTACGGCGCGTCCTGGAGCACAACGTCGACTACCTGGCCTCCCTGGTGGCCCTCGACGCGTGGTACCGGGCGGCGCGGCGTCCCTTCTTCGACGCCGTCGACCTCGGACCGCTCGTGTTGCAGGGCGCCCTGGATGCCCTCGCGTCCGGCCGTGCGGAACGCATCAAGCGGCTCCTGGCGATGATCGCGAAAGTGCCCGCCGACGGCGATCCTGGACGCGCGCAACTCGTGGCTGCGGCGTCCGACTTGCCCGGACTCTTCGACCCCTCGGACGCCGTCGCTCCAGTCTCGCTGGTGGCCTCGCTATCGGACGCCGCAGCGAGCGGCCTCGCCTATGTCGACGCCGTTCGTGCACTCGAGCCCTCGGTCAAGGCCGACGGGACCGCCTGGTTGACCGGTATCGTGTCGGCGTTGCGTGCGCGCAGCGCGGCCCTCGCACCTGACCTTGGGCTGTTCGGCTGAGCGCACTAGTCAGGGAGGCGCGATGGGCAAGCTCTTCGGCACGGACGGAATCCGCGGCGAGGCCAATCAGTACCCGATGAACGCCACGATGGCGTTCGACGTCGGCCAGGCGCTCACAAGGGTCCTGAAGGACGAGGGCAAGCACGGCCGGGTCGTCGTCGGCAAAGACACGCGCATCTCCGGCTACATGATCGAAAGCGCGCTGGAAGCAGGCATCACCTCGATGGGTGGGTCGGTCGAGATGGTCGGGGTGCTGCCCACGCCCGGCATCGCCTACATCACCGAAAGCATGCGCGCGGACGCCGGAGTCGTCGTGTCGGCGTCCCACAACCCCTTCCAGGACAACGGCATCAAGATCTTCTCCGGCTCCGGCTTCAAGCTGTCGGACGAGGAGGAGGCGCACATCGAGGAGCTGATCCTGGGCGGGCAGCTGTCGACGATGGTGCCGCATGCCCGCGACATGGGCCGCGCGCACCGGCTCGAGGACGCCATGGGGCGCTACGTCGTCTTCCTCAAGAACACGTTCCCGCGATCGCTGTCGCTCGACGGCGTGAAAATCGCGCTCGATGTGGGCCACGGTGCGACCTACAAGGTGGCGCCGGCCGTGTTCGCCGAGCTGGGCGCCGACGTGACCGTCATCAACGACGAGCCGAACGGCTACAACATCAACGACAACTGCGGCTCCCAGCACACCGAGCGGCTGCGCCAGGTCGTGCTGGACACCGGCTCGGTCGTGGGGCTCGCGTTCGACGGCGACGGCGACCGACTGATCGCGGTGGACGAGCGCGGCCAAGAGATCCGGGGCGACCAGGTGCTGATGATCTGCGCCCGTCAGCTGCAGCTCGAGGGGAAGCTGGTCAAAGACCTCCTCGTCACGACCGTGATGAGCAACCTGGGCCTGCGCGAGGCCTGCCGCACGTTCGACATAGTGCACCACGCGTCCGGGGTGGGCGACCGCAACGTCCTGGAGGACATGCAGCGGCTCGGCGGAGTGCTCGGTGGCGAGGATTCCGGCCACATGATCTTCCTCAAGCACCACACGACGGGCGACGGCACCCTGAGCGCGCTGCAACTGGTGGCGACGATGCTGAAGTCGGGCCGTCCGCTGTCGGAGCTGGCAACAGTCATGGCGATTTTCCCGCAGAAGCTGATCAACATCGACGTCACGTCGAAGCCGCCCGTCGAGGACATCGCCGGTCTCACCGACGCCATCGCCCGGGTCGAGTCGGAGCTCGAGGGACGCGGACGCGTGCTGGTGCGCTACTCGGGCACCCAGAACATGTGCCGAGTCATGGTGGAGGGGCCGAGCGAAGACGTCACCGACCGCTACGCCGAGCAGATCGCGGACGTGGTGCGCGCGGCGATCGGCTGACGGTCGTGGCCGGTGCGGCGATCGATGACGTGCTCAAGGTCCTGGCTGAGCAGGGTCCGTTGACCGGAGCTCAGCTGCACGAGGCCGTGGGCGGGGAGATCTTCGCGTTGTGGAAGGCGTGTACGACCGCTGACGCATTGCTGCTGAAGACCGTGGGACGCCGCTACGTCCGCCTCGACCGCACCATCGAGGGCTTCGCCCGCCTGTCGCCCTCGATCCTGCGCGAGTTCATGACCTACACGATCGTGGGGCTGGCGTCCGATGCCGACGCGGTCGACGAGGCGGCCCGACGACTGCAGGCTCGGATCACCGTGATCAGCCGTAACAAACACCGCCTCGCCACCCGGATCGTCCAGGAGGCGTTCGGGCCACTGGTCCGAGACGGACGCGCGAACCTGGACGCCTTCTGCGCGCTGGTCGCCGGGGACATCGTGTACGGGATGTCGCACGATGTGGCGCGGCGGGAGACCAGCACGCAGTCGGTCGTGGAGGGCTCCGACCTCGACATCATCGTGCTCGTTCGGGACGCCGACGCCGCGGCCCTGATGCCCGTGCTGGACGAGGCCTTGCTCGGTCGCAAGTGGCTCTACCTGCGGAACCCGGCGTTTCGGGAAGAGGTCGACTACGTGATCAAGCCGATGGCTCGCCTCGCCGATCAGGCGTCCTTCGACAGCTTCACCACGATGGTCGCCTGCAAGGTCTTCGACGAAGCGGAGCTGATCTATGGCAGCGCCGCGGTCTATGAAGAGGGCTTGGCGCTGCTCCGCGACAACGACGTCCCTGGACGCCTCCGCGCCCTCGAAGCGCTGGCCACGACCAACCGGGAGGCGCGGCGACAGCGCCTGCTCGCCCTTCCCGACGACCGGTTGCCGGGGCCCGAAGAGGTCACCTTCTACACGAACGAAGAGGCAGCGGAGTTCGAACACTGAGGCCTGCTCTTTGGCCGAAGCCCCGGTACGCCTGGCGACAGTGGTGGCTTGCATCGGCCCCCGCCACCCGACGCGCCTCGCTGAGCAACGCATCGCCGGCGGATGAGCCGGGTGGAGTCGCCCGAAGAGCCATCCCTGCGCGCGGATGTACTGACCGCGGGCGGGGCGCGCCGCCGGCAGGAGACCAGTCTGCGCGACGACAGCCCGGCTGCGGCGTCCACTAGGCCCCCCCGGTTGCGGCGCCCGGTTCGAGTCGTCCGGTCGGCACCGCGGTCACGATGATGTTGTCCTCGAAATGACCGTCCGGGAGAACTCGGCCACCGCACGTCACCAGGACCAGTCGCGCCGGGCCTTCGCCCGACCAGAAGTCGGCGGGAAACGGGGCCTTGGGGGTCTGGCGCGACCCGGCGACGGACCACTCGCGTCGTCGGCCGTCCGCGTCCGTGGTGTAGACGAGCATGCCGGGTTTGGCCAGGGACAACGAGAAGAAGGCCCCTCGCCGTCCGTCGTTGACCACGTGGCCGGCGACAAGCGTCGTACCGCGGCCCAGGTTGGCCACGGTCCCGCCGCCGCTGAACCAGGCCGCCGCGCTGGCGTCCGATGGGATCGACAGGGAACTCAGGGCGCCGACCTGCTCGAACGAGTCCGCGGGCACGATTCTCGCCTTGAGCGCTAGAGCCGGGATGCTCACCGACATCCGCTCCGGCGCGGCCGATGGCGTCGGTTGGACAATGCCGGCGTTGGCCCCGTCCTCTGGCGACGACGATGCCGGGGAGGCATCGGTCGTTGGCGTCGTGGACTGGGACGCGTCCAGATCGAAGGCGTACGGCAGCGCGGGAGGCTTGATGCCGGGAGCCCTGAGCCACCACTGCCCCAGCCCGACCAGCACCGCACCGGCCAGAACCAGTCCGACGCCGGCCATCCGGATGAGCCGTCCCCACCTCGGCGGGCCCGGGACCGGCCAGCCGCTCACGGCCCGTCGCGGAGGGCACCCCGCTCGACCGAGTCCCGCAGACTGGAGCCCGGTGGCTGCACCCAGCACCCGCCGGCCACGTGCCCGCCTCACGGTTTCCGCCGGGAGTGGAAGCTGGGAGCCAGGAGGAGGGCCACCCCGACGGTGCCCGCGGCCGCGCCGACCCCGACGAGCACCTCGTTCGGCGCGTCGGGCGACCAGCCGGTGGCGGCACCCGCGCCCTCGGCGCTCGGCTTGGGGGAGATCCGCACCGTTTCGGACGGCTCCCCCGGCGACGTGGCGACCGTGACAGCCGGGTCGACGTCTGCGGTCCAGGTCTCGACGAAGGTCCAGCAGCCGGCTCGATCGGCGGTGAACGACTCGGTCTGGAACGTTCCGTCCCCTGACGTCGTGATGCTCTTGATCCGCTGGCGGGTCGCCGTCGCCCAGTCGACGCGGGTGCAGTCGACGCCCTCCGCGTGCAGGAGCTCGCCCAGAATGGTCCCGGGCTGTCCACCGGTGCCCGACAGCACGATGGTGTCCGAGAGGTGGCCGCCGACCATCGTCGTGGTCGCTTTCGCCACGGTCGTGAGCCGCGGCTCAACGGCGCTGAAGGTCTCGGAGCTGACACCGAGTGGGGTCTCGAACTCCTCAGCTGACCCCTCGACCGTCATGGACTCGTACCACGTGTAGACGCCCGGCAGCAGCGGCGCGAACCCCGCTGTCGTCACGGTGCCGTCACCCACGGCGTCCAGCGACGTGACGAAGACGGGCGCTAGTCCGGCCTTGATGGCGTCGCGCCACTCCGTGTCAGTCGGTTGGACAGTGCTTGCTGGTCGGCTCCCAGGGAAGGGGCCATAGAGCTTGGCCACGACGTGCCCGGTCTGCTTGCCGAGCCCGGTCACCATGACCTCGTCGGTGACGGCGGCGCCGCGGATGAGCACCACCCGCGCGCTGGCCTTCGTCGCCAGCGCCGGTCGCATCACGAGTGTCGTCTCGGTTGGAACCCCGTACGCGGTCTCGAGTTTCCTGCCGGTCTCCTGCACGATCAACGTCTCATGCCAGGTCCAGTAGCCGGGTGAGCTGAGCTTGACCGCTTTGGTCGTGTAGGTGCCGCTTCCGTGGAAGGCCAGCGTCTCGGAGGTCACCGGGGCGAGACCCGCCGCGACCACCTTGCGCCAGTCCGCATCCGTGGGCGGCGCTGTCACCTGTCCGGGGAAGGGTCCGTACAGGCGAGCCACGATTTTGCCTGAGAGTCCATCGGCGTTCTTCACGACAACGGCGTCGGCGACCGACTGTCCAAGAACAGCGTCCTGCCGCGACACGGTGGTCGTGACCTCGGCGTCCCGGACGAGGGTGGTCTCGGCGTCCCGACCAAACGACCCCACCACGCCGTTCACGAGGAAGCCGGCGACCCGCTGCTCGGGAACCGACTCCACGAAGACGTAGTAGCCGCCCTTGGCGGTCACCTCCGGGCTCGTGAACGTCACCGTGCCGGCACCGGACGCCTCGGGCACGACGGTCTTGGTCAGCCGCGCGAACACCGGCGCCCCGTCCGGGACTGGCCCGCCGGCGGGCGGACGACTCGCGAACGGCCCGTACATCGTGTTGACCACGGCCACCTCATGACCAGCCAGGAGCTCCAGCCCCGCAACGGTCACGGTGTCGCTCAAGGCGGCCCCTGGGAGGTCGACACGGACGGCGGCCTTGGAGTCCACCGTGGGGGTAAGAACGACTGGTGCGACGGTCGCCTGCGCCTGCGCCGACAGCCTGGAGGGGGCGAAAGCGCCGGCCGACACCATGTCCTGCTGACCAGCCACGTTCGACGAGTAGACCTTGTACGAGTGCGAACCGATAAGGGGCCCCGTATAGGTGATCTCGAACGTCACGTTGGTCCCGACTGCCAGGTCGGTCACTGCCCACGCCAGGGTGATGGGCGTCGCGGATGTCGTACCGGTGAGGGTCGTCTTGCCGCCGTGGAACGTGGCAGACCCCTCGGGCGTGGCCACCAGCTTGGCGGTGTAGGTCTGGCCCGCCAGGTAGTCACCCGTTCCCGAGCGGACGCCGATGCCGGTCACGGTGCCGCCCGAGTGCTTCGCGTTGACGGACGCCACTGCCGGGCTCGCCGAGAGTGAGGTCATGCTGATCGCCTCTGCGGACAGCTGGGCAGCCTGGTCGACCATCGCGTTGTACGCCGTGGGGTTCCCGCGTGCGAACGTGGCCTTGATCCCCGTCCAGGTCGCGGACGAGTCGAGGGCGTTTCGAAGGATGTACTGCAGCGCCCCCGCTTGCAGCGCTGCGGCGCCTCCGGCCGGGTAGGACAGGTGGTTCCTGTTGACCGCTCCCCCTGGCGTCCAGAGGGTGCGGTCGTCTCCCACGTTGACGTACTTGTTGACGAGGTAGCCGAGCTGGCTGTTGGTCGACACGTCCTTGTGAGCATCGAGATAGGTCGGAGTGCTGCGGTCGGCGTTGATGCACACCACGCGGTCGGCGCCCGTCCCAGCTCCCCCGTTCGACGCGACGCGGCCGAAGAAGGTGCCCATGTGGGTGGCGGACGACTGGTCCTGGCCGGCCGGAGTGTCGGAGATGCCGATGCTGTTGTAGCCGGAGTAGCCATAGGGCACGACCAAGGCGAGGGCGCCCAGCGCCCCGGTCAGCTGCCAGACCAGCACGAGTGCGACGAAGACCACCGCGTGACGAAGCGTGAGTCGGGGCCTGGGTCGGAACGTACTCATCGCTGTGGCTCCTTCTGCGCGACCGAGCGCGCCATCGTCGGTTCGGTTGGACGACTCCCGGGCTGCAGGGCCGGCGGGGTCGATACGTCGGGGATCAAGACCGGCTGGTCGGAGACCGATCCGAGCCGCCATCGGCCGTCCGAGCGGCAGGTCGCCAGCCCGGCGTCGCCCAAGATCGACAAGGCCGCTAGGCACAGCGGCATCCGCAGGCCGGCGCGCATCGCGAGGTCGTCGACGGTGCGTCCTCCGCGCGCAGGAAGGGCCTCGTAGACCGACCGCTGATCGTCGGTCAGCGTGTCGAGGAGGCGTCCGGCACGAGGCCGCCCCAGCGCGACCGTTCCGAGCGGAGCGATCAGCTCCCGCACCTCGTCGACGCTGCTGACCAGCACCGCCTCGCCCTCCCGGATCAGCCGATGGGGCGTGTAGGACGTCGCATTGCCGATGGGCCCCGGCACGGCCATCACGGGGCGACCGCACCCGGTCGCCCAGCTCACGGTGTTGCGGGCGCCGCTCCTGGCGGCGGCCTCGACGAGCACCGTGCCCTGGGATAGAGCCGCGATCAGGCGATTGCGGGCTAGGAACCGGGGTCTCGTGGGATGTGCTCCGGGCGGGTACTCGGACACCAACGCCCCCGCCCGCGCCACCGACTCCAGGAGTCCCACGTTGAGCTTCGGATACGGATCATCGAGCCCGCAGGCCAGCATCGCGACCGTCGTCCCCTTCTCCCCCAGTGCGCCCCGGTGCGCGGCGGCATCGATGCCGTACGCGCCACCGGAGATCACGCAGACGCCGGCTTCGGCGAGCCCTCCCGCCAGCGAGGACGCGACCCGCTCCCCGTAGGACGTCGCAGCCCGCGACCCCACGATGGACACCGACACCTCCGACAACGCCGCCAGTGGACGGGGACCACGCACCCACAGACCGATCGGCGCCCCTGCGATGCCCTGAACC
>Ga0208823_1003113_pt1 | contig 12019 bp, 2 predicted proteins | sample AD_UKC075_MetaG_FD_184440 | JGI IMG/M metagenome (GOLD analysis project Ga0208823, IMG submission 184440) | Active sludge microbial communities of municipal wastewater-treating anaerobic digesters from USA - AD_UKC075_MetaG (SPAdes) (version 2) | ecosystem: Engineered > Bioreactor > Anaerobic >... | reverse complement strand
CAATGTTAGACAGGCTTGTCATGCACAGGCCACTGTCCCTACCCCTCAGGACTGTTTAAACCTGTACGACAGAGCCCAGAGCTTGAGCAGTACCCTGGGGTGTCATGACCTGTCTAACGTAGCCCCGTCAGCTTTTGCTGGTGGCTGAGGCTAGTCAGCTAAGGCCTTTTTCAAGCCTCCGCTTCTTTAAGCGGTGGGTAGTTGACGAACAGTTCTTTGTACCAATTGAATATCAATGCACCTGCTATTAAACTATCTCCACCATAATAAGTTTCGCTACCAATCTTGATTTGAGCTTTTTGATTCGGCAAGAGCACAATTCGGCTACTTGGAGTTCTTAACCACCCTTCGATGTTTTGCCCAATTGTGAAATAGTTTGAGAGGAACCACAACATTACAGGCAATCGTTTTTGACGAATCACTTTCTCAAATTTCACGCTGTATTCAGGTACTCCAGCAAAGATGTATTGATAAAATTCGTGTTCGTTTGCAAGTCTTTCAAATGCGTCAGCATATTCATCTATTGAGTAAACAGGATAAAACGCCAGTCCCATACCTGTTGGCTTACTTCGAATTAGCCAGTACCAATCATTAACCACGCTCAGTTCTAAATTCACGTTCTTAACAACTTCATCATCCAGATAGTAAAGCCTGTTATAAATAGCATGTCCCATTTTCGGCTTAACAATAAAAACCACTCCGACAGTAAAGTCATCAGGTGCATTGAACGATTGCGTATCAAAATTTGGAATGTTTGTCTTAATACTTTGTACATTTGTTTCTCCTCGATATGGCAACCTATGTACCGTTTTAACAAATTGTGTTACATCTATAATGTCACCAATCCACCTGTCCGATGGCAGAAATGGGTCATAGAATACAGTATCTGTTCCCGACCATGGTTTAAAAAGATAGACAAAATAATCGACGATTTCGATATATTCTGGTGTGTCTAATGAAAATTCAACACCTGCAAAACTACCGAATTTCATAGGTTCTCCGTTAAACGTCGGTATAGTGCGAACAAGCGACCTGACTTCGCTGATTACCACATTTTGATATCTGCGCCTGTCTATTCTACTTCTAGTAGTCTCTGATAAGTCACTTGCAGTTGTTAACCAGTCTATCGGAAATACTTCACTCTCTGGAACAGGTATTGAGAAATCGCCCCATAAAATGGTAGAACTCTGTATTGGCTTACTATTGGAAATATCCCTGGTAATTTTTTGAATCATAGATTGGGTTAGTTGTTTTTTCTTTTCCCTATTGATTTTTGCTTTTACATCAACACTTTTTATTTTCAGACGATTTTCTGCTTTTATCTTACCTCTTAATGAAATCGGGCCATACCTGACAGATTTTGTAGCCTCACCGTACAGCGAACGTTCTTTAACATGCCTTAATGCAACTCCTACCTTTAACGGCTTAATTGGAGGTTGCCATAAGACATCTATATACTGTGTAGTACAGTAGTTCTTCTGCAGTGTGGTTGTTGGAATATCGACAACGGCTTTTCCTACAGTGTCAAAGTTCAAATTATATGTTCCACCAGGAACTGTCTGGCTCGTGGTATACTGTACATCACTTGTGCCCCATACTTTAGTCGTATTATCAGGCAAAGTACTAACAAGCCGCACTTTCCATTGATAGAGCGGATAGGTATTGACTTGAGGATTTTCAAGTTGCGAAATAGTGCTTAAAACATACGGTCGTGGCGTTGATAAATTTAAGTTCACATCGTACCATTGACCCGTGTAAGCTCCCTTAATACTTCTGCTAACATTCCCATAACTGTATATTGTGTCAAACTGGCTGCGTGTTAAGGCAACAGTACTATTGTATTCCGTGTTCTGCAAACTACCATCACACTTGCGTAATGATACTTGTTCCCCACAATAAGCTTTGGGGGTAAAAGAAACTGATGTGCCGGGAGTTATTGAATTGGTTGACATATCATACGTAAAGCTACCGTTAGCCGGTGAACCCACAAGAAATTTGGCAATGGCAGGTCCAGCATTCCAATCCGGCCAAACCCAAAAACATTGTGAATACTTGTTAGGTGCGGTTTGAGAAGAACACTGAAATTGTATATTTGTAACTCCATAATTTGAAGCGAGTACTGATTGCCCAACATCATAAAAATATATGTTGACCGTTAGTCCATTAACGTTACTTGTATGTATCATATATGTTCCTAATGCATTAAGTTCAACCCACGCCAACTTCTATCACCTCTTTTTTTCTACAGACCAAAACCAATCACAATGTACCTAATCCCTGGTGTCAACCATATTGTCGCATCTATTCTTAAATTTCTCTCGGCTGTCGAAACAAACTTTAGTTGATAGGAATAAATAACTCTATTCCTGACAAGCATAGCAAAAAATTCATCAACCAAGTTCTGAGCAAACGCTGGGTTATAATTACTCGAAAGCAACCTCGGCCGTACATCTCTTTCATACAGGTACTTCACATAGTCTATTGTACGCATGAATACATCTTCATGCTCAACTGGTGACTTCCTCGAACAAGTTGTCATATGGCTCAACCTGATGCCGTTGTATGTATAGAGGTATACATATCCTAAATTGCTCAGCTCATTTTTCGTAAGTTCATCGAATAAATAGCCTTCTGGCACAGGATAGACCGGATACAATTCCATTGGTGTTGAATGGACAGTATTTGTTAAGTCACTCAAACGTGAAATAGGCTTGCTCATATCTTTTTGTACAAGTCCACCATAAATAACACCATACACAAAGCCAGGCAACTTTATCTGCCCTTTTTGCTTGCTCTTTGGATTGACATCATTCAGCCTGATTTCTGGTGTGAGAAACACTCTAAGATGCGGACTTGTTAAATCGATTATGAAGTTCCTCAACATTTCCTTAATTGTCTTTTTCTCGGTAAGAGAACTAATTAAGTTAAGAGGTTTGAAACCAGTAAACACTATCTGATGACTATCTGTCGTAATTTCGTTGAGTCGTTCAGCCAAGCTGTTGTCATCAATGCTCTCAAAAACAGCTACATTATAGACCCGCTTAATGTTCTTAATTTGTTCTACCGCTTTTGGAATGTCATCAGTGATTAGAATACCAACAGGATTATTAAACCATTTGAGATAAAGCAGAGCACCGTACTGAACATATGTGCGTGGTGTCACAGGTCCTAGTATGCGTTCAAGCTCAGCTTGAGAACTTACCGCAAATGGCCTGTTAATTAGCGGATTGTCTTCATTAAGGCTGAGTTCGTATGCAAAGTATACTTTATAGTAATCCCAAGGCAGAATATACCACTCACGGCTGATGCGGATAAGCTCTGCATTGTGCAACTTAACTAATCTAAGTTCAGAGCGGTGGATAACAATTTCATGTGGAATCAGAACATAATCATCCTTAATCCATCCATTTACCCTAAGCCATTCTGTGATGTCAATACGAACATTTTGACTTTCATCTTCGAATATGCTGTCTTTTATTATTTCCCTTGGAGGCATAAGTACTACTTTCAACTTTTTCAACGTGTAGAAACTTGGCACATGGTATTTTATCTTCAAGCTATGTGGTGCTATTCGTGCCATGGTTGTTACAAGTGCATCTTCGTTATCTACAACTCTGTTAGCATAATCACTGTCCAGCCTTGCCACTATCATCGTTGCAAACTGCGGTAATTTCTGCAGACTCTGTTGCAGTTGATATTCATCAAAGTTAATCTTCCATATGTTCGGATGTTCCATCTCATATGCCGGCTTCAGATAGTAAAAACCGATATCCAGCTCAACATCATGTGTTTTTCTTGAAAGTACATTCGTATCTGGTATGTCTACAAATTTCTTAACTAGCCAAGCAGTCCTGTTCCTCAAAATCTGTTCCTTGCTCACATGTACTAGTATAGGCGTAACTTTGATAGGTTTATTCGTACTGATAGACCAATACAAGAAAGCTAATACATTACTTGTGACTTTTTGTTGTTCATATATAATCCCTGTATCGTCCATGCTTTTCTCTGTCTCACGTGCTATCTTAACACCTGACTGCATCCAGCTGAATTTAGCACGATTATGCAGTGTTTTACTTGCCAAATCTGAATGTTTTGCCCTAGTAAATGCGCTTGTTTTCAGTAATCTGTAGACCGGACGCTGGTAGTCGAGTATAAGTGTTTTATACCCTGGGAATACTGCTCTTAACATGCTCAGTCCCTGAACATCAGAAAAGTCAACACCTGTTCCTGCTATTGAGTAGTTCGAATCAAACAAAACAGTAGAAGCTGCCGTAACCCAAGTATCTAATATCGGATTGTAGATTAAAAGTCTATCCGTTGTACCCGAAGCACTGTTAGGTAAAGAAACAAACAACTCACCATGATAAACAGAAGTCATTCCAACGAACATTGTATCAGCATCGTAAATCGTGCTGTGCAACAGCCTGACCGTATCCGTCTCAGGGTCAATTTCAACGTACTGTGTAAGGTCTGCAGGTGCAATGTAGATTTTATTGTTTGCACCAAGATAATACGGATACGAAGCAGGCGCCTGGAACTTGACTATACCAGATGGAAACACAGGACCTATCGGTTCAACCGTCTTGTTGATTATGTCTATTTTCAATATCCTTGTTTCATCACGATATGGAAGAGCGTAAAACTTGGTGCGCTCTCTGTTTGCAACAACAGCAAAATACATTGCTTGTCGCAAAGTCAGTGGCGGACCCCAAACCGTTATCTGATTGCCGTCGAATTCCCAAACAGCCTGTATGCCCGAATACGGCGATGAATACAATTTACCATCAGCCATTTGAAAAACATGCGAGTACCAACCAGGTTCAGCATTGCTTAGTATCTGTGTCCACTGCCCATTTGAGTATTCCCAAAGTCCAGAACGACCGCCTGTACTGCTGTTTAATGGTGTCGTGTTCATTGCATATAGCTTTGTACCATCTAAGCTTGGCGAGGGAAATGGACCTATCATCTGCGGATAATCTTCAACTGACAGTATGCGTCCGTCAGTTCCTACTTTTATTCGCACACCATTGAGTGGACGGTCAGGATGTATCAAGCCGAGAGTTAAAATATGCCAGCCAACGCCCGGCTCGTTGCTGACAGGCACGATGGCTGGCGAAGATATATTCGTATTGTATTCAGTGGTTGCCACACTATTTACAAGTTTTAGTGTCCCAAGCATTCAGTTTCACCTCCGACTTAGAGGCACGCGACTTCAGTCGTGTGAGATATAGAATAGTTTGTTTTTGTCTAACACAAACACCATGCGTCTCACTCCATGAAAATGCCCTTACGGGCCTTGTGACGTGCTAAAGCGGACTCACTTTAGCACTCTCCTCGCCAATGTTGGTAGCCGGCGCGTGTGCTGGTCCGTTTCGCCCACACCCCAAAGGTTGTCTGCAACCAGCACTTCCAGGGTCCGGGACTGGAGAAGCATCCCGGAGTGGGTCTTGAGCCTACTACCAACGTAGCACCTTCGTCCCCTTGTCCTTCGGGTCCGGTGCTTAGGCTGGTCAACCAGGGCTTTTACAAGCCCTCGACTTCAGTCGGGGGTAGTTGACCTCTCACTCTATTGTTACATCTAAGTATGCTGGACTGACCATCCCTATAAACTCTACTTCCAATTTAACCACAAATCTATTTCCGTGTTGCTGAACTTCAAGCACATTGCACGACTTCACCATTGGTTTTATAAGCTGCACTCCTTCGTTAAACAACGCATTAAGCACATCCTTATTGATATACCAGTTGAGTGTCTTTAACTTGTCTTGTACATATTTAAGTAGTGTTGCAAAAATTCGTGCGTTTCTGCCCTCTTTGAGAATGCTGTTCGTAACTACATCTGGTACTGCATGTAATGTGTTGTCTGGCAGCTCTTCGACTATATTAACAGCTTCTTTGATGATGTGTTCAGAATTCGTTTTGTAGGTCTCAACTACACTCTTTTCTAATATTCCACTGAATTGCTGTATGTTCAGTAAGGTAAGCTTCATTGTACTGTTGGTTGTAGCCTGTTTGTCTTCATAGGCGCCGAACGCACCGAGCAAAACATAGCCTGGTAGTGGCATAGTCATTTTTTCATACTTGTATTTAAGGTACGGCAATACGAATAACCTAACATTTTGTGATTTGAATGGCGATACATATTTGACAAACTCTTTGTATATTTCGCTATCAACAGTATCAGCATCGTAAAGCACTGCAAACTGTATGAGTTTAGAATACTGAACAATTGTCGGAAGCTTGCTCAGAGTTCCAGCAAGTGCTTGCGCTTCGAATGGGTTTTTGATGTATTTCAGTACACTTATTGCATAACTCGACGGTAAACTGGAAGTGAATAGTAGCTGCGTTTCAAGGTCTTGCTCAACCAAGTTCATTACAAGAATATTGCTTGCACCTGTTGTTTCAAGTGCAAGTTTGGTAGCAAAACCAAGTTCGTTGAACGGTACTACCGGTCCTAATTTCTGCTCTATATCAATCATCGAGCTAACGCTTACTGGCTGAGTTGAAATCACAGAATCTGCTTTAGGTTCTGCATAGTACATGATATAGACTGCGAATGAAGGTGCTGCAAGATAGTATTCACCTTCGTGTTCGGTAAGTATTGAGCCGTACACCTCAACATCAGCCATATCAAATTCTCTTATTACCAAGTCCGTTGGTATTACAACGTAGCCACTTGGATTGTTGCGTACTGCTTCATCTGTTGAATATTGAGCAAAATTGTACTTTGAAAGTAGCTTACTTACTTCGATATAGCGTTCCTTGATTTCAGGCTTTTCTATTAATCCATCAAAATAGCGCAATGTGAACACTTTGTAGTCAAATGTTGTCGCCTCTGTCTCAGGTACAAGGTATACTTTGAGTTCTTTAAGTTCGTAGCCTTCAGGAATATAGAGCTTGGCTGTAAACATATTGCCAGTATTTCCGTAGCTAAACCTGCCTACGTAGGCGTTCTGACCTTCGACGACATATCTTGCACGACCAATAATTACACTTGTAAATTTCGATGTAGTTGTAATAGGTTCTGCTTGACCTTCGAGTACTGGAACTGTGAAAGTTACCTTTCTTGATGGAACGTATTGTCTTACTACCCAGGTCTTAAGTGCTCTGCGCTTGTAGTTGATTACCTTAATGACATCATGTATAGGCAAGTTCGCATGGTACCTTATGAATAGCGACCTTTCTTTCATTATGTGCTGAATAACTCTGTTAATATTCCTGAGCTTGGTCATGTACAGCATTGAATAGTGGTAATTTTGGACAAGTATTTTGTCATATACTGGCTCGGTGAATTTGTGCCTAAGTGCTACTATACGTCCAAGCAACTCGAATTGTTTGTAGGCTTCGTAAATAATACCTGTTATTACTTGATAGTTCAAGCGACCTGCATACAGCATCTTTTCGTTGATTAAAACATTGAGTTTGTCTTGTCTAAGTACTGCAGACATTAGTTGAATGGTTAAAGTAGGCTGATATGTTTCTTCTATTGGATATGTTTTTGAGCCGACATGTACCGTACGTGTTGCAATGTCTACATGCTTATCAAAAGTCCACATGACTGCAGAGGAAATGTATTTTGGTGCTTTGAATGTAAACGGCGCAGAGCTTAAAAGTTCAGGCTTGTATGTTGTTTGCACTATCTTAGCCTCTGTAAGCTGAATTGCAAATTGCCTGAGTGCTAAAAGCTTTTCTTTAAGGTCTACCACTTTTTGTGCAGTAACTCTTGGCAACATGCTTATGACATTTTGTTTCGTATGCACATAGACAATTGCATCCTTCAACATCGAACTAAATGTTCTTAACAAGCTAACTGTTTCTTCAAGTGCTTTATTCAGTGTGAATGTAAAGCTTGAATGTTGGATTTGTTTTGTTGCCTGAATACCGGACATTGTTATGTAAACCTTCGGTGCTGAGACTGTCTTTGTCCAAGCAAATGCTGTTCTATCGGTAACTTCATGGTGTGCAGTCCTTGTTAGCGCTGAAACATTACCAAGGTCCTTGGTTGCCTGATTATTCGAAAGTACTACAGCAGTTGATATTTCATTCGTCGATTTAGGAATTGTCAATACAACAGCTGGTGACTGCAACTCACATGAACGTTTAACAGACAAACCAACTAAAATCGGCGTTGCTTTGACAACATTTTCTAGCTTTACCGCCGTTCTCAAACTGCAGAACAATATATCGACAGTTTGATATGTAGCATCCAGGCTGACTGTTTTGATAAAGTCGACATCTGTTTTAATTGCTCTTTGTGCAACTTTTGAAACACGAACAACGGATTTCGGTGATACTTCCTTTGTTCTGTTCAAAGCATCAACGGGACTGTTCAAAATCGCCGATATGTGAGCCCCTTTAAGCTGAACTTCTGCTATATCAAGTGCTGCTGGCTTGAAACCGTATGTCGTATAAATTATCTGGTAGATACTGTTTGGCGAATCGGTTGTGAATACAGCATTGAATAATCCAAATCTTCTAGACGCATCTACGTTTGTTGTAACATTGCCGTTGACTATAAGTCCTGGTACTGGAATGATGAAGTACAAATCGGTACCTGTAACATGCAGTCTTATGGTCTGTTGTGTGCTGGCTGTCGCAGGTATTGACATGAAGTATGTACCACCAGCAACTGCAACAAAACCGCCATAACCTCTGTAGGCAGTAGGTATCTGTTTAAAGTTGACCGTTTTATTTTCACAATCAATAACAAGTATATCTGTATCGTTATTACCAAGAATGTAGATTTTTCCATCAATGCCCGTATTGTGAGGAGCATTGGTAACTACGTCTGGTGTAAATGTTCTGCTAAGGCTGATGCTATGGGTTGTTTTGTATTCGAATGAGTAAATCTTAACCGCACCTGTTTCTAACGCTATGAGATACCTGTTTCCAGGACCAGCCATTACATACTGTGCTGATGAAGTGAAGTTTGCTTGAGTATATGAATTGCGTCTGATGTCGTATACAAGTAGTGGTTTGTTTGCACCGTAAATGTAGTAGAGGTTATTGTAGCCTCTGATAACATCAGTATATCCTTCTGGAAGTGTTAAGAACTCTGTTTCGCTACCAGTGTTTATATCGAATTTTGTAAGTTTACCGTTTGGCTTGACAGCTAAGTATTCAGAAAGTGTTGGCAGAACTGCTACATGTCCAAGAACACCTGTTGTGCTCTCTTCTACATCGCTGAGTAGATACGTAGGTGCTATCAGCCTTGTCCTTAAGGTCTTGTTCTGATTGAAATTGCGTACGACAACGTTAGAGCCGTCGTATAGCAGTTCAGAGATGCGGTAAATTTGATTATCTTTTGGTTTTGAACTTATTGCATTGATTAAGAATCTTGTTTGAAGCGTAGTATGATTAAGTGCCCTAGGTTTTACATAGCTGGATTTGGCAAGAACTCTAAGGTTATACTTTGGTGCAATGTCATCAAAAATAGTGAATATCGAAACACCTTCATTCAGTGTCGTAATTCCAAATGCACTAGCTGGTACAGAGACTTGAAAATCAGTCAGTTCTGTACCTGTCTTGTTGGTTAGTATGAAGGAACCACCATTTATACTAGCAGTAACGTTCGGATTGTATCTGGCGATAGCAAGCCAATCGATGTTTGGCACACCATCATATGTACCGTTCCCCCAACCGAACCATACCAGTCGGAAAGGTTTGTTTGGATTGAAATTTACCCTGTTAAAGGCCCATCTAATAAGCCTGTTAGGGGTGCCACTGTTAATCGTTGAAACAGCTGTACTCCATATTTTAAAATCAGTATATCCAGACACTGCTCCTGGATATACGATGGTTTCTGATATGTACCACTTGCCATTTGTAAATGCATTAATTGGAGCTAATCCTTCAGCAATGTCATGTGATGCACTATTCCCAGTGCAAGCATACAAGCCATTCTTGGCAAGTGGATGAATCTGTGCCCCAGAATTACTATTCCCTAACGTAGACTGAATATAACCAACAGAGTTGGAAATACTTCTGCCACTAGTAGTTCCTGTATCGGCTTTTAGTAAGCTAACGCCAATATATCCTTGTTTAAAATCAAACGGAACACTGCGTTGAATAGAATACTTAAATGTATTAACAATTCCATTTGTTACTGTTGCTCCAGTACCGCCTACTTGTTGCCAGTCTGATAAGCTGTCAAAATCCGTAAAATACACAAACGTATCATTAGGATTGCCAGTGTTTGTGCTAGTTTTTTGCCACATGTAAGTAGTTGTACCAACAGGTATCTTTTTAAACTTGAACCATACTCTGTACGGCTTGTTCTGGTCTGTTCGCTCTACCCAGTAAGCGTAACTGACAGAACTTGGCATTCGGCGTTTAATTTTCGGAACGCCGAGTGTTCTTTGAATAATTCCAGGTTTTGCAATTGAAGCCGCTTTAAGTTCTACATAACTGTCGTATATCAAAAACCTTGTACTGCCAGTTAGGTTGGTAAATGGAATAGCAACTTGATAGTCTAGCAAGTTGTAATCTGAATTATTCTTTATGGTCACCTCATATTCGTTGTTGGATATTTGGACGATTGAAACACTAGTTGGTTCCGTTTCTGATACGACCTTTCTGACTGCAAGCCAGTCAACGTACATTTGATAGTCTCTTCCATACTCGCCTTGTCCTATTTGAACAAACAGCCTTCTCAAAGCTGATGTGGCTGTACTTGTACCAGTATATGTATTCGAACCAAGCCTAACTTTACCTGTAACCTTTTTCGCTGAACGGAAATAATCAACCGAATAGAGAGCCCATTGGTTTACAGTGTTAACCGAAATAGTTGAGTATGTACCAGGATAGCTATACAACCGAACGCTCGTAGCATATTCACCGATTCCAACATACGGTGTCATCATAGCATAAGCACCATCGGAACTTGTATTTTCAGTAAAACCACCTAACATATTAAATGCTGTGTTGTAGTAGTTGATTTTGTTTGCATAGAATACCATACCATAATCATATGAAGCATCTAGTTGGGATTTGCTTAGCAACCAACCGCCGTTATGCACAGAACCATTACTTTTTAAATATAGCCTACCTCTGTCAGTTTGGATAATGTGGTCTTTATTAATAATGTTCCATTTGCTTGTATCTAAGTTGTCAAAGTCATCAAAAATCTCAAACACTTTCGTGCCGTCGTGATAACGATTAGCTCTATCATCACCACTGTCAGTTTTGACAACATAGATTCTCTTCGATTGTCCGGCAGGAATTGAAACTTTTACCCATACGTTTCCAGTTGGATTGTTGTTTTGGTCATGCTCCATCCAATAGTAAGTTAGGTTTCCTAACTTACTTTTCTTTACAGATAGTAGCTTGACACGTGGCGTTGATAGATTAACTTGCTTATCCAGGTAGATTAGAACACCATTTGATATTGTTTTAATATTAAAGTCTGAAGCCACTATAGGAATCTGCCAATCAGTTAGTATGTTTTCACTATCGTTCTGAACCACTAGGTAACCTTCATTGCTTGTTTCACTGTGCACGGTAACGCTGACGTATGGACTGTACTTTGCAATAGCAAACCAATCAATGTTTGGCACACCATCATTTGTACCGTTCCCCCAACCGAACCATACCAGTTGGAAAGGTTTGTTTGGATTGAAATTTACCCCGTCAAAGGCCCATCTAATAAGCCTGTTAGGGGTGCCACTGTTAATCGTTGAAACATCTGTACTCCATATTTCAAAACCAGTATATCCAGACACTGCTCTTGGATATACGATGGTTTCTGATATGTACCAGTTGCCATTTGTAAATGCATTAATTGGAGCTAATCCATAAGCAATGTCATATGATGCACTATTCCCAGTGTTAGCATACAAGCCATTCTTGGCAAGTGGATGAATCTCTGCCGTAGAATTACCATTCCCGAGCGTATGCTGAGTAAAACCAACAGAGTTGGAAATACTTCTGCCACTAGAAGTTCCTGTATCGGCTTTTATTAAGCTAACGCCAATATACCCTTGTTTAAAATCAAACGGAACACTGCGTTGAATAGAATACG
>Ga0208823_1003096_pt1 | contig 12056 bp, 13 predicted proteins | sample AD_UKC075_MetaG_FD_184440 | JGI IMG/M metagenome (GOLD analysis project Ga0208823, IMG submission 184440) | Active sludge microbial communities of municipal wastewater-treating anaerobic digesters from USA - AD_UKC075_MetaG (SPAdes) (version 2) | ecosystem: Engineered > Bioreactor > Anaerobic >... | reverse complement strand
ATAAGGAGCTAAAACGAAGGACCAAGGTCGTAGGAGCGTTCCCGAACGAGGAATCCCTTCTCCGGCTGGTCGGATCTATCCTGATGGACATCAACGAGGAGTGGGTCACCGGCAGAAGGTATTTGACGATGGAGAAGGAATGATCAAGCAAGGAGACAGGGCTCAGGCAAATTACAGAAAATCTGAGACGTTACCTTCCAGGCTCGAATCCATTCCGAAACCTCTTCCATATGCCAGGGGACAACAACCGCGACCTTCAAGTTCCTGACAGAGTCGAGAGCCTTTAGCATATCCTTATCTGGGAACACACAGAGAACCACTTTGGCCGACATATACCTCTTAAACGTCCGCTTCGTCTCGCAGGTGAGGAAGGAGCCATCTGATAACGATACTCTTTCTCCCTTTTTCAAAGCCTTGCACACACGCTCACCCAGCGTAGCATCGATGATTGTACCGTTGAGCTGATCTTTCGTAGAGATAAAAAGGATGACATCGCTTGGTTTATCATTCTGGACGTTGATGGAGGCTATTAACTGGAGAGCTTCCCATATTTGTCCCTTGTCAGTCAATCCCCGGGGGACAACAAATCTTTTGGTATCTTGTTGCATATCTATGCTCTCCTGCATCAGGTTTTATAAATGGTTGCCTTCTGCAAGGGTCGCTCAAATTTGTAGAATGCTTAAATGGCTCAAGATAGGGAGGAGGGTTGCTCCCCCGCCCAACCTACACATGCACAGGTGTGCCGGGAAGCATAAGGACCCTTTTCCATTGGCGAGCAGCATCCGACAGTTTTGTAATAGGTTAGGGAGCGATAGTCCATCTGATTCAACCGCGCGCCCCGGAAGGAAACTGCAATCCTCCTCCCTCCTAGAAGAATTCTAAGTGATTACAAGTTCTCCCTTGCTCCATCCGGAAAGCCCCTATTTGTTGCACGGGAGACCATACTCCCTGTAGGCCGGGTTATATCCATCATTTATCCCGGGAATTCACCATTATATACAGAAAACTGGAGCATGCGCCAAAAGGACGAATGAGAAACTATGTATGACCTTAGTATCCAGCCCTCATTTATGATGAGACAACCAGTTTCTTCTAGCAACCTCAAGTCAGTTGGGTATGACCCCAAATCTAAAATTCTGGAGGTTGAATTCAACAGTGGCTCGATCTACCAGTACACTGGTGTTCCGGAATCGGTCTACCAGGGTTTGATGGGAGCCCCCTCCCATGGAAGTTACTTCGCCCAGAACATCCGGGATCGGTACCCCTACACAAGAATCAGGTAGATCGCGGGTGAGCCCGTGTACATCTCTTCCCTCCGCGTCAGGAACTTCCGTTCCATCCGGGATGAAACTCTCCCCTGTGACCGGCTGACCGCGCTTGTCGGTGCGAATGGCACAGGGAAATCTTCATTTTTGCAAGCCCTCTATCACTTCTACCATCCTGGAACCACCTACACAGTTGAAGACTTCTACAACCAAGACACATCAAACGAGATCGTAATCACTGTAACCTTCGCAGGATTAAACGAAGAGGAAACAGAACTTTTCAAAAAGTACATCGTGGGAGATACTCTTACTGTCGAGAAAGTAATGGCGTGGCCGATTTCCCGCGGCGGTCAGAAATATCATGGGAGCCGGCTTAAGAACTCGGACTTCGACACCTTCCGCAGTGCGAATGGTGCCGCTGAGCTCAGGAGAACCTACAACCAGTTGCGAGACGGCGCCTATCCGGATCTCCCGCCATATTCAAACAAAAATGCCGCTGAAGCAGCTTTGCAGGAGTGGGAGGAGACCCACCCCGACAAATGCACCCGGCAGAGAGATGAAGGGCAGTTCTTCGGGTTCAAAGAGGTTGGTGAAGCGCATCTCGAGCGGTTCACCCGATTCATCTATATCCCGCCGGTCCGTGAGGCCGCGAAGGATGCCGCTGACGGAAAGAATTCGGTCATGTCCGAACTGTTGGATCTCGTCGTCAGGAAGTCCCTTATGGGCAGGGAAGATCTGCAGATACTGCAGAGGGAGACACAGAGCCGATACGATGCGATCGTCGATCCCGAGCACCTGCCGGAACTGACGTCGCTTGGTGACCAGCTCACCCGGACACTCGGGCAGTATGCTCCGGGCACCCGTGTCTCGATAGACTGGTCAAGAGGGCAGGAGATCACGATCCCAATGCCCGAGGGCAGGGTCAAACTTATTGAGGATGGGTATCCTGCGCCTGTCGAGAATACCGGCCACGGGCTGCAGCGCGCATTCATCATTACACTCCTGCAACACCTGGCTCTAGTGCAAGCTGGAGCCGATGGGGAAAACCCGGCTGCCACTTCTGAGAGGGAGCAAAATATCATCTTTGGCATCGAAGAGCCGGAACTCTATCAGCACCCGAACAGGCAGCGGCACCTCTCGTCGATCTTGGAGAAACTCTGCTCAGGGGGGATACCAGGAGCGACCCGCTCGGTTCAGATAATCTACACAACCCACTCGCCGTTGTTCATTGACATCGGACATTTCGAACGGATAAAGATTGTAAGGAAGATTCAAAGATCTCCAGATCTTCCAAAAGAGACTATGATTACATCGACCACTCCTGAAGCCGTCCAGACCGCTCTGGAGGAAGTTGAGAGAGGGGAAGAAAATTCTTGTGCCGTCCGTCCTCTTGAGTCTAGGCTCAGAACCGCCATGACACCTATGGTTAACGAGGGATTTTTCTCGGATGTTGTTGTTCTGGTCGAAGGAGAGGAGGACCAGGCTGCCCTGGTCGGCGTCGCGAAGACCATGGAGATTGATCTAAACGCATATGGCATCTCAGTTATCCCCTGCCATGGAAAAGGCTCCCTTCCCAAAGTAGGGACTGTATTTAGACAACTTGGGATCCCGCTGTACGTGGTGTGGGATAATGACAAGGATAAAGGGGAAGCGGGAAGTCCAACGACCAATCGCCGATTGCTCAGGTTGTGCGGCCAGACCGAAGAAGACTGGCCAGAGGGAGTGTTCGAACGGTATGCCTGTTTAGGAGCCAATCTCACCAATGTTCTTCGCCATGAACTGGGGGAAGAATTCTATGACACAACCTTTGCAGATATTCGGCAGGAATTTGGTCTGGGTAACTGGAATGGTGCTAAAAAGAATCCGATCGTAGTTACTGAACTGATTATCAGAGCAAAAGAAAGCGGCATCACTTCGCCTACTATCGAGGGAATAATTAACCACATTGTGGCCATCAGAAGTTTGGGTTGATGGTATAATCCTGAGAGCGTGGAGAATCTTGAATGTCAACCCTTTTCCTCACCTCACTGAGAACTCACAAACATCATCTGCTGGAATGCTCTGAATGTTGTTATCCGCATAAATATTCTAGAGAGGGTGCTCCGGACCAATCCAACCTTCATAACTATTATCATCTGTACAACTGAGATCCATCTCATGGGAGTAACGATAAAAGAGATATTCGGCCCTGTGTTAATTATCGCAATCTGTTTTCTGACCTTATGTGTTGCATTCTACTGGGCACAGGGGTTTCCGCCGTACCTGAAGGACGCCATGACAGCGCTTGTCACCGCTATGATCGGGGGCGTTGCTGCCGGTGTATATCTGAATTTTATAGGCCTCCGTGTCCCGAGAAATGAGTAAGACGTCCCTAATCTGGATCTATCCGTATCTGATGGTTCCTTCCAACCTGATTACTGCGTGATCCGATGAAATCCTATTTACGAAGAATATGGCTAAAAGCGTGGCCGAAATTGGCAGTCGCTGTTTTTGGAGCAATACTGTATATCTTCGCTGTTAATCTCTCCGGAGATATCAAGGACCTGCTGGTAGACGTCGCTGCCGCCTTGATTGCTATTCCTCTTATTGTCGTTACCTACGAGTTGTGGAACGATAAAAGCCACAAAGCGTTGAACGAGAACGTGTACCGCTATGCTGAAAACGAAATGGGGCGGGCAATGCTCGAGATAAAGGCCCAGATGGAGATGTTGCTTGAGGGCTACTGTGTGTATTTCGATGCCGGCGACGTTGTGTTGGAAGATTCTGGCCAGGGAAATTACATCCTGCAGATGAGGGATGAAGCGAAGATCCTCTACGACGAAGACGGCATGCCCTATCAGCGAAAGTATCAGGTTGATTACGATGGCGAGTTTGAGGCTGATGAATCCGATATCGAAGAGTATGATATCCATACAGTCTTTTCAATCATAACTGATGTGCAATATCTTGGGTATCAGATTTGTGATATTCAGTTTGAAGATGCAATCCATAGACTGGATGAGCTCATTAGAAACTCATTCATAATGGAGAGGATGGACGATGAAGAGAATTCAGTGATCATTCATCTACTTGAAGCGCTGAGGATGCTTCACTCGTTTGTTGAACTGCATAGGCAGGATCTCTTCTTACGTACCGATATAACGGTTCAGGGTTTTGAATGGGAACTATTGAAACACCAAAATGCCTTATCGGGTACCATTGGCCTGTATCGACTGTACTATAGAGAGAAAGAAGAAGGATCGGAAAAACTGGTGTATGAGCAAGTGCTTGATGAGAAAGTGATAATTGACGCGGAGGAGAATAACCTGCTATCTGTATACATCGTTAATCCTGACTACTATACCATTTTTAGTGATCTAATAAACGAGGTGTTATCCTGCATACGCGATTGGAGAAGGACAAACGCCGGTTCTGTGGTTGTAGATTTTGATTCTGCTCAAATAAGACGACTATGAGGCCGGGGTTTTGTGGTCATGCAGTTGACTTAGGTTACTTATATCCCTCACCTTCCCAAAAGAAAAAACTATGAAAGTCTCCGGCTGGTCTAAAGGTTCGGCAAACAATCGCACCGGCGCAGGGTACGGCGTCCGGATTCCATACGATGATCGCGACCGCTACTTCCAGAGGAGCTGGGGCTCAGTGGAGGTCGTGCTCGATGACGGCAGGATTGTCTACGTGTCGCTGTCTGAAACATTCTGGACAACCTGCCCTGAACTCAGGAGTTCAATGATCGGGAGATGGATGCTGGATCTGGGGGTCATTCCCTGGGCAAAGGGTAAACCGCCGGAGTTTGATCTGGAACCCATTGGCGACCGAAGGTTCCGGCTGGTCCTGAACTGAAGATCCTTTTTTGTGAAGCGGCTGAGGAGGGCACGGGTCACCATTCTGCCGGAACTCGCAGACTGAACTCAACCACTCGTCGAGACCTACCCGATTGTCCCGGCGATGATCTCCCCGGCACGCTCCTGCACCGTCTGCCGGTGCTCCTCCGGGCAGAAGAGGTAGAAGATCGTCCGGGGCTCGCCGTTATAGGTGAGCGTCGAGAACGAGTCGATCTCGGTGACTGTCCCGTCTTTCCTCTCGATCAGGAACGGGAATTTATCCTCCTCAAGGAGGGTGGAGGCCGACTTGAAGAGCGAATTCTCGATCTTCACCAGGTCGGCAACGATGTAATCGGGATCGCATCCGCACTCCTCTGCTACTGCGCTCTCAATCGTCTGCGCTCGTTCTGGAGTGAACTTTGTCCCGAGCTGGTACCGGAGAAGGTAATCTTCCTCCTGCGAGACGTTGGACTCATATCCACGCTTGAAGAGGTCCCTCCTCTCCAGCCTCCCGACAAGGTCGGCCGCGGTGCTCTCCGGTCTCGTGAGTACCTGCACAAGCAGCCGTGCGTCGTCAAGAGCAAGGTAGTGCTCGAGGAAATCGTCCCTCCCGTTCCGGAGTTTCTCTGCATCCACGACGCCATCCCGGATGGCAACTTTGATCGCCCGCTGGAGCATCCCGTTTGCCACGACGTTGGTGTGGTGGTAGTAGACCTGAGCGTGCATCAGGAACCGCGCCAGCCTGAGACTCTCGATGGCATCGATACCCTTCTCATGGACCGCGAGATCCTCGCGCTGCCGGAACCGGGTCTTCTGGGTCTTTCGGAGCGTATGGAGAACACGTTCGAGGTCGAAGCTCCCGTAGGCCACGCCGGTGTGGTAGGAGTCCCGCCGGAGGTAGTCCATCTTGTCGGCATCGATGTTTCCGGATATGATCTGGTGGAGGATACCGTTCTGGTCCTCGGAGAGCAGGGCAGCGACATCCTCGGCCGCCTCGCCGAGGATCGCGTTGACTTCTTCATCCTCCCGTATGATCCGGCGGGTGATCGCCTCGTGCGTAGCATCCTTCCCGTTGACCTCTCTCATGGGCGCCTCAAAGACGTGAGAAAAAGGCCCGTGGCCGATGTCGTGGAGCAGGGCGGCGTACCGGAGGGTCGTAAGATCATCGCCCTCGATCTGCAGCTGCCGCGCCATGAGGGTGGCGACGTGCAGGACGCCGAGGGAGTGCTCGAAGCGGGTGTGGCATGCGGCCGGGTAGACCAGGTGTGCGTTGGCAAGCTGCTTGATCCTCCGCAGCCTCTGGAGGGGCGGGGTGTCTAAAAGGCGAAGTTCATTCCAGGTAAGCCCGATATATCCATAGAGGGGATCCCTGATATGTGCCTCGAACGTGAGCGTGCGGTTCACCTGGTCACGAAAGATGGAGGTTCTTGAGGAGGTTCATCCCTCTCTCGATCTGGTCTTCTGTGAGATCCCAGTTCAGGGTTCTGGCAGTCTCCCGGATCTCGCTCGGAGGCATAGCCCTCTGCTCCAGCGTCTGGATGTAATGGACCTTCGCGGCCCATGAGAGAGTCTTGGAATCGAGGTTCGCGGTATCCCTGCAGATGCTGACGATCCCTTCTATCTCCCTGAACTCTGGGGCGTGTTCAGTTTCCAGCCTCTGGACCAATCTCTCGCCGTCTGCGGTGAGGCTGTAGGTGTAGCGCTTCCAGTCGGGTGTCGCTGCGGATCCTGGAATGACAGGCGTCTCCACCCTCTCCTCGATGAAGCCGTAGGAGACGAGGGCCTGGATCGCGCTGGCAATGTCTGCGCTGTAAGGGCCATAGTAGTGAGGGCGATAGTGTGCCCCGATGGCGCCCGGAATCGTCGAGAAATACCCCAACTTCTGGATCGCAGTCCGGCCCGGGATCCGACCCCCAGCCGCCTTCAGCATAACGAGGACGCCGTCAAATTCATCCATACATCAAGTCTCCGGTGGGTTCATGGCATAATCGTAGATGCCATATTTATAGGGTGCGGTGAGTATACAGTCGTTGTGCTAATTGTCATATTTTAACTACATGAACATGTCGATCTAGACTTCTTCTCAAGACCCCAAAAAACCATTTTTGCCGTTACAACTGGGCGACTCTAAACGTTGGAGCATGGCATGGCATCTCTGCTCCCTCACCCCCCGCCCAGTACTTTCACAATCACCGCCACCACCCCGCCCACGACCCCCCCGGCCCCGGCGCTCACCGTCGATAACCGTCGTTCCTCGCCGGCCTTCTCCGCCCGCCAGCCCTCCAGCGCCCGGAGCCGGCTCTCGAACTCCTCGTCCTGCGCCTCCATCCGCTGCAGCGTCTTACAAATCCACTTCACATCCCGGTTCGTCTCGTAGACGAGCTCCCGGGTGGTCTTCTCCCCGGTTGTCATGGAGAACCATGGGACCGGAAACCAGAACTACGATACCGTAAGGGCTATATCGGGGAATCGGAGCCAGATCCGGGCTTCCCGGTAAAGTCAGACTCATATCCTCCCGGGGCCTACCCTATAATCGTCTGTCACCTTCCCGGGAAGCCTGGCAGGCAAGGAGAAAAAACACCCATGGCAGACTTTAACCAGACCAGCATAAACAAGACGGCGGTTCGGGAACTCGCCGTGCCGCTCGACGATGTAACGATGTTTGACGGCCTCGTCGAGAGGTTCATCACCGACAACCCCGCCGGATGCGTCGGCTACACCAACCGCGAGGGTGAAGCGGTGCCTGCGATCTTCCGTAACCGCGAACACTACACCGCGAAGGTGAAGTTCGTCGTAGACGACGGGAGTCTCAACGGCAAACGGGTCGGGATCGTCTCGGCCCAGTCCCCCTCGATCGCCGCGTATGAGGCAAACGCCACGGAGATCTACGGTAACACCGCCCTTGCGACCGCGATGGGGGGTGCGGCCGAACGCGACTTCGGTAGCGAGACCTACTACTGCCAGCTCAAGTGCCACGACCCCACGGGTGATGACTACTACGTCACCTTCACCCGGAAGACCGTCCGGATCTCGTCCTTCCAGGACGACACCATCAAGGACGCGCTCGAGACCTGGGCTGACGCGATCGACGAACTCGAGTGAACCGGGGAGGATCCCCTCCCCCCATTTTTTCCCATCGCCAGGAGAAGAGGGCAATCCTCACCTCTGCCCGCCGGTGGGTCCTGCCACGCGGCCGCGGGCGGGAATGGAGCGATGAGCAATCCTCTCCGGCCGTCGGAGTCTCTGCGCCCCGGGTGATGGGGATCGCTTTCACCCGGCTTGATGGAGGATGAGGCGATGAAGAGGGCCTGATCGTTCCCGGCCGGGAACTGTTGTTTTCGCGGGAAAACCCGGGGTTCCTCCGGCTCCCCCCCTGGCCGGCCGCAGCGGTTCACTTTCACACCGCGCGGCCTTTCGTTAATCTAGATCCTCTACCCACGTCTGATCTATGAGACGTATTTCGTATCTCAACCATGACCAGACGCTCTTTCGGGACATCGATGTCTTTGACCCCTCGTTTGTCCCCGAGCACCTCCACCACCGTGACGCCCAGATCCAGGAACTCGCCTTCCTCATCGGCCCCGCCCTCAGGGGCGCAAGACCGATGAACGCCATCCTCCGCGGTCCCCCCGGCACCGGGAAGACCACCACGGTCCTCAGGGTCTTTGCCGAACTCAAAGAGACCAGCCGCAGGGTCATTCCGGTCTACATCAACTGCCGGCAGGACCGTACCATGCTTGCGGTCTACCAGCGCATCGCAGAGCAACTCTTTGGCCATACATCCCCCTCACGGCACCTCGAGGATATCAGGGACGCCATCGCAGCAAACCTCCGTGCCGCAGACGCAATCCTCCTGGTCTGCTTTGATGACGCAGAATACCTCATCACGGCAGGTACCTACAACACCCTCCTCTACCAGATCCTCCGGCTCTACGAGGGGTGGGATGATGTCAGGGCGCCCGGGGTCATTGCGGTCACAAGCGATCTCGGGATGCACCTCTCTGCTGAGGCCGATGGAGCGGTGCGCTCGGTCTTCCTCCCCTGCGAGATCTTCTTCCCGCCCTACACCAGGATCGAGGTCCGCGAGATCCTCACCGACCGCGTCAGACAGGGGCTCTACCCCGGGGTGGTGCCGCCCGGGGTCATCAACCTTGCCGCGGGAATGGCCGGCGATGCCGGGGACGTCAGGGTCGGGATCGCCCTCATCAGGGCGGCGGCCCTCCGGGCCGAGGAGGATGGTCGCCGCCGGGTCACGAAGGAGGACCTCCTGGCGGTTGCCCCCGGGATCAGGTCACCGGCGCTCGAGGCCAGGGTTGCTGCGCTCACGCCGGGCGAACGTGCGCTCCTCTACCGGCTCGCGGAGCGGTCGCTCTCGGGGGAGGAGATGGTGTCAGGGGCGGTCTTTGAGGAGGTGCGGGACTACATCGCCGTCGGGAAGACAACCTACCACACCCGGCTACGGCGGCTCGCCGCAGCCGGGATCATCGACCTCCTCCGCGCCCCGGGGGGCCGGCAGGTCGTTGTCCTCCGCTACACCCCTGATGATGTCTTTGCGGCCTGTGCCCGGGCGGGGTGAACAGACCATCACCCTCTCTTTTTCCTGCGATCTCTGATCAGGGTTCAATTTATCGTCCTTTTTTTCTCTGATAAAGAAACGTTTATAAAGGGTTCGTTGACGAATCCAGGGCCTGTGAGTTACTCTTTTTACCAAAGAGCCCTGAAGAATGATGTATGCGCCGGGCAGAGTCCCGGTGCAGAGGAGTTAGCGAAAAGATGCATTCCAGAAGAAAAACCCCTGGTGAGAACGACGGCAGCCCGGACCCAGAGTACACCCAAACTCTCCGCCAGGCCGCCACTGATACATCATCGTCTGAAGAGATAAGCACATCGCCTGTTCCGCTCTACCTGGTGCCGCAGGCGGTTGCTGCCGAGATCCGGCGGCACGGTCGGGCGGTCCGGGAGATCCACATCCGCCGGACCCGGCACCACCAGTATACCGTCGAGGTCGAACGGGGGCGGGTCTGATTGCCGGATCCGGGGAGCCTTGCGTGCACCGCGGGGGGCGGGGTTGTCATCACCGTGGAGGCTGAGACCTGCTGGATTCTGCCCGAGGACGCGCGGAGCCTGATCTTCTCAGGGCAGCCGGCACCGGTCTTCCGGTCGCGGTCGCGGCGGGACCCTGGCGGGGCGGTCATGGGCGAGGTCACGATCGAGGGGCATGCGGTGCTGCATCCTGCCGGCGGTCGGGCGGTGGTGATCCAGACCCGGGAGGGCTGCTGGCTCGTCCCGCTGGTCACGTTCCGGCGGGTGGTCAGGGGCGAGGCGGCAAGCGCCCCGCTCTTTTCCCTTCCTCCGGAGGTAGGGTTGTGACGACCGAGATCTCTCGGGCGGTGGGAATCCTTGCCGACGGCGTGGTCGAGGTCAGGGCGCTTGCCGACGGTGCCACGCACTCGGGCTACTTTGACGATTATGAGGCCCTCGCCCGGGCGGTTGCGGCGCTGGACGCCGACCCCGCGGTCGCCGGGATCTATGTTACGCTGAATACCGTGAACCCGGGGCTGCTTGCCCGCCGGGCCAACCGGATCAAGGTGCGCCTTCGCGGCAACGACGCCACCACGGCCGATGCCGATATCATCAGGCGGCGCTGGTTCCCGGTCGATATCGATCCCATCCGGCCAGGCGGGGTCTCGTCGACCGAAGAAGAGCATGCGGCCGCCCTTGCCGCCGCCGAGCGGATCGCGGCGTATCTCGCGGAGCAGGGGTTCGGGGAACCCCTGCTTGCCGATTCAGGGAACGGGGCGCACCTCCTCTACCGGATCGATCTCCCGAACGACGATGCCGCGACCGCGGTTGTGCGGGGGGCTCTTGCGACGCTTGACGCCCTCTTCTCGACCGCGGCGGTCCGGGTCGATACCGCGAACTACAACGCTGCCCGGATCTGGAAACTCTACGGCACGGTCTCGCGGAAAGGGGACTCTACCCCGGACCGGCCCCACCGGCGCTCAAAGATCCTCTCGGTGCCGGCGGAGATGGCGGTTGTTTCCCGGGAGCGGCTCGAGCACCTTGCCGGGCTCCTCCCGCGGGAGGAGGAGTCGTTGCCGCGGCGGAAGACCGCCGGGATCGACCTTGCCGCCTGGCTTGCGGAGCATGGGATCGCCGTCCGGAACACCAAACCCTGGCAGGGCGGGACCCTCTTTGTCCTTGCAGACTGCCCGTTCTCAAGCGCCCACCACGACGGCGCGTTTGCGATCCAGTTTGCAGGAGGCGCGATCTTTGCCGGGTGCCACCATGCCCGTTGCGGCGGAGGGACCCAGCGCTGGCCGGAACTCCGGGCGATGTATGAGAAGAAGAAGGAGAAGCGGGCTATCTCGGGATCGGTGGAGATCCCTCCCTCTGACCCCTCCCGAGCGCGTGCGCGTGCGATCCTCCGTGAGGGTGATCCTCTCGGGTTCATCCTTGATGCCTTCAACCGTGTTCACGTCGGTGACCGGACCGTTGCCGAGAGTCTGGCGATCTCGGTCGTCTCGCGCTCGGTCGAGAACACAAACGGTCTCCATGTCGCCATCTCCGGCAACTCCGGCAAGGGCAAGACCCATGCCTGCACCACGATGTTGAACCTCCTCCCCGAGGCCTCGCGGCTCAAGGGCACCGTCTCCGACAAAGCGCTCTACTACGACGACGACCTGCGGCCCGGGACCGTCTTTCTCTTCGACGATGTTACTCTCTCTCCTGACCTTCAGGAGGTCCTGAAGTCGGCGACATCGAACTTCCGGGAGCCGATCGAGCACCGGACCCTGACGACCGAACGCAAACTCCGGGTCTGCACCATCCCGGAACGGTGCATCTGGTGGCTGGCGAAGGTCGAGGACCCGGGGGATGACCAGGTGCTGAACCGGATGCTCACGGTCTGGATCGATGACTCCCTCGAGCAGGACCGGCGGGTGCTTGAGCACATGAAGGCGGTCGAGGC
>Ga0208823_1003087_pt1 | contig 12078 bp, 8 predicted proteins | sample AD_UKC075_MetaG_FD_184440 | JGI IMG/M metagenome (GOLD analysis project Ga0208823, IMG submission 184440) | Active sludge microbial communities of municipal wastewater-treating anaerobic digesters from USA - AD_UKC075_MetaG (SPAdes) (version 2) | ecosystem: Engineered > Bioreactor > Anaerobic >... | reverse complement strand
CCGAGATGCGCATGTTCTCGGTCGCCGATCAGCGCTCCATCCCGGAGCTGGAGATCAGCACCGTTGTCGCCGTGCCGTGCCGGGAACTGCTGCTGACCGACGAGGTCCGCGCCGCCGCGCGGGAGTTGGCAGCCGGCACCCATGTGGCCGGTGACCGGATCTCCGGCGGGGTCGGGGACATGCTGGCCAAGATCGCCGAGGGCATCGGAGTCGACGGGATGGAGGCGCTGACCCCGGTGCTGCTGCCCCGGGCGCTCACCCTGTTCGTCGACCACCTGCCGGCCGGTGCCCCGCTGCTGGTGTGCGATCCGGAGAAGGTGCGCACCCGCGCGGCCGACCTGATCAAGACCGGACAGGAGTTCCTGGAGGCGTCCTGGTCGGTCGCGGCGGTCGGCGGGGATTCACCGATCGACGTCGCCCAACTCGGCGGATCGGGTTTCCGCGGCCTCGACGATGTCCGGGAGGCCGCCCGCGCGGGCGGGCACCCGTGGTGGACGGTCAGCCAACTCCGCAGCGACGGGGCGATCGAACTCGACGTCCGAGCGGCCCCGTCGGCCCGCGGCCAGCAGAGCACCGTCGACGAGATCTTCGCCATGTTGCGCGCCCATGTGGCCGGCGGCGGGACGGCTGCCGTCGTCGCGCCCGGCACCGGCATCGCGCACCGGGTGGTCGAGCAACTCGGCGAGCACGACGCGCCCGCGGCGATGCTCGAACCGGGCCAGGCCCCGCACCCCGGCGTCGTCGGCGTTCTCAAGGGACCCCTGCACTCGGGTTTGATCGTGCCCGGAGGCCACGGGGGCACCGTGCTCCCGGGCGCCCACCTCGTCATCGTCACCGAGACCGACCTGACCGGGAACCGGGCCACCGGCCCGGAGGGCCGGCGGCTGGCGGCCAAGCGGCGCAACATCGTCGACCCGCTGGCACTGACGGCCGGCGATCTGGTGGTGCACGACCAGCACGGCATCGGCCGCTTCGTCGAGATGGTGGAGCGCACCGTCGCCGGCGCCCGCCGCGAGTATCTGGTGCTGGAGTACGCCGGCAAGCGCGGCCAGGCGGCCGACAAGTTGTTCGTCCCGATGGACTCGCTGGACCAGTTGTCCCGCTATGTCGGCGGCGAGCAGCCCAGCCTGAGCCGCCTGGGCGGCAGCGACTGGGCCAACACGAAGAACAAGGCGCGCAAGGCGGTTCGCGAGATCGCCGGCGAACTGGTGGCGCTCTACGCCAAACGGCAGGCCGCCCCCGGCCACGCGTTCGCCCCGGACAGCCCGTGGCAGGCGGAGATGGAGGACGCCTTCGGGTTCACCGAGACGGTGGATCAGTTGACCGCGATCGCCGAGGTCAAGGCCGATATGGAGAAGCCCGTGCCGATGGACCGGGTGATCTGCGGCGACGTCGGCTACGGCAAGACCGAGATCGCGGTGCGGGCGGCGTTCAAAGCCGTTCAGGACGGCAAGCAGGTGGCGGTGCTGGTGCCCACCACGCTGCTGGCCGACCAGCACCTGCAGACCTTCACCGCGCGGATGGCCGGGTTCCCGGTCACCGTCAAGGGCCTGTCCCGGTTCACCGATCCGGCCGACTCGATGAAGACCCTCGAGGGGATGGCCGACGGCAGTGTCGACGTGGTGATCGGCACCCACCGGTTGCTGCAGACCGGGGTGCGGTGGAAGGACCTCGGTCTGGTGGTCGTCGACGAGGAGCAGCGGTTCGGCGTCGAGCACAAGGAGCACATCAAGGCGCTGCGCAGCCACGTCGACGTGCTCACCATGAGCGCCACCCCGATCCCGCGCACCCTGGAGATGAGCCTGGCCGGGATCCGGGAGATGTCGACCATCCTCACCCCGCCCGAGGAGCGTTACCCGGTGCTGACCTATGTCGGCCCCCACGACGACAAGCAGGTGGCCGCCGCCCTGCGTCGCGAACTGCTGCGCGACGGACAGGTGTTCTACGTGCACAACCGGGTCAGCAGTATCGACGCCGCTGCGGGCCGGATCTCGGCTCTGGTCCCCGAGGCCCGGGTCGCCGTCGCACACGGGCAGATGCCCGAGGAACTGCTCGAGCGCACCGTCCAGGGCTTCTGGAACCGCGACTTCGACGTGCTGGTGTGCACCACGATCATCGAGACCGGCCTGGACATCTCCAACGCCAACACCCTCATCGTCGAGCGCGCCGACACCTTCGGGCTGTCCCAACTGCACCAGCTGCGCGGGCGGGTCGGCCGCAGCCGGGAACGCGGCTACGCCTACTTCCTGTACCCGCGGGAGACGCCGCTGACCGAGACGGCCTACGACCGACTGGCGACGATCGCGCAGAACAACGAACTCGGCGCCGGTATGGCCGTGGCGATGAAGGACCTGGAGATCCGCGGCGCGGGCAACGTGCTGGGCGTCGAGCAGTCCGGGCACGTCGCCGGCGTGGGCTTCGACCTCTACGTGCGACTGGTCGGCGAGGCGGTGGAGGCCTACCGGGCCGCAGCCGACGGCACTACCGTCGCCGCCCCGGAGGAACCCCGCGACATCCGGATCGACCTGCCGGTCGACGCCCACCTACCGCCGGAGTACATCGCCAGCGACCGACTCCGACTGGAGGCCTACCGGCGGCTGGCCGCGGCATCGGACGAGGCGGGTATCGCCGCCGCCGTCGAGGAACTGATCGACCGCTACGGACCGCTGCCCGAACCCGCGCAGCGACTGGTCGCGGTGGCCCGGTTGCGGGTGTTGTGCCGCGAGTTCGGAGTCACCGAGATCGGCGCCACCGGGTCCGGGGCGACCACCCTGCGCCTGGCCCCGCTCACCCTGGCCGACTCCGCGCAAGTGCGCCTCAAGCGCATGTACCCCGCCGCCGCCTACCGGGCCACCACCAATGTGGTGCAGGTGCCGATCCCACGGGAGGGCTCGGCGTTGGGTGCGCCGCGGATCCGCGACACCGAACTGGTCCAATGGGTGGCCGATGTGCTGCTCGCGTTGCATGGCCGGCCGTCCGGCGAGGTGAACGTCACCGGCGCCGTCCCGGCCGGCAGCGCAGCGGGGGACAGCCGGTGACCGTCGTGCTGGTCGACCCCCGGCGGCCGGGGCTGGTGCCGGTCGAGGCGGTCGAAAAGCTCTGTGGCCATGTGCAATACACCGAGGAGATGCCGGTCCGGATCCTTTGGTCGCTGCCGTCGGCGCGCTCGGTGCTGGCCGGTCCGCCCGCCCCGGTGCTGCTGTCGTCGGATCCGGATCATCCGGCGGTGCGGACCCGGGTCGCCGCCGGCGAGGAGGTGATCGCCGCGCCCGCGCCGCAGTCCGGTGAGCGTCTCCTCGACGCGGTGGCGGTGATGGACCGGTTGCGCACCGCGGGGCCGTGGGAGAGCGAACAGACCCACGACTCGCTGCGCCGCTACCTGCTCGAGGAGGCCTACGAACTGTTCGACGCCATGCACAGCGGCGACGCGGGGGAGGTGCGCGACGAACTCGGCGACGTGCTGTTGCAGGTGCTGTTCCACGCCCGGATCGCCGAGGACGCCCCGGAGCATCCGTTCGACATCGACGACGTCGCCGACGCCCTGGTGCGCAAACTCGGCAACCGGGTTCCGGCTGTGCTGGCCGGCGAGTCGATCACGCTGGAGGAGCAACTGGCCCAGTGGGAGCAGCGCAAGGCCCTGGAACGACGGTCGTCGGCGCTGGCGCGGACATCCTGCGTCGACGGGGTGCCGACGGCCCAGCCCGCGTTGGCGCTGGCGCAGAAGGTCATCGCCCGGGCGATCGGGGCCGGTGTGCCGTCCGACCTGATCCCCGCGGAGGTCACCACGGTCACCGTCGGTGCCGAGATCGACGCGGAGAACGAACTGCGCAGCGCGGTGCTGAACTTCATGGCCGCGGTTCGCGCCGCTGAGCAGGCGGTCATCGCCGAACGCGCCGGCGCCGGCCCGATCACCGCCGACGAGTGGCGCCGGCACCTGGCCTGACCTGCTCGAAGCCCGCCTCGGGCGGGATAAGTCCACTTCGGCCGGTGCGGTGCCAGCTAACACCTGGCCGTCCGTGGAACGATAGAGGGACCAACGATGTGGTCACGGAGGAGTGCTGCCGGCCGGCATTCCCAGATTCAGGGAGTCGAGGGGTTCGGTGTCGTCGTTGCGCTGGCTGGGTGCCGCCGCCGCGGTCGTGGTGACGGGGACCCTGCTTGCCTCGAGTTGCTCGTGGAACACCGGCACGCCGATCCCCAACGGCGTGCCGCCGCCCGCCGGTGCGCCGGTGCCGGCGATCGACACCCATGCGGGCGGGCGCCCCGCCGACCAGCTCAAGGACTGGGCGGCGCAGCTCGCTCCGGCGCTGGGCATCCCCATCGAGGCGCTGGAGGCCTACGCCTACGCCGCCCGGGTGGCCCAGGTGGAGAACCCCGACTGCCATCTCTCCTGGACCACGCTGGCCGGGATAGGCATGGTGGAGAGCCACCACGGCACCTACCGAGGCGCGGAGATCGCCGCCAACGGCGACGTCAGCCCGCCGATCCGGGGCGTGCACCTGGACGGCACCAACGGCAATCTGGAGATTCTCGACCTCGAGGCCACCAAGGACTCGCCGGCCGGTGACCCGGTCTACGCCCGAGCGATGGGTCCCATGCAGTTCATCCCGGAAACCTGGCGCCTCTACGGGGTGGACGCCAACAACGACGGCGTCATCAGCCCGGACAACTTCGACGACGCCGCGCTGTCGGCCGCCGGATACCTGTGCTTCCGGGGTAAGGACATGGCCACCCCGCCAGGCTGGATGAACGCGTTGCGCGCCTACAACCACTCCGACGAGTACGCGCGGATGGTCCGGGACTGGGCCACGGCGTACGCGAACGGACATTCCCGCTGAGTGATCAGCGGCGGGTGCCCTCGGCAGTGTGATCTGCGGCGGGTGCCCCCGCCGAGCGCGGCGCCCATCTACGCTTAGGGCGCCGGTCACCATCCGGCCGGCGGCCCGGCGAAGTCCGGTCCGCCCGGCAACGTCCGCCCCGCTAAGGAGAACCGCAGTGCCCATCATCGAGCAGGTCGCCGCCCGCGAAATCCTCGACTCCCGCGGTAACCCCACGGTCGAGGTCGAAGTGGCGCTGATCGACGGCACAATCGCCCGCGCCGACGTCCCCTCGGGAGCCTCCACCGGCGAACATGAGGCGGTCGAACTGCGCGACGGCGGCTCCCGCTACGGCGGTAAGGGTGTCAAGAAGGCGGTCGAGGCGGTGCTCGACGAGATCGCGCCCGCCGTCATCGGTCTGTCCGCCGACGATCAGCGGCTGGTCGACCAGGCCCTGGTGGACCTCGACGGCACCCCGGGCAAGTCGCGGTTGGGCGCCAACGCGATCCTCGGTGTCTCGCTGGCGGTGGCCAAGGCGGCCGCCGACAGCGCCGGCCTGCCGCTGTTCCGCTACCTGGGCGGACCCAACGCGCACATCCTGCCGGTGCCGATGATGAACATCCTCAACGGCGGCGCGCACGCCGACACCGGGGTGGACGTCCAGGAGTTCATGGTGGCCCCGATCGGCGCACCCAGCTTCTCCGAGGCGCTGCGCTGGGGTGCGGAGGTCTACCACGCACTCAAGGCGGTGCTCAAGAAGCAGGGTCTGTCCACCGGTCTCGGCGATGAGGGCGGCTTCGCCCCGGACGTGGCCGGCACCAAGGCGGCCCTGGACCTGATCTGCTCGGCGATCGAGTCGGCCGGCTTCAAACCCGGCACCGACGTGGCCCTCGCCCTCGACGTCGCCGCCACCGAGTTCTACACGGCGGGAACGGGGTACAACTTCGAGAAGGAGGTCCGCACCGCCGCCCAGTTGACCGAGTTCTACGGCACCCTGCTCGACGCCTACCCCCTGGTGTCGATCGAGGATCCGCTCAGCGAGGACGACTGGGACGGTTGGGTCGATCTGACCACGGCCATCGGCGAGCGGGTGCAGATCGTCGGCGACGACCTGTTCGTCACCAACCCCGAGCGCCTCGAAGAGGGGATCGAGCGTGGTGCGGCCAACGCCCTGCTGGTGAAGGTGAACCAGATCGGCACCCTCACCGAGACCCTCGACGCGGTGACACTGGCGCACAACAGCGGATACCGCACCATGATGAGCCACCGCAGCGGCGAGACCGAGGACACCACCATCGCCGACCTCGCGGTCGCGGTGGGCAGTGGTCAGATCAAGACCGGCGCGCCCGCCCGCAGCGAGCGTGTCGCGAAGTACAACCAGTTGCTGCGTATCGAGGAGGCCCTCGGCGACGCCGCCCGCTACGCCGGCGACCTGGCCTTCCCGCGGTTCGCCGTTCCGGAGTAGGCGCTTCTTGGCTGACGGCAAGCGGTCCGACCCCAAACGGCGCGCCCCGGCCGCGAGGCCGGGTGCGTCGGGGCGTCCGCGTGCCCGTCCGACGAGGATCGGCGCCCGGGAGACCCGCCCGACCGGACTGCGTGCGCGTGCCGAGTCGGTCGGCCGCGGTATCACTGAGCCGATCCGGCAGGCCATCAACGACTCGGTGCAGCGACAGAGCGAGCAGCGACTCGGGTTCACCGCCCGCCGGGCGGCCATCCTGGCGGCGGTGGTGTGTGTGCTGACGCTGACCATCGCCGGGCCGGTGCGCACCTATTTCGCCCAGCGCACCGAAATGAATCAGTTGGCCGCCAGCGAACGGGCGCTGCGCGCCCAGATCGCCGAATTGGAGAGCCAGAAGGCCAAGCTCGCCGACCCGGTCTACATCGCCGCCCAGGCCCGCGAACGGCTGGGTTTCGTGAAGCCCGGCGACATCCCCTACCAGGTCCAGCTTCCGCCCGGAGCGGCCGATCCGCCGGCGAGTGTGGCCGACGGCTCGCCGGAGGCGGCGCCCAACGCCGACCCGTGGTACTCGGCGCTGTGGCACACCATCGCCGATACACCGCACGGCCCCCCGCCTGCCCCGGCACAACCCGGACCGGAACCCGCGCCGGGCGATCCGGCCGTCCCGCCGCCCGGTCCACAGCCGCCCGTCCCGCCGCCACCGGCGCCCCCGCCCGGTGGTTGACCGCGCCGACCTCGCGGCGGTCGCACGGCAACTCGGCCGGGAACCGCGCGGGGTACTCGAGATCGCCTACCGCTGTCCCAATGGTGACCCGGCGGTGGTCAAAACCGCCCCGCGGCTGCCCGACGGCACCCCGTTTCCCACCCTCTACTACCTGACCCATCCCGGGCTGACCGCGGCAGCCAGCCGGCTCGAGTCCGACGGGGTGATGCGCGACATGACGGCGCGGTTGGCGGCCGACCCCGATCTGGCCGCCGCCTACCGGCGGGCGCACGAGTCCTATCTGGCCGAACGGGACGCCGTCGAACCGCTGGGAACGACGTTCTCCGGGGGCGGGATGCCCGACCGGGTGAAATGCCTGCACGTGTTGATCGCCCACTCGCTGGCCAAGGGCCGTGGCGTCAACCCGTTCGGCGACGAGGCGCTGGCGATGCTGGCCGACGAACCGGCGATGGCCGGGATTCTGGTGCCGGGGGACTGGAGGTGAGCGTGCACCACGAAGTAGGCCGGGTGGCGGCGATCGACTGCGGCACCAACTCGATCCGGCTGCTGATCGCCGACCGGGACGGCGGCCGGCTGACCGATCTGCACCGCGAGATGCGCATCGTGCGACTCGGCGAGGGTGTCGACGCCACCGGACGCTTCGCGGCCGATGCGCTGGCCCGCACGGAGGCCGCACTGCGGGATTATGCGGAGTTGCTGCGCCACTTCGACGTCGGCCGGGTGCGGATGGTGGCCACCTCCGCGACCCGGGACGCCGCCAACCGGGACCGGTTCTTCGCGATGACGGCGACGGTGCTGGGTGCGGTGGTACCCGGGGCGGTTGCGGAGGTTATCAGCGGGGCCGAGGAGGCCGCACTGTCCTTCGCCGGCGCGGTCGGCGATCTGAATCCGATGTCGCCGGCGCCCTTCGTGGTGGTCGACCTCGGCGGCGGCTCGACCGAGGTGGTGCTCGGCGACTTCGCCGGTGTGCAGGCCAGTTACTCCGCCGACATCGGCTGCGTACGGATGACCGAACGGTGCCTGCACTCCGACCCGCCGACCGCCGCCGAGGTCGCGCAGGCGCGGGAGGTGGTCCGCGAACGGCTGGCACCCGCACTGCAGGCGGTGCCGGTACAGCAGGCCCGCACCTGGGTCGGCCTGGCGGGCACGTTCACCACCATCGCGGCGTTGGCCCACCGGCTACCGGCCTACGACTCCGACGCGATCCATCTGTCGCGGGTGCCGTTCGCGGACCTGCTGGCGGTGTGCGACGAGTTGATCGGCATGACCCGCAATCAGCGGGCAGCGCTGGGACCCATGCACGAAGGCCGCGTCGACGTCATCGGCGGCGGGGCGATCGTCGTCCAGGAACTGGCCGCCGCGATCGGCGATCGGACCACGATCGGCGAACTGGTGGTCAGCGAGCACGACATCCTGGACGGGATCGCGCTGTCGGTCTGAGGGTCTGTCGCGGAACGAAAACCGCGGCGTCCGCACCGAAGTGCGGGCGCCGCGGCTGTGTAAACCTTGGTGAGGTGACCGTCCTCAGAGCTTGACGCGGCACCCGCTGCCGATGTTCTTGCAGTGCGCCAGGTTCCTGCAGGCATTGCAGCGGCAGGTACAGGTACCGGTCCGCTTGGTCTCGGGAACACGCATGTGAGCTTCTCCTTCACGGCCCACCCAACGTGAGCCCCATACCAAGGATAGGTCTCGGTCGTAGGCGATGTCAGGCCAAAATGCCCTTGCCGCGCTATGCGTTTGGAATGGGGTCCACGGGGATCGCTTGAGCCATCGGCGGCGCACTGGAGCAGACGCCGCGGCAGTCAGATCCGGCACACCGAGTTTCTGCCGGCCCGTTTCGCTTGGGTACATGGCGGTATCGGCGCGGGCCGTGATCGCATCGGCCGACTCGCCGGCCGTCCCGGAGGTGACTCCGATGCTCAGGGTGGCCTGGATCGCATTTCCCCGGTAGGCGATGGGTTCGCAGGCGTGCAGGCGAACCGTCTCCGCGATGCGGGCCGCCTGGTAGACGTCGTGAAGCCCCGGCAGCAGCACCACGATCTCGTCGCCACCCATCCGGCCCACCGTGTCCCCCGCCCGCACGCAATCCCGGATGCGCTCGGCCATGGTGGTCAGCACAACATCGCCGGCCGCGTGCCCCCAGGTGTCGTTGATGGCTTTGAAGTTGTCGATATCGCAGAAGATCACTCCCAGCAGCGCCCCGTGGGAGCGAGGCCGCTCCAGTGCCGCCTCAAGCCGGCTGATGGTCTCGGCCCGGTTCGTCAAGCCGGTGAGCGTGTCGAATCGGGCCAGGCGTTCGAGCTTGCGTTCCGCCTCGACCTGGTCGTCGACGATGCGCATCGAACCGGTTGTGCCGTCGGGGTTGCCGTCCGCATCGATGAAGGGCTTACCCCGCGCGTCGACCCAGTGGTAGCCGCCACGTGTGCCTCGGAACCGAAACCGTGCCTCCACCATCGTGCTGCTTTCGGTCACCACCTGCTGGGCGGCGACGAACTCGGCGACATCGTCGGGGTGGATGTGGCCGAGGAAGTCCGAGCCGATCCACTCCTGCGGCGAGCCGCCAAACGCATTTTCCACCGAGGGCGAGATCCACACGATCGTCGAACCCCGCAGGTGGAGCACGACGTCGACGGAGTTCTCTGCCAGCAGGCGATACCGGGCCTCCGCCTCGGCACGGGCGCTCTCGGCATGCGCCCGCTCCCTGCTGAGTTGTTCCCTTTCGATCAGGTGCATCTGCTCGTGCTGGCTCAGGTAGAAGGTGGCGGCGCCGACGACGACGGTGCTCGCCGCGATCGCCAGGACCCACGCTGGTGGGTCGTTGAGCCCGATTTGCAGAAAGCCGAGCCGGGCCAGGACGGTCATCGCCGGCAGTCCGGCGAGAACACCGATCATCCGAACCAGTGACCAGCGGTCCGGGCGGCCGAGCAGCCAGGCAATCGGCGCGCGATCCGGGCGAGTCGCGATGCCCGCGACAACCAGCATGTGCAGACACAATGCGGTGGAGATGGCCATCCCGGTCGAGGGGGTGACCCTGGTCAGCGATACGGCGTTGAACATGTAGGCGGCCACCGCGACGAAGGGCACCACAAAGGCAAGCGGCAGACCTGCGATCCAGGCCCGAGCCGCCCAGCGGCGGTCCACTCTCGTCAGTGCGACGGCCATCGACAACATCAGCATCGATCCCGCGGTCTGCGGGCTGGGGCGGCCCGGCCAGGAAGCCTGACGGGACGTCACCTCATCGGGAGACCACAGCTGGTCTATGCCGACGGGGATGCCTGCCGCGTACTCGGCCAGGAATATGACGACGATGGTGCCGACGAGGGTGGCCAGGCCCCATCCGACCCAGAGTCGCGCCGCCGGCGGCCTACCCGCCTGCAGGAGAATCGCCACCCCCGACAACGCCACCAGGAGGGCGGTCCACGGTGTCATCTGCGGCCAGGTGGACACTCCCCGGGTCAGCAACTCGTGATCGGTGGCCCAGCCGGTCCAGTTGATCACGGCACCGATCAGCACAGGTCCGACGGCAAGCGCCGGCGCCCACCGCAGGACCGCATCCAGTTGCGGGCTCGGGTTGTCGTCGGTTTGCCGGCTCATCTCACCCCTGATTCTGCGATCCGGGCATCTCGCACGGGCGGGATTGCGGAGTCTCCCCCCGTTCGATCAAAGCAGACGGTCGGCAGCCTCCCGGCGTGAACTACCCTGACCGGCGACGCCCCCATAGCCCAATTGGCAGAGGCAGCGGACTTAAAATCCGCCAAGTGTCGGTTCGAGTCCGACTGGGGGCACTGATCTATCAGCGGGCGTAGGCGAGTCGCCGCGATAAACCGCGCGAAGCCGCGCAGAACCCCGATGAACCTAAGCTGCATTTCGCTCGACATCGCCGGGCGCTCAACACTTGACGTCATCCAGTTGATCGGTCAACTGCTCATTCCGCTGACCGCAGATGGGGACCGTCCTCGTCGTGTCCCGCAGGCACCCGACTGCGACGAACCGGTGGTCCAGTCGCCGGGTGCAACCGTGCTCGGCAGGCCCGCGCTGCTGGTAGGGGCGCTTCTTCTGCTCGGCGCCGGTTTGGGAATCTACGGGACGGGCATCCTGATGCCCCGCGACGGCGGCGCGTCGTGCGCCCACGCGATCCCAGTGGTTTCGGCGGTCGGTCTGCTGACCACCCTCACCGGCGCACTGTTGTCGGGGGTGATCTGGGCGGTGATGAATCAGGCCGGCTGGGTCGTGTTGGCGACCTTCTTCGCGCTGGACCTGTGGATTGTCTTCGGCATGGTGATGATGAACATCGAGGGTGTGCCGGAAGCCCCGGACGCGATGCTGCTACTGGCTTTCTCCATGCACGCCGTGTGTATGTATCTGACGACCGTGTGGGCGTTCCGTGCTCGAAACCTCAGTGCGATGGCCCAGATTCGGGCCGGAGAGGCGGGCCGTTCGATCGGCGCCGTGTGGATCTTCCTCGCGGCCTACATCGTGGTGAGTTTCTTCCACAACGAAGCCGGCCCGTTCGACTCGGCGAACGGCGGAGCGGTGCTGTCGGCGTTGACCCTGAGCGCACTGGCCCTGACGATGGGGAGTGGTTACACCAGGTATCGCGAGGTCATGGCTGAGAAGAGTTGATCGGGGGCGATCTTCTCCGGTCGCGGCGCACGACCGCACGCCCGGTTGGTGCTGCCAGCCCGGACACCTATCCTCAGTTCCTATGCGTTTGATTCCTCTGCGGCGGAGCATCACCGGGCTTGTCGGAGCGCTGGCACTGCTCACCGGGATCGCGGTGCTGCCCGTTCCGCAGGCCGAAGCGGAACCCCCGACTCCGCCCCCGCCGGTGGACCCGGATTGTGGAACACCAGCGCCGTCGCTCAACCCGATGACGCCGGATGAACAGACGCTTTCAACCTACTTCGGTGCGCTCAACGCACAGGACTACGCGACGGCGTGGAGTTTGTTCAGCGAACAACTCCAGTACATGTTCGGTTCCCAGCAGCAGTACGCCAAGCTGATGGCCGCGCATGTGAGCTGTGTGCGCCTTCTCGGCGTCCAACCACATGGGCCGCACACCTATCTGGTGTTTCTGG
>Ga0208823_1003085_pt1 | contig 12091 bp, 8 predicted proteins | sample AD_UKC075_MetaG_FD_184440 | JGI IMG/M metagenome (GOLD analysis project Ga0208823, IMG submission 184440) | Active sludge microbial communities of municipal wastewater-treating anaerobic digesters from USA - AD_UKC075_MetaG (SPAdes) (version 2) | ecosystem: Engineered > Bioreactor > Anaerobic >... | reverse complement strand
CCGCGAGACCGGCGCACGGGCGCTGCCGATCTACCAGACCACCAGCTTCGTCTTCGACAGCGCCGACCATGCGGCCGACCTGTTCAACCTGGCGACCTTCGGCAACGTCTACAGCCGGCTCTCCAATCCCACGGTGGCGGCGCTGGAGGAGCGGGTGGCGGCGCTGGAAGGCGGCCGCGCCGCGGTGGCCAGCGCCAGCGGCATGGCCGCCGAGGCCATGGCGCTGATGACCCTGCTGCAGCAGGGCGACCATGTGGTGGCCGCCGGCGCGCTGTACGGCGGCACCGTGACGATGCTGGCGGTCAGCCTGGCCAAGTTCGGCATCGAGACCACCTTCGTCGACGCAACGAATCCGGAGGCCTTTGCCGCCGCGATGCGCCCCAACACCCGCGCCGTGTTCGCCGAGAGTCTGGGCAACCCCAGCCTGGCGGTGCTGGACATCGCCGCCGTGGCCGACGTGGCCCATGCGCATGGCCTGCCGCTGGTGATCGACAACACCGTGCCAAGCCCCTACCTGTGCAACCCGATCGCGCTGGGCGCCGACATCGTGGTGCACTCGGCCACCAAGTACCTGGCCGGCCACGGCACCACGCTGGGCGGGGTGATCGTCGAGAGCGGCACCTTCCCTTGGGACAACGGCAAGTTCCCGGGCATGACCGAGCCCAGCGCTGGCTACCACGGCGTCAAGTTCTACGAGACCTTCGGCGACTTCGGCTTTTCCATGCGGGCGCGCATGGAGACGCTGCGGGTCTACGGCTCGGCGCTCAGCCCCATGAGCGCCTGGCAGATCCTGCAGGGCGTGGAGACGCTGCCGCTGCGCATGGAACGCCACAGCAGCAATGCGCTGGCGGTGGCGCGGCATCTGCGCGCGCATCCGCAGGTGGGCTGGGTCAACTATCCCGGGCTGGACGACCACCCGCAGCATGGCCTGGTGCAACGGCAGATGCGCCACATCGGCGGTCGGCCGGCGGCCTCGGGCCTGCTGTCCTTTGGCGTCAAGGGCGGGATGGCGGCCGGCGTCAAGTTCATCGAATCGGCGCAGATGATGAGCCACCTGGCCAACATCGGCGACACGCGCACGCTGATGATCCACCCGGCGTCGACCACGCACCGGCAGCTGAGCGCCGAGCAGCAACTGGCCGCCGGCGTGCCGCCGGACATGGTGCGGCTGTCGATCGGGCTGGAGCATGTCGACGACATCCTCTGGGACATCGACGCCGCGCTGGCTGCGGCGGCCAAGGTCTGAGCATGCGTGTGCTGCGGCTGCTCGGCGCCCTGCTGCTGGCGGGCTGTGCCGCAGCGCCGCCACCCCCGGCCGACCTGCCGCCGCTGCCCGGGGACATCGCCCTCGTCGCCCACAAGCCGGGCTGGGCGTTCCAGCGCTTCGGCGTGGCCGCGGCCAACCCGCTGGCGACCGCGGCGGGGCTGCAGATCCTGCAGGCCGGGGGCAGCGCGGTCGATGCAGCGGTGGCGGTGCAGATGGTGCTGACCCTGGTCGAGCCGCAGAGCAGCGGCATCGGCGGCGGCGCCTTCCTGCTGCACTGGGACGGCGCCGCGGTGCAGGCCTGGGACGGCCGCGAGACCGCGCCGGCGGCGGCCGACGAGCGGTTGTTCCTGGGGGTCGATGGCAAGCCGGTGCCGTTTGCGCAGGCGGTGGTGGGTGGCCGGTCGGTCGGCGTGCCCGGCGCGGTGCGCATGCTGGAAGCGGCGCACCGGCTGCACGGCAAGCTGCCCTGGGCAATGCTGTTCGAGCCGGCCATCGGCCTGGCCGAACGCGGGTTTGTCGTCAGCGCCCGGGTGCACCAGCAGTTGCAGGGCGAGACGGCGTTGCAGGCCGACGCCCAGGCGCGTGGCTACTTCTTCCGTGCCGATGGCAGCCCCGTGCCGGCCGGCACGCTGCTGCGCAACCCGGCGCTGGCCGCCGTGCTGCGCACCATCGCCGCCCAGGGCAGCGCCGCGCTGCACAGTGGGCCGGTGGCCGACGACATCGTGCGCCGCGTGCGCGGCCATGCCACCGCGCCGGGGCGGCTGGTGGCCGCCGACCTGGCGGGTTATGTGCCGCTGCAGCGCGAGCCGATCTGCACCGACTGGCTGGCCAACTACCGCGTCTGCGGCATGCCGCCGCCGTCGTCGGGGCACCTGGGCGTGATGCAGATCCTGGGCATCCTGGAGCGCCTGCCGGCGCTGCCCGATCCGCTGCGCGGCGACACGCCCGGGGTGCCATCGGCCGACTGGCTGCACGCCTACACCGAGGCCGCGCGCCTGGCGTTCGCCGACCGGGCCCAGTACGTGGCCGACCCGGACTTCGTGCCTGCACCGGACGGCGGTTGGGGCAGCCTGCTGGAGGACGCCTACCTGCAGCAGCGCGCCGGCCTGGTCGGCCAACGCAGCATGGGCCGGGCCGAGGCCGGCACGCCCGGCGGCACGCGGGTCGCTCGATGGGCGTTCGCGCCCATGCCCGACCAGCCCGAGCATGGCACCAGCCACATCAGCATCGTCGATGCGCAAGGCCGGGCGCTGGCGATGACCACCACCATCGAGGCGGTGTGGGGCAGCCGGGTGATGAGCGATGGCGGCACCGGCCTGCCCGGCGGCTTCCTGCTGAACAACGAACTGACCGATTTCTCGCTGGCGCCCGCCGACGCCCAGGGCCGGCCGGTCGCCAACCGGGTGCAGCCCGGCAAGCGCCCGCGCAGCAGCATGAGCCCGACCCTGGTGTTCGACCGTCGCACCGGCCAACTGCTGATGAGCCTGGGTTCACCCGGCGGGCCGGCAATCATCCACTTCACCGCCAAGACCCTGGTCGGCAGCCTGCAGTGGGGGCTGGATGCCCAGCGCGCCATCGACCTGCCCAACTTCGGCAGCTTCAACGGGCCGACGGTGCTGGAGGCGGGGCGCTTCCCCGAGGCGACGTTGGAGGCGCTGAAGGCCCGCGGCCACCAGGTGGTGCTGACCGACCTGCCCAGCGGCCTGCAGGCCCTGCAACGCACGGCCACCGGCTGGTTCGGCGGTGCCGACCCACGCCGCGAGGGCGTGGTGATGGGGCGGTAGCCCGTGGCCCTGTCGGGCCCGGTGGTCGACGATGACCTGCGGCGCCTGCGCGATGCGCTGGTGAACACGGGCCTGCGCCAGGTGCTGCTGCACCAGAGCCCGGGCGGGGATGCCCGGACCGGCCAGCGCCTGGGCCAGGAGATCCGCCAGGCCGGGCTCAACACGCTGATCTCGGGTCGGTGCGCTTCGGCTTGCGGCGACATGTTCCTGGGCGGTGTCGAGCGGCGCCTGAGCGACGGCATGCCGGTGCGCGGGAACCGCCTGCTGCTGCACGGTGCCTGGGACCCCGCGACCGGCCGCACCCGGCCCGACCTGGCGCCCGGCCTCGCGACCCATGTGCGGCGCATGACCGACGGAAAGTTTCCCGACGCGCTGATCGAGGCCACGGTCAATTCAGCCCTTTCGCAGGACTTCATGGAATTCGCGATCACGCCGCGCATGCGGCGCACGCCGTTTCCGCGCGGTGTCTTCCAGTGCCTGGTCGGCGCCGACCAGCAGCGGCAGTGCAAGGAGCTGGCCGGCCACAGCGCCCTCAGCACGGGTGTGGTCACGCATGCCGAGATCGTCACGCTCGGCCTGGAGCTGCGCAACAAGCTGGCGTCGCTGCGCACGCCACCCTGAGCTGGACGGTCAACCCGGGTCAAGCCGAACGGGCCGCAGGTGCAGGCGTCGGTCGCCGCACCGCGCCGCTGGCCACCAGCGCGTCGATGCGCGCATCGTCGAAGCCGAGTTCGCGCAGCACCTCGACGCTGTGCTCGCCCAGCCGCGCTGCACCGCGCTGCGGCACCTGGGCCTGGCCGTCGAAGAGCGCTGCACTGCGGGCGACACGCACCGGTTCGCCGTCGCCGTTGGCCACCAGCACCGCGCAGCCGTTGTGCTGCACCTGCGGGTCGGCCAGCAGGTCCAGCCGCTCGTTGACGCGGCCCAGCGCGGCGCCTTCCTCGCGGCAGCGCCGCTCCAGCGTGGCGGTGTCCATCTGCGCGAACAGCGGCGCCAGCACGGCGCGCACCTCGGGCCCGTGCTGGTAGCGCGCCACCTGGCTGGCGAAGCGCTGGTCCTGGGTGATCTGCGGCTGGCCGAGTGCGTTGCACAGGGCCTGGAACTCGGCCTGCTGCGGCACCATCGTCGCCACGTACCCGTCGGCGGTGCGCCAGGGGCGCTGGGTGGCGCCGAACTCGGGGAAGGGCTTGGGCGGGTGGTCGACCCACACATGGTTGTACATCGCGTCGGGCCACTGGAAGGCAACGGTGGCGTCGAGCATCGCCACCTCCACCCGCTGGCCGCGGTGGCCGTTGCGGGTGCGCTGGAACAGCGCTGCGGTGATGGCCTGGGCGGCAGTCAGCGCGGTGACCTTGTCGCTCACCGTGCTGGCCAGGATCACCGGTGCGCCGGTGGCCGGGTCGCGCTGCGAGCAGGCCAGGCCGCCCAGGGCCTGGATCACCGCGTCGTAGGCCTTGTCCTGGCCGCGCGGGCCGTCGGCACCGAAGCCGGTGATCGACACGCGGATCAGCGCCGGGAAGCGCGCCGCCAGGTCGGCATCGGTCAGGCCCAGCCGCGCCATCACGCCGGGGCGGAAGTTCTCGACCAGCACGTCGGCCGTGGCCAGCAGGGCATGCAGCACGGGCAGGGCGTCGGGTGACTTGAGATCGAGCGCCAGGTTGCGCTTGTTGCGGTTGGCCGCCACGTAGCTGGCCGCCAGGTCGCCCTTGGCCGGGCCGATGAAGCGCGTGGTGTCGCCCTCGGGCGACTCGACCTTGATCACCTCGGCGCCCTGGTCGGCCAGCAGGGCGGTGGCCATGGGGCCGGAGAACACGGCCGACATGTCGATGATGCGGATGCCTTGCAGGGGAGCGGTCATGGTGGGGCGGTGCGCCTGCCGGGGCGCGTGAGGCGGTGGGAGGAGGGGCGGCCGATGGCCTGCGGCATCATCGCGCATCGAAGAACACGAGGAGGAGACGATGCAGTACCCGGTGGCCGTGGCGGCGCTGTTGTCGATGGCGCTGGCGCCGGAGGTGGCGGCCGAAGGACCGCAGCCGGCGCCGGTGGTGGTGTCGGCCAGCCGGGCGGCGGCAGCGGCAGAGGAGGCCCTGCGCACCGTCAGCCGGCCCGAGCTGGCACAGGCCGTCGACGACGGCGCCGCCAGGCTGGAAGACCTGGCGTCCCAGGTGCCGGGCATGCAGGCCCTGGTGGCCGACGGCGGCCTGACGGGCAGCATCAGCCTGCGCGGCTTCGCCGTCAGCCGCTTCTACATCAACGGCCTGCGCGACGTGAACCGGCTGTTCGTGCGCGACCTGGCGACGGTGGCCTCGGTGCAGGTGCTGCGCGGGCCGGATGCACAGGCCGCCGGCTTCAACAGCCCGGGCGGCACGGTGTGGTTCGAGGGCCTGCAGCCCGCGTGGCGCAACCGCACGCGCATCAGCCTGGGCGCCGGCAGCGGCGAGGGCTGGCGCGCCGGCATCGACAGCACCGGCCCGCTGCCGCTGGGTGCCGAGTCCGGCGACACCAGCGCGCTGGCCTGGCGCGGCCTGCTGCAGTGGCACGACGGCCACAGCCAGCCCGGCGGCCTGCGGCTGGCCCGCCACACCGCGCTGGCGGCGCTGGCCTGGCGCCATCAACGCCTTGGCCTGCTGACGCTGGAGGCCGAGCAGCAGCACAACCACCAGCCTTTCCTGTTCGGCACCGTGGTCGCCGACGGCCGGGTGCGCTACGACCAGCTGTATGCGTCGACCGCCCAGCCATCGCGGCGCATCACCGGCCGCCAGGGCCTGCACTGGCGGCGCGACTGGGCGCTCGATGGCGGCGACCGCCTGCAAGTGCGCGCCGATGCCGGCGGCGCCCAGGTGCGGCGCGACGAGACGCTGATCGGCTTCTTCACCCAGCGCACGCCCACCCTGTTGAGCGGCTACTACACCCGCTACCGCGATGCCTATCTGCAGCACGACGCCCGGCTGTGGGTGCAGTGGCAGGGCACGCTGGCGGGCCTGCCGCATACGCTGAGTGCCGGCTGGACGCGCTCGGCCCAGCGCTTCGTCTTCGACGGCGTGCAAAACATCGGCGGCTTCGACGTGGCGCTGGCCGCGCCCGACTTCAGCGCGGTCGATCCGGCGGCGCTGCGGCTGAGCCCGCGCTTCCGCAGCGAGGTGTCGGTCGAGCAAGCCTGGACACTGCACGATGCCCTGCAACTGCCCGGTGGCTGGGTGCTGCAGGCCGGCCTGGGCCAGCTGGCCTGGCGGGTGGATGCCGACCGCACGCGGGCCGGGCTGCGGCCGGCTGGCCGGGCCGAGGGCGGCAGCGGGCAGGTCGGCCTGGCGCGGGCCTGGCCGGGGGGCCTGGTCAGCTACCTGGACCACAGCCGCACGCTGGAGCCCAACCGCGGCACCACGCGCCAGGGCGACTGGCTGCCGCCGCAGCGGGCGGTGCAGTGGGAAGCCGGCCTGCGCTCGCCGGGCGACGCCGCGCAGGACCGCCGCTGGCAGCTGGCCGCCTACCGCATCACCCAGGACAACCTGGCGCTGCCTGACCCGCTGGACCGCAGCGCCTTCATCACCACCGGCCAGCGCCGGGTGCAGGGGCTGGAGGCCAGCGGCGCGTCGCGCTGGGGCGCCTGGCAGTGGCAGGCGCAAGCCCACCTGCTGCAGGCCGAGAACCTGCGCAAGACGGTGCCGGGCCAGGGCGACGGTTTTCCGGGCGTGGCGGGCCGGGGCGCGGCGCTGCGTGGCGAGGGGCCGCTGCCGGGCCTCGACGCCGGTGCCGACCCGGCCGGCCTGCGCCTGTGGCTGGAATGGCAGGCGCTGGGGCCGCGCTGGGCTGACCTGGCCAACACGCTGCGCCTGCCCGGCCATGCGCTGGCCGGCCTGGGCCTGCGCTGGCAGCAGGGCGCCTGGGTGGTCAACGCCGGCGTGCACAACCTGTTCGACCGCGACCACGTGGCCACCATCACGGCGCTGGACAACGTCTACCAGGGCCCGCCCCGCCGCTGGTGGGCCAGCCTGGCGCTGCGGCTGTAGCCGGCCGGGTGGCTCAGGCCGACTTCACCGCCGGGCCCGGGTTGGCGAAGGCGCTGGCCGCCAGTGCCACCACCCGCACCTGCACCCACAGCCCGGCCGACGCGGGAAAGCAGAGCTGGCCGTCGCTGTCGACCAGCTTCCAGTAGCTGATGGCGCTGCAGGGCTGGCCCGGCGCGGTGAACCACACGGCCACCTGCACCGTCTCGCCCGGCGCCACGTCGGGCAGGGGCACGGTGCGCTGGTCGGGCCGCAGGCCGGGCGACACCAGCACGCGCCCGCCCACCGTGTCGTAGATCGCCACCTCGTCGTCGCGGCACTGCAGGGCGCGGCCATGCCAGGGCACGGTGCCCACGTTCTGCAGCGACCAGATCTTCTCGAAGCGCTGGCCCGGGCCCACGGCCGTGCCGTCGGGGCAGGTGATGTCGGCGACGAAGGCGCTGCGGTCGCCGGCCCGGGCGCGGCGGTGGGTGTCCTTCATCGGCACCAGCTCGAAGACGAACTGCAGCAGGCGCATCGGGTGCACGTCCAGCACCTGGGCCAGGGCCACCACCGTGGTCAGCGACGGCAGCTTGTGCGGCAGGCGCTCCAGCTCGTAGAGCGTCTGCCGGCTGATGCCGGCGCGCCGGCACAGCTCGGTGAGCGACAGGCCCAGCTGCGCGCTGCGCTGGCGGACGAAGACGTCGAGGCGGTGGTCGGAACCCTGCGGATCGGGGGGGCGCATCGGTGTCGATTGTATGAATTTCCTGACAGCCGCCGTCCGACACTCCCGACGCGACGGCTGCGCTGCCGCAGCGGTCGAGCGCCCGGTTGCCGCTTCTGGAGTTGATGCCTTGAGCCTGAATCCGTCCCTGTCCCGCCCAGTCTCCCGCCGCCCGGCCCTGCACGCCATGGCCGGTGCCGCGGCCCTGCTGGCCATGCTGACCGCCTGCGGCGGCGGTGGCGACACCACGCCCGCCCCGGCGCCCGATCCGGCGCCGGCATCGCTGGACCTGAGCGGCACCGCCGCCGTGGGCCGGGCCCTGGCCGGCGCCACCATCACGGCCAAGTGCGCCACCGGCACCAGCAGCACCACCGCGGGCACCGATGGCAGCTACAGCCTGCGCATCAGCGGCGGCGCGCTGCCCTGCGTGCTGCAGGCCGTCAGCGGCACCACCACGCTGCACTCGGTGGCCACCGGGACCGGCCGCAGCGCCACCGCCAACATCACGCCGCTGACCGAACTGGTCGTGGCCCAGGCCAACAGCGGCGATGCCGCGGCGCTGTTCAGCAGCTTCGACGCCGCCGCGCAAGCCAAGGTCAGCAGCGCGGCGCTGGCCACCGCCACCACCAGCGTGCAGACCGCCCTGGCCAGCGTGGTCGACATCGCCGGCGTGAACCCGTTCACCGACACGCTGGTGGCCGCCACCGGCACCGCCACCGGCAATGCGCTGGATGCCAAGCCCGACACCCTGGGCAGCAAGCTGGGCGCCGCCAAGGTGACGCTGGCCGAGCTGATCTCGACCATCGCCCGCAACGGCAGCGCCGCCGCCACGGTGGTGTCGTCGCAGGTGCAGCCGGCCACCAGCCACTGCGCCAGCCTGCGCAGCGGCGCCTACACCATGATCGACCCGGGCGCCGGCACCGCCGCCCTGCGCGCCCGCCGCGTCACCATCGATGCCGCGGCGCTGACCCTGCGCGATGCCGACGGCACGGTGCACAACGCCGCGGCGGTGACGGGCAAGCCCTGCCACTTCACCAGCGATGCCGGCAGTGTCAACACCGTGGTCAGCCCGGCCGGCGTGCTGGTGCACCACATCGTGCCCGGCGACGGCAGTGGCGCCCGGGTCGCGGTCAGCCTGCCGACCCAGGCCATCGCCCCGGCCCAGCTGGCCGGCACCTGGAACACGGTGGAGTTCGGCCTGGACAACGGCAGCAACCAGCCTGCCGTGAACAGCTATGCCAACGTGGTGGTGGACGCCACCGGCAAGCTGACCACCATCAGCGACTGCCAATTCCTGCAGCCCTGCACGCCGCAGACCAGCGCCCCGCCCAACGGCTTCCTGGCGGGGGCCAACGGCGACCTGATCGTCAACGACACCGACGGCAGCGCGGGCCGCTTCTTCGCCTACCGTGCGCCCAGCGGCGACATGGTGCTGGTCGGCCTTCCCCCCAGCGGCATCATCGTGGCCACCCGGCAGGCGGCGCTGGCCCTGCCGGCGGTGGGTGACACCCAGAGCTACTGGGACGTGAGCGTCAACAGCCAGGGCGTGGCGAGCAACCTGTTCGCGGACAACCGCACCGTCACCGCGGTCGATGCGGCCAGGGGCACCTACACCCGCAGTGCCAGCTACGCCGGCAACGTCGACAGCTTCAGCATCAACAGCCCGCGCAACGGCCTGCGTGCCCGCGCCACCTGCGTCAACAGCAGCGGCGCGACGGTGGCCTGCGGCATGATCGCCATGCCGCTGACCGGCATGGGCATGACGGTGTACGGCAGCAGCGTCGCGTCGTCCGGCTTCTTCGGCCTGTCGGTGGCGCGGCCGGCGGGCAGCGCCGCCACCGGCGTGCAGGCCACCAGCACGGCGGGCAGCACCGACACCGGAACCGGCACCGGAACCACTGCCGCCGTCGGCACCCTGGTTGTCAACGGCGGCGAGACCTACCCGCTGCGCGCCAGCTTGACCGTCAGCGGAGCCGGTCAGATCACCGGCGGCCAGTACGACTTCCACAAGCTTTCCGGCACGATGACGCCCTGCACGTACAGCGTCGTCAACGCGAGCACCTGCTTCGGCACCAGTGGCAGCTTCAACAACACCTCGCAGGGCGGCCCGATTTCCGGCAGTGGCTCGGCCACCAGCATCCGGCTCGTCGCCGGGCCGGACAGCTGGGGCTACACCTACACCGGCACGCTGAGCGGCGTGCGCTGGACCGGCACCTGGACCAAGGTGGCGACGGCCAACTCGGCACAGACCGGATCGGGCAGCTTCGCGGTGGACCTCGTCATCACGCAGCCGTGAGAACCACGGGCCCGGCGCGTCGCAGCCGGGTCCGTGATCAGGGAGGCGCCCGCACCAGAACGGGCGCTGGTCAAACGGAAAAGGGCCTGCATGCGCAGGCCCTTTTTCCATGGCGTGCCGGTCAGCGGCTGCTGCGCTCGTCCGGCCGCGGTGTGTCCTGGGCGTCGAAATGCTGCACCAGGGCCTGCAGCGCCTCGCGCATGCGCTGCAGGTCGGGCGCGCCCAGGGCCTGCAGGCGCTGCGCCTCGTGCGCTTGGGCGTCGGCCAGCAGCGGCGCCACATGCGCGGCGCCTGCGGCCGTCAGCGCGATGCGGGCGCGGCGGGCGTCGCTGGCGTCGGCCTGGCGTTCGATCCAGCCCTGGGCGGCCAGGCGGTCCAGGGTCTTGGTCACCGTGGGCTGCTGGGCCAGCACCTCGCGCGCCAGTTCGCCCACAGCCAGCGGCGGGCTGTCCGACAGCGTGGCCAGCACCCGCCATTCCAGCGAGTTGAGGCCCGCCGCGCGCAGGCGTGGCTCGAAGCCGCGCCAGATCGCATGGCTGGCGCGGGCCAGCAGGTAGGGCAGGTGGCGGTGGACGAAACGCTCGGTCATCGGTGGCGGAGACTGCGGGTGGCGTGCTGGTGAAAATCCTGCTTGCCTTTGATCAATGAATTTTCATACATTCGCGCCACGATGCCGCCACCGGACATTCCCGCAAGCCCGCCCGCTGCCGACCTGACGCCGCCGGCCCCGCTGGCGCTGCGGGCCGCGCTGGGGCGCTTCGCCACCGGCGTCACCATCGTCACCTGCCCCGGGCCCGATGGCGCGCCGGTGGGGTTGACGGCCAATTCCTTCAGCGCGCTGTCGCTGGACCCGCCGCTGGTGCTGTGGAGCCTGCGCCGCACCAGCGCCAGCCTGGCGGCCTTCGAGGCGGCACCGCATTTCGCGGTCAACGTGCTGGCCGAGACCCAGGTCGATTTGTCACGGCGGTTCGCCTCGCCGCAGGCCGACAAGTTCGCCGACGGCAGCTGGGGTGCCGGGCTGGGCGGTGCGCCGGTATTGGCCGGCTGCGCCGCGGTCTTCGAGTGTGAAGTCGCCAACCGCCAGGTGGCGGGCGACCATGTGCTGTTCATCGGCCGCGTGCTGCGGCTGGCCGATCTGTCTGTCGCGCCGCTGCTGTTCCAGGGCGGTCATTACCGGATGCTGGGAGAAATTCTGTGAAGAGCGAGATGACCATCGAAGCGGGCGGGCCGAGCGCCGGGCCGCTCCCAAGCCGGACCGCCATCCCCTCGGGGGATCGGCTCATGTACCCATGAGACGAGGGGCCAACATGATCGAGGCGAAGTGGATCGACAGCTTCGTCGAGGTGTTCCGCCTGTGCGGCGTGCAGGCGGGCGACGCCTGCGCGATCCTGTCCGAAACGCAGAGCCGGCCCAGCCTGGTGCAACTGAGCGAACTGGCTCTGGCCCGCCTGGGCGCCCGCTGGTTCCACGTCGTGTTGCCCACACCCAGGCAGACCGCGCCGGTGCCGGTGCGCTCGACCGGCGCGTCCGACGCCATCGGCCGGCTGGAGCCGGTGGTGGCGGCGCTGGCGGGCAGCACCTTCATCGCCGACTGCACCGTCGAGGGCCTGCAGCATGCGGTCGAGCTGCCGCAGATCCTGAAGGGCGGCGCCCGGGTGATGGTGGTCAGCAACGAGCACCCCGAGATCCTGGAACGCACTGCCCCGCAAGCCGAAGACGAGGCGCCGGTGCGTGACGCGATGCGCCTGCTCAAGGGCGCGCGGGTGATGCAGGTGACCAGCGCCGCGGGCACCGACCTGACGGTGTCGCTGACCGGCGCACGCATCGGCGGCGTCTGGGGCTTCAGTGCCAAGCCGGGCTCGCTGACGCACTGGCCGGCCGGCCTGGTGCTGGCCTTCCCGGCCGCGGGCGCGGTCAACGGCACGCTGGTGATGGCGCCGGGCGACGTCAACCTGACCTTCAAGCGCTACCTCAGCGATGCGGTCACGCTGCACATCGAGAACGACCATGTGCTGCGCATCGACGGCACGAGCGTGG
>Ga0208823_1003060_pt1 | contig 12146 bp, 8 predicted proteins | sample AD_UKC075_MetaG_FD_184440 | JGI IMG/M metagenome (GOLD analysis project Ga0208823, IMG submission 184440) | Active sludge microbial communities of municipal wastewater-treating anaerobic digesters from USA - AD_UKC075_MetaG (SPAdes) (version 2) | ecosystem: Engineered > Bioreactor > Anaerobic >... | reverse complement strand
TCGGCGCGCGCCGCCGAGGCGTCCAGGCAGGCCAGCGCGAAGGGCTGCAAGATGCCGACCTGCACCAGCAGAATCGGTGCCATCCAGGTCATGTCGCCCAGCACGTGCAGGGCGATCGGCAGGCCCAGATTGCCCGCGTTGGTATAGGCAGCCGAGAGCCAGCCGATCGTGCCGGCGTCCAATCCGTGGCGGAGCCAGATGGCGTTGACGAGCAGGTACACGCCGATGGCGGCGGTGATCGCCACCAGGGACGCGAGCAGCGTCGACGAGACCAGGTGGGCGAGCGAGCCCTTCGACACGATCGTGAACAGCAGTGCGGGGGATGCCGCGGCGAACGTCAGCTTGTTCAGCGTCGCCTCGGCGGACGCCCCCAGGACGCCGGTGTGGGCCAGCAGGGCACCCAAGGCGACGATCGACCAGATGATCGCGAATCCGCCCAACGCTGCCAGCACGCGCTCAGCCTAGGGCCCGACTCGCCTACGATGACCCGCGTCATGGACGTCGTGCGCGAGCCCCGAAACCACGTGATCGATGCCGCCCGCGCGGCCTCGATCGTCGTCGTCGTCGTGTTCCACGCGCTGCTCTACGAGGTTCGCCTGGTGGACGGGCGTCCGGCCCTGGTGCCGTGGGCGCCGACGCACGTGCCCTGGTGGCCGCTGTCGTGGCTCTTGATGGTGATCCCGGTCTTCTTCATCGCCGGCGGCTACGCGAACGCGCTGCTGGTCGACCGGATGCGTCAGCAGGGAACGACCTACGCGCACTTCTTGGCCAACCGCGGACGCCGCCTGATCGGCCCGTTGATCCTGTTCGTGACGGTGCTGGCACTCGCCAGCACCGTGGCCGCCTGGCTGGGCTACGCGGACGTCGTGATCCCTGGCACCCGACAGCTGATGCAGCTGCTGTGGTTCATCTCGGTCTACCTGGTCATCGTCGCCGTCGCGCCGTGGGCGGTGGCGGCTCACGAGCGGTGGGGGTGGCGGCCCATGCTGGTCGCAGCAGTCGCCGCGGCCGGGGTCGACACCTGGTCGTTCGCCACCGACGAGTTCTGGCTGCGCAACCTCAACATGCTGCTCGTCTGGCCGCTGGCCCACCAGCTCGGCATCGCCTACCACCGCGGCTGGTTCCGGACGGGTCACGCGCTGGGTGCCGTGCTGGCGCTGGCGGGTGGGGTGTCCGGGATCGCGGTGCTGGTCTTCGGCTTTGGCTATCCGGGCAGTGCGGTGGGGCTGGCCGACATTCCGATCGCCAACGTCCAGCCGCCGACCCTGGCCATGGGCTTCCTCGCCCTCGCGCAGTGTGGGGCGCTCGCGCTCGTCGAGCGGGCCGGCTGGCTGCGCGATGTGTCGGGACGCGTCCAGCGGGCTCTCGCGTTGGTCAATGCCCTGATGATGACCGCCTACCTGTGGCACATCGGGTGCATCGCCCTGGCCGCGGGGGCGCTGCTCGCCCTCAGCATCGCGGCACCTGCGGCGTCCGGGATCGTGCTGTCCCAGGCGAGCGTCGCGGTCCTCAGCCTGGCCATCGTGGTGGCCGTCGTGCCCCTGCTCGGACGCATCGAGTACCGGCTCATTCCGCCGCTCGGGGAGCACCAGGACGGACGCATCGTGGTCGTGGCCTACGCCATCCTCGTGCTCGGGACGGGGATTGTCTGGCAGACGGGGACGGTCCTGCATCCGGCCAGCCCCGGATCAACGGCTGGGGTGGGGCTGGTCTGGCTCGGGTCCTGGCTGATGCGTCGGGCCGCGAACGCCTAGCAGGCTCCCAGAGGCTCTAGCGCGCGACCCGCAAGGACGGACGCGGCTGCCGAAGCTGTCGTCCCGCCCGCGCCACGAGGTCGAAGACCGCGTCGGAGGTGGTGGCGTAGATCATCTCTCGACCGTTGCGCGCGCCGGCGACGAGGCCGGCAGACCGCAGCACGCGCAGGTGCTGGGAGACGAGCGGCTGAGACACTGCTAGGGCCTCGACGAGTTCGTTCACGCTGCGCGACCGCTCCTGGAGCAGGACGACGATGCCCACCCGCAGGGGCGATCCCAGCGCCCGGAAGACGCTTCCGAGTTCCTCCCATTCCGCGTTGCGTTGCCCGTGGTCCTCGGCGGTCGGTCGCGGTGAACTTGTAGCGTGCGCCATGCGTGTGACCGTATGTGTGGGGTCCGACGGACGTGAAGTGCCCCTCGGGGTGACAGGGCCGAGCGGGCTCGCTCTCGACGTACGCTGAGCGGATGAACACCCCCGCGGGACTTCCCGCCGCTCCCAACGTCACGGACACCGCGCTCATCTGGGAAGGCGGGGGTATGCGGGCTGCGTACTCCTCGGGCGCCCTGGTGACAATGCTGGCCCACGGCATCCGCTTCGGCTGGGTCGGCGGCATCTCGGCGGGCTCAAGCTGCACCTGCAACTACGTCGCCCAGGACGCCGATCGCGCGCGTCGGTCCTTCGTCGATCTCGCCGCCGATCCACGCTTCGGCGATCTGCGGACGTTCGTCTCGGGGAAGGGCTTCTTTCACGCCGAGTACATCTACGAGGGCACCGGGCACCCCGGCCAGGCACTTCCCTTTCCCTACGAGCGGTTCATGGCGAACGAGGCCCGCGTCCGGATCGGCGCGGTGAAGGCGTCCACCGGGGAGACCGTCTACTGGGGCAAGGACGACCTCGGCGGCCTGGACGGGCTCATGAAGAGGGTCCGGGCGTCGTCGACCATGCCCATCCTGATGCCGATGCCCGAGATCGACTCCGAGCGCTACGTCGACGGCGCGCTCGGGACGTCCGGCGGCATCGCCCTCGACATCGCTCAGGAGGACGGGTTTTCGAAGTTCTTCGTCGTGCTGACGCGCCCGGCCGGCTATCGGAAGCGTCCGGAGCGGCACCCAGGTCTGTACCGGAAGGCCCTGCGTGGGTTCCCCTTGGTCGTGGACGCGCTGCTGCAGCGCTACAAGCGCTACAACGAGACTCTGGACCAGCTCGAGGAGCTCGAACGGCAGGGACGCGCCTACCTCTTCCGTCCGGTCGATCTGCGCATCACCAACTCCGAGAAGCGCCTCGACCGGCTCGATCATGCCTTCCAGGCCGGCCGCATCCAGGCGGCCGGCGAGGTCGGCCGCTGGAAGGACTTCCTCGGCCTCGCCTAGTCGACTGTGATCGACTTCGAGACGTTCTTCGGCGCGTCAGGGTGGACGCCGTGGTCACGGACCCCCAGGGCGTCCAGGGCCTGCATCTTGAGCTCCGACATGCGGAACGCGAGCCTCTGCAGCGCCACCGAGGCCGAGAACACGAACAGGTTCGGGTCCCCCGACGGCGGCAAGTCGATGCACTGCGCCCAGTAGTCGTCCACGCCGGCGGGACGCCCCTCGACGGCAGCCGTCAGTGCCGCGTCCGACTCGGCCAGCAGCAAGACGTTGGCCCCGCGGATCTTGTGGGTGTGGATCTGGCTGATGGTGATGCGCTGGTCGCGGGCGTCCGGAGGGCAGACGAACAGCAGCGGATAGTTCGAGAACAGGCCCTCGAGGAGTTCGGGCCGCTCGGTCAAGGTCTGGCGTCCACCAGTGAAGCGGGCGCTGGGGCGTCCGGCCTCGTAGGCGTCCAGCAGGGCGCCCAGGTCGTCGATCGAGAAGATCGTGTTCTTGCCCAGGATGGTGTTCGGGCCGTGCTTGAACTCGGCGGCGTCGTAGCCCTCGGCGTGGTTCAGGACGACCTCGCGGATCTTCAGGGCGCCCTCCCGGGCGATGCCGATGAGGCTCGTGCCCAGCAGATGCATGCTCGGCTCCTGGAACAGCCGCTCGGCCGCCGCGTCGAGGGCGGCGGAGCATTGGGTCAAGGTGTCGCTCACCAACCGCTTGGCGGTGCTCACCCGAGGGGCGATCTCGGCGTCCGTGTGGGTGAACGCACAGGCCAGGACGTACAAGACGGCCAACTGGCTCACGAAGCTCTTCGTGGCCGCCACGGCGATCTCGGGGCCGCAGAGCAGCGGCAGGTAGTAGTCGCTCAGCTCCTGCGGGATGCGGCTGTTTTCGTTGTTGACGAGGGTGACCCGACGGATCGCGGGCTGCTGCGCGGCGGCGTCCAGGTAGATGTCGACGAGGTCCTTGGTCTCACCCGACTGGGTGATGCCCACGAGCGTGTCGCGGGGCGTCAGCGAGCCCAGGTACATCGAGCGGAACATGCCGGGGTTGCACGCGATGACGCTGATGCCAGCGAGTCCGTTGAAGAAGTAGGCCCCCACCAGGGCGGCGTGATACGACGTGCCGGACGCCACCAGGAAGATGCGTCCGCCCTTGTCGTAGGTGCTCTTCAGGTCGGCGACGAGGCGGTCCCGGTTGGCGAGGACGTCGTGCCTCTTCGCGGCCACCAGCAGGCGGTCCGCGAGGGCGAAGGACGCCGCGGCGCCGGGCAGCACGCGGGTCGCGTCCGCCAGGAGGGCGCGTTCATCAGAGACCAGCGGCGCCGCGGTCGGGTTGTGGGCGACGGAGGCGAGCACGGGGGCGTCCGCGAGGGCCTGGGACGCCGCGAGGAGCGAGGCCTCGTCGGTCGCGTCCCCCAGGTGCTGGACAGCAGCGATCACCGAGGCGACGGCGTCCGGCTGGTCGGTGACGACCGGCGCGAGGGCATCGGACGCGTCGGCGAGGTAGTACCGCGCCACGGCGTCCAGGTTCTCGGGGACAGACGAGATCTCCTGGTCCATGTAGTACTCGAACTCGGGCCGCAGCGCGGTGTCGTGGACGCCGAGGCGCGACCGCTTCGGGGCGGGCACGCTCAGGGTGAGCGGTCCGGCGAGGTTGAACACGACATAGCGGTTCTCGGTGAACCAGACGCCCTGGCCCTCGGTGAAGGGGATCAGCAGTTGGGTCTTCGAGAGCACCGACGTCAGATCGCTGGAGACGACCACGAACTCGCCGAAGCCGTCCGAGCCGATGCCGGCATACAGCGACGAACCTGACTTGACCGCCACCACGCCCGGCGAAGCCGGGTCGCAGAAGGCGGCGGCGTAGCTGCCGTCGGCCTGGGCGTCCGCTCGACGGGCGCCTTCGATGAGCAGCAGGGCGGTGTCAGGAACATCGATTCCGGACGCCGTCGCCGCGGCCTTGACCTCGGTCAGCACGGCCGCGTCGGCGAGGCCCTGGGCGTAGTAGTGCTCGGTGAGGTGGGTGATCATCTCGCCGTCGTTGTCGGACACGACGGTGTGGCCGGCGTCAGCGAGGAACGTCTTGAGCGCGTCAGTGTTGGAGATGTTGCCGTTGTGGGCGCCCAGGAACGGCAGCCGGCAGGCCATCTGGTGGGGCTGGCAGTTCTCCTGCGTCACGGCGCCGTAAGTGGCCCAGCGGACCTGACCGATGAAGCGCTGGCCGCTCGCCCGATCGATGCCGAGGTCCGGGACGACGCGGCTGGGCGCGCCGACGGCCTTGAGGAGGTTGATCGAACGGTCCTCGGCCACGAAGCCGCCACCGGTCGAGTCGTAGCCGCGGTACTCGAGTCGCTTCAGCAGCTCACCGCCCTCGAAACCAAGGCGGGGGTTGTCCTGGCCGTAGCACAGGGAGACGATGCCGCACACGGTGGTGCTCCTTCAGCGATGCGCCGTCGGTCCTTCGGCGGCAGGCGGATTTCACTGGTGATGTTGCCACATGGGGACGCCGCCGAGGCACCACGCTGACGTGACGGCCGCCAGGCGACCACGAGTTGACTCTTCACTCCCGCGGCTGGCCCTAGAACCACGCTGTCCGAAGGTCGTGCCAGCGTCTCAGGACCGGTGCGCGGTCGGGCGGGCCGGAACGGGAACGGGCCCCGGGACGAACTCCCGAGGCCCGCTCACGACTCGCTCTGACTAGCTGCAGCCGGACGTGGACCCGCAGCCCTCGCAGACGTAGCACGACCCGGACGGACGCATCTTGGTGCCGCACGTGAGGCACAGGGGGGCGTCCACGGCGTGGCCGGTCAGCTTCTCCATCAGCTCGGCCGACGTGCGCGCCGTGCCGCTGAACCGGGGCTCGATGGTGAGCAGGGCGGGCTGGTTGGCGCCGCGCTCGTCGAAGGTCATGTTGTCGGCTGCGTCGTTCTTGAGTGACTCGGACTCGATCATCTGAGCCTCGTCCTCCTCCGAGAGGTACGACCCGGTCGCCACGTACCGAGCGCGCTCGTCCGCGGTGTAGATGCCGAGCTCGGAGCGCTCGTCGAAGGCCAGGTAGTCCAGCGCCAGCCGCTTGAACACGTAGTCGATGATCGACTGCGCCATCCGCAGATCCGGGTCGTCGGTCATGCCGGCGGGCTCGAACTTCAGGTTCGTGAACTTCTGGACGTACGTCTCGAGCGGGACGCCGTACTGGAGCGCGATCGAGATGGCGATCGAGAAGGCGTCCATCACGCCGGCGAGGGTGGAGCCCTGCTTGCCGAGCTTGAGGAACAACTCGCCGAGGCGTCCGTCGGTGTACTCCGACGAGGTCATGTAGCCCTCGGCGCCGCCGACCGTGAACGAGGTCGTCTTGCCGCGCCGCGACTTGGGCAGCCGCTGGCGGCGGGGCCGGTACTCGATCCGCACCTCGGGCTCGGCGACCGGCGCCTCGACGACGGCCTCCTTCTTCTTGCCGTCCGAGAGTGGCTGGCCCACCTTGCAGTTGTCGCGGTAGACGGCCAGCGCCTTGAGGCCGAGCTTCCAGCCCTGCAGGTAGACGTCCGCGATCTCCTCGACCGTCGCGGTCTCCGGCAGGTTCACCGTCTTGGAGATGGCGCCCGAGATGAACGGCTGCACGGCGGCCATCATCCGGACGTGCCCCATCGGCTTGATGGCGCGCTCCCCCATGGCCGTGTCGAAGACCTCGTAGTGCTCGCGCTTGAGCCCGGGGGCGTCCACAACGTGCCCGTTCTCGGCGATGTAGGCGACGATGGCTTCGGAGATCTCGTCCGAGTAGCCCAGCCGCTTCAGTGCCCGCGGCACCGTCTGGTTGACGATCTGCATCGAGCCGCCGCCGACCAGCTTCTTGAACTTGACCAGCGAGAAGTCGGGCTCCACGCCGGTGGTGTCGCAGTCCATCATGAAGCCGATGGTGCCGGTCGGGGCCAGCACGGACGCCTGCGCGTTGCGGAAGCCGTTGCGGGTACCCAGCTCGATCACCCGGGACCACTCGTGCGTTGCCACCTCGTGGATGTCGCGGTCGGCCTCTTCGATGAGGCGCAGCTCGTCGTTCGCGACCTGATGCTTGCGCATCACCTTCTGGTGCGCGGACGCGTTGCGCGCGTAGCCGTTGTAGGGGCCGACGATCGCGGCCAACTCGGCGGAGCGGCGGTAGGACGCGCCCGTCATCGCCGAGGTGATCGCCGCGGCCAGGGAGCGTCCGTTCTCGGTGTCGTAGCCGCGACCCATCGCCATGAGCAGGGCGCCCAGGTTGGCGTACCCGATGCCCAGCTGGCGGTAGTTGCGCGTGGTCTCCGCGATCGACTCGGTCGGGAAGTCGGCGAAGCAGATCGAGATGTCCATCGCGGTAATGATCAGCTCGACGGCCTTCACGAACGTGGCGGCGTCGAAGGTGTCGTCCTCGCCGAGGAACTTCAGCAGGTTCAGCGAGGCCAGGTTGCAGGAGCTGTTGTCGAGGCTCATGTACTCCGAGCAGGGGTTGGACGCCGTGATGCGTCCGGTCTCGGGGTTGGTGTGCCAGGCGTTGATGGTGTCGTCGTACTGAATGCCGGGGTCAGCGCACTCCCACGCGGCCAGCGCGATCTTGTTCCACAGCTCGCGGGCATCGATCGTCTCGACGACGCGTCCGTCCTTGCGGCCGCGAAGCCCGAACTCGCTGCCGGCCTCCACCGCCGCCATGTAGGAGTCGGAGACGCGCACCGAGTTGTTGGCGTTCTGGTACTGGACGCTGACGATGTCCTTGCCGCCGAGATCCATGTCGAAGCCGGCGTCGCGGAGCGCGCGGATCTTGTCCTCCTCGCGCGCCTTGGTCTCGACGAACTCGACGATGTCGGGGTGGTCGACGTCGAGGACGACCATCTTGGCCGCGCGCCGCGTGGCACCCCCGGACTTGATCGTGCCCGCGGAGGCGTCCGCGCCACGCATGAAGCTGACCGGACCCGACGCCGTCCCGCCCGAGCTCAACAGCTCCTTGGACGAGCGGATGCGCGACAGGTTCAGGCCTGCACCCGAGCCGCCCTTGAAGATGAAGCCCTCCTCGCGGTACCAGTTCAGGATCGACTCCATGGAGTCGTCGACGCTGAGGATGAAGCAGGCCGACACCTGCTGCGGGGACGCCGTGCCCACGTTGAACCACACCGGGGAGTTGAAGCTGAAGTACTGGTGGATCAGCATCCACTTGAGCTCGTGCCCGAAGATCTCGGCGTCCTCGGCGGTCGCGAAGTAGCCGTATCGCTCGCCGGCCGCCTGGTAGGTGTCGACGACGCGATCGACGAGCGCCTTGAGGGACGCCTCGCGGGCGTCCGTCCCGACGGCCCCGCGGAAGTACTTGGTGGTCACGATGGTCGACGCGTTCAGCGACCAGTAGTCGGGGAACTCGACACCGCGCTGCTCGAAGACGGTCTCGCCGGTCTTCCAGTTGGTCTGGACGACGTCGCGGCGCTCCCAGGTCACCTCGTCGTACGGGTGGACGCCCGCCGTGGTGAAGACCCGCTGGATCGTCAGGCCCTTCGGCTTTCCGGACGCCTTCGTGCGCTCGGTCTTGGTGTCGGTCATGCGTTTCGCCTTCCTCAGGACGTACCGGGTGGTGTGGGTGGTTCTTGGTGGTTCAGAACAGGTGCTCAGCAGAGCTCTGTGCGCGGGGTGGGACGGCGGCGACCGTGTCACGGAGCCGCTGGATCTCGGTCTCGAAGTCGTCGAGGCAGGCGTAGTTCTTATAAACGGACGCGAACCGGAGGTACGCGACCGGGTCCAGGCTCTTCAGCGGGCCCAGGATCGCGACCCCGACCTGCTCGGCCGGCACTTCGGCCTGGCCGGACGCCCGAATGGTCTCCTCGACCTGCTGGCCGAGTTTGGCCAGGTCGGCCTCGCTGACCGGACGCCCCTTGCAGGCCTTGCGGACGCCGCCGATGACCTTCTCGCGCGAGAAGGGTTCGACGACGCCGGATCGCTTCAGCACGACGAGCTGCGTGGCTTCCAGCGTGGTGAACCGGCGCGCGCACTCCTTGCACTCGCGGCGGCGGCGGATGCTGGAGCCGTCCTCGGCAACCCGAGAGTCGAGGACGCGCGAGTCAGGGTGCCGACAGTAGGGGCAATGCACGCCGTACCCCTTCCAGTTCGGACGCCTGCGCCGCGAGGATGTGGACGACGCTGTGGACGAGATGTGCACTCTCACCACAATCTGTGGGAAAAACACACCCTTGTAACTACTAGATGTAGAGGTTAGGCCGCGAGTGTCGTGGGCTGCAAGTGGCGACACGCCGACGCACCGATCCGAAAAGAGATCAAGCCCGACCCACCGGGCCGGGCTCGAACGTGGCTCTGCCTCAGCGGCCGATGGCGGCCTCCGCAACGATGCCGGCCGCGGCGACTTGACCCGAGATCGGGGCGTCACTCACGGCCAGGAACGATGACACCAAGGTGGTCGTCATCGCGACCACCACGAGGGCGACCATCGCGAGCATGACAGCGAGGCCCCGGCTCGTCCACTCGTAGCGCGGCGCCGGATCGGCCAGCCGGACGACGCGGACCGTGTCGGCCTCGTGCTGAGGTGCGCCCTGGTTGGCAAAGGTCGGCGCCAGGTTGACGGGCACCATGGCCGCTCTCGCGGTCCAACGCGTCGGCTGCTGGGGGCCGACAGGTGCACTCGATCGGGCCCGCGGTGCGTGGCGAACGTCCGCCGGGCGCTTCGGCGCGACATGGCTGGGCGCACGCTGTGCCAGAAGTGCGGTCATCTCGATCTCCCATCGACTCGAACGTCTGTTCGGAAGTATTATCGCACGCAGGCCCGATTGCAAGACGCAATCGGCTGCTTGTTCGATCCGTGCTTCCATGACGAGGAGCCTGCCAGGCGGCTCCGACAGTTTGGAAACCGCCCTGGATGGGACTCGGGGAGAATCGAACGACACGCCGAACGTGTGTTTGATTAGGCTCCGTTCGAATGCTTAGGTTGATGACATGGGTACCTCAGAACCTCCGAAGCGGGTCGGCCGTCCGCCGACGAAGAAGGTCATTCCGTCCCAGGCGCGGCGGGGGCGTCCGACCGATGACGAGATCGTTGCGCTCGGGAAGGTGGCCAAGAAGCTCGGGAAGGTCACCAGCCTGCCGGACGGTCCGGTCGACGGCGCCGGGCTCACGCTGCGCCAGCGGCTGATCCTGCAGATGATCAAGGAGTCCACCGAGTCCCGCGGTTACCCGCCCACGATCCGCGAGATGGGTGAGGCTGTCGGGCTGGCGTCCCCCTCCTCGGTGACGCACCAGCTCAAGGCGTTGGAGGCCAAGGGCTTCCTGCGTCGTGATCCGAAGCGCCCGAGGGCCCTGATGGTCCATCTGCCGCCGGCCGACGTGTCAGAGGTGGTCGAGGCTCCGGCGTCCGTTCACGAACTGGACTCCGCCCAGGACTTCTCGTCCACCGGCAACGCGGTGAACGTGCCCGTCGTCGGACGCATCGCAGCGGGCGGTCCGATCCTCGCCGAGGAGCGGATCGAAGACGTCTTCCCGCTGCCGCGCGAGCTGGTCGGCGAGGGCACCCTGTTCCTGCTGGAGGTCCGCGGCGACTCGATGATCGACGCCGCCATCTGCGACGGCGACTACGTGGTGGTTCGTCAGCAACCGGACGCGAACAACGGCGACATTGTCGCCGCCCTGATCGGCGACGAGGCCACGGTCAAGACGTTCAAGCGGACGCCGGGGCAGGTGTGGCTGCTGCCGCACAACCCCGCGTACTCCCCCATCGACGGCAACGAGGCCACGATCCTCGGCAAGGTGACGGCCGTTCTGCGTCGCGTCTAGCTAGAACAGCAGGGCCAGGCCCGGTTCCCTCAACACGGTGGCCACGTCGTTGAGGAACCGGGCTCCTGCTTCTCCGTCCAGGACGCGGTGATCGATCGTGAGCGTGAGCGTCGCCACCGACCGGATCTCCAGCTGATCCCCGTCCGGGCCGGACACCACCCAGGGTCGCTTGTTGATGGCCCCCAGGCACAAGACGGCCGACTCCCCCGGCACCAGGATCGGCGTCCCGCCTTCGATGCCGAACACGCCGACGTTCGTGATGGTGAACGTACCGCCCCGGCAGTCGGCCGGCGTGATCCGTCCTTCGCGAGCCGCGGTCACGATGCCGTTCAGGGCCTGCGCCAGCGCCACGAGGCTGAGCTGGTTGGCCGCCTTGATGTTCGGCACGACCAGCCCGCGGGCGGTCGCGGCGGCCACGCCGAGGTTCACGTCGTCGGGGACGACGATCTCGCCTCGGTCGAGGTCGATCGAGCCGTTGACTTCGGGACTGCGGTTCATGGCCAGGCAGACCGCCCGGGCGAGCACCAGGATGGGCGAGATGCGCAGCCCGTCGAACTCGCGGCGCTTCTTGAGCGCCTCAATCAAGCGCACCGTCTCGGTCACGTCGACGTCGGCCCAGAGCGAGGCCTGCGGGGCCTTGACCGAGTTGATCATCGCGTTGACCATCTCGCGCCGCACGCCGCGCAGGGGCGTCCGGGTGACCCGTCCGGGCTGCGGACCGTTCCCGCCTGAGCCGGACGCCGCCCGCGCCACGTCGGCCGCGGTGATGGTCCCGTCCGGACCCGTCCCGGTGACAGTCGAGAGGTCGACCTCCAGGTCGCGGGCCAGCCGCCGGACCTGCGGCTTCGCCCGGACGCCGTTGAAGCCGGACGCCTCGGACGCCGGTTCGCCCGGCTCGGGCAGCGGCGGCGGGACGGCTCCCGCCGAGAGGGGCGCGGGCGACGAGACCTCGTCGACGGGCCGGGACACGGGGGCGTCCGTGGCGTAGGACTCGTTCACCAGCTCGTGCCGCTCGTCGGCCACGACCGTCCCCTTGCGGGGGCGTCGGCTGACGGCCGCCGCAGAGGTGCCGTAGCCGACCAGGACGGCACCCGAGCCTTCAACCTCGCCCACGACAGGGCCGGACACCGTCGGCGTCCCGGCGTCCTGGCCCTCGTCGACCGTCATGATGGCCGATCCGACGGGCACGATTTGCCCTTCGTCCACCAGCAGGGCCACCACGGTGCCGGCGTGCGGCGCG
>Ga0208823_1003058_pt1 | contig 12148 bp, 7 predicted proteins | sample AD_UKC075_MetaG_FD_184440 | JGI IMG/M metagenome (GOLD analysis project Ga0208823, IMG submission 184440) | Active sludge microbial communities of municipal wastewater-treating anaerobic digesters from USA - AD_UKC075_MetaG (SPAdes) (version 2) | ecosystem: Engineered > Bioreactor > Anaerobic >... | reverse complement strand
GTTGAAATATGCTGCATCACTTGCTGCCACATACAGTAAAGGAAAATACTCGTCGAATGTACCAGTCGATTACACGCAGATAAAGTATGTGAAAAAGCCAAGGGGATTTAAGCCTGGCCTTGTGCTCTATTCCAATTTCAAGACGATCTTTGCTGATCCAATAGAGCACTCAGCTGAATGAGTCAGATTTACCAAACTTGCTAAAATTATCGAATCAACGAATGGAGGTATTACTATATATGCCATATGAAATATTCAATGAATATCAACCGATGGGAGATCAACCACAAGCTATTGAGCAGCTTGTGGATGGACTTAAAAGAGGTTACAAGTTTCAGACACTTTTAGGTGTCACTGGAAGTGGAAAGACATTCACAATGGCAAATGTGATAAAGGAAATAGATAAACCAGTACTCGTCATCTCACCGAATAAGACACTTGCAGCCCAACTCTATTCTGAATTCAAGACGTTCTTTCCAAACAACAGAGTAGAGTTTTTCATAAGCTACTACGATTATTATCAACCTGAGGCGTATGTGCCAACGAAAGATTTATACATAGAAAAGACAGCTGATATAAACGAAGTGATAGCGAGGATGAGAATGAGGGCAATACAGTCGATCATGACGCGCAGAGATACGATCGTCGTAGCGAGTGTCTCTGCAATCTATGCGTGTGGTGATCCACGAGATTTTGATGAGTTAAATATAAAATTAGAGGTTGGACAGAGAGTGCGACTCAACGAAATACTCAAGAGGCTTGTCAAAATTGGATACGAGCATAAAGAAGATGTAGGTATGACTGGCAGTTTCAGACTTAGAGGCGACACACTGGAAATCTTCCCAACGTATCAAGATGAGGGAATAAAAATCGAGCTATTTGGTGATGAAGTAGATAGAATATACACATTCGATAGGATGAATAGGAACATCATAGATAAATTGGATAAGATAACAATATATCCAACAAAAGAATACGTCACAACTGAAGAAAAGGTTGCAAAAGCTGTAAAGACGATAAAAGAAGAATTGGATCAACGAATTGAAGAATTGAAAAGACAAGGTAGAGAGTTGGAGGCACAAAGACTTTACCAAAGAACGATGGGAGATATCGAGCTTTTGTCAACACTCGGTTATTGCTCTGGTATTGAAAACTATTCAAGGCACTTCGATGGTAGACGACCTGGAGAGGCACCTTATTCTCTGATTGACTATTACGACGACGATTTCATAGTTTTCATAGACGAGTCGCATATCACAATCCCGCAATTGAGAGCAATGTACCATGGTGAGATGTCGAGGAAAAAGAGCCTCATAGAGTATGGTTTCAGATTACCGTGTGCATACGATAACAGACCTCTGAAGTTCGAAGAATTCTTGAGCAAGGTAAATCAGACAATATTCGTTTCTGCAACGCCTGGACCATTCGAATTTGAAGTATCAGAGCAGATAGTTGAGCAAATCATCAGACCGACAGGTTTGATAGACCCACAAGTGGAAGTGCGGCCAACTAGATACCAAGTTGACGATTTGGTGAAAGAAATAACCGAAATCAAAAAGCGTGGTGAAAAGGCGTTAGTGACAGTACTGACAAAGAAGACTGCAGAGATGCTCGCAGAATACCTGGTGGAGTTGAACATAAGGGCACTGTACCTACACTCAGAATTAGACTCGATAAAACGGGTAGAAGTACTGAAAAAGTTAAGAGCAGGTGAGATAGACGTCGTTGTTGGTATAAACTTGCTTAGAGAGGGATTGGATTTGCCTGAAGTATCGCTTGTCGCCATCTTGGATGCGGATAGTGAAGGTTTCTTAAGAAGTGAGACAACACTCATCCAAATCATAGGTAGAACGGCAAGGAACGAGAATGGGAAGGTCATCATGTATGCGGATAGAATCACACCAGCAATGCAAAAGGCAATAGATGAGACAAATAGAAGAAGGAAGGTACAGATTGAATACAACAAGGCGCACAACATAAAGCCACAGACAATTGTGAAGCCATTGATGGCAGACATATTCGAACCATTCAAAGATAAAGATAAGGAAGAAGAACTCTACAAAATATACGAAGACAGTGTTTTCACACTCAAAGAATCGCTCAGCACAGAAGAGTACGTCGCACTCCTCGAAGAAGAGATGTACAAAGCCGCATCTGAACTCAGATACGAAGATGCTGCAAAGATAAGAGACGAACTCTTCAAACTCAAACAGCAGCAGAGTACATGAGCTTTGAATTCCACTGAAATATTAAGATACATTCGATGCTAATACCTTGAGGGATGGGGGGATCGTATGAAATATCTATCGGGTGAAAAACTAAGAGTAGCTATCCTTGTGTTGTTAATTTTTCTAACAGTATTTTCGTTCGGTCAAAAACCTGTTATTTCTGTTGACGTACAGCTCGACGAACAATCTTTTAAGAAAATCGCTGAAAGTGTCGTCTTCGATGAGGTGTACGAAAGCAGAAAGTTCAAAGTATTGTTGCAAGATGCCCTTAGAGAGTTATCCAAGGAACTTGTACTTCAAGACTTGTTTTCAAATCAAAACATCGTACTTTCCGATACGCAAACTGTTGATGGACAGCTTAAAGTGGTCGTTAGCAATTTTGATTTCTACACAACTCAAGCACTAAATGAATACATAGAAAACCCTGTCACTGGAGAGTATATACTGACGTCAAACGGGTATATGAAGATATATGTCGGTGAACGATATAGCTACGATTCGTCGACATCGAGATATGTACAAAATAGTGACGGAACGTATGTGAGAGGGTATGATGGAAAGTACTATAGTGCGTACACATTCTACTCATTCGTACCCTATACAAAGGTCTATTATGTACTCAAAGCACGAGTAGACTACTCACTCAGCGCGAAAGAATTAAAAAAGGCTGGTTCGTTCGATGTATCAACTCAGATAGCTGCAAAAGACTATGTTTATGATCCATACAACAACAGAATGTTGAGCATCCAAGAGAGCAAAAACAAGGTCTTCGATTACTTCTCTACAGCACTTGCTCAAAAGTTGCAGAATGAACTAATGGCTACGTACAAAACCACTGGCTACGTTGAAAGTATTAAGTTTCCAAGGGTAATCATAGACGTTGGAGATAAGGACGGTGTCAAAGTAGGTGGCACATTCAAGATATTTTCGCAAGACCAGAAGACAGAATTATCGGAGTTAAGCGTAATTAGAACAGGCGGAGATTACAGCGAGTGTGAGATAACATATGTAAAGAAAGGATACAGTGTAAAGCCTAACGACATGACCGTTGAATCGAATGCCACATTCATACTTCCCCTATCCTTCAGCATCTCTTATAGAATGGATAACACATTCAACTTTGACACTTCTGAAGTCTCAGTGGCGATTGGACTGAAAAAACTCGATATCCACAGGGATGTAACCTCATACCTGAATTTTGGTGTAGACTTCTTAACAAAAGACCTCATAAACAATATAAACAATTCTGGAAACAGCAGTCCACAACCAACGTTTGAAGTGTCAGGTGGATTCAGATTATTTGGCAATGGTATTTCAATTTACGGATTAGGGATGGTAAGGTTCGAAGATGCTGCATATGTAGGGTTAGGCTTGAAATTTGGTGTACTTAACATTGAAGCATTCTCAACACTTTCGTTTGACAAGTTCATTTTTGGTGGTGGTCTACTATGGTAATTAGAACAACGAAAATGAATAGGATATATCTCATCTCTTTATTGATACTTCTAAGCACATTTGTCATCGGTGCAGGAAAAGTACAAATTATAATCGACTCAAAAATTCCAACAATATACGAAAAAGTAGACCTCGGTGCTGAATTAATGAATGCATTCTCTACAGAAGTGCCAGATAACATACTAAGGGTTGTTCATCTAATCGACTTGAAGAAGGAATCGTATTCAAGAAAGGTAAACGAATTCGTACGAGATAGAGAGGGCACGTATGTTTACTATAAAGGTACTTATTACTACACATCAAAGAGGGCAAGATACTCATACGATTCAAAGAACAACAAATATGTGCCGAATACAAGCGGTTCTTACATTTACGTACCAGAATTCTCTTGGGCAAGGAGTGAAGAAGAGAAGTACATAGCAAGTGACCTATACAGGAGATATGAGAAAATAGAGAGTGGCGCTGAATACTACATGAGCATTTACATAACCGATGTGGATATAGAAAACGTATTCGTTAAATCCGTGATACCCATCAAAGTGTCAGATAACAGCGTAAAAGGAATGATAGGCAAAGCAACACAGCAACACTACGAGATTACGAATAGAAAATCACCGTACAAGATTGACATAGCCATCGTGTTCAATCCCGCGATCGACAAAAACATGAGAATGTCGATCATATCGAAGCTTCAAGAAGATACAAGGTACAACATCTACGACCGCTTGTATTTGGATGAAGTATTCAAGACGATAAAATTTAAAGACCTTTTTGGAAAAGAAGTAACCTTGAAATTTACGCCACCAGCTTACATAATTGCCTTTGACAATCCAGTGAGAATGAGCGAGACAACTCAGTCTACAAAATATCTCTTCTTCGAAAATGACATGAACGGTGCGTACACCAAAAAATCTCTTACAAATGGCATGGATGTACCAGTGCGTGTCGAAGTTGGTAAGTATTATTCGTACGATTCAGATAAGAAAACATATATTGTAAATATGAAAGATGGTCGATATGTCAGATATCCTGGAAATGGCTGGGAAAAAGAAAGTTACATATCGGCAACCACATTCTACGATTACACACTCTTTGAAGAAACCGATATGGAAAAGTACGTATCCCTACTCTGCAATATATACGATACAAAAACCGGTGAGATCTTGGGTTCAAAGGCCTTTGAGTCCTTGTGCAAAATACCAAAGAAAGAAATCATAGACAGATTCGGTACCGAACGAGTGAACTCAGAAACTGAAGCAGATATGTCTATAATTAATGACATATCAAGTAATGTGTATGAATTTTTGCAGTTAATCTTCCCATTGAGTAGTATCGTATCAAGAGTGCAAGGTAACAAGGTTTCTCTGTTATCTGGTGAGAACATCGGCATCAAAAAAGGATACGTATTTCAAGATATATATGATGGATTCACGATGGGATATCTTAGAATCGATAAAGTAGCTGCCGATAAATCTGATGGAAGCATTTTCTACATCATACCAGGCGAGCAGATAAAAGAAAACTCATATGCTATTGAAACGAAAAGACACCCGAATTTCATTGGTGGAAGATTTACTTTTTCGACATCAAATGAAGGATTTAGCTTTACTCTTGGATACATTAGCAGTGACATTTACAACAACCACAAACAATCGTTCTCAATTGGTTACTCCATTACAGACTTGACTGCAGCAACTCCAACAAATCAATTCTTTGCAGAATCATCATTCTTTGTACTTTCAAAGCAAGCAGAGGTATATCTCGATTTGGGCATGTTATCCAATGACAATTTCGAAACGGTAAATGCATTTCTCTCACCAGGCATCAGAATTTCGAGCTATACAGACAATTCCATATACTATCCTGGTGGCTTTGGAATATTTGCCCAGCTAGAAGGAAAGATAACCTATTCAAGTGCGACTTTCGATATAATACCAATTCTAAGCTTGGGAATGGAAACTAGATTCTAAGACTTTTGAACTTTTGAAATCCATTTATTAAAAGCAGCAGTCCATAACAGGCTGCTGCTTCTTATATCATGCTATTCTTATTAAATTGACTGATTACATCATCACAGCATAATCACAAATGTATTGCCTTTCCAGTTGCATCCTCGAATGCGCCAAGCAGCGTCTCACTAAACGTTGGATGTGGATGGATCGATTCTTCCAACTGCTCTGCGGTGAGCTTGTTCCTTACAGCAATCACGCCTTCCATGATTAGTTCTGTTGCAGATGGTGAGACGATACTCATGCCTAACACTACGCCAGTCTTTGCATCGGTAATAACCTTCGCAAAACCGATGTTTTCGAGCATCGTCCTTGCTCGCCCATTTGCAGAGAGTGGGAATTTGGAAACCTTGACATCTTGTTTTGCCTTATCGATGTCGCGCTCTCGCAATCCAGTTGATGCGATCTCAGGATTTGTGAATATGACCGAAGGCACTGCCGAATAGTCTGCTTGAGTGTCAATACCGGCTATGTTCTTTGCTGCCACGATACCTTCATGCGATGCGACGTGTGCAAGCATAATTTGTCCACGGATGTCTCCTATCGCATACACACCATCGATGTTCGTTTGCATGTGTGTATCAGTCTTAACGCCCCTGTCGATCTCCACACCGAGGCTTCGCACATCTTCAGGTATGTTCGGCTTTCTTCCAACCGCAACCAAAACTTTATCCACGATGTACGTTTTCTCACTTCCATCGTTACTAACTACGAGCACTTTGTAGCCAACATCTATCTTCTCAACGCCTGTAACCTTGCTCTTTTCAAGAATTTCAACACCTTTTCTTGCAAACGCCTTCTTCAATTCGTCTGCCACATCGTCATCCTCGTTTGGAAGGATGTGGTCTGCAAGTTCTACAACAGTGACCTTCACATCCAACGAGCTGAAGAACGTCGCAAATTCTACACCGATCACGCCACCACCAACGATGAGTATACTCTTTGGCAATTCTTTCATTACAAAGACATCGTTACTCGTCCATATACCATCAACGTTGTTGAAAGGTGGGAACATCACCGGCACAGAACCATGTGCAAGTACGAGATTTGAACATTCTATCTCCTCGCCTGTTTCCTTTATTCTAACTCTGTTTTTCGTCACAACTTCAGCCGTTCCCTTGTACACCGCCACGTTGTTCTTCTTCATCAAAAACTCTATACCCTTTCTCCCCATGACGATGTTCTTCTGTGCATGCGCCATTATCTTGGAGAGTTCAAATCCTTCAACACTCAACTTAATACCCAGTTTATCGGACTTTTCCCTTGCTTCATCGAGAAGATGTGACGCTGTGAGCAGTGCCTTTGTAGGAATACACCCCCAATTCGTACAAGTCCCGCCGAGATTCTCCTTTTCAATGAGTGCAACACTCTTACTGTACTGAGCAAGCTTTATCGCACAGACATAACCGCCAGGCCCTCCGCCGATAATCAACGCATCGAACATCTCCAACACTCCTTTTTTGCTTTTTCGTCCTGTTTAATCTGTTTCAATCTGCCTATACCCTACCAAATTCATTAGCCTCGTCACTAACCTCAGACGTTTTCCTATTCATATTCTTCTCGAAGAATTTTACACAACTGTGCCCGATAATTCTTCTGTACACATATGAACTCTTGTGACCGGATGGGATCGTTACCTTCTTTGCACTGGGCAACAGCTCATACACACCGGCATACGACTGAGCCGGAATGATTTTATCAAATACGCCTTGGAACATAAGTACTGGTTGAGAGACGAATTTCGCATATGAGAGTGGGTCGTAATGAAAACAAGAAGGAGTCAGCGTGAATATGTCATCTATGCTCTTGAGCTGTGCAATTTGTGATCTACTCTTGTTTCTGAGTTTGACGCACAGCTCTTCATCCTTGCAACCCCACTCGTTACTGTACTTTGCATATCCTTCCCTCACAGGGCCAAGGTATGGAGAATGCCAATTGATCCATCTCCAATCTCCGCCGGTAAAAGCAAGTATGCCACTCTTCAAACGTTTATCAAGTGCAAGCGTCATCGTTGCAATCATTCCACCAAAGCTGAACCCCATCAATGAAGTTGGTAATTTTGCTGATTCAGGGGAAGATTCTATCAAATCCATTGTCCTTCGCACATCCTTTATCGCCTGATGAAACCTCACGATACAATGTGCAGGAGAATGGTGGTAGAAAGGCTCTCCGCCAGTCCATTCGGGCTTTCCCCTTTCTAAGTGGTATGGATGAATTAAGAAATAAACATTTATACCATGCTTCGCAAAATACTTCCCAAACCACATCAAATAGCGTATATGACCATTACCTATCCCATGGAGGAATATGAGATTCATCCAAGGATTCTTAGCTTCATAATAATGCACAAGTACTCGCTTAGCTTCTGGTACATCCGGTTCGTAAACGGCATCAAACGAAAGAAGCACGTGGTCATCAAGTCGCTGATTTCTCAAATTAAAAGGAGTGTTGCTGTCATATTCGTATATATTCAAATCAGTCACCTCTATATGAATTGTCTTCTAATACGATATTATGCTTTTTGCAAATTTTGTCAAGAAAGTGAGTAACATGATGAATGATCTATATATTTGTTTTTTTCCCTAAAATTCTGAATTGCTCAAATAGTTTTCTAAGCTAACTGTTTCATTTTTGGTATTGACTTTTGCAGGCAAAAAAGAGTATAATTAGTCAAAGTATTAAAGGCGTTTAACATGTGTTATTATCCTGTTTAGTATATTCTAACATAGGAGGTCCAGCATTTTTGTTTTCAACAGAGAGAATATCATATGACATCAACCTGCTATTTAGAAGAGAATATTTGTCAGTGGTTATGCTATAAATGTTGTGTTACAAATAAAGTACACTAGAAGAATAAGCTATTTTCAATTCACTTTATTTATCGTAAAGCTATGGGTAGAATTATAGGAGATTTTTAATTTTTTTAAAATGGTATTATCGTACCCACTTTGGAAATGAAACTCTAAAAAGTGACCAAGTCAACTTTCATTTTTCGAAATATGATGAGAAAATCGTTAGCTCTAAAATGTGTCTAAAGATTTTCACCGTAAAACAGCTTATTTCAGTTTCTAAAGTGGGTAAGTGATATATCTCAAAAAGGAGGGGGTATTGTGAAAAAGTTTCTCATGTTTTTCTTAGTGGTCGTGGGAATTTTGTTTATAAGTGCTTGTGTAACTAAACCAGCACCGGAATACGAGCTAGTAACAAACGTTGGTAACGGCGGTGTATTACCACCGAAGGCTATGATTCAGGTAAGTTTGAAAGACGTTAAGACTGGCAAAGAGGTAGCTTCAACGTTGAAAGTAACAAAAGATGGTAAAGAGATTTTGAACACATCTGGTGTCAAACATAACTTTGCTGCAGAAGATGAAGGGACATACGTGGTAACGGTTGTCCCAAAAGATGGATCGTCTGGTTCGAAAACACTGACATTTAAGGTCACTGCTCTTGAGAAAGAGGTATATCTGGATGGAGGTACGATACTGTACGACTATATTCCAAGCAATATTCTTGCAAAGAAAGAGAACATCCTCTTAAGGTTCTATAAATATGAAGATGTTACGATACCAGGCACAACAGAGACATATAGTGAAAGAAAAAGGTTAAACTTGGTAGATACAAATGAAGATGGACTTTATGATGCTTGGGAGACACTTCCAGCAACAGATAGTGGAAATCATAAGTGGTATGAATTTCCTTACAGTGTTTCATACGGTGACACTATTTTAACTATATACTTTTTCGAGTATGCTGAAGACCACATTATACCATGGTATCTTGGAACAAGTGGAACGTACAAAGGCTATCTGTTTACTATGGATTTCGCGGAAGTTGGATTTGATCTGAACAAAAGCTATGCAAGGTATGTGCAACCCAAGACGAGTGGTAGCCCTTATTCACTCAATCAGTTTACGTTACATGAAAGATATAATTCTGACACAAAACCTGTTTTCTACCTTACAGCATCAACTGATACTATCAACGCTGGTGACAAAGTGACTGTATATGTGCAAGCAGAAAACGTTGCTGATTTTGCAAAGTTGTATGATGTAAGATACATGCAACTATCTGTCAAGCACTCTAAAGAACTGGAACTTTCGTCTGTGAAATTCAATAACTTTATGCAAGGTTTAAAAGACATTGGAACGTACAAGAAAAATGACGAGAGTATTGTGCTGTATAAAGCATTTTTGACTGGTTCAGATGAGACTCAACCAGCTACTACAACATTTGCCACATTGGAGTTCACCGTAAAAGAAGCTACACCAACTTCTGTTCAACTTGTTTACGAAGGATGGTGGAATACGTATGGTGACTATCCAGATAAACCAAATCCTGTCTTTAAGGATACATCCAACTCGAATGTTGATGGATTCATAATAGATCATCAACCAATAGAATTTGTAACACCTGGGTTATTGTCTGAAGGGGGTGCTGACAAATGAAGAGTAAATTAATTGTAGTTTTTGCATTGGTTTTGTTATTCTCCACAACATTTTTTGCTGGGATTATTGAAGACTTACAAGCACAACTGGGCCCTATAAGTCAGCAGATAAGTTATCTCAATTTACGTTGGGATTCTGGAATAAATGCTCGGTATTTCCAACAATTTGAACAATTTGGCATTGGACTTAATGAATTCTCAAAAAAGGTTAACGGTTATATAGAACTTCCTGATGCAGTCCAAAGAAAGATATTCAACTATCTCAGTAGTCTAAAAACGTCTAAAAAAGTTGGTAAAGTTTCACCAGATACGATGATTACCACAGATGATTTGATGATGTCTTCATTTATTCTTCTTGAACCAAAACCAGTTACTGAAAAAACGTTTTATAGACTAGAACCAGTGAGAGATCAGTTTTTACATGGAAGCTGCTGGGCATTTTCTACTGTTGCTGCATTTGAGAGTGCTTATGCAATACAGGTCCTTGGTAAAGATGCAGCAAAGGGAAATATAGATGGAGTGGCAGATTTTTCGGAGAGATGGATGGCATATCACAACATAGACTGGAATGTCTATTCCTACACAAATTATCAGTATGTCCAAGATAGGAATTCGCTTGAAGGTGGGAACGCGTATTTTGCTACCTACAACAGCATTCGGTATGGAATGATTGATGAAAAATCGGCTCCTTATTCCGATGTTTACCTCGTTTCTACTGAGCAGATACCTCTTCCAGTTCAAGCATATGGTGCTCCACGAGTGAAAGCAAGCAAGACTGTAATGATTCCATCAGCAGCAGATGCTAAGGACCTTGGTTATAATTATGAAGAATATATCAATATGATCAAACGTGCTGTAAAAGAACTTGGTTCCGTCTCTATAGCTTTCACTGTTCCAGCAGATTTTTCAAACTACCAAAGAGGTATATATACACCAACTTCAAAAGTACAGTCTGGTGGACATGCTGTAACACTTGTTGGATGGGTATCTGGGGATGATTTAACCGAAGTAGTTCTAGGTTCTAAGGTTAATCCAAATGCTAAATCTATACTTGACGAACCACTTGAGGACGGAAGATACACATATTTTGATCCAATATTAAATGCTACTTATACAGCGAATTCATTCTGGATCATCAAAAATTCTTGGGGTTACTACTGGGGTGATGGTGGATACTATGTTGTTCCAGCCATTTCGGAAGAAGCCTATAATAGCAAGAAAGTCGGTTGGTGGATGCCAGAATATCGAGAAATGTTTGCTTTTGTCTTTGATACTTTGGATAAATACGAAGATGCAAATCTCGACATCAATAACGATGGAAAAATCGATGAAACTGATTTTACAGCACTTGTAGAAAAAGTTGGTTCAGATGAAGCAGATGATATCGTAAGATGTGATATTTCAATTCCAAATGATGGTATAATAAACGGTGATGATGTAGCGGTTTGGGTTTATCTTTACAACAAACTGGTTGGCAAATAGATAATTAAATAATGGAGGGGCCTTTGGCCCCTCTTTATTTTTCGAATTCGTTTCTCAACTACCTTTTCAAGTTCCTTTACTTTTATTACAGTTTTGCTACAGATAATAAGTAGTATCAAAACTTAACTCCATCATAGGATTTCTCCATTCTGAATCAATTCCACATGCGTGTCATACCAATTTAGTCAGAACTTCTGCTCTGATTTCCTTGCAAGCCCATCTTTACAAACTAAGACTTTTTCTGGATAATGAATAATTACATTAATTAATGGGGTAAGTATACAATTGCGTATATTATTACATAGTGACTAAAACAACTAAGGAAACAAAAGTATTGATTGTTGACATGAAGTGGTATAATCTACATATGGAAACAAAATCGTGTCAAAGAGGAGGCGAAGTTAATTATGCATAGGAAAATGTTATTTACTTGTTTTCTTTTATTAGTGAGTCTAGGTATGGCTATCACCCAAACAGTTGTCCAACCAGTGGTCAAAATAGCTCAGAATATTCTCGTCCATTCAGTTGAT
>Ga0208823_1003049_pt1 | contig 12170 bp, 14 predicted proteins | sample AD_UKC075_MetaG_FD_184440 | JGI IMG/M metagenome (GOLD analysis project Ga0208823, IMG submission 184440) | Active sludge microbial communities of municipal wastewater-treating anaerobic digesters from USA - AD_UKC075_MetaG (SPAdes) (version 2) | ecosystem: Engineered > Bioreactor > Anaerobic >... | reverse complement strand
CAATGGCTCAGAGGGAAGTGGGGTTGGCAGTAGGAGAGCCCCCGGTATCAAGAGGGTATACACCTTCAGTTTTTGCCGTTCTTCCTAAACTTTTAGAAAGGGCAGGAAACTCAGATAAAGGTTCTATAACAGGTCTATATACAGTTCTTGTTGATGGTGATGATTTAACAGAGCCGGTAACGGACACCGCCAGGGGAATTTTAGATGGGCATATTGTTTTGTCAAGGAGCTTAGCCAACAAAAACCAATACCCTGCAATAGATGTTTTAGCAAGTGTCAGCAGGGTTATGTCTGAAATTGTAACTGATGAACACAAAAAAATTGCTGCGGAAATAAAAAAAGTAATGGCAGTGTACGGCGATGCTGAAGACCTTATAAATATCGGGGCATATGTTAAAGGAAGCAATGAGAAAATTGATTATGCAATAGATGTTATAGACGATATAATAGGCTTTATTGAACAGGAAGTAAATGAAAAATTTGAATACGATGAAGTGATAAATAGGCTAAAAATTATTTTAAAGTAGAAGTTTAGAGGCTGGTGGTGCAAATGGGCTTTGTATTCAGACTGCAGTCAGTTCTAAATATAAAAAAACAAATAGAAGACGGTCTAAAAAATGACTTGGGTAAAGCCATTATTGAATATGAAAACCAGAAAGAAATTTACAATAAAATTGAAGAGGAAAAGAAAAACTATGTAGACTCTGTTAAGACAAAATCCCAGGAAGGTATTAGTGTAGGGGATTTGCAAAAATATGGAAACTACATTGGTTTTTTAAACAATAAAGCTAAAGAGCAGATGGTGAATGTTAAGAATGCACAGGATAATGTCGATAGATATAGAGAAAAACTTATAAAAGCTTCACAAGAAAGGAAAATAATGGACAAATTACGTGAAAAAAAATATACGGAGTATATAAAAGGGCAGTTTAAAAAAGAGCAGCAGATTAGTGAAGAAATTTCAAATTACAAATACGTTGAAAATTTAGGATAATTTTAACTAAAGCAGGAGATAAAAATGGCAAAGAAAATAAAAAATATTTATAAAGGCTTAAATGAAAATAATGAAAAAAATAGTTTTTTATTTGGGCTGTTTGCATTTCTTACAGCATTAGCCGTTGTAATTGTAATAGTTTTAGGAGTTTTAAGTCTTATTATAAAAAGTAATTTTAACGGTATAGCAGATAACAACAGAAATGAAATCAAAAAAATCCCCATTTTAAGGAGGGCTTTGCCAGAAGCTCCTGAGGACTATGATCCCTATGACCCAAAAAACTTGTCTGGAAAAGAGTTGATAGAGGCATATGAAGAGTTTAGAAAAAGAAACGGTGAACTTATAAAAGAGATGGAAGAAATGGAGAAAACCATTTCAGAGCTCAAAAATATAGAGGATGAATATAAAGAGCTGGAAGATAAATATGAAAAATTAAAGAAGGATTTTGAAAGTGAAAAGAGTCGCATCAGCGAAAAAGAGTTAATAGCTGACAGGATACTGGCATCCGGGAATCCGGAAGATTTTAAAGAATACTTTGCAATGATTAATCCTGAAAATGCTCAAAAAATATATGAAGAGATAATTATACAAGAGGCAAAAGATGAAGAAGCTATGGAGTTTGCAAGGATTTATCAAAATATGGATGCCGGTGCAGCAGCTAAAATATTTGAGGAACTTGGGGATGCAAAAATTGATTTGGTTGTTGAAACACTAAAAAATATGAACAATAAAAATGCAGCACTTATATTAGAGGAAATGAATGAAAGCTATGCAGCTAAAGTTACCGGAAAACTTTCAGAAAAGTACAATGTGGTATTGGAATAGCGGTGCTGGAAAAACATAAAGTTTATAAATCCAATGGATAAGACAGTGGCTTATGTCACTGACTTTATAAAAAAACAACCGTAATAAGGAGGTGAGATGATGGTAGAAAGGAGCTTAGCTTCAAGTCTTTTTTCAATATCCTCTGGCAGGGCAGAAGGCTTTTATAAAAAAGCTAATGACAATTCCTTTTCCATGTTCAGCAATGTCTTAAATGATGCCGTTGACAGAAACTTAAATGCCGGTAAAGGCAAAAAGACTGCTTTATCCGGCAGTACTAAAAAGGAAAACATTAGTCTAAAGGCAGATTCAAGTTCTCAAACTGAATCAAAAAAAGAAGCAGTAACAACCAAAAGGACAAACAGCTCTAAAGAATCAGAAACTTTAAAAGACAATGAAAAGAAAGAGGCTATAAAGAAGTATCTGGCAGAAAACTTAGGAATAAGCATCCAGGATTTAGAACTCTTACTTAGGGAATTTCAAAATGATATTTTAAATTTTGATGAAAATCTAGAATCATTTAACAGTTTAAAAGAGTTCTTAGGTCTTGACTTAAGTGAAGAAAAGGCATTGCTAAAACTTATAGGGATGGCAAAAGAAGAAGCTGGAGAACAAGGGGTTTTTATAACAGAGAATTTAGAAGCAAATGAAAGCAGGGAAAACTGGATAGAAATCCAGGGCTTTCAAGTGGAAGTAAAAGAAGATACAGCAAATACTGACATGGAAAAATTAAGCTTTAAAATTAAAGAAAGCTTAAAGGAGTTGTCCGGTAAAGACAATGAGGATCTTTCAGAAAAATTATATGAAAATGAAGAAAAAATCATGGAAAGCACCAAACCTTCAATTGAAAAGGCTGAAGCAGAAGTAAAGAAAGATGAAGTATTAGATGCTAAAGGTTACAACAAGTATGCAGAGACAAAAAAGGTAATTTCACAAAAAAACAATTTAGATACCGATGAAGAAAGCAAGATGGAGGGGCATTTATTTCACCGGGATGACATAGCACCGGAGAAAAAGGGTGAAGACTTAAGCCAGATGGAATTTAGAAACTTGTTTTCTGAAAACATAAGTGGTGTTGACCGGCTGAAAGAGACAGCTGTAAGTCAGAAAACAGAAGCCGTTCCCAGAAGGGAAATAGCATTTCAAATTGTAGAAAAAGCAAAAGTCCTTCTAACCGGGGACAAAAGTGAAATGATTATGGATCTAAAGCCTGACCATCTTGGTAAATTGTCATTAAAACTTGTAACAGAAAGAGGAATTGTAGTTGCTAAATTTGTTGCAGAAAACGAAGAAGTACGTGCAGCAATAGAAGCAAATATGGACACATTAAAAGAATCACTGGAAAAGCAAGGATTTTCCATACAGGAATTCAGTGTATCTGTAAATCACAATAAAAGCAGAAACCAGGACGGATACCGTGAAAATCAAAAGGTATTGACAAAACAGGAAAGGGAAGACAGAGGAGCAATAACAGGCAATGTGACCGGCAGGGATGTGGAGATGGAAATTCTTAAAACCAATCCATACCAATTAAATGGAAGCAGTATAAATTTAATTGCCTGAGGAAAGGAGGTCAGATATGGCTGTAAATGGTGTATCACATCAAAAAACCATACAGGATATTATAAATGCAACAGAGAATAAGGCTAAAGAAAGAAATACCGGAAACGGCCTTGGAAAAGATGATTTTTTAAGGCTGTTAATTACCCAGCTTACCCATCAGGACCCTATGAATCCTGTGGACGACAAGGAATTTATCGCCCAAATGGCTCAGTTTAGTGCATTAGAGCAAATGCAGAATATGAGCAGTGATTTTTCTCAAATAAAAGCTTTCAGCATGATTGGAAAAACTGTGACTGCTTCTGTAATCAATAAAGGGACAAATGCGAAAGAGCTGGTACATGGTATAGTTGAAAGCGTAACTATAGAAAACGGCAAGTCGGTTTTAAGTGTTAACGGAAAAGATGTACCGGTTGACAGTATTATTTCCGTTGAAGATGAAAGTATAACATACAATTATGAAGACATATCAAAATATACAGGTCTTATAGGTCACAAAGTTGAGGGTATTTTATACGACAGTTCCACATCTGACATGATTGGGGTGGCCGGTGTTCTAAAAGAAATTCAAAGAGGAATATATGAAAACTACGGAGTTTTAGACGGAGTATCTGTAAATGTTGCAGCTATAAACACTGAGCATCCGTCAACTGACCCGGATTTTAGGACAAATTATTTAAACAGCAATATAGGACAAAAAGTAAATTTAATTATTTCTGACGGCAAAGGTACTGAAGTTCCTGTCACAGGAATTTTAAACTGCTTTAACGTGGAAGACAGCGGTAGGATAACAGCAGTTTTAGACGGAGTGCAAATATCAGTTGACAGCATTTACAAAATAAAAGAAAGACCGGACAGCATAAATGAAGATACAGCCGGTGAGGGAGGGGAAGCGGGATAATGATTATAAACAATAATTATTATGCCAATGTGGGAAGAATATCCCGTCAAAATAAAGCTGACCTTCCAAAAAGACCTGAGAGCCGGCAGATTGGAAGTTTTGAAGAGATACTTAAAAGCAAGACAGAAGAAAAGCTTAATGTGACATTTTCAAAACATGCAAAAGAAAGGCTTGAAAGCAGGGAAATTAAACTTACCGACGCACAAAAGGAAAAAATATCAAAGGCCATCGAAAAAGCCAGAAACAAAGGAGTAAGGGATTCACTTGTATTGATGGATAATATGGCATTTGTGGTAAGTGTAAAAAACAATGTAGTTATAACCGCCGTAAACAATGAAGAGCTTAAGGAAAATGTATTTACCAATATTGACGGTGCAGTAATAGTATAAAATTATTAATTAAGTCATGCAGCCGGACCCTTTTAGGGAAGCTGCCTATTCCCGATTGACAGAAGGAATAGACTGACTTAAAGGAGGTCGTAAAATTATGATGAGATCCATGTTTTCAGGAGTGTCAGGGCTCCGTACCCACCAAACAAGAATGGACGTTATAGGTAACAATATTGCAAACGTAAACACAGTAGCTTTTAAGTCAGGAAGGGTTACTTTCCAGGAAGTGTTTAATCAAACCCTAAGCGGCGCCAGTGCTCCTGATGCAACCACCGGACGTGGGGGTACAAATCCTATGCAGGTAGGACTGGGTATAGGCATAGGTACTATAGATACCATAACCACAAGAGGAAGTATTGAAAGGACGGACAACCCTACAGACCTTTCCATAGAAGGAGACGGATTCTTTATAGTAAGAGGCGGAAGCAGTGATACATTCCGCTTTACCAGGGCAGGGAATTTCGGAATTGACAAGCATGGAAACCTTGTAACCGGAAACGGGATGAATGTATATGGATGGCAAGCCTATGAAAGGGAAGCAGATGGTACATATACATTTGATACAGAAAACCCTATAGAACCAATAAATCTTTTTTCTGATTCCCATAACGGCAATAAAAGAATGATTGCTGCAAGGGCTACCACCAGTGCGGTATTTGTAGGAAACCTTGATTCAGCTACTCCAATATGGGTACCTGAAGATCCTTCCGGTGATGAAGAAGACGAGGTAGATAGGAGTAAAATGATATTTACTGTTCCGGTTACAGTTTATGACTCTTTGGGCAATGACTACAAAATAAACATTGAATTTAAGAAAACATCAGCTGGAGGCGGCGTAAGCACATGGGAGTGGGAAATACCTTCAGTTGGAAATGTAACATCTTCAGCGACAGGAAGCATAAGTTTTGATAGTAAAGGACAAGTTATTGGCAAAGATGATGAAGACAATGAAGATGTTTTTCCAGAAATAGAAATTACACCTGATGATAGTGTGGGAAGCGAGCCTATAGAAATTAAACTTGATTTTTCAGGGCTTACAATGTATTCAGGAGACAGCTCTGTAAAGCCTATAAGTGTTGACGGATACTCAACAGGATCATTGGTTACTTTCAGTATAGGTTCTGACGGGATAATAACGGGAATTTACAGCAATGGCCAGCAGCAGCCTTTAGGTTTAATTGCACTGGCATCCTTTGAAAACCCGGCAGGGTTACAAAAAGTTGGAAACAACATGTATCTTCCAACCACCAACTCAGGTGATTTTACCAAAGCTGTAAGGGCAGGTATGGGAAGTGTAGGAACTTTGAATCCGGGAACTTTGGAAATGTCAAATGTTGACCTTTCCAGGGAATTCAGTGATATGATTATAACTCAAAGAGGATTCCAGGCAAACAGCAGAATTATAACCACATCAGATGAAATGCTTCAGGAATTGGTTAACTTAAAACGATAGTAAATAAAAAAAGTTAAAAGTTTCTGCTTAAGGTGGGAGGATTTTTCCCACCTTAGGTAGAATAGAATTAAAGACATGAAAATCATAATTTTTTACCACTCAAAATATTTCAAAAAACATATTTAAAGCCTAAAAAACTACAAAGATCAGCATATTTTACATATAAATTTACATTAAAGAATATTTTTCTCATAAAGTTATAAAATTACTATTGAGTTTTTGAGGTAGAGGTATTATGATTAATATAACGAGGTTAGATGGTTCTAAGTTTGTTCTAAATTGTGAATATATCGAAACTCTTGAAAAAACTCCGGATACTGTCATTACTACAACAAATGGCAAGAAAATAGTTGTTGCCGAAAGTGTTGAAGAAATTGTGGAAAAGGTAATACAGTATAAGAGCAGGATTATTTCCCTTATAAAACAACATCAATAGTTATCCTATTACATTGTCATTATGTAAAGTCTGTCTTATTGCCTTGCTGCCCAATATAAAGTCAATTTAAAACATTAAAGGGGGCATAAAATTGGAAAGTAGAGGAAGTTTCATTATTCTTATTAGTATAGTTGCAGTTCTGTCGCTAACTCTTGCGCTATTGGCAGGGTATGTGTGGCTTGGGCAGAATTCAAACCCTGTAAGCGCCAAAGATCCTCATAATCAAAATGTCAGGATACCTTCGGAAAAAGAACTCATAAAGGAGAAGCTTTTTGATGAAAAAACTGCCTTCAATTTAAAAAGTGAAGATTCAGGGAAGGCATCTGTTATTGTAGTGAGTGTGGAACTTTCTTACTTTAAGAAAGTCAAAGGGATAAAAAATACAACTGCTAAAATTGAAGCAAATAAAGGAAAACTTCAGGAAATTGTAGGTACATATTTTCAAAAGCTCACCGTTGATGATGTGGCAGATGTGGAGTTTAAAGAAAAAGCACGGGAAGAATTAACAGCATTAATGAATGAGTTTTTATTATCCAATGAAAACAGCAAAGAAAATATAATATATACTATTGTTTTTGAACAATGGTTTTATCAGTAGGAGGTGCTTTTTTTGGGAGACATACTCTCGCAAAGCGAAATAGATGAATTGCTAAAAGCCTTAAACACCGGTGAGATAGATGTATATGAGATAAATAATAAAAAAGAGGAAAAGAAAGTTAAGTTATATGATTTTAGAAGACCAAACAAATTTGCAAAGGATCATATCAAGACTTTAAATATAATACATGATAACTATGCAAGGCTTATAACAAACTTTCTTTCCGGATATTTAAGAACTCTTGTGCAGGTTGAAGTTATTTCAGTTGAGGCGGTTACATACAATGAGTTTAATAACTCAATATCAAACCCTGCATTGCTTGCAGTTATTGATTTTTCGCCATTGCCAGGCTCGATAATATTGGAAATTTCTCCTTCAATTGCATATGCGCTTATAGACAGGATTTTAGGAGGTAAGGGGAATACTTTAGAGAAACTGAGGGATTTTACAGAAGTGGAAATTACCATTATAGAAAGGATAATTATACAAACTGTAAATTTAATGAGAGAGCCTTGGGAAAATGTTATAGAAATAAAGCCAAGACTTGAAAAAATAGAAACTAACGCACAGTTTGCCCAGATTGTATCTGCCAATGAAACCATAGCTTTAATAACTTTAGGGGCAAAAATTGGTGAAGTAGAAGGAATGATAAATTTATGTATACCTCATATGGTTGTAGAACCTGTGGTTTCTAAATTAAGTACAAGGTTTTGGTTTTCTGATGAGGAAAAGGAAGTTCCAAAAGATATTAAAGAAAATATTGAAAAGAAAATAAGTAATACAAAAGTACCGGTTAAAGCAGTTTTAGGCAGGACTACAATTTCAGTGAATGATTTTCTTGAGCTGCAGTCAGGAGATGTAATTCCTTTGGATACTAATCTAAACAACAATTTGGAAGTATTGGTTGGTGAATTGCTGAAATTCTATGCAACCCCTGGAGTTATGAAAAACAAGATAGCTGTTAAAGTAACTGAAGTTGTAGAAACAGATGGAAAGGAGGAAGTATAAATTGAATGATATGTTATCACAAGCCGAAATTGATGCTCTGCTTAGCGGAGATACAGAATCAGGTGATTTGCAAAATGACCAGGATGCAGGGAAAGATGTGCTGACCCCTGAGGAGATAGATGCATTAGGTGAAATAGGTAACATCAGTATGGGAACATCTGCAACAACACTGCATTCACTACTTGGTCAAAAAGTTTCTATAACTACACCTACTGTTGAAGTTGTGTCATGGGAAGACATGGCTAAACAATACGAGAATTTATATGTTGCCACAAAAGTAGAATACGTTAAAGGTTTACATGGAAGTAATTTAATGCTTCTAAAGGAAAGGGACACAAAAATAATTGCCGATTTAATGATGGGCGGGGATGGCAGCGGTGTGGATGAGCAGGAAATATCAGATTTACACATAAGTGCTATTTCAGAAGCCATGAACCAAATGATAGGCTCGGCAGCTACCTCCATGTCATCTGTTTTTAATAAAAGGATAGATATTTCACCGCCTAAAGCATATTCATTAAGACTTGACTCAGAAAGTCGGGATTCGGTATTTGAAGATTCAGGTAATGTAGTTAAAGTATCTTTTAAAATGGTAGTAGGAGAAATTATAGATAGTGAAATAATGCAGCTTATACCCATTGATTTTGCCAAGGAAATGGTTGCAAACCTTTTAAAGACAAATGCTGAGGAAGAAGAAGCCCTACGGAAACAGTTATCACAAGAACAGCATAAGGAGCCACAGCAAGCGTTGTCAGAGGAGGAAGAGTATAAAGGGGCACAATACCAAATGCCACAGCAGCCCCAAGGACAGCAATACCAGCAACCGCAGCATCAGGCATATATGCATCAAAGTGGAAGTGGCAGCTTTTCAGGTGGTGGTAAGGTGCATGAATCTGTGAATGTGCAGCCGGCTAGTTTTGAAAACTTTAATGAAGATTTTATATCTTTTGAAAGAAAGAATATAAGCCTTATTATGGACGTGCCTTTAGAAGTGACAGTGGAGCTGGGCAGGACAAAAAAATATATAAGGGAAATACTAGAGCTTGGACCGGGTTCTATAATTGAATTGGATAAGCTGGCAGGTGACCCGGTGGATATTTTAGTAAACGGAAAGGTAATAGCAAAGGGTGAAGTTGTAGTAATAGATGAGAATTTTGGAGTAAGGATAACTGACATAATTAATCCTTCAAAGAGAATATAGAAACAGACCATGATTAAGGAGAGGATAATCAATGAGTAAAAAAATACTTATAGTTGATGATGCAGCTTTTATGCGGATGATGATTAAAGACATCCTGACAAAAAACGGGTATGAAGTTGTAGGAGAGGCAGAAAATGGTACAAAAGCAATTGAAAAATTTAAAGAACTTTCACCTGATCTGGTGATTATGGATATTACAATGCCGGAATTAGACGGCATTGCAGCGGTGAAGGAAATAAAGAAAATTGATGGTGACTCAAAAATTATCATGTGTTCTGCCATGGGGCAGCAGGCAATGGTTATAGAGTCTATCCAGGCAGGGGCAAGGGACTTTATTGTTAAACCATTCCAGGCAGAAAGGGTAGTTGAAGCGGTAAAGAAGGTTTTAGGATAAAATAAGCATTAAAAATTTCATCTAATAGAGAGGAAGTTACAAATGGAAAGCCTTGTTAGCGGAATTGCATTTGTACTTGTCTTTGGTTCAGTACTTTTTTTGGCATATATAGTTACAAAATACATAGGAAAAAAGACAAGTCGTATTATGAAAGGGAAACACATTACTGTAATAGAAACGGTTAGTTTGGGTTTTGACAATAAACTGCATTTAGTGAAAGTAGCTGATGAGTTTATATTAATATCCTGTTCAGGTAAAAATGTTCAAATGCTAAAAACCATTGACATAAATGAGGAAAAAGAAGACATAAAAAAGGATAATTCTAATATTGTAAACTTTAAAGATTTTTTTCAAAAGTGTCTGGGTAGTTTTAAAGTAAAAGATGGAAATGAATACAATAAAAATTCACATAAAAATATATCCAAGGGGAATTTTGAGAATTTTAATGGAGAAAAAATTAAAAGAAATTTAAAAAAATTAAAGGAATTTAATTTAGATTTACAGTCAGAAAAAAAGACAGAAGATGGGGATGGATATACAAATGAAAATAAAGCTGAATTATCTTAAGGTAATAATATTGGCAGTATTAGTTTTTGCAATATTTATATCAAATGTCCATGCTGAACCGGAAACAATACAGTTTCCCAGGATAGGACTGACTTTAGATACTTCAGATGATCCTGAAGATGTGACCAATGCGGTACAAATTTTAGTGCTTCTTACCATATTGGCACTGGCACCTTCTATATTAATAATGATGACAAGCTTTACAAGGATTATAATTGTATTGTCCTTTTTGAGGAATGCAATGGGAACCCAACAAATGCCTCCAAATCAGGTTTTGATTGGGTTAGCTTTGTTTTTAAGTTTATTTGTAATGCAGCCGGTACTTAAAGACATAAATGATAATGCGTTAAAGCCCTATGCAAATGAAGAAATTACACAGGAAGCTGCAATAGAAGAAGCTTCTAAGGCAATAAAAGGTTTTATGATAAAGCAGACATCAAAAAAAGATTTAGGACTTTTTGTGTCCTTATCAGGAATGGAAACTCCCATTAATGAAGAAGATATTCCTAATTTGCCGCTTACTATAATAATTCCGGCATTTCTAATCAGTGAATTGGCAATTGCTTTTAAAATTGGTTTTTTAATATACATACCTTTTCTTGTCATTGATATGGTGGTTTCCAGTACATTAATGTCAATGGGTATGATGATGCTTCCACCGGTTATGATATCCCTGCCATTTAAAATACTGCTTTTTATAATGGTAGGCGGCTGGAATCTTATAACCCAGTCCTTAATAAACAGTTTTGCTACTTAAAACTTTTTGGCTTTTAGAAATTGTTACACAAAGGAGGAATTTTAAGTGGATCAGGGTATGGTAATAGATTTGGCGCAAAAGGCTCTTTTGACGGTGATATATGTGGCAGCACCTATGCTGGGAATGAGTTTGATTGTAGGTTTGGCTGTAAGTATTTTTCAGGCAACAACCCAGATTCAGGAGCAGACCCTTACATTTGTTCCTAAGATATTAGCTGTTTTAGGCGGTATTGCAATATTCGGTTCGTGGATGCTTAAAGTGTTGACTGAATTTACCCAGGGAATATATGCAAATATAAATCAGTTTATAAAGTAAAAGTATTGTCCTTTATTAAATTTAGAGTGTTATAAAATAAAGTGTTATAAAAAGATATTGCATAATTATTCACAAGGCTTACTTAAGGTGGGAAATTACAAAAAACGGGGGGCAAAAAATTGTTTATACCAGAAGGAGTTTTATTAAACGGCATAGAAATATTTTTGTTAATCTTCGTAAGAATGACCGGGCTTTTTGTAATAGCTCCCATTTTTAGCAGGAGAAACGTTCCTGTTTACCTTAAAATAGGTTTTTCATTTATGTTAGCCCTGATGCTTGTTACTTCCCTAAAAATTGAGGATGAGCTGTATTATTCAAATATTTTTGAGTATTTTCTTCTGGTACTAAAGGAATTTTTGGTAGGAATTACTTTAGGATATGTATCATATGCGATATTTACTGCAATTCATTTAGCAGGCCAGCTTATTGACATGAAAGTAGGGTTTGGGATTGTAAATGTTGTGGATCCTTTAAGCAATATCCAGGTACCCATTACGTCAACTTTTTATTTCATATTTTGCATGTTAATTTTTCTTATATGTAACGGGCACCATGTTTTAATCAGAGCACTTTTTTACAGCTACGATTTTGTTCCCTTAGGAAAGGCTTTATTTAGTGAAGAAGTAATTAATGACGTTATAAGAGTTTTTGGAAATATTTTTATTATATCATTTAAAATCAGCGGACCTGTTGTTGCTGCAGTATTGATTTCAGATGTTGCCTTAGGTATTGTTTCAAAAACTGTACCCCAGCTTAATGTATTTATGGTTGGAAT
>Ga0208823_1003046_pt1 | contig 12190 bp, 14 predicted proteins | sample AD_UKC075_MetaG_FD_184440 | JGI IMG/M metagenome (GOLD analysis project Ga0208823, IMG submission 184440) | Active sludge microbial communities of municipal wastewater-treating anaerobic digesters from USA - AD_UKC075_MetaG (SPAdes) (version 2) | ecosystem: Engineered > Bioreactor > Anaerobic >... | reverse complement strand
CAAATCCCACACATAGTTCTTTGCTTTTTCTGAACATTGTTTACAAATAGGATATGGGGTTATGCCCTCCATGTGCCCTAATGCTTCAAAACTTGCAATTTTAGCAAGATAAAGCCCCATATCGTAATCCCTATCTTCCCAAGGTTTTTCTTTCCCACAGTATTTACATAAAAATCTTTCAAACACTTCCTTTACTCCTTCACATTATTTATATTACTCACCACTACTACCGATGCCACCTGTTCTTTTTGATGTGAGTACGTTGTCGTTATCTGCAACTAAGTATTTTTTGAAAATACCTTGTATTATTCTTTCACCAGCTTTAATTGTAACAGTTTTGTTTGATGTATTAACTAATGCTATTCCAATATTACCATCATTATCAGGATTATTGTAATAACTGCTGTCAATGATGCCTACGTTATTTGGAATCATTAATCCTTTTTTAATACCTAATGATGAACGGATATAGATTTCAAGCACTTCATCAGGTTGCATATAAGCCTTCACATCAGAAAAAAAGAATGTTTTCTGCATTGGTTGTAACGTAATTTCTTTTGGACAGTAGAAATCATATCCTGCCGAATGTACGTCAGCACGTTTCGGCAAAGTGATTTGCACATCAGGAAATTGTCTACAATCATCTCTAACTACTTCAAAACCACGTGTTCTCATTATTCATTTTCTCCTTCTTCAATTATTACGATGTGAGCAGGGTACTGTTTTGCAAGTACACGTAAACCCATTTGTGCAAGTTGCACAATTGTTGATACACTAGCACACACAATATCTTTACCATACCCTTCATATTGTGCGTGTCCTTTCACATTGAAACCATCTTTATTCATTGTTATAGTGATCATAACTTCACCTCATTACTCCTCCTTTACGTATAAACCGCAGGTACATATATTTTCTTCGATACAGTCTTTACATGGACATAGATTATCTTCGGTTTCTTGTATTTTGCAAGGGCAGTAGCCGTTTTTGGCTACTATACCCTTCATTATTTGTTTAACTAACTTTACATCAGGATTAAGTTTCATATGCATTCATCTCCTTAGTCATTATCTAATAGGGCAAACCCCCAAAGAACACGCCTCCATATTTTCTATATCAGCTTCAGTTTCACTTGTTTCGTATTGTAGTAGAAGAGTAGGATTAAATGGTTGCATTTTTTCTTTTAGTTCTTCGTATTGTTCTTTTGTAATTTCTTCGTATGGAGCAAGTTCATAAGTACCACCATCTTTTGCAAGAAACGATACGCCGATAAATTCATTCCAATTGTTCCATACAATTTCTTCACATGTAGACCACTCATCAGGATTAACTGTAATTGTATTTGATGAGTTGTGATCAGTATAATTACGTTGAAAATTAAAGTACGTGTTAAATTGTTCTGCTACATCTTGATCATTGGCACAACTTTTTGTTTCTGATTTGCAAGGGAAGTCTATTACAAGTGTTCTCGCATTTAACAGACGTTCTTCTTCTGTTTCACCTGGTGTACCAACTTCTGCATGAATAATCCAACCTAAGTCTTTTGCTACTTTAGCTAATGGGTCTTGTGCATTTATTCTGATTCGGCGAATGTAGTAAGGTGCGTATGATTTGTGTAATCCGCTTGATACACCATTTGCAATTTGACTGAGTGTACCTTCAGGTTTAATTGTTGTAATTAAAAGTGGATTTGGAATACGTAATATATGTGCATAACGTAATGCCTCATCATGTGCTACGTCACGTAGAAACTTCATTAGGTTTATTTCTTGTTCTTCTGTATAACCTAATGCTGACATTGCATCTTTCCATCCTGTTAATGATACGCCGGTTAATCTGTCACGTTTATGCACTTTATCCCAATCAGGTAACTCCAAATCAATACACGTCATTCTAATTGCGGCACGTGTTGAAAGTGCTTGTGCTTGCATTAGACCTTGAAAATCAAGCGTTGCAACTTTATCATCTGTTGCTGGTTTAACAAATGACATTACATTTACTGTTGTAAGATTACATACTCCACGACTATCAATTAGAACTTCTACACATGGATTAAAGCCTTTAACGTTTGGTCTACGTTTTTGAGCGGCTTCAAGATTTGTGAAGCCAGGTTCGCCTTCACCTTGCATTATTTCGAAGATAGTATGCAAGTATTCACGTGTAGGCTTTTCTGTAAAACAGATTGAATTATTTGACATACGTCTATGATTAAGTGATATACGACTTGTTTTTGTAATATTATCCCACCACGTAGGCTTAACGTTTAGTTTTTCTAAATGTTCTCCGATACTGATGTGCCTGTCCCAATCGTAGATACCGTTAATACCATATTTGGCAAGTATACATTCCCAATCGTCTGCATCAAATAATGCAATCTCCGCAGTTCTACGAACGCCGCCTACAACCACGTTTGCACCAATTAAATTACACATATCAATGATGTGTATAGGACGTGCTGCTGCGTGGATTTCATCTACTTTTTCCATTGGTGCAAGTAATGGGTCAAGTTCGTTTTTGATTATTTTATAAAAACCATCAAACATTTCTTTAAGTGGTTCGTGTCCACTTGCTGTACCACCAAAGGTTTTTAACCTTTCTCCTTTAGGACGTACAGAGTTATAAGAAATTTTGATGTGTTTAATTCTATCGTAATCTGGATTTGTTATTAAAAGAAGGAAGTAATGAAGTGCTCGTACCCAACCTTCTTTACTATCTCCAATGTATATCTTCGCATAACCGTTTTCCATAATGTTAAATCTTGTATTTTCCAGGCGTTCTTTTTTTGATACAGGTTTATACTCACTGTGTAGCAATTCGAAGTCTGTACGAATCGGCGGTAAATTGGCTATATTTGATTTGGTTACTTTAAAACCAACACCAGTACCAACAAGTAGTAAATAAAATAACTCACACAAATCTGTCCACTTTTTTATTTCAATAAACGAACAATTGAAATTTGCAAGTGGAAATTTATTACCAATTCCCGTATCAGCACCACCTACCCAATGTGTACGTCCTGATAGGAATTGACGTAGATTAAAGATGTTATCAAATAGTGTTTCTGTTTCTTTTTGTACTTTATCCATTGGTATTACATAATTATTTTTTTCAAATTGTTTTAACGCCAAACTCATGTTGAATTCTACTGCACGTGCTACTGCTTCTTTCCACGTTTCACGTCTACCTTTATCATTTAGCCAGCGGCTATATGTGCGGTAGAATACGAAACTTGATAATTCGTTCATGTGCTCTGGTTGATCAGGATATAAGTCTAAGAATTTTTTCTTTAGTAGGTTCATCTAAACCACTCTCCCTATAAATTATTTCTTGCGTTGTTTGCAAATGATTTGGGAACATTTTTTTGAGTTGGTTTATATGTCTACTTGTTGTTCTTGACCATTTGTTTATTGCTACTAATAATGTGTCATTTTTCATATATCCTATTAATTCTTTGTAGCTGAAAAAATATCTTGCTTCGTTTGACATTTCGTCTAACATATAGAATTCTTTTAAGTTTGGAGTTATTTTGATTATGTGATAGTGTGTAAAAAGCATTTATTTCACCTCCTTATTGTATTGTTTCCAACATTCTAACTCTGCTCCTTGACAAATAGCTTGTTGCTTGTAGTAGCAAGTTTTACACGTAAAATACATATTCTTTGTGTTTCTAGGAATATTAAAATTACACTTTTTGATTTGTGCAAAGATGTGTTGTACTTCACGTACTGCATCAATTGGCGATATATAATACTTTCGCTTATTAACTGTACAGACGAATTGATCATCTTTTTCAGTACGTTCAAATACACGTGTTTTATTCTCATCAAGATAGTAGAATGTGAATTTACGTACTGGAAGATTGTATTCATTTTCTACTGCTTTGATGTAGAGTGGTGCTTGTAAATCATTTGATAGACGTTGACCAATCATAACTTGTCCAGTTTTCCAATCAGACATTAATATTTCACCATCACATAAGTCTGTTCTATCTGATGTGATTGATATTTTTGGCAAGTTGTCACCAACACTATAAATGATTTGTTTTTCCGTTGTGTACGGATTTGGTGGTAGAGTAGAGAGGACGTTATAAAACGTATTAATACTATTTATTGCACGATTATACATGCGTAATTTTTGTTCTTTTTTACTTGCATTACCTAAAAATGTGTCAAAAAGTTCTTCATTATAGTTATTCCAAATGTTTTCAAAATCGTGCTTCATATCATTGATTTTATATTTTCTGTCGTTACATGCTTTATCAAACAATTCATGTAAATCAATTCCTATTTGTGTATAAATAGTAGGCGGTATTGGTATACCTTTTATTACTTCCAAGTAGAATTTGTACGGACAGGCACGATACGTTTCAATATGTGTCCTCCTTATCACATCAGGAATAATTATGTCTGTGTTTGCACTTTGATTGTTTTCTTCTGTTTTAACCGTGTAACATACATCACAATAAATGTTATTATTTTCGTTAATAGCACATTCTTTGTGAAGTGGTTTATTACACGTTGTGCATCGAACTGCTTTACGACCATCCCTGATTGATTGAAAACAATTTGTGCAATTCATTATTTCACTCCTTTTATAGATTAATCAACAAAACAATAAACTTATTGCAACTAATAATGCTAATAGAAGTACAAATATTAAATCACCTATCACAACTGCTGTAATTAATTCTGGCACTTTTGTTCACCCCATTCATTAATTTTATTACGATATTCATTTAACGCTATTTTATATTCTTCTGTTAAATGATAACCACACGATTTGTATTCATAACACCATCCACGGTAAACACAATCTGGAACACATACAGAAACAAGTTCTGGTTGAATGTTTTGGAGTTCTGTTAAGAATCGTATCCACGCTTCTTGTGTTTTAACACTTGCCTTATTACATAATCGTTTTCTTGATATGTTGATAATGGCTTGTGCGTTGGCTTCACATTCGTGTTCAATCAGTTCAGATTGTTTTAATTCATCACGATTAATGCCAGTTCTGTCTGTGCGTTGTGAACGTACAAAGTGTTCTATACCGAATTTGTGACGTACAAAATGTACACTCACCCAACTTAGCAAATCAGTCCATTTCCAACTGATGAGTAGTTTACGTATTGGTGAGTGTTCTGCCAATAACATACGTCTACGCCATTCTGGTGTGGGTTCTTTATCACCAGCGTCCATGCCAATTGTAGTACGTGCGGCATCGGCAATACTACGCCACGTACCTTTTACATCAAGTATTTTAACGTTCATTCTAGCACCTCTACTTCATTTAAAATTACTGCATCACCACTTCGTTTACCTTTAACTAGGATTTTGTTACCGATTTGTAGTAAGTCACGTATTTTGCTGTATCGCCACGTGCTTGAAAACACTAGCACTTTGACTTTACCAAATAACGTGTCCAACCATACAAATGCCATATCGTTTTGTTTTTTGTCTTTAAACACTTTTACTTCAACTATTTCACCTCCTTGTAAACAAGATGTTCCATCATCATAATTTTCTAATGATTTGAAACCGTATTTTTCCATTGGGTGCGTGGATAGATACATACCTAACACTTCTTTTTCCCATTTAGCCTTGATTGCGTCATTCCATTCATAACGTGGTGGTTCGTAGCCATTTTTAATTTGTGTTTTTGTACGATTTGACATATCCACTTGCCAAAGTAATTCTGCACGGTTTGGATTGAATTCATCAAAACATCCTGCTTTAATTAAATTAACTAAGACATTTTGCTTGATATAGGATTTTTTACGTCTTTCCATGAAATCTTCAAAAGATTTTATTGGTCTTAGTTCTTTGATGTGTTGTATTGCAGTTTCTCCACAATGTTTAATCGTTGTAATTCTGTAACTGATTGTTTTTTTATCAACCACCATAAAATACTCTTCACTATTGTTGATACTAGGTGGTAGAATTGTAATTCCATTTTCCTTACATTCAGCAATATAGTTAGCAATAGCCGATTGTCCATCACTATCAGTCTTTTCACTTGTCATTAATGATGCGTAAAAATGTTCAGGATAATAATACTTTAACCACGCTGTTTGATAACAGATTGTTGCATAAGATGCAGAATGTGATTTGTTAAAACCATAACCTTGTTCAACAGTTTTAACAATTTCTTCCCACACTTGTTCCATGTGGTCTTTATTATAACCACGTGAAATTGTATCAGAAATAAATTTTTCTTTTAATGCTAAGTCGTTACGTATATCTTTATTTTTTCTGATGTGTTTATCGGCGTAAGCGATATCCCAGCCAGCAAGTGTTTTCGCATCAAGAAGATATTGTTCTTGATATGCAATTAATCCTTCTGTTTCTTGTAGATAAGGTAATCTATCTTGATGTGTTGTCCACTTTTTACCTTTACGTCTTGCAATGTATTCGTTCCAATCACCTACACCGGGACGTATTAATGCGTTTAGAGCAATTAAGTCTTTGAAATTGCGTGGTTGTTGTTCCATTACTTTTTGTTTTTGATTGTTGATTTGAAATATACCTGATACGTTTCCCTTACATAACATGTCGTATATGTTTGGGTCTTCGTAGTTAATAGAGTATAAATCTATATCAATTCCTGTATTTGATTTAATTGAATCGAGTGTTCTACGTATAACTGGTAAGGTTTCTAAACCAAGTACATCAAATTTGTAATGTCCTAATTCTTCAATCATGTACTTGTCAAATGCTACGATTCGTTTCGTTCTATCTTCTGCTTTTGTTTTAATGGGTAGGAAGGAAGAGAGGTTGGGATAGATGAGAATACCGCCAGCGTGTTGACCTTCGTGACTTATGATGCCTTGCAATTTTTCAATAACATCAAATTCTACTTTGTACTTTTGTCTGTATTTTTGCAATTCAGGATTATTTTGTAACGCTTCTTCAAGTGTTTCGGCTGTGTCTGGTATGAGTTTTGTAATAGCATTTTGTTCAGCCATTGAATGTTCAAATACGTTTAATACTTTTCTAGTACACGATTTTGGTGTTAAATAACCAAATGTTATAATGTGTGCTACGTTTTCTGTACCGTATTTATTTTGCAAATCAGTAAATACTGCATCTTGATCTGAGAAGTCAACGTCAAAATCAGGCGTTCTTCCATCTGCCATGAAACGTTCGAACAATAAATCATATTTATGTGGTGGAATTTCGGTTATGTGTGTTAACCATGCTACCTTACTACCAGCACCAGAACCACGTCCATCACCTACAATTACGCCATTTTTTCTTGCTGATGTGACGTAATCTTGTACGATTAAGTAATAACCTGAGTAACCATTTCTATCAATCACATCAATTTCGTTTTGTACTTCTTTAACAAAATCTTTGTTATGTTGCATATTACGTTCTTTTAAACCTTGATTGGTTAAATCAACTAACAATTGACGTTCTGTTTTATTTTCTGGAATATTATAAAACTTCGGAAGATATTTGCCTTTAACTAATTTTGCATTACATTTCTCCACGATTTCTTGTGTGTTAGATAATGCTTCGTTTATTATTGTTTCATCAATATTACCAAAACCTTCTTTCATTTCATCTTCTGATTTGAGCCAAAAGTCATTTGTACTAAATTTGAAACGTTTTTCATCACTCATTTTGGAGTTAGTTTGTAATGCAAGTAATACTTCATGATGGAAGTTGTCTGATTTGTAAACGTAATGCACATCATTAGTTGCAATAAGTTTTACGTTTAGTTGTTGTGCGATACGTATTGCACCAACGTTGGCAATATATTGTTCTGGAATGTCGTTTGGCATTATTTCTATATAGAAATCTTCGCCAAATACATTTTTAAATTTTCTTGCCCATTCAAGTGCTTGTGTGTATTCACTTTGAAGAATGTATTGATTAAATGTACTTGCTAAACAGGCAGAAGTGACGATTAAACCGTCCTTGTGTTTTACGATAGATTGCCAATCAATACGTGGTTTACGATAAAAATTATTTACATAAGCGTGTTCTTGTAATTTAAACACGTTTTCAATACCTTTTTCGTCTTTTGCAAAAACGATTAAGTGACCATTTTTCTTTGTATCGAATTCGTGTTCATAGTAAAATTCGCATCCAAGTAACGGTTTAACGTCATACTTCTCACCTGTTTTTTGAGCGTCTAGCCATCCTGATGTACTACCATGATCAGTGATTCCTATTGCAGATTGACCTAATTCTTTTGCATATGAAAATAATTCGTTTAATTTACACGCACCGTCTAATATTGAATATAATGTGTGTACATGTAGATGGCTAAACATATCAATTCCTCCTTAATTTAATTCAAACGCACATTCGCCATGTTTAATGGCGTAATCAATTGCTTGTTTGTAATCTGTGATTTCTTTCTCATCAGTTGATTCTTTGATTTTCAAACTTTTATCGTTAGGTCTTGTAACCCAAAGTTGAAATAAATCCCCCTCTTTATGCACATTGGCTGAAATAATTTCATATGATACTTTGTCTTTAATTATCCACATATTTCAATCGAACCTCCTTATTATTTTGCAATAATTGTTTTGATACTAGCGTGAGAATACAGTAGCCAGCAATATCATGATAAACATCTTCTATTGATTCATTTTTCACTTTTGCTTCTTTATTGATTAGAGTTTTAAGTCTGCCAATTTTATCAGTGAGGCGTATATACGTACTTAAATCTCCGAACTCTGAATAAATTTTGTGAAAAGAATCGCCATAATCGTGATTTTTACGTGATAAGGTGTTTACTATTTCATTTGCTACGTTATTAAATAAAATGTCTTTGTTTAACTCCCAATTAATCGTGTAACCTTTATCATGGCATTCTTCACAATTTAATTTAGTACAGAAATCACAATTTCCTTCGAGTTTCATAAAGTCTTATTAATTCCTCCCTTGTTACAGATTCGGGGTCAAAACCTTGAGGAAATGTAATAAGGTTTATGTTGGCTTTATTTTTAAACATTTCAATTCCCTTTTGATTTGCAATTGAACCAGCATTATCCCCATCATAAGCCAATGTAATGTCCGCACCAGTATTTAGAATTAATTTGTATTGTTCTTTTGTTATGTGCGCACCAAATGTTGCTGTTGCTGGAACACCTATTTCATGGAAAGCCCATACATCAAGAATACCTTCACATATTACTATTTCTTTTTTACCAATTATGTTGTCATAGTTGTAAAGGATATTACGATATTCTAAATTTGCTGGTTGTAATGACCATTTTGGCACATCAGATGATTTGATTCTTCTAAATGCAATACCAACTTGAACACCTTTGAATATTACTGGAAAGACTAAACGATTTTGTAACGTGTAAATACCGCCGTTTTTTTTATTTAATTGTACACTTTCTACATATCCCAAATTAAAATGTTGAAGTGTTTCTAATTTGAAGTTGCGGAATTTAGTTACTAGTTTTACTTCTTCTTTAATATTGAATTCTTTTAGCTCAATTTTCTTTTGATTACGCATCATTTTTACCCACTTATTTAATTCTGATAGGTAATCATTTTTACGTTCAATTACGTCACACTTGCTAATGTCAACATTAAAGAAAGAAGCTAACCAATGTACTGCTTTTTTAAACGTGAGGTTTTGCATTTTTTGTACTAAGTCATAGATATCACCACCTCCGCAATTTCCAGTGTGGCAATACCATAAACCTGTTTCACTATCAATTACAAATGCTGATGGGTTGTCACCATTGTGTAATTTACAACATGCTCTGATCATTTTGCCACTTTGTTTAATGTTGTTAAAACCGTAATATTCAAGTAATTTGTTGATATTAGCATTTTCGTTAATTAACGTTATAGCGTTCATATTACACTCATCTATATTTCTGTTTGACGTAATATAGGTTTGTTAAACATGATGTTAATTGGTGGACAATCTGACATGCCGTTACGTTGATATTTTACGTGGAGTTGTTGATTACCATTGCTGAAACCATCTTTGGCTATACGTTCTTCTGATTTATTCACTAAGAATATCAATTTACTTGCAAGTTGTAAAATACGGTATGAGCCGCCAATATTAGATGCATCAGGGTCTTCTGTATCAAGTTCATTACGGTTTGTTTGACATGCTGAAAACACGGGAATTTTTAGCAAACCAGCTAAATCTTTTAAACCTGATGTGAAGAAACCTAGTTTTTGATATTCTTGAATTGACCTGAAATTAGATTCGTTCGAAGGTACCTTAATGTAATCGAAGAAAATAGCTTTAATATCCATTTGCATTTGAAACTTACGTGCTAATGCAGTAACTTTTTCAATTGTAAATTGTGGCATATAGATGTGATAATAGTGTCCCCTATTCAATTCTTCACGTGCTGCCTTGAGTTTAGCTATTTTTTCTTCTGATGTGCCATGAATCGTGTTCATAACGTACATACCGCTGATGATTTCATCGTATGGGATGCCGGTTAAGTTGGCTAAAATTCTATCCTCTTGTTCTCTTTCACTCATCTCTGTATCAAAGTAGAGGATAGGTATTTGGTCTTTAATAGCTAATTTTGTTGCCCAATTTGTTAATATTACTGATTTGCCTGTTTTACTTGGTGCACATATTATGATTAAATCACCTGGTTGAGCACCATTAGTGTATCTATCGTATTGTGTCCAACCTACTTCAAGTCCTGGTACTTGTGATGGGTGCTCTGCACGTTCTTTTAACACTTCATCTGTTGTAGTACCCATTTTATATACTTCATTGGATGTGGTCGAATTTACTGACAAATCAGCAAGTTTTTCTTCTACATAGCTGATTAATTCTGATGGATTTAACACTTCGGCTTTATCTGATTTGACAAATTTTTTCACATCATCAGCTATGCTGTACAACATTCTGCGTGTATAACTTTGCTTAATTTTTTCAATAAAAATATTCAATGTTTCTGGTGGAATTATTGATTCTTCAAGCAAAGTTAAATACTCGATGCCTCCAAGTTCTTCAACTGCTTTACGTGCAGTTTCATTGTTTAATACTTCTGCAATTGCTAATGGTGTTGGTTTAATACGTTTAGAGTAAAGGTACATCATTGCCATGAAGATGTATTTGTGTCCTGGTACTCCAAAGTGTTCTGCGAAAATTTGTGATTCAACATCAACGATTTTTTCATTGTTTTTCAAACATATCGATAGCAAATTCCTCTCCGAACCTGGGTTTAACACCAAATCGGTTGAGTTTTGACTTATTTCGATTTGTTGATTCGTCATTTGCCATCACCTCGTTTTTATCTTGATATGTTTGAAAAGTGATGTGTGATGTTGTTTTTGGTTTATTATTTTTTATTTCACGTAATACATTATTTATTGATGTATTGACATAACCTAATGAAAATAAATCTACGTGTTTTACTGTAATCAAATAATCTATTACGCTAATTATCTCTGTTTTGGTGTAGCCATATTTTAGTAGATTTTTAGCTTGTTGGACTGTTTTTTTCATAATTGATGGTGTTGCCTTACCTGTTGTTAATTTAATAAAATGTAAGGCTATGTCTTTAGCATCAGTTCCGTTTATTGGAGTTGTCATACTAATATCTTGATCCTCTTTTCTGGCAGTTTAATAATGTAATTGTTTTTTTCTAATAAACGTAAAGCATACGTTATTGCACCGCCAGAAGTTTTGTAGTTTATTTCTTTTGCAAGAGTATCTAAAGTTACTCTCTTTGTCGTTAATGTTTCATCACTCATTTTTAACAATGCACCTAAGACTTTTCTTTCGATTTCTCCTAATTCATTCATAATATCCCTCCTATTTTTTAAAAAAAGTGTAAAAAAATAAGGTAGAGTATTTTTTTTACATCTCCACCTTATTTTATTTTGTTTTTTTTTAGGAGATTTCAATAACTTCATCGTCATTTGATTCGTTGTTTTCATACATCACGTCTTCCCATTTTTCACCGTTTAATAGACGTGTGATTTTGTTGATATCATGTGGTTTGAATAGTTTGCTTAAATCAATTTTGTCATTGATCAATTTTTTATCTTCTTCTGTAAGTGGATATTCTTTGTCGATGTCTAAACGATATGATGTGTCGTCTTTACCTTCCCCACGTCTTTTAACTTTAATATCCACATCAATGAGTTTTTTGTTTTTGTCATGTAATTCTTCCATGATGTCACGTAAATCTTCGAAGAAAGTACGTCCTTGTTCCATGATTTCAAGCTTCCCTGTT
>Ga0208823_1003036_pt1 | contig 12224 bp, 10 predicted proteins | sample AD_UKC075_MetaG_FD_184440 | JGI IMG/M metagenome (GOLD analysis project Ga0208823, IMG submission 184440) | Active sludge microbial communities of municipal wastewater-treating anaerobic digesters from USA - AD_UKC075_MetaG (SPAdes) (version 2) | ecosystem: Engineered > Bioreactor > Anaerobic >... | reverse complement strand
TCAGAACATTCCGTAACGCTTCAACGCACAAATTACTTCATACGCTGGTTACTGACTAAGTGGCTGCCCTACCTTTACCACTACAGGACTTTCACCTGTTAGCATTTGCCAGCTTCGCTGGACGCACACATCAAGACGACGCACTCCACATGTGTTGGGTGAGGAATAGGAAGGCAAATTTCCTTTATCATTTTTCTCTTTTTTAATCTGCTTATGCATTTTACTCTGCACTGCATTAGAATATCCAGTCTTATATACAAAGGTCAGCTTGTATGGATTAGCATTTCCATTCTCGTCAATCTCTCCGATAATAACCTTTTCTACAATACTTTCAAACACACAACGGTCAAAAGTCGTTAATACTTCATTGTTTTCAAGTACTTTACGAAAATGTGCAATCCGTTTTTCTAGGTTAATTTCTTCCCTAGAGGATTGTTCCAGCTGTTCCTTTTCTGTTGATAATCCTTCTAAAATTGTTTCCAATTCACTGTATTTTTTCTCATAAGTGGCTTTATCAATCGTTTCCTCTAATCGCATATCAATCAACCTATTACGTTTCTGCTCAATAGCATGAATTTCATTTTCTACTTTAACCAACTGTTTTTGAAAATCATTTTTGCTAAGAACACTTTCCATCCTTTCTACAAGTTCATCCAGAACATCTGAATTATTATGGCATAGCAGTTTATATGATTCAATAAATGCACCCTCAAGAATTTTTTCTTCAATGGCTTTGCTTGGCGGACAATATTTCTTACCTTTTTTGGTAGCAGTTACACATTGCCATATAACCTTTTCATGAACACTACCACTATGCCAATTCCTGCGCGATAAATTACTCCCACAAAAGGCACATTCCAGCTTGCTACTGAAAGCATATTTTCTACTGTATTTTTCACGCTTTCCCTTTTCTACTCCACGACGTTTTGCACCTCTACTGTCTAAGATCGCCTGCGCCTTTTCAAAAATTTCTTCACTTATTATTGGCTCGTGATGGTTCTTTATATAGAATTGGTCTTCCTCACCGTAATTGTCTAATCTTCTCTTGGAAATTGGATCAACGGTAAAAGTTTTACCCTGCAAGACATCACCTTTGTATTTTTCATTTTTAATAATTCCTAATACTGCTGTATCATGCCATTCTGTGTTACCATTTTTGGTTTTATAACCAAGGCTGGTCAACTCTTTTGCTATAACATAAGCGCCCGCACCATCAATATACCGATTAAATATGTATCTGACAATATCAGCTTCCGCTTCGTTTATTGATATGCTCTTATAATTAGGATCATAATCATACCCCAGACAGCTCTGGAAGCCAACCAATTCACCACGCTTCATTTTCATTTTCAAGCCTTTTTTTACGTTGGCTGATATGTTCTCTACTTCCTGTTGCGCCACTGAGCTTAATATTACAAGCAGCAGTTCTCCATCCATTGTCAACGTGTTGATATTCTCATCTTCAAAAAATACAGCTATGTTTTTTTCCTTCAGCATCCGGACATATTTTAGAGTATCCAAGGTATTTCTGGCAAACCTTGATATGGATTTTGTTATGATCATATCAATTTTACCATCCATGCAATCGTTAATCATGCGCTGGAAATTTTCACGTTTTGTAACCTGAGTACCTGTTATCGCCTCATCAGCATAGATGTCAACTAACAACCAATCATTACGCTTTTTCACTAAGTCTGTATAATACATAACCTGTGATTTATAGCTATTTAATTGTTCCTCTGAGTCCGTACTAACCCTTGCATAAGGAGCTACACGTAAAATATCCGCTAATTTTCCCGCAGTACGGTCAGATATTTTTCTGTTCGCTTTAATCACTTCAACTTCATGCATTATAAGTCCTCCTTTGCAACATTATTATTACGAAACCAGTATAATGAACAACCACCTATATGCCAAATGTGCAAATTAGGAAGTCAGGTCTGAAACTACACCGTAATCCTGCATAAGTTTATTTTTAATCAGAGAAAATTCTTTCTCAGTTATCAGAGCCAAAGACAACAATTGTCCCAACATGGCAATCTGCATACTATATCGAATCAATTTACCCTTCATAAAGACCCTCCTTATCAGCAATCACAAATATATCAAATTTTCTGATTCGCAGTAGGAAATGCGCCTTGGTTTGAACAGCATATACACACATGCTTTCGTTAACAGGCGCAATCCTAACCTGCGTTACTGTTTTGGTTTTCATATATTTACGTTGTATCCGGCAGACAGTGGTTGACTGTCCTCATAGGAATCGCACCTCCCCGTCAGCGACCGGAGCGCACTCTGGGACTTAACCTCGACTATGCGCAAGTATCATTATCCCTCCGTATGCGTTATCGCCAAAAGTGTAACCAACACTTTTTATTGCATAGGTATTCTTCGCTCACACCTTACCTTGATCCAGTCCATAAATGGAATTGATCCTTCGGTTGGAACCGGCGTTATACCGGCAGATGGTCCTGGCGTACCTGCAATCTGGCTTTCCTTCTTAGGACATACGGGGAAAGTACCGGATAAACACTTATTCAATTATCAAAGAACACTTGAGGGGGTAGTATATGTCCCTCTACTAATCAGCAGATTTTTTGGCTAAAAGTTGCACCCCTTACAGAAATTTTTTTAAAAATTTTTCAATATTCTTTAACGCTTTTTCAATTGAGCGGGATACCTGGCATTTATTAACACCTTCAATCCTGGCTATTTCTGCTTTGCTCATGCCAAGAAAAAAATGTGCATAGATACGCTTTGCCTGTTTTTCCGGCAGGCTGTTGATAGCAGCATACAATTCCTGTTTGCTCAGTTTCCGTTCATAGATTTCTTCCGGTGATAATACAAGTAGTACAATATCTCTTTCTATTCCATCACCAGCGTCAAGAGAATAGAATGCCTTGTTTACCCGGATGCGCTCGTAGTCTGCATGTTCTTTTCGCTCAATATGTTTGATCAGTTCAGCGACTTCATCTGCAATTTCAATAAGAAAGTCAGATTTATAAAACGGGTATAAATCCCGTAAATTGATCTTCTTCATATATGAACCTCCGTTTTGATTTTTTTGTGTTGAAAAACCAAAACAGAGGCGGAGGAGAACGGAACCCGATGCAATTCCCCTTTTTGCGACAAAAAAAGCCTACTTGGATACAATCCAAATAAGCTTTTTCTAAAACTGTGCTATTGTATTTCCTAATATTACGCTCTGTCAGTTCTACTTGATGCCCACATTTGCCCTGTGATAAAAATGAGCTTTTTTTAACAGTTGGAGATTAGCTGTGAGACAAAAAATAATGTCAGCTTCATTAAGCCCGGCCGTTATCTAGTATCGATTGCTGGCCCCTCGTATTATACAGGATAAACATCAAAAACCCTCCAAACCCGTAAGCTTGAAGGGATACTCTTTAGACATGCAAAAATCCCCGCCAAACTCACGCTTTTTTTTATTTGGCGGGTATCGCCTATCTTAATAACTTAATGTAAACCATATCTAATATGGAGTTTAATGATGATACGCCCTATTAGTTCTTATTTTTATAGCTCTCATGTATCGTTTAACCTCCTAAACAGGAACTGTAAACTGTTATCGGAGGTGAACCAATGATGCACAACGATTTAGATAGTTTAGGTGAAATTCTAAAAGCTGCAAGAAAAAGCAATAACCTTACCCGTGAACAATTAGCAGAAAGAATATACATATCACCCCGATATTTGATGTCCATAGAAAACGAGAATAAAAAGCCAAGTTATTGCGTTCTTTTTCGTCTCATCCGCGAATTAGGCATATCAGCTGACGCAATTTTCTATCCTGAAGGTAAACATACCAATAATGAAATAGATCAAATTACTCGCTTGCTTTACCAGTGTGATGAACGCGATCTCAAGGTTCTGTTAGCGACAGTTAAAGCTTTATTGGAGACTAAATGATGCTTGATGCCATTTGTTGTTATCAGCAACTTTAATTTTGAAGATATTGGTAACTCGATATTCTTGGCACCGACTCACTTATCTAAATTCAAACACTCAATTTCAAGTCTAATAAATCAATAATAATTAAGTAAAATAAAAGGAAAAACCTGCCAGACAAAAAGTGGGCAGGTTTAGTATATACAGTAAATGCGGCAACCAGGCTATCATAGTGTTACTAAGCACCTTAGACCCTTTGGCTTTGCGTCCTCGCCTTTCGACAAGTTTGCTATTAACGCTTATTATTCTATTATTACCTGTATCCTATATCTCATCTTTTTTACAATAATGAGGTACTGCAAAGGTACCTTATTATTCAGTATTAATTGAATTCACTCATCACTTACACACCTTTCTCTTCTTCGAAAAAACGTATGGTGTATGTAATACCTTGTAGAAATTTTTCATTTGAAATGGTTCAATTTTTCATTATTTCATGCACTTTCGTCAAAATAATAAAGTCGAATCAATAAACAAGCTTTAATACCATAGATATTTTACTACAATTACCAATACGTTACAACTATTTCCCTAATATTACGTCCACTATAATATAAATTGACCTTCAATTGACCTTTCTTAACCAAATAAAAAATTTGTGTGTACAAGAATATCCATTTCGATTATTATATTATTAATGACAATTTTGTTTTCTTATTCTCAGAGTAGTACTTTGTTGGTACAAAAAGGTTAAGAAAAATGGACTTACGTTAAATCTTGCAAAACCTTCCGCTCCGGTATTTAATGGTATTCTATACATGTATTGGTAAAGTAGTTTTGAAATAGGTTGTGAAAAACTGTATAGGACATTATGGGTATAGGGTTTGTATGGGGAGATGCTGTATAACGTTATGGCAGTCTCATCTGATGAAATAGAACAACTATTATTGTTTGTCTGGACCAGGCGCTTACATGTTTTTTGCTAAATATTTGCTTTTATGCAGTTAAGCGCAGCAACTGCTTTTGAAATGTGGTCATTACATTACTAAGACACTACATCGCCAATGCACGGTTGTATAGAAAACTTTTGATACAATGAAAAAAGACTGGGGCACTGTTGTTATCGATGGTGTGAATGATTGTAAAACAAAGTAATTATTTGACCATTCTTATGAATTGGTTTTGAAAGCATTAATACGAGGTAATCAAACCAATTAGTTTTAAGATTGCGAAAAGATTTTTTCAAAAGATGAATATTTAGCTCAATTGAGCCAGCCTGAAGAAATACGGTTGAAATATTTTATATGATTAGGACCTTGAAAGAAAGCTATATAAAAGCTAGTAAGCGGTGGAACAAAAGGCGTAGCGTAAAAATTCCTGTACTCGGTATTAATGTTAGTATAAACAAGAAATATCGGCTTTGTTAACTTAGTATGAAAGAAATGAGACCTGAAAGGCCTCTGGTAGGTTTAAAAAAGGGAAAAACCTACAAATGGAAACGCCTAAGTGTAAGATAACACGAAAAAAAGATACGTGCAAGCCTTTGAAAAAAATCAGGTCAGCACAAATAGTCCTGATGTAGTACAGGACGGAATGAACCTTGAAATCTGAATATTACTCAAGCTACCAAAAGCCAGAATAGCCGTTCTTTTTCCGAGTAGTTCACACCAGCGACTTGAGCTGGCGTGAGACCATTGAGGCTGGAATGAGGTCGGATGAAGTTGTAGAAGAAGATGTAAGTAGCAATAAGTCTATTGGCAGATTCAAATGAATTAAAACCTCTTTTAGGTTTGTACCAAGCTTTAAATTGCCCATTAAAAGCCTCAAGAACGTTGTTATTGATTAAGTCATCAAAGTCTTCAACGCGTATATGTTCAGCTTGTGGAAAGAACAAAGAAGCAGGCTGCAGATAGGCATAATATCTGTCGGAGATGACAGCATACCGGGGTTGTCCAAACTTTCTTCTGCAGTTAGATAAAAGGCTATGGGCAGATGCCGAGTCACGCATAGGGGAAAGATTGAAGTCAAGAACTAATCTGGTTTCTGCATCAAAAGCGAGCCAGAGGTAATAATCTTTACCAGCAATTTTAATATAAGTTTCATCGAAATGCCATTCATCCGAATCACAAAGATTAATCCCCAAAAGCCTGTCATCAGCAATTTTCTTGAATACAGGAGCAAAGCGCTTGATCCATTTAGAAACAGTTACATGAGAAACCTTAACCTGGTGAACCATATGTAAGGTTTGAGCGACTTTTCGGGTTGTTGAATTTCCGCAGAAGTAGTAAGTCAGTGCATGAAGAACAATATGAAGCGGATGGCGCATACCTTTAAAAGAAAAGGTTTCAGGCTTAAACTCGGAAGAAGGGGTCTCAACATTTATTAGTTTTGGTACTCGAAAAGAATGGTTGCATTTTTTGTCACAGCAACGGAAGTTTGAGTAATAAGTATAGTCATGGTGAAGAAAAGTTGCTTTACCACAAACAGGACAATCGGGATATATTCTTTTTCTTGGTGAACATGGTTTATCAGGTGCAAACTGCCGTTTGCATCGTTGACACTGATATCTTTGAAAACCGTCTTTGTCCTTACCAAAACGGTGAAGAACTTTTGAAAAACACCTTGGACATACTACGTTTGATGGTATAATGGTCATGAGACTTGAACGCTCCTTTCTGGGAGGTAATGGGTTTTTGGCAATTTCCATTATACCAGAGGCGTTTCAGGTCTCATTTTTATTATTAAGTTAACAGAACAGAAATATCAATCGGGAGGTATTTTTATAGCCAGATATTTAACCTTAGAAAAGGAATGGAAAATAAGATTTGAGGAATATCAAAAGAGTGGATTAAGCACCAAGGCACGGTATTTAAAGAACGGATTTAAATAAAGTACATTTCTATACTGCATATTCCGACGCATCTGGATGGCGAAACCGGAATTTTACGCATGCGCCCGAAATATGCAAGAAAAAAACAATTAATGTAGGAAACTGCGTATACCGGATTATCCGGACAGTTATTCCGGAGGCATGTACACGGATGATAATGAACTGGTAATTTTAGAGCTTGATACAGATAAAAAGCTCGGTCAGTTCAAAGTACCTATGGATAAAGGGAATCTCGTCAAAAATAACGATCATAAACGGGATAAGAGTGAAAAAATTTCAGCTTTGATTAATCAAACATGTGACAAGTTTTCTGACCCTGAGAAGGCAAGAATTTTCATCGAATTTATTCGTTCTGAAAAGCCAAGGTATATAAGAGATCAGGTTCTACTAATTCAGAAAGCTATTAAGGATGCTCCGTTTGAAGTCATGGATAAGGCTCTGGATTTTTGCCTGAAAAATAGGCTCTACAGAGCTACAGACTTTCAGGATGCAATAAATCATTATCAGAAAGAAAAACATGATACAGATAACTCTTTTGAAATAAAAATACCATCACTGACACAGGAAGTCCTTGAAAAAATTAAAGTCACACCTAAAATACGTGACATGTCGGAATACATTAAAGCTTTAGGAGGCAAACAATAATGCAAGCTACAATTGACAGTCTTAAAATAATGCTCAAAACAGTGAATCTTCATAATGCTGCAGAACAAATTGAAGAATTAATAAATATACCACTGGATCAATCCATATCCTATGAAAAGTTTTTAGAAAGGCTTTTACAATGTGAAATAAAGGGACGTGAAGAAAAGCGTTTTGAAAGACGCTTAAAGTATGCTTCGTTCCCGGAATACAAGACACTTGATGAATTTGATTTGAATGAACAGCCTTCACTAAGTAAGCGGCAATTTAATCAACTTAAGGAACTTAGCTGGATCGAGCAGGGTTACAACCTAATCCTGCTTGGCCCCACTGGGGTTGGAAAAACTTTTCTTTCAGTGGGCCTCGGCATTCATGCTATAAACAATGGTTATAAAGTTCATTTTGTTACAATGAATGACCTGGTATATATTCTAAAGACCCAAGATGTTATAAGGACTTCCAGAGCCAGATACAAACGGATTGTTGAATCAGACCTGGTTATTATTGATGACCTGATGTTTATGGCAATGGAAAAGCACGAGGCTAATTTGTTTTTCCAACTAATTAATAAACTCTACGGACAAACCTCAATTATCATAACATCGAATAAGGGACCGGAAGATTAGGGTGAACTTCTTGGTGATCCTGCAATAACAACAGCAATTTTAGACCGAATAGTACATAAATGTGAAGTCATAAATCTGGATGGTGACAGTTACAGATTGAAACATCGCAAAACCATTTTTGCCAAAAATTAGGTGTAAAAAATTATTGATCGAAAATTGTAAAAAGTTACTTGACATCTACAAGCTTATCTTTACATTTGTATGAGGCCCTTTATATGTGCCTTTTGGAACAGTATAACGGTTTCCTTTAATGAGAACAGTGTTGTCTTTTCTTACTTGATAGGTTAAACTTAATGCAGGTTTATTAAGTTTAATTTTATCAAGTACCGGTCTTAAGTATTTCTTCTCTTCAGCGAATACTTCAGCCGGTATTTTTCTTGTAATACCATGTATTTTCCCGTTACCGCGCCTTTGAAGCCAACTTAGACAATCCTCATTCCACTGGTCGATATTGTAGAATGTACGATGTCGTGCGTAATTATTTTTTACAAAGTCTACTACTTTTTCAACCTTTCCTTTGCTTTCCGGATCCGCCTTCCTGCACATGTACACTCTGAACTTACGCTTTTGAAGGTACCCGGAAAACGCCTGAGTATATATTAAATCGCCATGATTCTCACTTGTTAAAATCAGATGATCCTGGTCATATACTGCTTCCTCGGGCATACCTCCAAAAAATTCAAAAGCATTTTCATGTATCCTGATAATATCATTGGTGGTAAACGGTCTATCCTGCCACTCACAATACTTATACCTGGAATGGGATAGGACAAAGCACATTACATAAAGTTTGATTTCTCCTTGCATACTTTTTGGTACAGTTATTGTTCCAAAATCAACCTGCATCTGTTTACCCATGGGGAGTTCATCAACCGCAACATATTCTCTTAGCCTTGTTGCCTTTGGGATATCATATTTCTGCCGTAAAATACGGATATATCGTCTCAATGTGCCTTCTGAAAATGGCAGTGTTTTAAACCTTTCTTCCAGCCAGTCAAACACTTGAGCTGCCGATATATCGGGAAATTCCTTTAACCAACATAGGATATCTGCCTCGAAGGGTTCAGGCTTCTTGCTACGTTCTTTTATTTCAGATAAATATTCATCAAATTCATCTGGAGACATAGCAAGATATTTGTCCAGGGTTGGTCGGCTGATCCTCATTTTTCTGGCTATTTGAGACTTTTTAAGTCCCATCTTAATAAGTTGGTTTATTTCAGTATACATACGCCATCCTTCTTCTGTTTTCAAAGTTCGCTCTCCTTTCAGTATTTTTGAAACTTATTATACCGAAAGGCATATACTATTTCATCTTGTGACAGTTTGGATTATGAAGTGGTGTATCATGATTTGATAATAGATGTCTTTTCCTATGATGCTAACAAGAAATGAAATTATATTTCCAGCAGCTAAACAATCCTATTTACAAATACCGGTAAAAACCGTAAAATCTTATTGACCGAAAACTGTCAATTTTATTTTATCATTCACAACGCCTATGTAATTGAGCATTTTCCCTATATGGAATATGAGATCCGGATCTTGCTGACCGTTTTGCTGAACACCATAGACTATGCATATGAATATGGTGTCAGTCTGAGATTACCAGACGAGGAATTTAGGGCTAAAATATCTGATGCATTTGATGAATGGCTAGGCAAAACGAGCATGTTGTGAATGTTTTAGTTATTATGTCCTATCCTATTAGACGCTTACGATTGAGTGAGGATATTACAGAAGCTCTCTGGGGTACGCAGGTTTCGGCAGAAACCATAAGTAATCTGAATCAGAAAATGTATAATAATCATCTCCGGCAGTATAATAAACCAGCAGTCCGTACCAGTCAAGGCAAGTTGAACCGCGCCCGGATGTTGCGACCTTGACAGTTACAGCCTCGCTGGTTTCTAAGGTAGCCAAGGGATGATTCCTATAAAGTCACTCCATAGGAGTGCCCTTGTAAATGTGCGAAAACTTATTGACACTACCTTGCTAATACTATAGATCAGGCTTATGAGCGCAGAACTGATCTTAGTCCGTCAGATGAAGAGTTTACGGTCAAAATCTCAAAACTCTTGATGAATGGCTGGACAAGAAGTAGAAATAAGGTTCGGCCTCGTTTGACGCTTAAACATAATTTATATGAGGTCTGGCCTTGTTTGACGCTTACCATATAACTCCTTCTTGGCAAAAATGAATAATAAAATGCTGGAGAAGAGTTATTTTTATGGGAGCATTACCAAAGAACATATTAATAATATAAAGTATAAGAGGGATATTTCAAGAGAAAATAGGAGAAAGGTTATATCATGCTTTCCTCCCATATATCTGGTATATTGAGTCCTAATAGACATGCAATTGTTGGAGCAACATTTGCAAGTCCAAAATTACCAAGCTTAATATTATATAATGTATTCTTATCGTATATAATAAATGGTACAGGGTTAAGAGAATGAGCAGTTTTTATTTGTGGTTTACCAGATTTATTAATCTCAATCATATCATCAGCGTTGCCATGGTCAGCAGTTACAATTAGTATTGCATCTTTTTCATTAACAACTTTCAATATTCTTGCAAGAGCCAAATCAACTGCTTCTACACCGACAATTGTTGCATTAATATTTCCAGTATGTCCTACCATATCCCCATTAGGGTAGTTGCAACGAATAAAACCATATTCACCGGATTTTATGGCTTCAATTACCTTATCAGTTATTTCAGCCGATTTCATCCAAGGTCGCTCATCAAAAGAAACCTTATCTGATGGGATTTCACAAAATACTTCAAGATCATCACTGAATTTACCACTTCTGTTTCCGTTCCAAAAGTATGTCATGTGACCGTATTTCTGCGTTTCAGATACAGCATATTGTTTTATGCCGTTCTTTACTAATAGTTCAGATAAGGTGTTTTTTATATTAGGTGGATTAACAAGATATTTCTTTGGTAAGTTTATATCTCCGTCATATTGGAGCATACCTGCAAATACAACTTTAGGTACATATTTACGGTCAAATTTGTTAAAATTATCATCATCAAAAGCCATACTGATTTCAATAGCTCTGTCTCCACGAAAATTGAACAGTACTACGCTATCCCCGTCATTTATTTTTCCTACAGGGTATCCATTTTCTGCAATAACAAACGGAGGTATATCTTGATCTATAACATTTAACTCTTCTCTATACGTCCTTATAGCCTCGTAAGCAGATGAAAATTGCCTGCCTTCACCTAATACATGTGTTTCCCAGCCAAGCCTTACCATATCCCAGTTTGCCTGATACCTGTCCATTGTGATTTTCATTCTTCCTCCGCCAGATGCTATTCTAGCATCAAAGCCATCACAGTTAAGCTCTGATAAAAGCTTTTCTATATCATCAATATAAGTAGTAGCAGAAGTAGCTGGAACATCACGACCATCAAGCAGAATATGAATCCTAACTTTATTTAAATTAAATTCTTTGGCTTTTATTATCATTGATTTCAAGTGATTAATGTTTGAGTGTACATTTCCATCTGACAAAAGCCCAATAAAATGCAAAACTGAATTGTTTTTAATACAATTAAAAACTATATCACGCCAGCTTTTAGATTCAAAAATTTCACCACTCTCTATACTTTCATTTACAAGTTTTGCTCCCTGCGAATAAATCTGCCCACATCCCAAGGCATTATGACCGACTTCACTATTTCCCATATCATCATCAGATGGGAGTCCAACAGCTGTACCATGAGCCTTAATATATGTGTTCGGGTAATTGTTAAGTAACATATCTAAAGTAGGTGTATTAGCCATCTTAACTGCATCACTGAAATCACCTTTTCCTTTGCCAATTCCGTCCATTACCACTAATACAATAGTTTTTTTCATCAGATCTCCTCCTTTGCTATAGGTATGATTATAAAATAAACCATAATGATAATCAACGCTTATTTTCAAAATCAATTCTAATATTTTGATATATTATTAGAAGCCGCATTGTCTTAACTTAAATTAACTTTTACTTATAGCTACAATATTATGTACTTAGTCCGGTCAGAAGTCAAGTCCAAATTAGTGTGTAAATTACCTCGGTCATCAAACGGTAGCTAATGAGACAATAGCCTAAGCGTTTATGCCGCGAAAGCTGTTGACGATGAGTACATGGCATGTTAGGCTGTTG
>Ga0208823_1003028_pt1 | contig 12254 bp, 16 predicted proteins | sample AD_UKC075_MetaG_FD_184440 | JGI IMG/M metagenome (GOLD analysis project Ga0208823, IMG submission 184440) | Active sludge microbial communities of municipal wastewater-treating anaerobic digesters from USA - AD_UKC075_MetaG (SPAdes) (version 2) | ecosystem: Engineered > Bioreactor > Anaerobic >... | reverse complement strand
CACCATCATGTGTCGGCTGGAGCCCATGCCTCCGAAGGCACTGCCGGCATCCAGGCCGATGAGTGCGATGAACACCGATCCCAGCAGCAGCACCGACACGACGACGAACAGGTCGTCGGGCACGGCCGGCAGGGTGAGGGTGGTCACCAGGGGCAGCAGGGCCACGAGCAATCCGCTCACCGACATGAGAGCCACCGGCAAGGCCCGTCCCAGGATGACTCCCTCCGCCGTGAGCGGCTCCTTCCGCGCCAGCTTGCGCAGGTCCCGCCACGGCTGTAGGACCCCGGCGCCCACGCGTCCCTCGAGGCGGGCCCGGATCTGTCGGGTCACGCCGACGACGATGGGGGCTGCGGCGGTGACCGCGAGCACCTGGAGAGCGATGGCCAGGCCCGCCACCAGACTGTCGCTCATCCGAGAACTCCCAGCAGGACGAGCAGCAAGGCGCCGAAGGAGGACGCGAGGTAGCGGTGGATGCTGCCGTTCTGCAGCGATCGCCCCCTGTCCCCAAGCCGCGTGAGGGCACGCACCACGGGTGCGTAACCCCGAGCCTCGACGACGTCGACGACCCGCTGGGAGTAGGCCATCGCCCGCACGGTGAAACGAGATTCCTCGGCGTGGGTCACCCGTACGTCGCGCGTCGGGGCCAGGGCGTCGTCGAAGATCCGGACGAGCGGCTCGGCATACGAGGTGGCTGTGTACTGCATCCGCGGGCTGGTCCGTACTCCGCCGCATCCCCACCCCATGGCGACCTGCTGGCGGGGCACCCGGCGAGCGAGAAGCCACCCGGTGGTCACCAGGGGGAGCGTGACCGCCAGCGCGAGCAGTGCCAATGCGGTCGGGTCAAGACTGGCCTGGGCGCCGGGCAGCACGAGACCCGCACTGTATGCCGTGGGGCGCGCCACCTCTGGTAGCACCGGGGAGATCGCACGCACGAGCACTCCGGGGATCACACCGACGGCGACGACGCCAGCGGCTGCGAGGAGCATCGCCAGGCGCATCGACCTTGACCCCTCGTGGGCAGCAGCCGCGTTGGCAGTGCGGGGGCGTGCCAAGGTCGCGATCCCGAAGGCCTTGGTGAAGGTCAGCAGGGCCAGCCCGGCGGTCAGAGCGACCACCCCCATGACAAAGGGCAAGATGGCCGTGGTCAGGCGGTCGGTGCGTGAGTCGGCGTGGATGAGTGATTGCAGGAGCGACCATTCCGCGACGAACCCGGAGGTGGCGGGCAGGGCCGCTGCCCCGAGGCTGCCGACCGCCAACGCGATCGCCGTCACCGGCATTCGCACCGCCAGCCCGCCCATCCGGTCCAGGTCGCGCTCGCCGGTGCCGTGCAGGATCGACCCGGCGGCCAGGAACAGCGTGGTCTTGAAGGCCGCATGGCTGACGACGAGGAGGAACACGGCGATCAGCGCCACGGCCGAAATTCCTGGTCGGGTCGGTCGGGTGAGCATGGCGATCGCCAGGGCGATGAGGATGAGGCCGACGTTCTCGGTCGTGGAGTAGGCGAGCAGACGTTTGAGGTCACTGGCCACCGACGCCTGGAGGATGCCGTACAGGGCGCTCGGGATCCCCAGGCCCAGGACCAGCAGTGCCCACCAGCTGGGACCGTTGGGGAACAACCGCGTGGTGAGAAGCATCGCCCCGTAGATCCCCATCTTGACCATCACCGCGCTCATCAACGCGGACACATGACTGGGCGCCTCCGGGTGAGCGCGGGGGAGCCAGATGTGCACGGGAACCGCCCCGGCCTTCGTCGCGAAGCCAACCAGAGCCAGCACGAAAGCGAGCGCCGCGACTTCTCCGGTCGGCGGTGTCGTCGCGATGGCGTAGAACGAGGTCGACCCAGCCGAGGCGGCGGCGATGCCCAGCCCCGCCGCGAGCAGCAGGAAACTCAGGTGTGTCATCACGGCATACCAGAGTCCGGCCTTGCGGACTCCGGGGCGGTGCGCATGGTCGCTGAGCACGAGCACCGACGATCCGATCGCCATGACCTCCCAGGCGATCAGGAAGGTCACGACATCCCCGGCGAGCGGCACCAATTGCATTCCCAACCCGAAGGCGGCGAAGGCGGACCACCCCGTGCGGGAGGCGGCCGGGCCGTGTGCGTAGCCGATGCCGTAGAGCGCGCAGATGACCACGACGACGCCGCTGACCGCAGCGAAGAAGCCGCCGAGGGCCGTGGCGTGCCACGATAGCGTCATCCCGGGTAGGGGAGTGGCCAGGAGCAGGATGGTGGTGTCGCCAGTCAGCGCAGCGACGCCGGTGGCGGTCCCCGAGACGCCTAGAGCCATGGCCGCGACTCCGGCCAGGATATTGCGCAGTCGCGGGGTGGGCGCACCGACGGCCGCAGCTGTCGCGACGAAGAAGGAGAGCACCAGGGCGATCACAGCCCACTGGAAGACGTTCATCGGCCGGTAACTCGGCGCAGCGCCTCGACGATTGCCGCGGGTTCGGGCGGGCAGCCGGGAACGACCAGGTCGACATCGACGACGTCGGCGACGGAGCCGCGCACCCCGAAGGCACCCCGGAAGACGCCACAGTCGTGAGCACAGTCGCCGACCGCGAGGACCAGGCGTGGTCGAGGAGTTGCCTCGACTGTGCGCCGCAGCGGTTCGGCCATGTTGTGAGTGACTACTCCGGTGACCAGCACGACATCGGCATGCCGGGGTGACGCGACGAGCCGCGCTCCATACCGCTCCGCGTCGTAGACGGGATTGAAGGCCGCGCCCACCTCGATTTCGCAGCCGTTGCACGATCCAGCGTCGACATGGCGCACCTGGACGCTGCCGCCGAAGACCGCTCCTGCGTGCTCGGCCACTGGCCGGTTTGGTGCCGTTTCAGCTACCCGACCCGCAGCGATGATGCGCCGGGCGAGGTTCCAGGGGTTCATACGGTGCTGCCGCCGTCGATGCTCGGGTCGGCGTCGAGGGACTCGCGCAACGAACGGCTCTGATCGGCCAGCTGCCGAAGGAGTCTGCGTGCCGAGGTCAGCAACTCGGCGACCTCGACGCCCACGAGGGCGTATTCGACCTGGCCCGCGACCCGCTGCTGCCGAACCAGTCCGGTGCGTCGCAGCACGGCGAGGTGTTGCGAGAGGCCGGTCTGCTCGACCTGGATCAGCTCCAGCAGCTCGTGGACCGCGTGGTCTCGCTCCGCTAAGAGTTCCAAGACGCGAATCCGCACTGGGTGCCCAAGCGACTTGAACATCGCGGCTTTCGCCTCGTAGAGAGGGACCCCATTTACGGTCATGCGCACATGCGAAGATTCGCATATGCGCCCGTGGTCGTCAACACGGCAAGCCAGGCGGGGTGGACCGATCGACCTACCCGGGGGAAGACTGGTTGCGGCGATAGGCCTGAATGCCCACGACGAGTAGGAGTTGTGCGACGGCATACGTCGCCATGATCGCCACGCTCAACGGGCGCCCACCCCAATCGCGGAAGGCGCGGAGGGCGATGAGCGAGTCGGACACCATGAACAGGGCGCCGCCCAGCGCCGCCGCGCGGTTGAGACCCGTCGAGAGGACCGCCATGACGGTGAGGGCCAGGCCATAGGCGACGACCGGTGTCAGGAGCGGTCCGGCGTTCGGCGCGCAGGCGAGGACGAGCACAACGAACGCGACGGCATACGGGAGGACGAGCGCGGGGGAGCGGCTGGCGAGACTGCGCCGCCACGAGGAGCGGAACGCCCCGATGTAGCACAGCTGTGCGACGAAGAAGGCGCCGACCATGGCCAGGAACGACGCGTCGCCCGAGGTCAGGTCCGGCGCGGCGTCACCGAGCCAGGAGAAGGCCAGGGCAGCGATCGTCAGCGCGCTAAGGCGAGGAAGCGGGTGGGATGCCGCCGGGGGAGTGACGAGGAAGGCCGCGAGGAGCAGCGGCATGAGCAGCCACTGGGTCACGTTGGCGAGGGTGTCTATTCCCAGCGCAAGCGAGCCGACGTTCGTCACAGCAACAACGAGGTAAGCCGTCAACGCTGCGGTGCCGCGCGGGGTCATGGTCACGGCGACCATCTTGCCGGATCGGCCAGGTTTGGAGGCTGGATGGGAGACGGGGTGAGGTGTCGACCGCTGAGCCCTTCCCGCGCCGGCACAGCCCTTTGTAAAGGTCCGGTTCAGACCTGTTTTCGGACTAGACTGGGGACCATGCGGACGATCCCTGTCACTGAGGCAAAGGCGCGCCTCAACGAACTCATCGAGGATGCCGAGGCCACTCATGAGCAGGTGACGATCACCCGACATGGTCACCCGGCGGTGGTGCTGGTCGCAGTCGACGACTTCGAGGCGCTCAAGGAGACGGTGTTCTGGCTGTCGCAGCCCGGGCTGCGAGAGTCCTTGGCCGAATCGACCGCCGACATGGCGGCCGACGCAGGCATCAGCAGCGACGAACTGCGATCCCGCCTGAACCTGCCGGCCCGGTGACCTACCAACCGCGCTGGACTGGACCGGCGCAGCGTGACATGGCAAGACTGCCAGCGCGCTCGGCTGGGGCGGTCCTGGTGTTCGTCGACGAGCGGCTAGGCCGCGACCCCTATCGACGAAGCAAGCCCCTCAGCGGCGACCTGGAGGGCTTCCGCGGCGCCCGAAACGGCGACTACCGCATGATCGTCACCATTGACGACCAAGCCGCGCTCGTGTGGATCCATCGCGTCAACCACCGCGCCCACATCTACCGATCCCACTGAAGACCGGGCGCATCCGGCGCGGAAGGACCGGGCGACCCAGTGGAGACTTACGCACCGCTTCGGTGCCAAATTTTCCACTTGGCGGATATCGGGGGCCAAGGGGAAGGAGCGCGCAATGGATCGTGAGGACTGCGAGGCCGGCGCCACTGCCAAGTTCCTTCGGATCCACGCCACGTACTGCGGTCGATTGGGCGTGGAAGTCGGCGTCTTCGTCGCTGTCGATCACCTCCGACGGGCGGGTTATCTCACGACAGACGAGATCGCCACGTACCTCGACGTGGATGACTGGTTCAAGGTGCATCTGCCTCAGCCCACGTTCTACGGTGACGGCAACTCGATCGGCGGCATCACGTGGTTCAAGAGCCCGATGCGCGTTGACATGGCCCAACGCGCCACGTCGCTCATGGCGATCTTGTCGGCGCACGATGTAGCCCACGAGATGGTGTTCACCGACAATCCGGGGACTCTGGTCTACGAGGACGATTTTCAAGTCGGCGTGATCCCGAGGACGCGCAAGGACCAGACCCCGATGCCCGCAGGTCTCATCCTCGGACCGACAACGGCCGGGTCCAAGCGCGACCTCCCACACGGCCCCACGCAGGGCTGACCTCAAGAGGCAGCGTTCACGGGGGACCAGAGATGTCTTGGTCCGACATAATGTAGATTATCGGCGTTTAAGTAGCGGGAGTTGGAGTAGATGCCACTACTCCCGTCCTTCGAGTCTGACCGCATTGCCGCAGGTCAACCGGCACGTCGCTGCACGCCGAGCCCTGAAGTGGTCTCAGGGGCAGTCGACGGCGACAGCCAGGGCGGAGCAGATCTCTCGCATGCGGGCATCGGCGAGTCGGCCGAGTCGTTCAACGAGCAACCCCGTCGACACGCTCTCGACCGAATCGAGATTGACCGCTGAGCGCAGCGGGACAGGATCATCGCCGGGCTCGAGACAAACCTCGCTCGGGATCCCTCGGATGGTGGTCGTGCAGGGAGCGATCAACGCCCGCCGTAGGCGTGGGATGGCTGCATCACGAGAGAGTACGACGACCGGCCGACGGCCGATCTCGGCCATCTCGCACCACCACACCTCACCGCGGGCAGGCTGGCTTGTCATGAAGCGGCGACCGCGCTGCGAAATGATGCCAAGTCTCCCCACTCATCAGGTTCGTCAAGTGGGTGCTCGTCGTACGCGGCGTAGGCGGCGTCGACCTCCGCCGCCCGGTGGCTCGCCAACAGTGCCGACAGCGCTTCGTCCACGAGCGCAGCGTCCGGTTTGCCCGACACCCTCCGGGCGTTCTCCAGCAGATCCCCGTCCACTGTGGTGCTCAGACGTATGCGGCTCATGCCACAAGTATGCCATGCGCCTCCTCTGCTCTGGCGCGATGTCAACCGGCAGACCGTCTGCATCCTCAATTCGGCAGAAAGAGTGAAGTCACGACCTCCAAGCGGACCTATTCCCGGTTCATCAACTCCCGTGCCTGCCAGTCAATGAACGGGAGTCAGCTGAGAGGCCAGAACTCCCTCTTCACAGGGACACTCGAAGTCCCGCACCGCGCGCACTTGCCGAGGTCAGTCAGGTAGCTGATACGTGAGTGTCCAGGCGTGCCCGGCGCTGACATCCAGATCGAGCGTCCCAGAGATGCCGGCGAGTTCGCCGGTGCCTGAACCTGGCGCGACGCAGTACTCCAGGCTCACGCCGTTGGCGCCCATGAGGCCTCGCTGGAGCAGCACGAAGCCGCCCTGACGGCCAGCGAGAGTTCCGTTGACAGTCTCGATGGCGACATAGCCCGCGGCACCCGCGCCGGGGTCACCGGCGGAGAACATCGAGCCGGAACCCTCAGCGGTGACGTCGCCTGTCCATGTCTTGACGAAGTCGAATCGGCCCGTGCGGTCGAGAACACCATCTGCTGAGGTCATCGTGATGTCGAAGTGGCCGCGGGCGATCAGTTGCCTCATCGTCGCAACATACAAGCTCCGAGCGCCCCGGACACAGCAACTCCCGTCTCGCGAACTCCCGTGCCTAGCAGCTAAAGAACGGGAGCTGCCTTAGATGCGGGAACGCAAGCGCGTGGGCAACCGCACCGCCCATGTCAAACGTGCGCGACGGCGACTGGTTCTCCCAGCGGGCTGCCGAGGTCCTCGCTCGGCTGCTGCACGGGCCGCCCTCGGAGCTTGCCCTTCAGTTCTTTGTACTTTCGATCCAGCGCGTGCCGACGTGGCGGCTGGCGACCCACGGGAACGCATGTCCGTCGTTCAGGATGAACCTGTCGCTTGCACCCGATGGGTCGATCGCGCGTGGCCTCGTCGTCGACGCCGAGCTGGTAGATCACGTCCTGCCAGACGTTGTCGCCGTCGCTGCGGGCCCTTGGCTACTCCCCGCCACCATCGAGCGCCACGCCATCGACTCGGCGACGGCGTACGCAGGCTACATTGCGGACGTTCGTGACGACGCGAGGCCACGCTAGACGCGACGACCATCACAACGGCGGCTGCTGGCCCGCCGCGCGGTCTTGACGGTCAGGCCTTGCGCCAGACCGAGACGTGGCTGCCGCTGGTGGCGAGGAACGGGCTCCCCTTCCAGTCGGCCGACCGTGACTCGAGTTCGAGGCCCGCCAACTGAGCCATCAGGTCGCATTCGGCCGGCCAGATGTAGCGGAAATGGCCTGACCCGTAGCGAATGCTGCTGCCGTCGTCGTCGCGGTAGTAGTGGTGCGAGGCGCACTGCTGGGTGACGAGGTCGTAGGTGTCGAAGACGAGGTGAGCTTCGTCAACGCTCATGGGGACTGCCTGTTCGCCAGGCAGTAGGCGCTGGATCGGGGGCACCCAGAGGTCGATAACGAATCGCCCGCCCGGACGAAGGTGCTCAGCTGCGTTCCTGAAGCACTGCGCCTGCTCGGCCTGCGTCCGGAGGTTCGAGATGCTGTTCCAGACGAGGAAGACGAGCGAGAACGTCCCCGCGCCCGGGACCACCGTGGTCGCCATGTCGCCGACGACGACCGGCAGCTCGTCCTCGCCAACCTTCCGTCGAAGTTGGGCCACCATCGGCTCCGACAACTCGATGCCCGTCACGTGGACGCCGCGGGCCGCCAGCGGGATACCAACCCGTCCAGTGCCAATGGCGAACTCCAGTGCCGGGCCGTCGTCTGCGAGCCGCTCAAGGAGGTCGACCGTTGGATCCAGAACGTCCGGTGCGAAGTGCTCAGCGGCATCCTCGTCGTACTTCGCGGCAGTCTCTTCGTCCCATACTTCGCTGCTCGTCACGTCGAGCAGCGTCCCACGAGGCGTGAGGGGGCGGCGAACAGTTTACGTGGAACTGCCGGGCGCGCCGGTCAGGAAGGCGGGGAGTCGAAGGGATCTGAAGGCTCACGTGCCGATGATCGGCACGTCGTATGCCGCGAAGTTCGGGTCCGCGGTGATGAGGGTCAGCCCGTCGGTCATGGCTTGAGCAATGAGCAAGCGGTCGAACGGGTCGCGGTGATGGGTCGGAAGCCGGGCAACCGCGAGGCCGTGCGCCGCGGTCAGGCCAAGGCTCCGGACGCAGGCGTCGGCGATCTTGGCCTGCAAATCCTCCGGGACTACCAGTTTGCCGACGGCGGCTTTGATGCCGATCTCGGCGAAGGACACCACACTGAACAGGAGATCGTCGGCATCGGCGATCGCGTCGACCGCGGACTGGGACAGTCCGCGTTGACCGGAAAGCTGCCACAACACGACATGCGTGTCCAGGAGCAGCCTCATGAGCCGAGAATCTCGTCGAGTTCCTGATCAGTGAACTCAAAGTCATCAGCGATGTGGATCTGTCCAGCCATTGAGCTGCCCGCCGCGAGGAACCGCGTGCCGGGCGAGTTGGTCATCACTGGCACGAGTCGGACAACGGGGACGCCGTCCTTGGCGATCTCGACCTCCTCCCCCGCCAGAGCGAGGTTGATCAGCCGAGACAGGTCGGTCTTGGCCTTGCCGATGTTGACGGTCGTCATGGACTGAGGATACCCATCTTGGCCAACCTTGGTCACGGACTCGTCGTCCCGGCCCAGGCTCTACCGCCGATTGGGCGGCGTTCGGGTGTCGACGGGGACGGTGAGCCGCACGGCATACCCGCTGGCGACGTCTCCTGTCGCGGTGCCGAGTTGGTGGACGCCTGCGTCATCGCCAAAGACGTTGTCGGTGGCCAGGGACAGTCGGGCCAGGTTGCTGACCGAGCTCTCGTAGCCCGCAGTCGCATAGACCGCGTCACACGTCGGCTTGGGCAGAGCGACCTGCGAGGTGGCGATGGCCTTCGCCGAATCGGCGATACTCCCATGGTCCGGATAGACCTCGAAGTGCACGTGTGGCCACCGACCCGCGTAGCAGCCCGGCACGATGCTGGTGAAGCGCACCACCCCGTTGGTGTCGGTGAGCTGGACCCCGCGCAGGAAGTTCTCCGACGTGACCCCACTGGAATACATCGAGTAGCGCCCGGCGCGGTCGCAGTGCCAGACATACACGGCCGCCCCGGCCATCGGTCCGCCGCCTGCGGCGATGTCGAGAACCGTGAGTTCCAGGGTCATGGGGACGCCCTCGGCGCGGGTCGTCGAGGCACCGAAACTGCGGGTGATGTCCTGACGAACGACGCCGCTCTGAGCCAAGACGTCGGGTCCGTTGGAGCCGTCGCCCGGGTAAGGCCCGGCGGTCTCGTCGGGGATCTCGGTGAGTGCGGTCCCGGACGACGTGGGCGCGGCGCTGCTGGATGAGCCGCCCGTCCCGGTGGACGCTGGTGTCGATCCGACGGTGGCCGCAGGGGTCGGAGTCCCTGGGCTGCAGGCGGCAATGGCGGTGCTGGCGACTCCCAGACCTAGCAGACCCAGGGCCCGGCGTCGATCGAGCAGGGTGGCGAGGTCGAAGGCCAGGCCCTGGTCGTACGGCGGTTCGTCGGGCCGGGGCAGGCTGCGTCCCTCGTAGCTGGGGTGCGGGCTCTCGTGACGTGTCATGCCGGCACCGTAGGCAGCGCGGCTGAGCGTCTCATGTGTCATCCCTGTGGAATCGCAGCCGGCGCTGGCGGCGCGGTGACGTCCCAGCCCACCTGCCCGCTGGGGTGAGAATGGGCGCATGGACCCCTGGGGTGACCGAGCGCGGCAGGCGGCTGAGTCGGTCCGTCGGCTCTTCGGCCGCCGGCTGCTCGGTATGCCGTTCACTCACCTCGCGCGCGTCGACCACCCGGTCGGGCGTCCGGTCTTCGGGCCGTGGAACTACTGGTGGCAAGCCCACTACATCGACGCGCTCGTTGACGAGGCCCTTCGTGAGCAGGCACACGGTGACCACGCTCGCGCCCGCTCTGCCCGAAGCCTGGCTCACCGCACGCTCGTCAGCATCGGCATCCGCAACGTTGGGCGCTTCACCAACGCCTATTACGACGACATGGCCTGGCTCCTGCTGGCTGCCCAACGGCTCGAGACGCGGGGTGGCTCAGCCGGCCCACTCCCCCGCGCCACGCGCGCTCACGTCGGGCGCGCCCTGCGGCGCACGATCGGGAAAGGCGAGACACCTGATCTCGGGGGCGGCGTCTTCTGGAACACGGCGCACGACTTCAAGAACCTGCCGGCAACCGGCCCGGTGGCCCTCTTCCGAGCACGGGTCGGGGATCTCGACAGAGCGCAGGCGCTCGTCGACTGGGCCTACGCCCACCTCCACGACGGGAGCACCGGACTGTTCCGGGACGGCATCGAGATCCAACCCGACGGCAGCACTCGCCTGACGCCGCATGTCTTCACCTACAACCAAGGCACGGTCCTGGGCACCCTCACCGAGTTGGCGTCCCGCGGGGGCCCGGACTCGGCCCGCCGAGCCGCCGATCTCGTCGACGCCGTGCGGACCCACCTGACAACTGACAGCGCGGGCCGCCTCGCCCTGCGCGCGCATGGCGACGGCGATGGCGGCCTCTTCACCGGCATCCTCGTGCGCTACCTCGCGCTGGCCGCCCGTTCCCCTGTCCTCGACTCCCCTACCCGCGCCACCGCGGCCCAGCTGGTGCGCGACAACGCCCACCTGCTCTGGGCGGGTCGCCAATCGCTCTCTCTGCCAAAGGCTTTGCGTATGCCGTCCGCCCAGATCACGGTCTTCTCCCCCGATCCAGCCCGGCCGGCGAGCGAAAGCCAGCCCCCCGGCATACCTCTGGAGCTGTCCTCGCAGCTGCAGGCGTGGACGATCCTCGAGGCGGCTGCGTCACTGGCCGAGTGACACGGCATACCCTGGAGGTATGCAGCTGACCCAACTCGTCAACGACGCCGAGTCCATCGTCACCAGCCCCGCGATCGGCTATGACCAAAAGGTCCGCCGGCTGGCCGCGCTCGCCGTAAGCGCGCTGCGCTATCCCCCGCTGTCGCAGGCCTGCCAGGAAGCGCTCGAGAAGCGCATCATCTGCGACATGTTCGAAGGCAACCGGCCCTACACGCCGCGCTATGTGCTGCCCGACTACGCCAAGGCGCTGCGGCAGGGGGTCAAGCACCTCGAACTCGACCCGCCGCAGGACCTCGACGACGCGCTGTCCTTCCTCACGATCCTCTACGGGCATGTGCCGTCGGTGACGACCTACCCGGTCTATCTCGGCGACCTCGACGCGCTGCTCGAACCCTTTGTCCCGGCTGACATGACCGACGCAGAGCTGGACCGCACCCTGCGCCGGTTCTGGATCCAGCTCGACCGGCTGCTGCCTGATGCGTTCGTCCACACCAACCTCGGGCCCGCCGACGGCCGCGTCGTCCGGTCGATCTTCCGCGTCGAGCGCTCGCTGCGTCAGGTCGTGCCCAACATCACCCTCAAGGTCGACCCCGAGGTCACCCCGGACAGCCTCATCGAAGACGGCGTGCGCACCGTCTTCGCCACCGGGAAGCCGCACTTTGTCAACCACCCGATGATGGTCCGCGACCACGGACCCGGATATGCGGCGGTGAGCTGCTACAACTCGCTCAAGATCGGTGGCGGCTCGCACACCCTGACCCGGCTCAACCTCAAGGAAGCCGCAGTCCGCCAACACGGTGGCCTCGAGGAATTCCTCGCGACCGGACTGCCCATGTGGGTCGAGCTCACCGCCGAGCTCATGCAGGCGCGGATCACCTCACTCGTCGAGGAGCAGCACTTCTTCGCCGACCATTTCCTGGCCACCGAGGGCCTCATCGACATCAACCGGTTCTCGGCGATGTTCGGCATCTTCGGGTTGGCCGAGTGCGTCGCCGAGGTGCTGGCTCATGACGGCATTCACGACGCCCGCTGGGGACACGACGAGCGGGCCAACGACGCGGCATACCGGATTGTCGAACGGATCGCCGACCTCGTGGCAGCGCGGCCACAGCCCTACTGCACCGGAGGAGACGGCGCGGCCTACCTGCATTCGCAGGGCGGGATCGACCTCGACGAGGGTGTCACGGCCGGCACCCGGATCCCGGTCACCGACGAGCCGGGAATGCGCCAGCACATCACGGCCGCCGCCCCGCTGCACACTCACTTCGCTGCCGGCATCAGCGACATCTTCCACGTCGACGAGACCGCCGTGGGCAACCCGCAGGCCATGGTCGACATCATCAAAGGCGCCTTCGAGGTGGGGATGC
>Ga0208823_1003016_pt1 | contig 12277 bp, 10 predicted proteins | sample AD_UKC075_MetaG_FD_184440 | JGI IMG/M metagenome (GOLD analysis project Ga0208823, IMG submission 184440) | Active sludge microbial communities of municipal wastewater-treating anaerobic digesters from USA - AD_UKC075_MetaG (SPAdes) (version 2) | ecosystem: Engineered > Bioreactor > Anaerobic >... | reverse complement strand
ATCAAAGGAGGATTCAAGCTGAGTTGTTCCGCAGTCGTCCGACCAGATGACGTTAAAGGAGTGCCATCCGATGTCTGTTTTGACGACATCAAAGACCAAGTGACTCAAGTGATTGAACCGGCCTTTCACAGCGGTTGGTACGTGATTCATGTGCATTCAGGACATTGCGATCCAACGAGTTTCAGTGGCCTTTTCTGAAAGTCAACCGCACGGAATCTCGACTCCAGCAGTTCCCTTGGCGGCCCGATTGCATTCGGGTCCGCGATGCCGCGAGACCTATTGGCCGGCGCGCTTCAATGCCTGGCGGATGCGCTCCACCGTGTCGCCCACCGGCGCATGGCGCGACACCTCCAGCCCGAGGCCGCGGGCGATCTGGTTGACCCGCGCCGGGTTCAGCGGCAGGCCGCCGCGGTCGATGGCGGCGATCAGGGCCTGCGCCTGCTGGTGGTCGCTGGGCGGGGCGCGGCGCCGGGCCAGCCAGGTCTTGAGCCATCGCATGGCGGCAGTCTACGTTTGCGGCCCTGCGGCGGAGGTGGCTCTGCCATACTGGCCCGGCCATGGCGCGCTGCTGCAATGGCAGGGAGCAGTCGGCAGCGCTCAACAGGGACCGTGCGATGGCATGACCGACACACCGGATCCGGCTGTTTCCCGTGCCGCGCCCGCCTGGCCGGCCGACGGCCTGACGCTGGAGACGGCGCTGGCCGCCACGCCGCCGCGAGCCCGGCCTGCAACTGCCTCGGCTGCCGCGCATGCCGCAGCTGCCCCGTCGAGCCCCAGCGCCACTGCCCGCCCCCGGCCGCGCCGCACGCCTGGGTTGCGCGCCGGCCTGTGGCTGCTGCTGGCCATCGGCCTGCTGCCGGCCTTGGCCGGCACCGTCTGGTATCTGGTGCAGCTGCGTGACCTGGCCATGCGCGACGCCTTCGCGAAGGCCGACCTGATGGCCAATGGCACCGCCGCGGCGCTGCACTGGCAGGTGCAGGACGCGCAGGTGCTGCTGGCCGCCGCCGCGCAGCGTCCGCGCCTGCGTGCCTTCGATGCCGCGCAATGCGATCCGCTGTTCCGGGAGTTCCACCTGCTGGAGACGGCCCATGCCGGGCTGGCGCTGCGCCGGCGTGACGGCCAGACGGTCTGTGCCAGCCGCCCCGAGCCCGCTGCCGCCGCCGTGATCGCGGCGGCGCCCTGGTTCCGCGCCGCGCTGCAGGCAGGCGGCTTTCACGTCAGCGGCGTGCACTTGGGGCTGGATCCCGGCGTCTGGACGGTGTGGCTGAGCCAACCCGTGACCGGCCCCGGCGGCACGGTCGACGGGCTTCTGAGTTCGCCGCTGGATCTGGCCCAGCTGCACCAGCGGGTCTTTGCCCGCATCCCGAGCATGGCCCGGGTCGCGGTGATCGATGCCGACAACCGCGTCGTGCTGCAGTCGCAGAACCAGGCCGAACGCGTGGGCAAGCAGGCGGTGGCCGGCGTGGCGCAGCAGGTCGACCTGATGCGTGCCGGCCAGCCCGGCCAGGGCGGGGCCAGCACCGAGGCACGCCAGTTCGTCGATGTCGGCTTCGACGGACCGCCGCGGCTGTTCGCGCTGCGGCCGGTGGCGCAGACGGGCTGGATGGTGGTGGCTTCCCTGCCGCTGGACGAGACGCTGAGCGGCTACCGCCAGACGCGCAATCAGGCGCTGGTCGCGGTGGCGCTGGTGCTGCTGGTCGTGGCCGTGGCCGCGTGGCGGGTGGGGCGCGGCATCCTGGTGCCGATCCGCGGCCTGGCCGACGCCGCACGCGGCGTGGCCGCCGGTGACGACAGCTGCCGCGCACCCGAGTCCGGCCCGCGCGAGATCGCCGACGTTGCGCGCGAGTTCAACCGCATGGTGCAGGCCGACAGCGCCGCCCGGGCGCGGTTGCTGGCCAGCGAATCGAACTACAGGCTGCTGATCGAGAACCTGCCGGTGGCGGTGGTGACGCACCGGCCCGATGGTGCGATCGAGCTGTTCAACCCGCGCGCCTGCGACCTGATGCGCCTGAGTCCGGCGCAGATGGCAGGCCGCGCGGCGGACAACGCCTGGCACTTCGTCGACGACCAGGGCCGGCGCCTGCCGGCGGCCGACTACCCGGTGCGCCGGCTGCTGCGCGCGCTCCGGGCCCTGCCGCCGGCGGTGGTCGGCATCGTCAGCGAGGCGCCGGGCCAGCCGGCGGTGCCGCACACCTGGGTGATGGTGACCGGCTATCCGCAGTTCGACCCGCCCGGCGTGCTGCAGCGGGTGATCGTCGCCTTCGTCGACGTGAGCGACCAGCGCCAGGCCGAGGCGCTGCGCCTGGCCAAGGAATCGGCGGAGGCGGCCAGCAAGGCCAAGTCGCTGTTCCTGTCGCGCGTCAGCCATGAGCTGCGCACGCCGCTGAACGCGATCAACGGCTTTTCGGAGCTGGTGCTGATGGACCCGCAGGTGCCGGCGGCCAGCCGCGACAAGCTGAACCATGTGCTCAATGCGGGGCGCCACCTGCTGTCGCTGATCAACCAGGTGCTGGACCTGAGCCAGGCCGAGACCACCGGGGCGCCGGCCACCCTGCAGCCGGTGGCGGCGGGCCCGTTGCTGGCCGACTGCGTGGCGCTGTGCAGCCCGCTGGCGCAGGCCTGCGGCGTGGTGGTGGAGCTGCCGGCGCGGCCAGCCGACGCACCGCCGCTGCCGGCGGTGCTGGCCGACCCGACCCGGCTGCGCCAGGTGCTGATCAACCTGCTGAGCAATGCCATCAAGTACAACCGCACCGGCGGCAGGGTGCGCCTGCGCTGCGAGGTGCTGCCGGCCACGGCCGACGGCGCGCCGGGCCTGCTGCGCGTGCATGTGCAGGACACCGGCCCGGGGCTGAGCGAGGCGCAGCAGGCGGCGCTGTTCCAGCCCTTCAACCGCCTGGGCGCCGAGTACAGCGGGATCGAGGGCCATGGCCTGGGCCTGTCGATCGCCCGCATGCTGGCGCAGGCGATGGCCGGCGACATCCTGGTCGACAGCGCGCCCGGCCAGGGCGCGACCTTCACGCTGCAGTTGCGGCTGGCCTGACGCGGGCCCGGGCTTGGCCGGTCGGTCAGCGTGCGTTGTCGTCCCAGGCGGGCGGGTGGCTGCCGGGCGGCATCGACGGCCGGTCCAGGCGCACCGGCGTGGCCGACAGCTGCGCCGCATGGCGGATGGCGCGCAGGCGGCTGCGGCCCGGGCTGGCGGCATCGGTGGCAAAGCCGCAGTCGGTTTCGGCCATCCATGGCGTGCGCTCCGGTGCGGTGGCGCCCAGGCCGGCCGCGTCCTGCCCCAGCGACCGCAGCCAGGCGCCCACGCCCGCCAGCGTCACCCGCACCTGCCAGCTGCCGCCCAGGGTGCGTTGCCGCCACAGCGCGGCCTGGATGCCGAAGGCGAGCAGATGGCCGGCGGCGTAGTCCAGCGCCTGCATCGGCAGGGCGCGCGGCGTGGTGCTGCCGGCGGCGGCCGCTTCGGCCAGGTTCAGGCCGGTGCAGGTCTGCACCAGTGAATCGAAGCCGCGCCGGCCGGCCCAGGGGCCGGTTTCGCCATAGGCCGACAGCGTGGCGACGACGATGCCGGGGTGGCGGTGGGCGAGCTCGTCGGCGCCGAAGCTGCGCGCCGCCAGCGTGCCGGGGCGGTAGCCCTGCAGGAAGACGTCGGCGCTGTCGGCCAGCCCGTGCAGTCGGGCGCGGTCGGCATCGGTGCGCAGGTCCAGCAGGGCCGAGCGCTTGCCGCGGCTGGTGTCGGCGATGGCGGCGATGTTGGGCAGGTGCGGGCCGTTGACCAGCAGCACGTCGGCGCCATGCGCGGCCAGGCAGCGCCCGGCCACCGGGCCGGCGAGGATGCGGGTCAGGTCGAGCACCCGCAGGCCGGCCAGCGGGCGGTCGGCGGCCGACGTCGGCCAGGGGCGCGGCGCGGCATCACCGCCCGCGTCTGCCGCGATGCGCGTGATGGCCACCAGCGGCTGGCTGGCCAGGGCCCGGGCCTGCGGATGGGCGTCCCACTCGGCCAAGCTGCGGGCGGCCGCCACCACGCCGCCGGCGTCGGCCACGGCCTGCTCGAAGCCGGTGGCGGTCCAGTGCGCCAGCGCGGCGGTGACGGCGGCGCGCTCGGTGGCACCGCCCTCGGGCAGGCCCAGCACCCGCAACGCCGCGTCGCGGTGGTGGGCGAAGTTGGCGTGGATGCGCACCCAGCCCGGCTGGCCGACGGAACTGCCACAGGCGTAGAGGCCGGAGAGCTTGTCCCACAGCGGCGGCACCTGGCCATCGAGCGCGAAATCGCCGGTGAACTCCAGCGCCGCATGCGCCCGGTCGACGCTGACCCGCTGCACCTGCCCGCTGCGGCACTGCCACAGCCAGGCCGCGGCCAGCGCCGCGGCACCGACGCTGGCCTGCGCCAGGGTGGCGACGTCGAACGACGACGGCAGCACGGCGCCCTGCCCTGGCAGCGAGGCCATCGCCAGCGCGTCCGGCGGCAGGCCGGCGGCGTGCCAGAGCGTGGCCAGGGCGGCTTCAGCGGGTGTGGAAGGCAGCGTGGCGGTCGGCATGGCGGGCCTTTCGGCGGCGGAGGGACGATTGTGGGCCGAGCCACGACGCGATGAAAATGAACTAACGCCTCCTATTGCTCCTCGTCGCAACTGCTGCATGCCGGTTTGGATCTCGGTGGCGTTAGTTCATAATTTTGAATGGCTTCACGATCATTCGCGCTGCAGCAAGCCTTCGACCACTGGCTGGCGCACCAGCGCAGCACCGGACGGTTGCGGCGCAGCGCCTCGGTGGCGGTCTACCAGGCAATGTGGCAGGCGCTGGTGGCCTGGTGCCGCACGCAGAAACCAGCGCCCAGGCTGGCCGACCTGCAGGGCACCACGCTGCTGGGCTACCTGGCCAGCCGGCACGGCATGCTGACCGCCGATGGCGTGCTGTCGCCGCGCTACCAGCAGCGCCTGGTCAGCCTGGTCCGGCGGGTGCAGGCGCACCAGGCCTGGCGGGCGCAGCAGGCCGATGCCGGCCCCGGCCAGGCCTTGGCCCTGGCAACGGCGTCGCCTTCCCCCACCTCACGCCAGCCGCTGCTGCAGCCCGTCCACCCCGGCGACGGCCCCGAGCCGCCGCTGCACCTGCTGCCTGACCAGGCCGGGCGCCTGCAGGCCCTGCTGGCCGACCCTCAGGACGACCCGCGCGCCCGCTGGCAGCAGCTGCGCGACCGCTGTGCCGCCGCGTTGCAGCTGGGCGCCGGCCTGGGCCCGGGCGACGTGCGCGCGCTGCAGCTGACCGACCTGCGCCCTGGCGCCATCGACACCGTACCGCCGCACCGCTGGCAGCTGATGGTGCCGGCCAACGGCAGTGCGCCGGCCCATCTGGTGCCACTGGCCGACTGGGCCGCCGCCGTGCTGGCGCGCTGGCTGGCGATCCGCAAGGCACAGGACCTGGGCGGCCCCTGGCTGCTGCCGTCCACCCGCAGCGGCAAGCCCTGGGGCAAGGTGGCGCAGTACGAAGCAGCCCGGCGCGTGCTGGCCGACGCGGGCCTCGATGCTGATGGCGGCGGCTCGTTCCGCCTGCGCCACACGTTCGCGATGCGCCAGCTGCAGCACGGGCACGATGCCGGCACGGTGGCCGGCTGGCTGGGCGTCGTCGATCCGCAGGTGATGCTGCGGTATGAACGGGCGTTGCCCGTGGCGACAAGCGTCAAACCGCAGCCCGAGGCCGACGCACAGGCCACCACCGCCTCGCTCCTCTGGCCGGTCTGAGCGTCCACGGTGGCGGGATGGCGGGCTCCCGCCCGGCAGCCACCCTCAACCCGGCAACAACCCCCGCACCCTTGCCTGCAGCCTCGCCAGCCCATACAACGTGTCGATCGTCGGCGTGGCCACACCCACGCGCTGGGCCAGTTCACGCACCGCGCCCACCAGCGCTTCCAGTTCCACCGGCCGGTTGGCCTCCACGTCCTGCAGCATGCTGGTCTTGAAGGCGCCCAGCTTGCGGGCGATGGCGTGGCGGTCTTCCGGGGTCTGGTCGATGGCACAGCCGATGCGTGCGCCCACGGCCTGCGCCTCCAGCATCGCCTGGCTGCAGAAGTGGCGTGTCAGCGGGTCGTCGAGCACCTTGTCCACGGTGGCACCGGTCAGCGCGGTCACCGGATTCATGGTCATGTTGCCCCACAGCTTGAACCAGATGTCGCGGCGGATGTCGGCCGACGCGGTGCACTCGAAGCCGGCACGCTGCAGCAGGGCGGCCAGCGTCGCCACCCGCTCGCTTGGCCCGCCGGTCTGGTCAGGAATGGGCTCGCCGATGATCAGGCCCTGCCCCATCACATGCCGCGCCAGGCCGCCGCCTTCGGTCGCCACGCTGGCATGCACCACGCAGCCGATCACCTGCGCCAGCGGCAGTGCGGCGGCGATGCGGCCGCCGGGGTCGATGCTCTGCAGCGGCGCGTCGCCGATGGCCGCGCAGCCGGCGCCGAACCACCAGGTCACGCCGTTCATCGCCGGCAGCAGCAGGGTGTGCGGGCCGATCAGCGGCCGGCAGGCGTCGGCCACCGCGGCCAGCGCCGGGCCCTTCACGGCGATCACCACCACGTCCTGCACGCCCAGGTCGGCGGCGTTGTCGCTGGCGGCCACCGGGGCGGCATGCAGCTCGCCCGCTTGCTGCAGCCGCAGGCCATGCTGGCGGATCGCCGCCAGCGTGGCGCCGCGGGCCAGCACCGAGACCTGGCTCTCGCCGGCCAGCGCCAGCCGCGTGCCGATGAACGCGCCGATGGCCCCGGCGCCGGCGATGCAGACCTTCATCTCAGGACCGCCCGGCCGTTCCGAAGGTCCTGAGAGCCCCCTCGGGGGGCAGCGAGCAAAGCGAGCGTGGGGGTTTCATTTCTGCCTTGACTTGGCGAAGACCTGGCTCATGTCGGCGAAGGACTTGAACTCCAGCGCGTTGCCCGACGGGTCGAGGAAGAACATCGTCGCCTGCTCCCCGACCTCGCCCTTGAAGCGGATGTGCGGCTCGATGATGAACCTGGTGCCCGCGGCCTTGAGCTTGTCGGCCAGTGCCTCCCACTGCGCCATCGGCAGGATGGTGCCGAAGTGCCGCACCGGCACCGCATCGCCATCGACCTGGCCGGTGGCCGCCAGCTTGCACTCGTCGGGCGACAGGTGGGCCACCACCTGGTGGCCGTGGAAGTCGAAGTCGACCCACGACTCGGAGCTGCGACCCTCGGGGCAGCCGAGCAGGCCGCCGTAGAAGGCGCGGGCCTCGGCGATGTCGCGGACGGGGAAGGCGAGGTGGAACAGGGGCGTGTTGGACATGGAGACCGCTTGTAGCGTCAAAGGATCGGCGGATTCTGCCCCGCAGCCGGCAGTGGGCCCGCTGGTCGGTGCCATCATCGCGCCATGCGCATCCCCCAAAGCTTCTTCATCCTCGCCGCCCTGGCCACCGCCTGCAGCAACGCCGCCGAGCCCATCGGCGAGGTCGACACGGTGTTCAAGCTGATCGGCCCCGACCACAAGATCGTCGTCGAGGCCTATGACGACCCCGACGTCGAGGGCGTGACCTGCTATGTCTCGCGCGCCAAGACCGGCGGCATCAAGGGTGGCCTGGGCCTGGCCGAGGACAAGGCCGAGGCCAGCATTGCCTGCCGCCAGGTGGGGCCCATCCGCTTCGCCAAGCCGCTGAAGAAGCAGGACGAGATCTTCACCGAGCGCACCTCGCTGGTCTTCAAGCGGCTGCGCGTGGTGCGCATGGTCGACGCCAAGCGCAACGCCCTGGTCTACCTGACCTACAGCGACCGCGTGATCGAGGGCAGCCCGCAGAACGCGGTGACGGCGGTGTCGGTCGACCGGGCGACGCCGATCCCGCTGCGCTGATTCAACAAGCGTCGGACCCGTCATCCCTCGGGCGGGTGGCGACCCTGCAGACAAGCTGCGGCTTTGCGCCGAACATCCGGCCATGGACGGCGGCAAGCAGCACTTCTTCGTCAGCTACACCCAGGCAGACAGGCCGATGGCCGAATGGATCGCCTGGCAGCTGGAGGCGGCCGGCTACAGCGTGGTGATCCAGGCCTGGCACTTCCGCCCCGGGCAGGACTTCGTGCAGGCGATGGACAACGCCGCCAGGCAGGCCGACCGCACGCTGGCCGTGTTGTCGCCGGCCTACCTGCAGTCGCAGTTCGCGGGTGCCGAGTGGCGCGCGGCGTTTGCGCGTGACCCATCCGGCGAGCGGGGCCTGCTGCTGCCGGTGCGGGTGGCGCCCTGCCAGCCCGAGGGGCTGCTCGGCCAGATCGTCTACATCGACCTGGTGGGCGCCGTCGACAAGGACACCGCCCGCCAGCGTCTGCTGGCCGGCGTGGACCTGGCCGCCCGCAAGCCGCTGGACGAGCCTGACCTGCCGCCCCTGGTGCCCGGTGCCGCGGTGACGCCGGCGCGGCCCGAGCCAGCCTGGGTGGCGCATGTGGAAGCCGGCGCCGAGGTGGCAGGCCGGGCGCTGTGGCGGGTGTTGCGCGCCGCCGGACTGGCGCTGGCCGGCGCACTCGCGGTGCACCTGCTGCTGGGCCACTGGTTTCCTGACTGGCAGGACCGCGACCCGCGCGACCTGGCGCTGACGGCCGGCGTGCTGGGCATCTTTGCTGCGGTGCTGGTCGAGGCTGCGCTGCGTGGCTGGCAGCGCCTGCGCCGGAGATCCCCATGAACCCCAGGTTGCCGACTTCGCTGCCGACCCGCCGCGCCCTGCTGGCCGCCCTGCCGGGCACGATGGCGCTGTTCAGCCCGGCCGCATCAGCGCTGGCGGCCGAGGCCGCGCTGCCACCGCCCAATGCCGAGGTGCGCCGCACCCGCCAGCAGCTGGACACGCTCGACGAGCTGCTGGCGATGGCCAGGCGCAGCCAGTCCGACGCGCTGCGGCTGGCGCGGAGTCTGGGCGCGTTGGCCGACCTGTGGCGGGATGCCCAGGCCGCAGCCCGGGACGACGGCGCTGGCAGTGCGCCGCTGGCGGCGGTGCTGGCCACGCTGCGCCAGGCCACCCTGCCCGGTCTGGCCGACCTGCAGACCCGCTGGCAGGCGGCGGTGGGCGAGGTCGATGTCCGTGCGCAGGCCCACCTGGCGGCCGTGCACGGCGTGCTGGCCGCCCACGCAACCAGGCGCGGCGCGGCGATGGACCGCCTGGACGCCGCCGCCGGTGCGCGCCGGGCGGCCGAAGCTGCCGAACGCCGTGCCCGGCAGTCGCTGCGCGAGGCGATGCAGCAGGGCAGCGCGACCCTGAGCGCGCTGGGCGAGCGTTGGGGCCGGCTGGGCAGTCACCTGGAAGGCACGACCAACGCCTTGCGCCATCTCGCTTCCAGCTGGACCGACCTGCACACGCAATGGCAGGCCTTGCAGGCCGCCGCACAGGCCGCCGCACAGGCCGCCGACCAGCGCATGGCGCTGCCGGCGCTGCCGCAACCCGGGGCGCCGTGGACCGTGCCCACGGCCTGGACACCGCCAGCGCCGCCCGATGGCCGGCCGCTGCGCGATTGGCGCGACAGCCAGGCGCAGGCCGCCCAGGCGCAGGCGGCGCTGTGGCTGCAGGCCGATGCCCTGGCCGCCGCGCAGCAGGCGCTGGCCGATGCCACCTGCCAGCGGCCCAAAGCCGGCAGCCGCGCCGCCTGCGCCGCCTGGCAGGACGACGCCACCGGCCTGCAGGCGGCCCTGGCCGCACAGCACGCCGCGCTGGCACAGGCCCGGGACGGCCAGGCCCGCCACGCCGCGGCGCTGCACGACCAGCTGGCCGCCGCAGAGCGGCAGTTGCAGGCCATGCTCGACTGGCAGGACGGCATCGCCCCGGCCGCGGCCACCGCTGGCGGCAGCGCGCTGCAGGCGGTGCGGGCGGCCCACGCCATCGGCGAAGCCGCGGTGGCCCACCTGGCCCAGGCGCGGCAGCAGGCCGAGGCCGCCTGGATCGCCGCGTGGCGGGCGCAGTACGGCAGCGACCCGCCACTGCCGCCGGTTCTGGCCTCCATCGACCCGCAAATTCTGCCGCCGGCGCCCGCCATGGCCAGCATGGCGCGCATGCTCAGCAGCCACGCCTTGCACCGCCTGCGGCTGCGCGACGACGAGCCCGCCGGCTTCGGCGCGTACACCTATGTGCTGGTCGGCGCCAGCGTGCGGCCGGACACGCCAGGTGTGTTCAACCGGCTGCAGCGCCTGCTGGGCGAGGTGCGCCACCTGCCGACCGCGTCCGAGCTGTCGACCGACCAGCGTGCGCGGGCCAACACTTTCGTGGTGCCGGTGCCGGCCGGCAACACCGAGCGCGACGCCCTGGTGGTCGACCTGCCGCTGGCGCAGAGCCTGCTGACGCACCTGCCGCCATCGCTGCGCCTGGCCGATGCCACCCGACGCCGGCTGTACGTGGAGAACGGCCCCTTCCTCATCACCCTGCCGGGCCGGTTGTCGGAGGCGCGCGCCGACTGGCCGCTGCTGTTCGCCGACCTGAGCCGCACGCCCGAGCCGGTGGTGGCGGACGTGGTGCGACGCTACATGGCCGACCTGATCGGCAGCTTCAACCCGGCCAGCACCGACTGGCAGCCGCCGGCGGGCATGCAGGTGGCGATCACCCTGGTGCGCCTGGTCAAGGGCAGCGGCGACGTGGCGCAGGCGGTGTTCGGCGGCTTCGGCCGCTGACATGGCATGAATGAACCTGCTGCGCGGGCACATGGCGGCCCTGCGGCCCAGGCCAGTGGCCTGGGCCTTCGCCAGGCGTGAACCGTCCACTGGACGGTTCACGTCCGGGCTCAGTCCATCGCCGTACGGGTGGACGGCTGCGGTGCTCGAACCACCCTGAGCCCGCTCGCGACGGTTCCTTCACACCTTGTGCGTCAGAGCAGCTTGCGCATCGCCAGGTGCGGGATGCCGGCTTCCTCGAAGGGTTCGCCCTCGGCCACATAGCCCGCGCGCAGGTAGAACGGCGCGGCCGAAGCCTGCGCGTGCAGCAGCACGCTGCGCTCGCCGCGCACCTTGGCCGCCGCCATCAGCGCGTCCAGCACCTGGCGGCCCACGCCCGTGCCGCGCTGGCTGGGCAGCACCGCCATGCGGCCGATCTTGGCCGTGCCGGGCTCGTACGTGAGCAGCCGGCCGGTGGCCAGGGCCAGGCCCAGGCGGTTGCGCGCCACGGCGTGCACGCAGTTCGCGTCGGCGGCGTCCCATTCCAGCTCGGCCGGAATGCCCTGCTCGTCGACGAACACCGTCTTGCGGATGGCACCGGCTTCGGTGCCCAGCGTGGCCCAGTCGCCCACCTGCACCGTGGTCATCGCCTCGCCGGCCTGGAAGGCGGCAGCCACGTCGCGGAAGGCCTGCGGCACGGGCTTGCTGGTCTGCGTGGCCGGGTCAGCGAAGACATAGACCAGTTCGCCGGCCACCAGCAGGGCATCGCCGCGGAAGATGCCGCATTCGAGCAGCATCGACGAATTGCCAAAGCGTGCGGCGCGCACGCCGACATCGATCAGGTCGTCGAGCCTGGCCGAGGCGAAGTACTCCAGGCTTGACTTCTTCACGTAGAAATCGCCACCCAGCGGCGGCATCGTTGCCGCATACGGCAGCGCCATCGCCCGCCACCAGCCGCTGATGGCTGTGTCGCAATACATCAGGTAGTGGCCGTTGAAGACGATGTGCTGGGCATCGATCTCGGCCCAGCGCACCCGCAGGCGCTCGAAGTGGCGGAAGGCGGAACGGGTGAGGCTCATGCGGTGATTCTCCAGGCATCACGCAGGGCGTCGGCCGCCTGCTGCTGGGCCGTGCCGGCTTCCTTCAGCGCACGGCCCATCTTGATGAAGTCATGGGTCAGGCCACGGGCGAGTTCCAGCTGCACCGGCACGCCGGCTGCCCGCAGCCGGTCGGCATAGGCGATGCCCTCGTCGACCAGCGGGTCGCATTCGGCCAGCAGCACGCAGGCCGGGGCCACCCCGTCCAGGTCGGGCGCCAGCAGCGGGGCGAAGCGCCAGTCGCGGCGGTGGTGGTGGGCGATGTACTGGTCGAAGAACCAGTCGATGCCGGCCGCATCCAGCAGGAAGCCGTTGGCGAACAGCCGGTGCGAGGGTGTGTCCTGGTGCGCCGTGGCGCCCGGCGTGATCAGCAACTGCAGCGCCAGCTGGAGGCCGGTGTCGCGGGCGTGGATGGCGCTGACGGCCGCCAGCGTGCCGCCGGCCGAATCGCCGCCCACCGCCAGGCGCGTGCCGTCCAGGCCCAGTTCGTCGGCGCCCGGCCCGGCCAGCCAGCGCATGGCCGCCCAGGCGTCGTCGACCGCGGTCGGAAAACGGTGCTCCGGCGCCAGCCGG
>Ga0208823_1003000_pt1 | contig 12315 bp, 9 predicted proteins | sample AD_UKC075_MetaG_FD_184440 | JGI IMG/M metagenome (GOLD analysis project Ga0208823, IMG submission 184440) | Active sludge microbial communities of municipal wastewater-treating anaerobic digesters from USA - AD_UKC075_MetaG (SPAdes) (version 2) | ecosystem: Engineered > Bioreactor > Anaerobic >... | reverse complement strand
CGGCCCCTCCTCGTTCCAGCGTTTCTGCCAGTTGTAACCGGTCTGATGAGAGACCCCAACAGCTTCCGCAGCGTCGACAACGCTCATTCCTTTATACCGTAGCCGAATAAACACGAGGCGCGGGACTACTTCGGGCAATCCTTTGGGGTACTTGATCCGTTTATTCAGGACAGAGAGGGGAACGTGCCTGACGATCGCGATCTGTTCACGCCCGGTCATATAGGTATGGAAGACTCAAGGTTCTAAAGAGTAGCGCCACAAACTATATTTGAAGAAGCCGTCCCGGATCCAGGCACTGGCAATGGTGATGGTGCTCTGTCTGTTCATCTATTCGATGACGGAGTTTCGGTTGCGGCGGGAACTGGAACGACCCGGCGACCCACGCTGAAGTGGACGTTCTTCCTGCTCCGGAGGGTGCGCGAGGTTGTGATAGGCGAGGACGGAAAGAGGCTGAAACGGGTGACAAACATGAATGAGGAGTTGTGGAAGATTTTACGGTTGCTGGGGAGGGAATACGAAAATTACTACATTTGATAGAGGACATGCGGAATGTGCGTTATATGGACATATTTCAGAAAATGGGATGTGCGAAGTGACGGGTAAGGGCAAGGGATCAGTGAAGGAGGTCCTGACATGCTACACTTATCCAATATAACCGCTCATTGTAGGGTTCTCATATATTCTATTGAAACCTAAATTCGATACGTATTCATTGACGTCTGAGCGTACATGTAACGAAAGCCCACCACGAATCAGGGGCTCCTGGAGCCATTTCGATCTCACAACTTTAACCGACCCATCACGATCAAATTCGCCAAAAATCAATGAGCGATCTAGATTGTGCAACCGTTCTTGGTTAATACCGTAAACATAGATGAATACACTGCTACTCGGATTTGTACAATAGTTATAGTCCGAAGAGATCACACCCATCGTATTCTTAGCAAAAAATTCGCTAGCTACTAGTTCCGAATGAGTGTAAGCATCCGTGGACCCCGAGATTGAGGAAAATATATGGTTATCAATGTTTGCTGGCGTGCTCATTATCATAAAGATACTCAAGATTACAACGAACCCAAAAACAAAAGAGTAGCGGAACAGAGGCTTTCTTGATTTCCAGGTTGCCATCAGGTAGATGGCAACTGCCAAGGGGACACTCAGGAGAATCTGGGCGAAATATGACCAACGGGATTCGATCACGGTGATCCCTGAAATAACCGAAAGAAACATGATTACAAGAGGAGTGACTCCAATCGATGCAACGAAAAACATTGAACTGTTACCCCTCCGTGAGATCATATAAAACACACCGATAAACGAAACAGCGAAGAACAGGTATAGCCCAAGATCATCAAATATCAGTTCTCCGAGCGGGATGGGCAATGCATAGTCAAGGTACTCTGCGGGGATTCTACCGAAGAAATCAATACTAAATCCCCACCGTATAAGTTGTCCTAGCGTTTCTATGTGGCCTGAGGCGTAGATCCACCAGGCAAACATAGTTATAGTAAAGCCTAAGGGATTTAACCGCGCAGTGTATTTTTCACTTCGCGGATACAGAGCTCCGTGAAATGTTAAAGCTCCCCAGACAACAAAGAGGATGATGGCCATGCATGTGGCTGCTATAGTATGTGTTAAAATGATAGCAACCATCAACAGGACCATAAGACTATTCATAAAGGGTGTACTCGTTTTATGAGTGTTTCTCTTCGCCGCAGATAATGCTAGGAATACTACGATAGGGATAAACACCGCAGCGAAGCTGTTCGGGACTGACAAGTAGGACATACGAATATGGTGGTTTGCAATAATCACCATAAGGGCAGCCAGCAGTCCTACCCGGTGGTTCCTGAATAAATAATCAACAATAAGGAATACAAACACCGCGTTGCAGATGATCTGCCCGAGGCTCACCGATGCCATTGTAGCAAACTTGTAGGGGAGGGCGGCAAGGAGCGATGTTGCGGCTATCATGAGATGGAAGAGCGGCAATTTTGAGTATGAATACCCCTCCGGGATGAACCCCTCTGTGATGATCCTGTTCGTGAGGGCAGAGTGATACCAGGGATCCACCCCGAGGAGGCCCGGGAAGATCAGGAGCTGGGACCAGGCGATACTCACCCCCAGCAGCAGAACCTGGATGAGGATAAGAAGGGCATGTTGCCTGCTCGATGCGAAGATCTCACAGGCGATCATGCCCGCCATGAGGGCTGTCAGGATAAAATAAGAGAGGGGGCGCATATAGAGCTCCGGCCGGAGATAGACCGAAAGAACGCTCAGGGTGTAGAGTCCAAAAAAGAAGGTTGCACAGAGGCTGGTCAGGGTCCGGGATTTGGGGAGATGGAACTCAAAGGTGTGGCTCTTCCGGATAGCAAGCCACAGGAGGCAGGATATGAGAAATAGACCACCCACAAGTAAGTACCTAAACCGACCGATCGCCGTACCCAGGATGATCATAAGTATCGCGAGGATAACCCCAGCGATGGCAAGCACCTTATCCAGGTCGCGCAGGAGAAGCGAGTCGTTTAACCCCATATCATAACTCTTCAAGCACTTCCTTCCACCTTTCAACCACGCGCTCAAACGTAAAATTCTCCCCCACAAACCGTCTCCCGGCTTCCGCGATCTTTTCCAGGTCCGGGGAGTTCAGCGCCCGCACTACATTTTCCGCGATGCACTCGGGATGGTTGTCCTCCATGATAAACCCTGTCATCCCATCCACGATAACATCGGGTATCGCCCCGACCGGCGTCGCGAGCACCGGGGTCCCGCAGGCCATTGCTTCGAGCATGATGTTCGGGAGCCCCTCGGTGTAGGAGGGGAGGACGAGGAGCCGGAGCTGGTTGAGGTACCCGGGGAGGTCGTCGTGGGGGATCCAGCCCGGGAGGTCAACGCGGGCGGTGAAACCCTCATCCTGCAGAGTGGCCACGATCGAGTCCTTCAGTTCCCCGTCCCCGCCGATGAGCACCCGAAGATCTGGGCGGTCGCTGAGGATGGCAGGGAGGGCCCGGGCGAAGTGCTGGACGCCTTTCTCCCCGCTCAGCCGGCCGATGTAGCCGATGAGGGGAGGACGGTCGGGCAGGGGGGTGGTGACGGTGAAGGTCTCGAAGTCGAGGAAGTGGCGGTGGGCGATGAGGATTTTGTGGCGGTAGGGTTCGAGGTGCCACTCGGTGATGAGTCTAGGAGAATACACTATAATGCTATTGCATAAACGAAGGTTTATCCTTGCGAGCGCATATGCAACTCTTCCTATTTTACTGCCCTTTAGCCGTACCTCTCGCTCCTGCGAACCACCCAATACGATCAGGGTATTCCTTCGGAGTAATTTTGCGGTGATCATTGGTAGGATGAGCCCATTGTCTATATAAAAGAGCCATAGGTCGCTTCGCGGAGATAACAAAAGTCTAATGGATATCATTACTTGTGTTCTAAGATAAGAACCTACGCGAGACAAAAAAGTGGTAGAGCCTGAATGGTGGATGATCTCAGATATGTTTGAAAAATCATCATTTTGAAACCCGCTCATGGAAGAAAATTCATCGTGAACAGCAATAACTGCAATTTTAGGGTTAATCTGCCTCAGCAGACCCACAAGATTCATGAAAGGTTGAATATTTGCCTCACCCATCGGACAACTTAATACGCCAATATTAGGGGGATTAGAGTCAGAATTGGTCATTTAACACTCCAATAAATACTCATTGTATTACCTGCAATGCTCTCCCGGACACTCACGAGAATATTTTCTATATTTTAGTTCCCGCGCCTGATGAGATCCAGATATACTTTTTCTGTCTCCTCTGCAACCTTCTCCCAGGAATACTGTTCTGCAAACATCCGCCCATTTTTGCCCATTTCTTCCCTGAGTTCCTTATTATCGAGAAGGGATGTTATTTTACCTGCTAGATCTTCAGGATCTCCTATTTTGGTTATAAGCCCATTTACGCCATCATGCAAAATATCAGAGACACCCCCGACGTCTGTTGCAACAATAGGCAGGCCTGCTGCTCCCGCTTCAAGCAGAGTTAGCGGGAAGGCTTCTGAAAATGAAGGTAGTACGAATATATCTGCTGCTCGATAATACAATGGCGTTCTATTTGTGGGGACATAACTTGTAAACACTACATTGTCTTTCAATTCACTCCTCATTGCAGTTTCAATCAAGTTTTCTTTTAGGTATCCACTCCCGCCAACTACCAAGCATGTATCAGGATATCTTCTTTGAACAGCTTCCATCGCACTGATAAGGATCTGTATGCCTTTTTGAGGGACCAAGCTTCCAAGAAAAAGAACAATTTTCTTTTCAGCAGGCAGATTTAGTATGCTCCTGCATTTGTCCTGTGACTGAGGAATTTGGAAATCCTGTAAATTCAACCCATTTGGTATAATGATTGTCTTATTTTGATATTTTTTCAAAACCTTTGATCCAGTTAAGTGTGATTTTGAGAGCGCAATAATCTTATCACTTTTTGAAAATAGTCGGTCACACAAGAAATGATTGTACAGGAATACTCCTGCTCTACGGCCAAGTGTGCCAAAGCCACTGATCCAATCCCCATGGTGGGTGATTATGAACGGAACGTTTTTTCTTTTAGCGTATATAGCGCCCCCTAGTGGAGCAGGAAGATTACCAATATGTGAATGTGCAATATCCAAATCGAAGCTCGGGAAAAGCGGCCTAGTTATATGCTTTAAAGCAATGGGACATTGTCCAATGATAAAGTCGGACTTATATCTTATGATCGATACGTTGTCATATCTAGTTATGGAGTCCCCTTCATCTTGTGCTGTCGTAAACACATAGACCTCATGGCCGCGTTTTGCCATTTGAACTGCAAGGTTATATACGACCATTCCAGCCCCTCCCGGAGAGGACTGCTTAATAATTTCCCCTGTAATTGGGTTTTGGTATGGAAACATGTCTATGAAATATCCAATTCTCATAGCCGCTCACCTATAATGGATACTAGTGCAACGATTCCAAAATAACAGGCCATATCTGGGCTTCGTCCTATCCCCGCGGAGCATTCCCCTTCGTCTCCCCACCCCGCCCGGCCTCCGGCCTCCTCCCCCGCCCCCACCGGGGGCGGGGGCAGTGCGTGGGGATACCCGGGAAAAGCCGTTCCCGGGATGCAAACCCCCGGAAAACGTGAAACGAGATCGATACTCCCCTCCGTTGAGCGTGCTGGTAATTGAGAATCGATGTACTAGTCCTGCTGGAGTTGAACTAAAAACGCCCATATCGTCCACTAATTTTCTTGCTCCCAGCGTATGGATGGAAAACATAACACTAATACCAAAGTATACGGTCCCCATTTACCTGCCTTCTTGAGATCTCGATAATCTCTTCTGTAAATTCTCCAAAAAGAGAACCGCTATATAACTGATGATAATTTATTTCATTGTTTTTTATGTTTATTTCAAGAATCTTAGCGTTTCCCTCTTTATCGATGTATATATCAACACCCAATACACGAAAATGAGGATTTGACGCCTGAATTTTTTTTGCGATGTCCACCGCCTTATCGAAATTTGGAACGATTTTTCCCTCAAAAACTATTTTAGAATCAGGATGTTCACGATAGTTATATCCATACGCATCAAAAGCAAAAGAATTGAGCCTTCCATCACGGTGAATTCCACAAGCTATCCCTCCCGTACATGGATCATCCGTGAATAAGTTGCCGGTACCCATTCTTAATACAGATTTTAAAACATAGGCCTCATCAGAATACTCAGAATAGTATGTATACAATTTCAGTGTGTTTACTGAACCGTCATGGAATTGAGAAAAAAAACCATTTTGCTCTATCTTACGCTGGACTAACAGATTGCCATTGTAAGAACGTACAAGATCGGCCAACGATATCTTTCGATTATCCGTATCAAAAATATCTCCCCCATCGATCCTCGCAATCTGAACACCACTCCCCCCCCCAAAACCAACGGAAGGTTTCAGAATATATATTCCCTCTTCTAAGCTTCTGAGCAGATCTAGAATGTTTTTTTCGCTCAGCACGTTGTAGCACCGATCGTAAAAAATACCATTAATACACCGTAATACCGTGTGAGGAAAGAGCTCAGGATCATATCGCTGCTCATACAGGTTCTTATCCGCGTACGCAAGAGACAGGTACTGGTTGTTCAGATTTGGCTCGATCTTTGTATAATAAATATCCTCAGGGACGTACTTTGGATCATCTATCCCTGAACACCCTCTGTACCAGAGGTACCACCTCTTGTCCACGTTCTTGAAACCAAGCGATCTCCAGTAGTCGATATGTCTCTGATATCCATCGTCTTTAACTTTGAAGAATTGAGGGTGCTTCTTTGCTAAGGTTCCAATCTTTCTATTATATATGGTCCTGGTTACCCAGAGCTTGACCCTGTTTGTCGAAGTCAGGAGTTTTTCCTTGCTCCCAGTAGAATAGATCGGGATCATATTTGGACCGCAACTTTTGACACCGCACATCTGACCTTCCCCGAGGGATCCTCGGGGATCTCCTCAACCACCTCAACATCCACGTGCACCTCCTCGCCCATGACCTCCTGCACATCATGCACAATCTGCCTGGCGGTAGCCTCGATGAACGCCTGGTCTCTGACAACCAGGATCCTGACGAGATCCTTCCTTTCCTGAATTGCTTTAAACTGACCTACGCCTGGGATCTGCCGCATAATGAGAGTCCAGACGATTGGCGAAAAAATTCTCCCATCCGGGCTCTGCATGAAAGAATCTGACCGTCCTTCAATGAGTTTCATGAGAGGGAGACCGCGTCCGCACGGGCACATCTCATCGCTCGGCACCCCAACATCCTCAATCCTATACCGGATGAGAGGCATGGCGTAGTTGTACAACCCAGTATAGACGATCTCTCCGCGTTCACCGGGGGCAGCAGCCTCCCCATCGGAGATAAACTCCATGACAACCGCGTCAACATCGATATGATACCCCGCGTGTTCGCTGCACTCCCAGGCAGTCCGGTTCAGCTCAACACAGCCAAAATGGTCTACCATCCTGACGTTGAAGACGGAGTCGATATACTCCCGGGTGCTCGGATCCAGCAATTCAGACGTACTGATGACTGCCTTCGGAGCGATATCTGTAATGCCTCTCTCTTCAACTGCCCGGGCCAACAGCAGGATTGAAGATGCATATCCCCCAAGAACATCTGGCTTAAACTCCTGGAGAAATTCCACCTGTTTTTCGACCGGATCAAAAACAGAGATCCACCGGGGGCTGAAGATCCCAAATTTTTGGAACCACCTTGGCTTCTGAAAATGGTGTGGATCCCCGAAAATTGCCCATTTACTTGTAAGTGTAAGTCCATTCTCAATATGGGAGCGGAGGTTGATAGCCTTACTGAAATCATTGGCAGGTGGATCGTAAACCACTTTAGTGGGAATGCCCGTCGAACCACTCGTCTCGGTGATCAGACATTCCCCGAGGTCCACTCCTCTGGCTATCATAGAGCCGGTACTGTTCTTTCGAAGTTCATCCTTGGTGGTGTAGGGAACCTTCTTCAGGTCATCGACAGTCCTGATATCCTCAGGCCTGATCCCGGCTTCTTTGAACTTGTGGTGATAGAACTCTGTGTTGTCGTAAGCATGCCTGACCATTGCCCTGAGCCGTTTTTCCTGCAGTTCCTCAAGTTCAGCGGGCTTGAGCCACTGGTTCCTCCTCGCCTGCAGAAGAAGCCTGAAAGTATTAACTGCACCCATATCACTCACTCCTGTACCACTCAACGAACCTGCCCAGGCCTTCTCTGATAGAAACCTCCGGCCTGTACCCAACCAGCTCCCCCGCAAGCCCTACATCCGCGAGCGTATGCTCCGCATCGCCCTTCTGCCTGTCAGCGTAGACCACCTCAGACGCACTCCCGATGATCTCCCGGAGATGAGCAATCAGGTCGTTCATCGTGATCCGGTGGCCGCCGCCAACGTTCATCACATACCCATCGGCAGCATCCGTCTCGAGCAACCTCCGGTTCACCCGGACGATATCGTCAATGTAGGTAAAGTCACGGGTCTGCTCGCCGTCCCCGAAGACCGTGATCGGCTCGTTTGCAAGCATCTTCCGGGTGAAGATCGAGATCGCAAGATCCGGGCGCATCCGGGGGCCGTAGACCGTAAAGTAGCGGAGGGAAACCGTAGGAAGGCCATAGACCTCGTAGAAGACCCGGCAGTAGTGCTCGGCGGCAAGTTTTGAAACCCCGTAGGGAGAGACCGGCATGGTGGGGTGAGCTTCGTCGAAGGGGAGGTAGCGCACCTTCCCGTAGACCGAGGATGAGGAAGCATTGATCACCCGCTTGACACCGGCATCGAGAGAGGCCTTGAGGACGTTCAGGGTGCCGAGCACATTGACGTTGTTTGGTTTGAACGGGTCCTCGACCGATATCCTGACACCGGCCTGGGCAGCCTCGTGGAAGACGTAGTCAACCGTGTCGTCGATGACGTTCTGGATGAGACCAAGGTCGGTAACATCACCCCTGACGAAGTCGACGTCCCCCTTCGCCCTGACACAGTCAAGGTTCCTCTGCTTCAGCGCAGGTGAGTAGTAGTCGTCCAGGTTGTCGACGATGACAACCTCATGATGATCCTGGACGAGTGCCTCCGCAATATGGGAACCGATGAAGCCCGCCCCACCGGTGATCACAATCTTTGACATCCTCAGATCTCCGTATTCTCAGAGCGTGCCAGAACAGCCCTTTTATCACCCTGTACCTGCACGGCATCACGCAATCCGACCGACCGCAGATGCCTGGCAACAGCGTCCCGCGTCTCGGGACTCTCCAGCGCAAAATCGATGATCGCCGTGATATACCCTGCCTTGTCCCCCGTATCGTAGCGCTTCCCCTGGAACGCATGAGCATAGATCTCCTGGAACCGGAGGAGGATCCGTATCCCGTCGGTGAGCTGGACCTCGCCACCGACCCCGGGGGGCGTGTGCTCCAGACACGCAAAGATCTCGGGGGTGAAGACATACCGCCCGATCGCCCCGATATTCGAGGGTGCCTCCTCGACCCGGGGCTTCTCGACGATATCGTCGATACGGTAGAGCGATGGGCCCACCTGTGTCCCCTGGATGATCCCATAACTGCTGATCTTCTCCCGGGGAACCGCCTCGACCGCAATAACAGACCGCTGTTTCTCCTGGTAGAGGTCGATGAGCTGCTTTGTACAGGGGGTGTGGTTCCTGATGATATCATCCCCGAGGAGCACCGCGAAGGGTTCATCGCCGATATGCTTCTCGGCGCGCAGGATGGCATCACCAAGCCCCCTCGGCTCCTTCTGCCTGATGTAGTGGATATCGACGAGAGAGGAGATCTCCTGCACCATCCTGAGCTCATCAAACTTCCCGTGGTCGCGCAGGTGCATCTCCAGTTCCGGCGAATCGTCGAAGTAGTCCTCGATCGCCCGTTTCCCCCGGCCGGTGATGATGATCAGGTCATCTATCCCCGAGTCGATCGCTTCCTCCACCACATACTGGATCACCGGACGGTCGATGAGCGGGAGCATCTCCTTGGGCATCGACTTGGTCGCCGGGAGGAACCGGGTTCCGAGCCCTGCCGCCGGGATGACGGCCTTCCTGACCCCCTTCACCAGCAGACCCCCTCGTAGACCTCAGCGGTCCGGGAGGCAGCAGCAACCCTCCGGCCGTCGATGACGGTCTTCCCGCTGTAGTTGAGGCGCTCAAACTCCTCCCACTCGGTCGTGATCAGGACTGCGTCAGCCGCGAGCACGGCCTCGGCCGAGGACGCGTACTCGATCTCCGGGAAGAGGGTGGCAAAGTTCTCCATCGCAAGCGGGTCGTAGGCGATGACCTCGGCTCCGGCATCGAGCAGCGCCCTGATGACCGGGATGGCCCGGCTCTCCCTGACATCATCGGTGTTGGGCTTGAAGGCCAGGCCCAGAACACCGATCCGCCGCCCCTCGAGGTCGGGGATGTGTGCCTGGAGCAGCCTGACCAGTTTCAGGGGCTGGTCCTCATTGACCCGCAGCGCCGCATGCAGGACCTGGAGACCCTCGCCGTGGTCTCTCGCCCCGGCGATCAGGGCCCGGACATCTTTCGGGAAACACGACCCCCCAAACCCGATCCCGGTCCGGAAGAAGGCAGGACCGATCCGGCTGTCAAGCCCGACCCCGGCAAAGACCTCCTCCGCGTCGATCCCGAGTTTCTTTGCGAGGTTCCCGATCTCGTTTGCAAAACTGATCTTTGTCGCAAGGAAAGCGTTGCTCGCGTACTTGATCATCTCCGCCGTCCGGATCGAGGTCTCAACCTTAGGGCAGGTGAAGGGGGCGTAGAGGTCTCGAAGGGCCCGCATCGTCCTTGCATCCCCGGTACCGAGCACAATCCGGTCGGGCACGCAGAAGTCATGGATGGCGTTTCCTTCCCTGAGGAACTCAGGGTTTGAACCAAGGCCAAACTCCACAAACGCCTGCTTCCCCGACTCCTGCTCGAGCACCGAGCGAACCGGCCCTTCGGTGCTCCCGGGGAAGACGGTGCTCTTGACGATGACCGGATGGAAGTCCGGGGTCTCCCGCAGGGCCTTTCCGATCGTGGCAGATGCAGAGAGGACGTAGGTGAGGTCAATCGACCCGTCGTCCCGGGACGGGGTGCCGACACAGATGAACGTGATATCTGTATCACGCACGGCAGCCGTAAGATCAGAGGTTGTGGCGAGCCGCTCCCGGTTCCTCTGGATCAGGTCATCGAGCGAGGGCTCGTAGATCGGCGACTCCCCCCGGGAGAGGAGGTCCAGTTTCTTCGTATCGATGTCGTAAAAGACGATGTCGTGACCAAAGTCAGCAAAACACACGCCCGTAACCGTGCCAACATACCCACAACCAATGACCGAGATCTTCATACTATTTACCTACAACCAAAAGATGTTCTATCCGTCAACCTTTTCTGGATCTGCAAATTTTGGAGACTTCTCCAGAGTCTTCAAGGCTCGCGATGGCCCACGACCGCCCGGGATGGGGTGTACAAGCGAAGCATAGATGTCGAGGGTTTTTGCGACTGTATCATCCCAGGAGTACTCTGCGACGACCTTCTTCCTCGCCGCTTTTCCAAGGGTATGGACGAGAGCGGGATCTGACGCCAGTTCTGACAGGGCATCAGCCACAGCCCCTGCATCTCCAGTGGGGATGAGCATCCCGCACCCCGAGACGATATCGACGAGCTGGGGGAGGGCGGTACAGACCACTGGCCTACCACAGGCCATCGCCTCAAGGATCGTTCTCGGGACACCCTCCTCAAGGCTTGGAAGGACAAAGAGCGACGACTCCTGGTACAGACGGGGGAGATCACCGTTCGGGATAAAATCCCTGAGGACTACCTTATCCTCCAGATCCATCTCCTGGATCATCCCGACAAAATCATCCTTTAGTGGCCCCCGACCGACCATCACGAGGGTATAGTCCGGGAACTCCCGGGAGAACGTCTCGAATCCTTTCAGGAGATACTCCACGCCCTTCCCTGGAGTGAACCGTCCGATCCAGAGGATCTGTTTTTTTGGGGACGCAGGGTTTGAGGGGACGAAGACGCTGGTGTCGATGCCGTTATGGATGACATGGATCTTATCAGGAGAGACACCAAGGTCGACCACCTGGTCCCGCTCAGTCGTGGTGTAGCAGATGATTGCATCCGCCGTTCTAAAGATCCACCTCCCGACCGTCGGGAGGTAGAGCCTCTGCAACCATTGGGGTGCAGTCTGTGATACAAGGCCGTGGTTTGTGACGACCAGCGGGGTGGACCGGAACTTCCTGACAAGCGTGCAGAGAACCGTGGAAAAGAATAGGTGGGAATGGGCGTGAACAATATCGTAAGAATCCCAGTGTTTAAGAAGAAGGCGTAGCTGGGAGAAGGAGATCCTGTTCCCGAAGAGACAAAGGGGTGCGCTGGATCTGATTATGTGGTATCCGTCCCTTTCTTCAGAGGAGGGCTCTCCGGAGCCATTCAGGTAGGTGAGAACGGTGACATCATGCCCTTCCCGCGCCTGGAGGCGGGACATCTCATGGGCATGGAGTTCAACCCCTCCGACAGACGAGGGGTAGAGGCTGAAGGCGACGCGCAAGATCTTCATAGACTCGCTCCACGCCCTTTGCTGCACTCCAAGCTTGCCACCATGTACAATCATTCTCAAATCCTCCCTGCCGGCCGGCTGGAACTCCCCCGCTCAACCGCGCCCTCTCCATCCGCCGCCCCGGCCCCCCTTCTTCGCCTGCTCAATGATCTGCACCAGCGAGTAGAGGATCAGCCCCGACGTCACCAGCAGCAGTCCCAGAATCAGCGCGGCAAACCCCCCGGTG
>Ga0208823_1002999_pt1 | contig 12315 bp, 14 predicted proteins | sample AD_UKC075_MetaG_FD_184440 | JGI IMG/M metagenome (GOLD analysis project Ga0208823, IMG submission 184440) | Active sludge microbial communities of municipal wastewater-treating anaerobic digesters from USA - AD_UKC075_MetaG (SPAdes) (version 2) | ecosystem: Engineered > Bioreactor > Anaerobic >... | reverse complement strand
GCCATAGGCCAGCACGCCGGAGAGTTGCAGGTGCTGGAAGGCCAGCAGATGGGCGAGGGCGCTGTCCACCGTGGCGATGCGCCGCACGATGTGCAGCACGGTGGGCCAGTCGGCGCCCACGCCGCCGAATTCCTCGGGCACCGAAAGCAGCAGCAGGCCGTGCTGGCGCAGCAGTTCCTTCTCGGCAGCCGGGTGGCCGCCTGCGCGGTCGCGCTCGACGGCGGTGGTGCGCAACTGGGCCAGCAGGTCGTCCAGGCCGGCGAGGATGGTGTCCAGGCGGCTGGGGTTCACACGTTGCAGCATGGGTCAGATGATGGGTAGAGGAAGGAAGGCGTCCTTGACCTCGATGGGCTTCGGAATCAGCTTGATCTTGGCGAACGCGTCGGCCAGCAGCTGCTGGTCTTTGGCGATTTCGGCGGTGACGGGCACCACGCCGTACTGGCGGCGTTCGGTGGCCAGGGCCAGCACCTTGGGCTCCACCTTGAGCTGGGGCGCCAGCAGCTCCACCACCGGGCCAGGGTTGGCCTGGGCCCACTGGTTGGTCTTCTGCAGCTCCTGGAAGACGACCTTCAGCACATCCTGCTGCGCGCGGGCGTATTCGGGCTTGGCGAAGTGGTAGGTGCGGTTGGCGGTCAGGCCCTTGCCGTCGAACAGCAGGCGCGAGTCGGTGGCCACCTGGGCGCCGGCGAGGAAGGGGTCCCACAGGCCGATAGCGGCTACGCTGCCCGACTGGAAGGCGGCCACGGTGTCGGAGGCGGTGACGATGTAGACCGGCTCCACGTCTTCATACCGCAGGCCAGCGGCTTCCAGCGCGCGGATCAGCGTGTACTGCGTGTTGTAGCCGCGGCCCGTGGCCACGCGTTTGCCCTTGAGGTCGCGCACCGACTGGATGGGCGAGTCCTTGGGCACGAGGAAACCCACACCACCGGGGTAGGGGCTTTCAGCGGCCAGGTACACCAGGCCCTTGCCGCTGGCCTGCTGGAACACACCAATGCCGTCGGCTGCGTGGCCGAAGTCGATGGCGCCGGCGGCCAGCGCCTCGGACAGCTGCCCGCCGCCCAGAAACTCATGCCACTCCACCTTCACGCCCAGTGGCGTGAGGGCTTTCTCCAGGCTGCCGGTGCCCTTGAGGATGTTGAGCGTGTTGAACTTCTGGTAGCCGATACGGATGACCTTGGGCGTGGCCTGTGCCCACAGCGGTGCGCTGATGGCGGCGGCGCTGGCGCCCAGGCCAAGCTGCACGACGCGGCGGCGCGTGAGGAATGAGGAGGTTTTGTGGTGCATGGTGGTGTTATTTCAGCAGTTGCCAGTGATCGATGGGGTAAAGCGTAGGGTGTGCCACCGGCCCTGGCTACGAAGCTTTTGGCATGCCGATATACCCAAACTGTTTTGCGCATAAACATGCGCAGAAGCCTTCGTTGGCGCGGAGCGGTGCGGTGCCTAGAGTCAGGCCCTCCATTTCATCCAGAGGGAACTTCTCATGCACACCAGAACATCCATCGGGGCCGCCGTGGCACTCGCCACCGGCCTGCTGTTTGCGGGCACCGCCTGGGCCGACAAGCTCGACGACATCAAAAAGGCCGGCGTGCTGCGCGTGGCCGCGTTCGATGGCAACCCACCCTTCGGCTATATCGATGCCACCACCAAGAAGCAGGTCGGGCACGACATCGACCTGGCCACCGAGTTCGCCAAGAGCCTGGGCGTGAAGCTGGAACTGGTGCCCACCAACCCGGCGAACCGCATTCCGTTGCTGACCTCGGGCAAGGCCGACGTGGTGTTTGCCAGCTTCACCATCACCGACGAGCGTGCCAAGGTGGTGGACTTCACCACGCCGTACTTCCTGGTGGGCCAGCAGTTCCTGGCCAAGAAAGGTGCGCTGACCAGCCTGGACCAGCTCAAGGACCTGCGCGTGGGCACCGAGAAGGGCACCACCATGGAGTCCAACCTGCGCAACAACTACCCGCAGACCAAGGTGGTGCTGTATGACGACTCTCCGTTCGCGCTGGCCGCGCTGCGCAACGGCAACGTGCAGGCCATCACCAACGACGGCGTGAAGCTCACCGCCCAGCTGAACACGCTGCCCGACAAGGACAAGTACGAAATCCCGGCCCTGACCGTGTCGAAGGAGTATCTGGGTGCTGCCGTGGGCAAAGGCGAGAAGCGCCTGCTCGACACGCTGAATGCCTGGCTGGTGGAAGGCGAGAAGAACGGCCGCAACCTCGCTGTGTACAACACCTGGTTCGGCCCCCAAGGCCCATCACCGCTGCCACGCCTGCTCAAGGTGGGCGAAGCGGGTTGAGCCGCACTGCAAGCCTGAGCCTGCCAACACCCGGCGCCACGCCTCGCGTGGCACCGGGTGTTTTGTCCGTGGCCGCACAGCGCGCTGCGGCGGTGCGGGCCGCGCTGGACGAGGTGAGCGACATCATCGCGGGTGAGCGCGTGCCCCGCGCATGCCAGCTGGCCGCCGTGGCGCAGGTGCTGGTGGCCCGGCTCGCGTCGCGGCCCGAGCTGTTTCCCGACGCGCATTTCCCCGCACCCGGCCCGCGTGAGCAGGAAACCCTGTTCCTTCTGGGTGAAGAGCCCAACCAGGACAACGCGCTCTATGTGTGGCGCCCCGCACCCGGCCTGGCCACGGCCGTGCACGACCACTCCACCTGGGTCGTGGTGGTCGGCATCGAGGGCGAAGAGCCCAACACTTTCTGGCGCCGCACCGACGACGGCAGCCTGCCCGGCGGCTGCGTGCTGGAGCGCACGGACACTCGCCGCATCGGCCCCGGCCAGTGGTGCAGCCTGGGGCCGCGTGGCATCCACAGCGTGGCCATTGACGGGCCGCGCGCCATCAAACACCTGCACCTGTACGGCCACAGCCTGATGGACCTGCCCGAGCGGGTGGACTTCGACCCGGTGACCGGGCGCTGGACGGTGCTGACCGAGAAGCCGGTGGTGCTGGAGCCTTTGGCTTGAATCCCATGACGTTTTTCTCCGCGCTGCAGGCGCAACTGCTGGATACGAAATACATCGGCTGGATGGTGCAGGGCTGGCTGATGACGGTATGGATGTCGCTGCTGGTCGTGGCGGTGTCCATGCTGCTCGGCCTGCTGCTGGCAGCCGCCCGCTCCAGCAGCCGCGCGCCGCTGGCGTGGGGTGCGGCGGCCTATGTCTCGGTGTTTCGCAACTCACCTTTGCTGGTGCAGTTGTTCTTCTGGTACTTCGGTGCGCCCAGCCTGCTGCCCGAGGCTGCGCGTGAATGGCTCAACAGCAGTGCCGTGCTGCTGCAGTGGGGTGGTGTGGTGCTGCTGCGCTGGCCTTCGTTTGAATTTCTGGTGGCCTGGGTGGGGCTGGTGCTGTATTCCACCGCCTACATCGGTGAGGACATCCGCTCAGGTCTGCGCGGCGTGCCGGCCAACCAGACCAGCACCGCGCTGGCGCTGGGCTTCACGCCGGTGCAGACGCTGCGCCACATCGTGCTGCCGCAGGCGCTGCGCATCGCAGTGCCGCCGCTGCTGGGCCAGACCATGAACACGGTCAAGAACACCTCACTGACCATGGCGGTGGGGCTGGTGGAGCTGTCGTATACCTCACGCCAGGTGGAGGCCGAGACCTTCAAGACCTTCCAGGCCTTTGGCTTCGCCACGCTGTTTTATGTACTCACGATCATGGCGGTGGACGGGCTGGGCCAGCACTGGCTGCGGCGCCGGGGCCAGAAGCATGTGCAGCGGGTGCCGGCATGAACTTCGCCATGCTCTATGACAGCCTGCCCTACCTGCTGTGGGGCGCCTGGCCCGACGGCCAGTTGGGCGGCGCTGCGTTGACGGTGCTGCTCAGCCTGGGCTCGGGCCTGGTGTCGGCGGTGCTGGGCTTGGGCTTGGGCCTGGGCATTGCGCTGGCGTTGCTGACCGGCGGCGCGCGGCGGGTGCTGACGGCCGTGTTGTCTTTTCTGCGGGCCATTCCCGTGCTGATGCTGATCTTCTGGAGCTACTTCCTGCTGCCGGTGGTGCTGGGTCTGCATGTGCCCGGTGTGTTGTCGGTGATGGCGGCGCTGTCGCTGGTGGGCGGTGCCTACCTGGCGCATGCGGTGTATGCGGGCATCCAGGCGGTGGCAGCGGGGCAGTGGGCGGCGGGTTTTTCGCTGGGCTTTACCCGCTGGGGCACGCTGCGTTACCTGGTGCTGCCGCAGTCGCTGCGCATGATGCTGCCGTCGTTCATGAACCAGTGGGTGACGCTGGTGAAAGACAGCTCGCTGGCCTACACCGTGGGGGTGAGCGAGCTGTCGTTTGTGGCGTCGCAGGTGAATGCGCGCACCATGGTCTATCCGGCTGAGATCTTCCTGCTGGTGGGCCTCATCTACTGGCTGCTGTGCGCCGGGCTGGAGGCTGCGGTACGGGCGCTGCAGCACACCGTGTTGGCCCCACGGCCTGCAAGGACGGCGGCACCTCTCTATCATCGGCTCACGCGTTTTTTCTCGTCCCGTCCATCCACCCCGAAGGAGTTTCATCCATGAGCCAGATCAAGATTGCCGTCATCGTGGGCAGCATCCGCAAGGATTCGTTCAACCGCAAGCTGGCCACCGCGCTGGCCCGGCTGGCGCCCGCCGACTTCCAGTTTGAGCAGGTGCCCATCGACGCGCTGCCGCTCTACAACCAGGACCACGACGGCTCGCCCTCCGCCGAAGTCACGCGCTTCAAGGACGCGATCAAGTCGGCCCAGGGCCTGCTGTTTGTGACGCCCGAATACAACCGTTCCATCCCCGGCGTGCTGAAGAACGCACTGGACCACGCCTCGCGCCCCTACGGCCAGAGCGTGTGGGGCGGCAAGCCCGCTGGTGTGGTGGGTGTGTCGGTCGGCGCCATCGGCACCGCGCTGGCACAGCAGCACCTGCGCAACATCCTGGCCTACCTGGACGTGCCCACCCTGGGCCAGCCCGAAGCCTTTATCCAGGCCAAGGACGGCTTGTTTGACGACGCCGGCAACATCGGCGCCGACAGCCAGAAGTTCTTGCAAGGCTGGGTGGACAAGTACGTGGCGTGGGTGAAAAAGCACGTCTGAGCCTGCTGCCTCCATTTGCTACATAAAAAGGAGCTGCATGTGGCCGCATTACGGTCGCATGCAGCTCTTTTCATGGGTATCCAGGCCGCCCACCTACAATGCAGGCCCTTTGTGACCTACCGACTGCCTGCATTGACCGATATCCCCGAAGACAGCCCCCGCATCCAGGAACCCCGCCTGTGGACCGGTGACGGCTGGACCGCCCAGGTCATCAAGAACGAAGACGACGACGGCTGGGCCGTGGCAATGGTGAAAGACGGCGAACCCGAGCCTGCACTCGTCGGCCCGTGGACCATGGGCCGCGACAAGAAGAACCCCAAGCCGCTGGACGTGAACGCGTTCAACACGCTGGTGAAAACCGCCAATGAATTTGTGCGCCGCCACGAGCAGCAACTGCACGCCACGCTGCACCAGAGCATCACCGTGACGGCTAACGCAGGCCGCGTCACCGTCAACCTGGACATCGTGCCCGACGAAGACAACCCCTATGCCACGCTGAGCGCACAGGACGACAGCGGCGAGCTGTTGGCTGAGGTGAAAGTGGCGCCCAGCTTCAAGCTCAACCGCAGCAGCGCGGTGGCGTGGGTGGATGGCGGGTTTGCCAGGCCACGGTGAGCTTGCGGGCGTGCAGGCTTGCACGCGGAAAAGCACATCGCGCGCGCAGCGCCTCTTTCTTCGGGCGTATCTGGAAGTGTTGCAGGCAGGCCAGGCACCGCAGCCCGGGCATCCTGGCGGCAAGCCATGCCTGCTACCATGCTGCACTGCAACAAAGCTTGCGCCCTTAAGACCATGGACCTCGACGACCCTTACCGCGAACTTGGCCTTGCACCGGGCTGCAGCGATGCCGAGGTAAAAGTTGCGTGGCGCCGCCTGTCCGCACGCTGGCACCCGGATCGCAACAATAGCCCGCATGCCCTGCGAAAGATTCAGCGTATCAATCGGGCACTGGAAATGATCCGCAACGCCCGGGACGAAGCGGAGGCTGAAACCCAGGACCCCGCGTCCGAGGCGGAAAACCCCACCATCGAGCACACCATCAGCCTCACGCTCGAGGAAGTGGTGGCTGGTTGTGTCAGGGAAGTGCGGGGCGAGGTGGCCGAAGACTGCCCCGAGTGCAGCGGCAGTGGCCTGCATCTGCAGCCTGCGCCGTGCGGCGAATGCGGTGGCGCCGGCCACATCCGGCAACATCTCTGGTTCGCCTGGGTGTCCTCCACGGTCGAATGCACTGCCTGCCAGGGGCAGGGGACGACGCGCCAAAGCTGTCCTGCCTGTGCGGCGAGCGGCAAGGCACCGGCGAGCAAGTACCGTTGCCGGGTGCCCGTCGCGCCTGGCGCGCGCGCTGGCGACCTGCTGGATGTCACAGCCCGGGTGCAAGGCCGTCAGCGCCAGCACGAGCTGGCGCTGCGCGTGCGCGTGGAACTGCAGCCGCACGAGTTCTTCACGGCTGAAGCCGATGGAACCTTGAAGTGCGAACTACCCGTCGATGGTTTTGCATGGATGGCCAATCGCTGGATCGAGGTTCCAACCCCCTGCGGGCTGCAGCAGATGAAGCTGCGGCGGGGACACCTGAACTACCGCATCAAAAACGCCGGCCTTCCGTGGACGGGCGAGGCAGCGCCTGGTGACTGCATCGTCACCGTGGTGCCGCTGTTTCCGCAAGAGTTCAGCCAGGAGCAGGAGGCCGCGATTGATCGGCTGGTGGCCAGTAATTCCGGCACGTCCGGCACGCCGGCGGGCGATCGCATGGCGGCGTGGAACCGGTTGGTGGACAACTGGAAGGATCGGCGCATGTGATGCCCCCGATGGAAGGAGCCCGTGGGGCTCCTTCGCAGGCTGCAGCCTCAGGCTGCCTGTACCGCGCTGGCCTGGTTGGCGGCGGCGGTGGTCAGGGCGCGGATCTCGGTGGCTGCGGTCTGCAGGGCTTGCGCCTTGGCGGCGTCGCCCATGCCCAGGCCTTCGGCGCGCACGAAGCGCACGTCGGTCACACCCATAAAGCCCATCACGGTCTGCAGGTAGGTTTCCTGGTGTTCCATCGAGCGGCCGACGTCGGACGTGGAATACATGCCGCCACGCGACAGCGCGACGATCACGGTCTTGTTGCCGGCCAGGCCCACAGCGCCCTTGTCGGTGTATTTGAAGGTGCGGCCTGCCTGGGCAATGCGGTCGATCCAGGCCTTGAGCTGGGTGGGGATGGTGAAGTTGTAGAGCGGGGCGCCCATCACCACCACGTCGGCCGCCAGGAACTGGCTGACCAGCGCTTCGGACACGGCGTTCTCCATGCGCTGCACTTCGGTGGTGGCGGCCTGCCCGGTGCGGAAGCCCAGGGCATCAGCGCCCAGGTGGGCGGGGGCGTTGGCCGCCACGTCCAGGTAGTCCACCTGCGTGCCGGGGTGGCTGGCCGTCCAGGCTGCCACGATGTCGGCGGTCAGTTTGCGGGACACGGAGTTGGCGCCCAGGATGCTGGAGTCGATGTGGAGGAGCTTCATGGTGGTCTGCTTTCAGTCAATGTGGGCCACGGTGTGTGGCGGATGATTGATTGTGCTGGCGGTTGTATTGATTGATAAGTCGTCATAAATGTTTTAGATTGTTCCAAATTCAGGACAATAAGGCGGCCATGCAGGATTTGAACGACATGTTGTATTTCGCCGAGGTGGTGGAGCAGGGCGGTTTTGCCGCCGCCGGGCGCAGCCTGGGCATCCCCAAGTCGCGGCTGTCGCGCCGGATCGCCGAGCTGGAGGCCCAGCTGGGGGCGCGCCTGCTGCAGCGCACCACCCGCCGCATTGCCGTCACGGACGTGGGGGAGGCCTTTTTCCGCCACTGTGCCGCCATGCGCGACGCGGCCCGCGCCGCGCAGGACACCGTGGCCGCGCTGCAGGTGGCGCCGCGTGGGCTGGTGCGGCTGAGCTGCCCGGTGACCATGGCGCAGTCGGTGCTGGGGGACGCGCTGCCCGTCTTTTTGCAGCGCTACCCCGAGGTGCGCATCGACATGCTGGTCAGCAACCGCCCGGTGAACCTGCTCGACGAGGGCATCGACGTAGCCCTGCGCGTGCGCCAGACGCTGGACGACAGCGGCAACCTGGTGGTCAAGCGCCTGGGCAGTTCGCGCTCGGTGCTGGTGGCCAGCCCAGCGCTGTTGGCGCGCCAGGGCACCCCCACGCGGCCCGAGGAACTGGGCCAGCTGGACACCGTGGCCATGTCGGCTGTGGATGGGCGCACCACCTTCCGCCTGCAAGGCCCGCAGGGCCAGGACTATGCGTTTGAACATCGACCCCGCTATGTGGCGGACGACCTGCTGGCCGTGCGGGCCGCGGTGCTGGGCGGCACGGGCCTGTCCTTCCTGCCGGATTACCTGTGCACCGAGGGCCTGGACAGCGGCCGGCTGGTGCAGGTGCTGCCGGGCTGGGAGCCTCCGCCCGGCATCCTGCACGCGGTGTTCCCATCACGGCGCGGCCTGCTGCCGGCGGTGCGGGCGCTGCTGGACTTTCTGGGCGAGCTGTTTGCCGATAACAAGGGGCAGTTTTAAGGCAAAAGGCCTGTATGCGTCCATCTATCCAGCGCATGCAGCTACTTTATTGATAGCGATATGCAGCGAGTGCAACGCAGCCAGCACCGCCAGTACAGGCATCTTATGCAAAAAACCTGATTAGTTAGGAAGAAACTATTCGTTTGTGTTTTAAGGCTTCCTTCGGACAATCCTTCGAACAGGTTCGTCATCTTCCACCGAAGGAGCACACACATGGCATTGCGACTGGGCGACACCGCCCCCGATTTCACGCAGGATTCCACCGAAGGCAGCATCCAGTTCCACCAGTGGGCCGCAGGCTCGTGGGTGGTGCTGTTCTCGCACCCGGCCGACTTCACACCCGTGTGCACCACCGAGCTGGGCAAGACGGCGGCGCTGTCGGGTGAGTTCGCCAAGCGGGGCGTGAAGCCCATCGCCGTCAGCGTGGACCCGCTGGAGTCCCACGGCAAGTGGGTGGACGACATCAACGAGACGCAGAACACCACGGTCAACTTTCCCATCCTGGCTGATGCGGATCGGACGGTGGCCACCCTGTACGACATGATCCACCCGAACGCGTCCACCACGGCCACCGTGCGCAGCGTGTTCATCATCGACCCCAAGCAGGTCATCCGCACCACCTTCACCTACCCGGCTAGCACGGGCCGTAACTTCGACGAGATCCTGCGCGTCATCGACTCGCTGCAGCTCACCGACAGCCACAAGGTGGCCACACCCGCCAACTGGAAAGACGGCGACGACGTGGTGATCGTGCCCAGCCTGCAAGACCCGGCCGAGCTGGCCCAGCGCTTCCCTAAGGGCTGGAACGCTGTGCGGCCCTATCTGCGCATCACGCCACAACCAAACAAGTGACCCAAGCGACCGTCATCATCGTGCCAGGCTGGCGCGACTCCGGGCCTGGCCACTGGCAGAGCCTGTGGGCTGAGCGCCTGCCAAACGCCGTGCGGGTGGTGCAGGACGACTGGATCAGCCCCACACGGAAGGCCTGGGTGGCCGCGCTGGAGCGCACCATCCTGGCGGCGCCCGGGCCGGTGGTGGTGGCGGCGCACAGCCTGGGCTGCATCGCCACCACGCATGTCTCGCCCGAGGTGGCGCAGCGTATCCAGGGCGCGCTGCTGGTGGCCCCGGCCGACCCCGAGCGCCGCGCGGTGCTGAACGACTTTGCGCCGGTGCCCTATGCCCGCCTGCCTTACCGCAGCGTGCTGGTGGCCAGCAGCAACGATCCCTTTTGCCCCATCCGGCTGGCGGGTGCCTATGCGCGGGCCTGGGGCAGTGAGTTCGTCCGCCTGCAGCAGGCCGGCCACATCAATGTGGAGTCCGGCTTTGGTGAATGGTCGCTGGGCCTGGCCTTGCTGCATTCCCTGACGGATGTGCCGGTTTCCCCTGTGGCGGACAATCCCGCCACTTCCGATTTCTCTCCCTCCTCTCATTCCATGAAAGCAGCAGCATGAAGCACAACAAGATCAAGGCCCTTATCGCCACCGCCATCCTCGCCGCCTGCGCTGGCGTATCGGCCCAGACGACCACGCTGCTGAATGGCTCGTATGACGTGGCCCGCGAGTTCTACAAGGACTACAACGCCGCCTTCATCGCCCACTACAAGAAGACCACCGGCAAGGACGTGAAGATCGACCAGTCGCACGGCGGCTCCAGCGCCATCGCGCGCTCGGTGGCCGACGGCCTGGACGCCGACGTGGTGACCATGAACACCTCGACCGACATCGACTTCCTGGCCAGCGCCGGCGTGGTGGCGAAAGACTGGAACAAGAAGTTCCCCGACAACGCCGCCCCCACCACCTCCACCATGCTGTTCCTCACCCGCAACGGCAACCCCAAGGGCATCAAGGACTGGGACGACCTGGTCAAGCCCGGCATCCAGGTGATCGTGGTCAACCCGAAGACCGGCGGCAACGGCCGCTACGCCTACCTGGCCGCCTGGGGTTATGTGAAGAAGAAGGGCGGCACCGACGCGCAGGCCGCCGAGTTCGTGGGCAAGCTGTTCAAGAACGTGCCGGTGCTGGGCAAGGGTGGCCGCGATGCGACCACCACCTTCCTGCAACGCAACATCGGCGACGTGCTGATCACCTTCGAGTCCGAAGTGGTGTCGATCAACCGTGAGTTTGGTGACGGCAAGGTGGACGCGGTGTACCCGTCCATCAGCATCGTGGCCGAGAACCCGGTGGCCGTGGTGGAGCGCACCGTGGCCAAGAAGGGCACGGCCGAGGTAGCCAAGGCCTACCTGGACCACCTGTATTCGGAAGAAGGCCAGGAAATCGCCGCCAAACATGCGCTGCGTCCTCGTTCGCAGGCCGTGCTGAAGCGCCATGCCGCCACCTTCAAGCCGCTGCAGCTGTTCACGGTGCAGGAACTGTTCGGCAGCCTGGGTGAGGCACAGAAGGTGCACTTCAACGACGGCGGCCAGTTCGACAAGATCTACTCGGCGCGTTAAGACCATGTCCGCCGTGTTTCCAGCGGGGCAGGGGGGAGGCCGGGCGCACAAGCCAGCGCATACGCCAGCGCAGGAACCTGCACCGCAACATACCAAGAAAAGGGCAGCCCGCCGGGTGCTGCCCGGCTTCCGCCTGACCCTGAGCTACACCCTGCTGTACCTCGTGCTGATCGTGCTGGTGCCGCTGTCGGCCCTGCTGTTCAAGACATCGACGCTGACCTGGGACCAGTTCTGGCTGGCCGTCAGCGGCCCGCGGGTGATGGCGTCCTACCGCCTGACCTTCGGGGCCTCGCTGTTCGCCGCGCTGGTCAACCTGGTGTTCGGCCTGCTGCTGGCCTGGGTGCTGGTGCGCTACACCTTCCCGGGCAAGAAGATCATCGACGCGCTGGTGGACCTGCCTTTTGCGCTGCCCACCGCCGTGGCCGGCATCTCGCTCACCGCGCTGCTGGCGGGCAACGGCTGGATCGGCCAGTACCTGGAGCCGATGGACATCAAACTGGCTTTCACACCCTCGGGCGTGGTCATCGCGCTGATCTTCGTGGGCCTGCCCTTCGTGGTGCGCACGGTGCAGCCGGTGCTGGAAGACATGGAGAAAGAGCTGGAGGAAGCCGCCAGTTCGCTGGGCGCCGACCGCTGGCAGACCTTCCGCCGCGTCATCTTCCCGACCATTTCGCCCGCCTTGCTCACCGGTTTTGCCATGGCGTTTGCCCGGGCCATCGGTGAATACGGCTCGGTCATCTTCATCGCCGGCAACATGCCGATGATTTCCGAAATCACGCCGCTGATCATCATCGGCAAGCTGGAGCAGTACGACTACGCCGGAGCCACCGCAGTGGCTGTGGTGATGCTGGTCATCTCCTTCGTGCTGCTGCTGGTCATCAACGCGCTCCAGGGCTGGCAACGCCGCCGAGCCGGAGGCTGAAACCATGGCTGAATCTTCCAAAGACCCCCGCAAGATCCGTCGGGCCCAGTCCGACACTACCGAGGCGCCCTGGGTGCGCTACACCCTGATCACGGTGGCGCTGACCTTCGTGCTGCTGTTCCTGGTGCTGCCGCTGGCAGCGGTGTTCACCGAGGCGCTGCGCAAGGGCTTCGGCGCCTACGTGGACGGCCTGCGCGAGCCCGACGCCTGGAGCGCCATCCGCCTGACGCTGATCGTGGCCGTCATCGCCGTGCCGCTGAACCTGGTGTTCGGCGTGGCGGCGGCCTGGGCCATTGCCAAGTTCGAGTTTCCGGGCAAGGCCATCCTGACCACCTTTGTGGACCTGCCGTTCTCGGTGTCGCCGGTGGTGGCGGG
>Ga0208823_1002988_pt1 | contig 12346 bp, 12 predicted proteins | sample AD_UKC075_MetaG_FD_184440 | JGI IMG/M metagenome (GOLD analysis project Ga0208823, IMG submission 184440) | Active sludge microbial communities of municipal wastewater-treating anaerobic digesters from USA - AD_UKC075_MetaG (SPAdes) (version 2) | ecosystem: Engineered > Bioreactor > Anaerobic >... | reverse complement strand
CTATACTGCCTGGTATTGGTACGATAGTGGGCGGTATTTTAGGCGGTCTAGGAGGATATATTGGCGGCAAATGGCTGGGGGGCAAAGCTGTTGAAGCGTTCAGGGAGCAGCCGGGAGCACCTGCTGATTCTACCCAATTTATGCAACCGATGGCAGAAGCCACGAATAAGGTAAGCGCAATCCTGGGAAGTTTCAGTGTATACCTGCAAGGCCAAGCAGATGTGATTATCTCCAATTTGACGCAGCTGAGCGAGAAGGTTTGGAATATTACAGCGATAAAGACCGCATTCGCTGAGAATCTCCAAAGCCAAGCTACAGCAGTTATCTCAAACATGGAACAGATGGGGCAGCAAACTTGGAGGATTGTCGCTATAAAAACAGCATTTGCAGCTAACTTACAAAGAGTTGCTAATAGCATCGTAGCAAACGGTAAGTCTTTAGCTGATGCGTTAGCATTAGCGGCGGCCCGTGCCACGACATTCCAATTGCCCAGCATATCTTTACCTAGCTTTACTCCGACTCCTCACGCGGCAGGTGGTATATTTAGCAGTCCTCACCTGGGCGTGGTGGCTGAAGCTGGCCCTGAAGCCATCATACCGCTGTCCAGTAAAATGAGAGACCGGGGTATTGAACTATGGAAGCAGGCAGGCCGTTTTCTTGGTATTGCCCCCCATGCCGAAGGGGGTATTTTTGGTAGCTCTAAACTTGTGACCGAGGCTGGACCAGAAGCAGGGATTCCATTTTCTCGGTCACCTGAGCGTATACGAGAACGGGGCTTAGGCTTATGGCAGCAGATAAATAATGTGTTTAGCCCGGCCATGCCTGCCCTAGCCCTTGCCGGATCTGGGGCGGAGACTGGATTGCTCTATGACGGGATTGACTACGGTCCGGAATTATCCGGGCAGGTGCAGGAATTGAACGTCCCCATTTCTATTGCCAACATTACTGCTAATATCAGTGGATCCAGCCTTGACGTGGAGGATATTGCGGAGCAGGTTGGAGAGCAGGTCAAGCAACAGGTCAAGTGGGAAATCACCAGAGAGCTTGCAAATGCGATAGAGAACAGAATATAGTCATGGATAATCCTCCCGTGGTAATATAATGGCAGTAAAATGCTATCGAGGAGGGTTATTTGTGTTAAAATGGTGCATGAGGCTTACAGTGCTTCTGTTGATGTTGCTGGCTTGGACGGGGTGTGGCAATAAACAACCGGCACCCTCAGATGATTTGTCAAGCCAAGAACAGGTACAGAATCCCCAGGAATCGGCAATCGCGCCGGAAGAGGAGCAAGTTGCTTTAGATGACCAGAACCTGCCCTACGAGGAGTGGTTGAAACAGGTCATTTCCAACATTATTGGAGCAACGAGCAATATTGACAAGCCGCGAGTGGATTCCATTCTCTTTTTTGATGAAAACGAGTCAGACATGGAGATTATCCTTTGGGCTGATACCAGCTTCACTCACAGCATGGTTCGGGACGGTATTATATTGCATTCAACAGACGTGTTGCGGCGGGTATTTTCCGATCCACGGGCGGAGAGGGTATCCCTGTATTGGCTACTGCCCGCCAAGGATTCCTATGGGGACGAAACTGAAACGATGGCGGCACGTGTAGTCCTGACCAGAGACACTGCAGATAAAATCAACTGGAAAGGGTTGAGTCCCCTGGGACTCCCGAGAGTAGCCGACAAATTCGATTTTCACCCAAAACTACAGCAGTGAAGGGAGGGTCTGTATGGACTTCTACCTGATCGATGAATCTACTGGAACCCTGCTCCACCTCCCAGTCAACCCTGAGGAGGTTACCATAAACCGAGAAAAACTGTATGAAACTGTGGAGCTTCTCAACCTCGGGGAAGTGGATTTTCCGAAAGGGGAAAAGTTGAAAGAAATCAGCTTTTCCTCTTTTTTCCCTCGGGATTATGACTCCTACTGCCAATATCCCGACCTCCCTGACCCACAGGAGGCCATGAATAACCTTACATTCTGGACCCAGTCCAGGCGGCCTGTGCGGCTTATTATCACAGAAACAATTATAAACACCTTGGTTCTGGTTGCGGCACATATCAGCCAGTTCAAAGGCGGTGAACCAGGGGATGTTTATTACGATTTTATTGCCCGTACATATCGCCGGGTGGGGGTCCGCACTGTTCCGATGGTTCCGGCGGGGTTGCTGGGTACTGAAAGCCGCCCGGATATGGAAATGGTCAGCGAGGGGTCAAGGGGTTTGCGTCCGGATGTGGAGAGAGAGTCTGTCATAACCTATACGGTGGTGGCCGGCGACAGCCTGTGGGAAATAGCTGCTAGGCTACTTGGAAACCCTACCCGTTGGCAGGATATTTACGAGCTGAATCGTGATATTATTGGTGGGAACCCCTCCCTTATCTTGCCCGGTATGGTATTAACTTTGCCAGCAGCATAAAAGGGGGTGCTCTGATTTGTGATTTCAGATTTCCGAGATGAATATTTTAGGTATGACGTCCGCCTGGCCGGGCGTTTTTATTTGGGAGATTTGGTACAGGAGATCACCCAGGAGGAATCACTGGATGAGCTTGCGCTGAGGACAAATATCAGGATTGTGGTTACTGGGGATGATTTTCCAACCATAGCCCCAGGGCAGACAATTGACATCATAGACACGCTTCAGAATGACATAGTCAGGTTTGATGGTATTATCCATGAAATAGATAGTGAGAACCGGGGACTAAAGGACCTTGATATCAAAGCCTATTGTCGGGCACGGTATCTTGAGTCTGAGGACGAGTTTAACCTAGCGGCGGATATGACGGCCTCTAGTAGATTTCAGCTTTACGCATCGACCTGGGGTATCCCCTTGGGCCGCGTGGCGAACACAGGCCAACCTCTGGACAAAGCTATCTACCGGCCTCGGAGCCTGGCTTCTATGATTGATGCGGATATAAAGGAAACTGCGAAAAAAAGCGGGCGAATGTTCAAAGTACGCTCCAGTGGTCGAGTACTGGATATGGTTGAACTGGGTTCTAATTCAAACGTCCCAACGCTTGTTCCCGAAGTAAACCTCGAAAGGGTGGTACAGAGGCGGACCCTCCTAGACAAGGATACCCAGGTGAAATATGTAGGGAACAAGCGGGGTGGAACCAGGGAGCCTGTCTATGGCAGCGCAACTGGGGAAGTGGACGAATATGGCACCCGTTACCGAATCCAGATTGACAGCAGGATCAACACCCAGGCCCAGGCGGATGTAGCCAGCCGAAGGCAGATCGTCCCGATAGAGGAAATCATAACGGCGAGTGTTTGGGAGGAGCTGATGGATCTACGGGCGGGTGATAAGGTTAGGTTAGGCATGACAGATGTAACCGGGAAGTATGTTGTGGGCTATGACGAACTCATAGTCATCAATCTAACGCGGACGCTCGGCAATCAGTCCCACCCAGGGAAATGTGTCCTGGAGCTGGGTTATCCGGATTACGTGCTGAGGAGGTATTACCTTGGAGAATCCGTCACTTCGCCTGGCTCGGTCACTTGATGCGCTAATGGGTAGGCGGGCTGCGAGAGCTGTCCAGGGGCTTGGTTGTGAACTCGGCACGATAACGAAAGTGTTCAAGTCCAACCAGCACACGGTTGACCGGGTCTGGGTCAAGCTGGACAATTTCAAACATGAGATTAAAGACCCGTTGATAGCTGACTGGGAGGTAAAAATAGAGATCCCCATTCCATCCAGGGTGATAAAGTTGGCATCCCCAGTCGAACCTGACGGAATGGACAATGCGGAGACTGAATACTCCGATTTAACCCGGTTCGATTTCCATGTTCAAGAGGCGGACTGCCTGCCCGATACCACCATAAAGGTTCACATCAATTACAAGGACGGCATCAAGGTTGGCGACCGGGTACTGGTAGCGCCAGTCTGTGGCGGGCAGGACCATGTTATCCTGTGCCGTCTGAAAGAGTCTACAGGCCCTGGCTGAGGCGGGGCAACTGGTCAGCCAGTTGGCTGATTGAGCGGAGGTTTGAATAATGCCAAGTCTATTTCCAACAATTGGAGTCCCGGCCACTCCCAGTGCCAGGTTGAACCGGAAGGTGAAGTTTGGCCGATCCTGGATATTTGACTTTGACGAAGGGGAGTTCCGGCTGACGGCTGCTAGGAGAATAGAGGAAGCGGACGAAACCCAGGCGTACTACGAGTGGTGCCAAAAGGCGCTTCTGACCATGCGGTATAGGTATGTAATCTATTCTCCTGACTACGGTAGTGAGCTTCACAAGCTTTTCCGGATGGCGCTGAGTAGGGCCGCTATTGAAAGTGAGATTGCCAGGATGGTTACTGAAACCTTGATGGTGGACCCTCGAACCGGGCAGGTGGGAGGCTTCTCGTTCATGTGGTTGGATGATGGGGTAGCCTTTGATTGCTATGTTTTGACGGCAAAGGGTTCCCAACTTGAACTATCTGGCAGGATGGACATGGCCATGTAAAGGGGGTGGGATTTTGGCGATAACGATAACGGATCTATTCAAAGAGCAACAATACCACGAAATCTTACAGCGGACGCTTGACCGCATACCGGATTACATCGACAAATCGGAAGGGTCGTATATCTGGGATGCCGTGGCTCCGGTGTCTTACGAACATGCAAAACAAGCGTCCTTTCTCATGTTTGTTATCATGCAAGCATTTGCCCTCCATGCGTATGGTGAATGGCTGGACCATATGGCTGGGGACTTCGGGATTTCCAGGGCGCCAGCTGTTCCAGCAACAGTAGAGCTATTATTCACAGGGAACCCAGGCGGGGAGATTCCTGCCGGGACAAAGGTCGCGGTACAGAGTACAAGTATTATGTTTGAGACCGACGAGCGGGCGGTCATCGGCATCGATGGTACAGCATTAGTCTCGGCCACCTGCCTAAATCCTGGTGAGGAAGGCAATGTTCCCAACGATGTCGTTAACCTGCTGGTGGATTTTGTGCCTGTGGTTTCTTCCGTTACCAACCCAGCACCTTCTACAGGTGGGGTGGATGCGGAAGATGATGAGATCCTCCGGAACCGGATCCTTTTCTTCAAGCGTAATCCAGAACGTGGCGGGACGGAGACGGATTACCAGAGGTGGGCACTTTCTGTAGGCGGGGTTCAGGCAGCCCGCTGCGTAGCCCTTGCCAGAGGTATTGGTTCAGTGGATGTGATTATCGGGGCTCCGCCAAACCAAATAGCAGAGCTGGTGCCTAGGGTTCAGGCCGTGGTAGATGTGAAGAAACCCCTGGGGGTTCATGCTACGGTCAAAGGCGCAGAAATCCTGCCGGTTGATTTCCGAATTACTGTTTCTGGCATCGACCCACTCGTGGTAGAGGATGTAGCTATGGCTTACCTTACCACTGTGGGGATTGGTGGTACTATTCTGTTTTCCAAACTGATTGCGGCTATCATAAATGCTGGGGCTACTGATGCCTTCCTTACTGAACCTGTCGGGACGCAGCTGGTTCTAGCGCCGGATACTGTGCTAGATCCACACGTCTATATAACGGTGGTGGATTAGTTATGGCGATTGATCTTTTCAAGTACTTACCTCTTTACTACCGTGAAAGCCGCATTATGAAGGCGCTCATGGATGCCTTGGGGGAGGAGGTCCCGGACGCTATTGGCTACCTGTGGAAGGCGTTTTTCGCCAACACTTGCCCGGACGAAGGTTTCTGGCTATGGCTGCGTGAGTATGATGCCAGGACCCGTGAGGAAGTGTACGCCAAGATGCGTGGCGGCGGAGCTTTAAACCTGGAGATGCTTCAAGCTTTGGACATTGAAGCCGTGGAGACCTATAAGCTGTGCCCGGAGGAGGGTATTGTCCTATCTGGCAACGATGCTTATTTTGCGGACGGGATTTATATAGGCCCGCTCATCTCAGATATCTACGTTGATCCGGATGAAGTCCAGGTGGCCCAACAGCTTATCGCTTTGGCAGGAATGGCTGGGTTTCGATACTGGTTGGCAGTAAAAAGCAAGAGCCTGGTGCCGAAGGCTCCTGAGCAATCTTATTCGTCAATCGCATTATATCCCAGCTATATCTTCCCTTCGCCTGATAATTATTTGTCCGGCCAGATGGTTTTAACTTGTTCTAGGGTAACGACCAGCATAGAAAACAAATCGCTCGCAAAGATAACGCATTGGTTCTCCCCGGTAGCGTTTTTTGACGAAAATAGGTACTGGACGGATGATTCCAATCCTGGAGCAGTGAGCAAGGTAACTACAATGGAAATGATACGCATCTTCCCAACAGGGGATACCTACCTCGATTATCTTGCCCCCGATATTAATAACAACGATGAAACGATTCTTTCTGTTGGTGGGGAAGGGGTTGATTCCTTGGATCGAAGTGATTATGCCTTACTCAAATTTGATTTGAGTGGATTTGAATTGCCCCGGATCTTATCATGTGAGCTATTTTTATATGTCGCATCCACAAGACATTTTAACCTCCATACCTATCCATTTGATGTCTTTTTATTGGCAAGTCCATTTGATGAAGAAACTGTGACTCCTAATACGGCTCCAACACGGCTACCTGAACATGTGGCAAGAATTTACCTTCCAGATCCATTAGAGGAAAACTCTGACGGTACTTGGGTTTCTTGGGATATCTCAAGTGTTTTAGAATTTTGGAAAGTTCATCCAAACTATGGATTATTGCTGACGCATACTGGATATGAAAATGAAGGTTATGATGCTGTGTATTTTGCAAGCGTAAATTATTATGAGGGTAGTATGGATAATGCGGGTAACTGGGCTCCGTATTTACAAATTATTTACAAATAATCATATGATCATTACAAGTTGGGGGTGATATATTGAACGCTCAGACTACTGATACCCTTGGTAAGCATGTAAGGCAAGCCTATGAGTTTTTTATTAAAAATGATGTATGGATAGCGGTTGGCCGGTCAACCCCTTGGCCGGATGAGGAAAACCCTCCCGCTCCGGCATTTACAAGCGCTGCGCTGGATGAAATCATGGGTCTGGTCAAGCCGGACCCGCTAAAAATGGCGGTACCCGACCCTGAAGGCGAGATCGAGATGTACGCGCAGAGGTTCCGGGGGCTTCCTTTGCCTACCAGCCTGGAAGATGCCCTGGACGCAGGAGCTCGCTGGGTCTACGTTGCTGGCTGGCTGATGTACGACCAATTCCCGGTAGTTACCTTCCGGCAGGAGGGTGTATTTTCTGGAGTTGTGCTTAAAGGGGGAGTGCCTCCTGGGGCAACTGTCCTGCTTCCGGAACAGGTCCAAAGCTACGGCATACTGGAAGCTATCACCAATCGGGAAAAGATTAAGCGGCGGGACAGTCAAAAGAATTTCGTGGAATTTATCATCGAATTTTAGGGAGGAGGGAAATATAAATGGCGGCTTACTATAATCGCTTTGATCCATCGAAGAGATGGTTTGAGCTTTTGCCTATTCCTGGCCGTCGTCTTCAGTCTGCGGAAGTTGCTGAATTACAGTCAATGTCTATTTATCGAGACCGTCGTATTGGGGATGTTTTGTTTGGGACTGGGCATATTATTGATGGTTGCCAGATCAGCGTTGACGATGCTAAAACCCAGGCTGACATAACTAAAGGTAGTATCTATTATGACGGTATGATCTATGATATAGCGGGCGCTAGCGTCGTTATCACGGGAATGGGTCAGGAGGTAATTGGGCTCAAAGTTACCTATGAAATTATTACCCATGAAGACGACCCGACATTAAAAGATCCGGCCATTGGTTATCAAAACTACGGAATGCCTGGGATGGACCGCCGTGTTGCTAATCTGAATTGGGTAGTTAACGATCCTGCGGCTTTTCCTGTGTTTCGGCTCCAGGACGGGGTTGTTGTTTTGGCAGCGGTTCCACCGGAGTTAGAGGGGATTACGCCAATCCTAGCGCGTCGGACTTACGACACTTCGGGGAGTTTTCTTGTTTTTGGTATGGACGGGTTTATCGAAGCGTTAGATGAAGATTACGTAAACCTGGTTATTGAAGCAGGGAAGGCGTATGTATTGGGACGGGAGATTGATAAACTGATTCCGACAAAAATCCCGGTGGCTAAAGCAAAAACCACTCGCCAAGTGGTAAATGAAACCAAAACTTACCAAACTGGGGTTAATAAATATTCATTGAATTCGACACCTGTTAAGCAAATCAATATTTTGACCGCTATTGTGGAAAAGACTGAGGATATTACCAGAGGCAGTCTTCCTGGAACGACGGATCTATTGCCGAAAACTCCGGTAGTTGCTATTGTTTCTATTTCGCAAGGTGTAACTACTTATCAACAGGGGATTGATTATCAGCAAACGGGCGACAGCGTAGACTGGTCCTTGGATGGTACGGAACCAGATGGAGGTTCGACTTACAGCGTTACTTACCGGTACATTAAGACAATGATTTCTGGAACGGACTATGCTTTGAACGGGAATAACGTAGAGTTTCTAGCAGGGGATCTTCCGGTAGATGGGTCCACCTTCCAAATAACCTATGATTTTTACCTTGGCAGGCGGGACTTGTATTATCTTGAGCCTGGCGGCGATTTTGAAGTTATTAGCGGGCAGCCTGATATGTATCCATATGCCCCTGGGGAGCCCCCAAATGTCTTGGCATTAGGTGAAATTTATTTTCCTCCTGATGCGGAAGCGGCGGATATTGTGGTAACTAATTACAGACCGCAACGGCTTACAATGCTGGAGTTACGAGCCATGTTGGAGAGGTTAGAACGGGCAGAATACAACATGGCGATTACTGAACTTGACACCATTGCCCAGACAAGCGATCCAGATGTAGCCAGGGTTGGTACAATGACGGACAATTTCACAAACTTTGAGAAATGCGATATTTACCACCCCCTCTGGGATGCGTCGATTGACCCTGATAATAAAACTTTGGTCCTGCCTCCGAATTATGAGGAACATGACTTAGTGGCGGATGTGGTAAATACAACAGCTGTTTTAAAAGGACGGCTTTATATGCTGCCGTACACTGAAGAGGTTATCCTTGAGCAGAATCTTGCTACCGAGTGTATGAATGTGAACCCCTATGCAGTTTGGGGTAATGTCGGGGTAATCTTCCTTGACCCATCCGAGGACGTTTGGATGGAGGTTACCCATATCCATAAAACTATTACAAGTTGGTGGGTTTCCCCCGTCAATAGGCGAACTTCCCATACTACTACGGCGCTTTTAATGGATGAACAGGTTGAAACCATGCGGCAGATTCCAATAACAATTAGAGGCGAGAACTTCCTCCCGGATTCCGATAATATCCAGGTTACGTTTGACGGAGTGCCGGTAGAATTGACGCCGGTAGCTCCTACTGCGGCTGGTACAAATGCGGGTACGGTGAGAGCGGATGTTGATGGAAAGTTTACCGCGACCTTTGTAATTCCGCCGGATATCCGCAGCGGAACTCGTGAAGTCCGGGCGTTTAACTATGTTTAGGGGAGGTCCGCTAAAATGACTATCCAAAATGAGGCTGTTGCTAGTTTTACAGGGATTGGGCGGCGTCAGGTGATTGAAGAAACAACCTGGTGGCGAATCCCCTGGCCAACAAACGTTGACCCGTTGGCACAAACGTTTACTTTGACCGAAGACCGCTTTATCACGGCTGTCGGTCTTTATTTTGGTAGGAAAAGCTCTACCAAGACTGTTACTATCCAAATCAGAAATGTCGTAAACGGGTATCCTGGGGCTACGGTGATGGTGTCAAAAACGCTGTTACCGGCAGAGGTTAATGTGTCCGAGGATGGCTCCGCAGAGACTAAGGTGACTTTTGATGAACCTGTACTTTTGTTTGCTGATACGGAATACGCTATCGTGGCTGTGACGGATTCCGACCAATACTGCTTGTATGTTGCGAGGATGGCAGAAAATGACTTGATTAGCGGAACTAAGGTAACTAGACAACCATACACTATCGGCGTATTATTTTCATCATCGAACGCCACAGCCTGGACGGCCCACCAGGAAATGGACATGAAGTTCAAGCTCTATGGGGCCGTATTTGAAAACGAAGCCATCCTTCAGTTTGATTCAGTTACTACAAATGAAGTAGGCCAATTAATTGTCGCAGCAGCACAGTTGGTTCCGCGCGGCTGTAATCTCCTGTGGCAATGGTCCCCGGATGGAGCACAATGGTTTCCACTAGCTAATGGGGATGCAACTCTCTTGCGCTCTCTTCAAACCTCGGTTTATGTAAGAGCAATTTTACGTAAGGGCTTTAAGACTTCCCCGGTTATACAGGCTAAAACTGCGATTCTGGTCGGTCTGAGTTACAAAGATTCCGGGGTGTATGTAAGTAAGCAGGTTACTGCGCCGGAGTTTAGCAATATCCTAGTTTATCTTGATATGTATGTCCCCTCCGGAACCTCCCAGGTATTACAGTACTCTGTGGATGACGGTGATAATTGGAATACCTTCAATGCCCCGACTTCGAAACGGGTAGACGCGAACTTTTACCAATATCGCTATACCGCGACGCTGGGGAGCCCCGCAACAACAATTCGCCTACGTATTAACAGCTCATCAACATCGGCGCTGATTACTCCGAAGTCAAAACGCCTTATACTGATAGTGTCGTAAAGGGGGGATGAATGGACATGGCTGAACAAATTGTTCTCTCCGGTCCGGGAAAAGATTCCCTTTACACTGGAGCGCAAAAAATTAACCAGGCTATCTTGGAGCTAGGAACCAAAATCATAAACATGGGCGGAGTTCCCATTATCCAGGCCGGGCCTCTAGCGGAACGGCCTGAAGCCGCCGATAGCGGCATGGTTTATATTTCCACCGATGACGGGACGATTTTTCACGATACTGGTGAATGGTCACAGATTGGTGGCGGGAAATCAGAATGGGATGTGATTGAGGGTAAGCCCGACGCTTTCCCTCCCGATGAACACGCGGACTCCCATGCTGCGGAAGGCTCTGACCCAATTACTCCGTCTTCCATAGGGGCGCTCAGTGCGCAGGATTTCACCTGGGACAATCTTGGGGGCAGGCCTGAATCCTTCACTCCGTCTACTCACAAGTCTAGTCACTCCACTGGCGGGGCTGACGCCTTGTCCCCGGCCGACATTGGGGCAGCCACCGCCGAGGATGTTGCTGGCAAAGCGGATAAGGCCGGAGACACATTTACCGGGGAGGTATTATTTGAGCAAGGTCTCCAGATCGGGGACCAGGGCATCAAGTTGGTAAAGAGCGCGGAAGGGGTTGTCGACCTTCAGATCGAGTCTGGGCCAAAAACTCTGAATGTAAACGGTAATCCTGTTATCCACCGGGGGAATTTCCCGGTGGTTCCTTATGCAGCGGATGAAACCCAGGTCACCACCACTTCAACATCTTACCCTTCAACTACCGAACTGCCTAAAACCGTCAGGATGGTCAAATCCACCTCCCATGGATACAACATCAAGAAAATCAACATCATCGCTGAATTATGGATATCCAATGCGAATGGTACGGCTAGTTTGCAGGTCAAAATCGACGGGGCGGAAAAGCTGGTGTTGACAACCCAATCCACTTCTCAAGGTAACCTTGTCCAGGGGACCATTGATGTCGGGGACTGGCCTAACAACTCCTCCCACTTGGTGGAGGTCAATATCCGGAGTAGCAGTAAGTCCTATACGGTGACCCAAAGACTGCTAGAGATTTATGTGGGGGTGGTGTAGTAGGATGGCTCTGTTAATTAGACGAAAGGTTGTGCGGACGAGTAATATCCGGGACGTTGAATGCCTTACTTGTCAAACTTGTAATAGTTGTTTTAATTGTGATAGCTGTATGAATTGTGTTAATTGTCAATATTGCAATAAGTGTCAGCGATGCGCTGCTTGTTTATTTTGTATATCATGCTTTCGTTGTAATGATTGCGAAAGCTGTATTTCTGCTCAATCTTAATAATGGAGGGTCGTGAATGCCGTTATTTATAAGAGGGGAGAATTGTAGGTCATGTATTACCTGTCAAGTATGCGTTACATGTGATAGTTGTGCGGCTTGTGCCCATTGCGATAGTTGCAGGAGTTGTGCTTCTGTTCAAAACAACCCATGTTATCTATGTTTTAGTTGTCAAAATTGTGATAATTGTCAAAAGGGTTACAAACGATCATAAGGTGGACGATCTCCCCTCCCATCCTCAAATACCTGTATTCTGACTTCAAGCAATTGCTTAAAATGGGGTTCGTTTTTGGAGCGATTTTGTAAACTATTCAGTTGGCGAACCGATTCAATTTTTGGATTGGGAATATACATTCAACAAGTATGCGCAAAATTTTGTCAATCTACTTTTGCTTATTAAACAAGGAGGGGCTTTTTTATGGATAGATTACACCATGTTACCTGGTTCAATACGTCGCGATGTAATTTGGA
>Ga0208823_1002986_pt1 | contig 12353 bp, 12 predicted proteins | sample AD_UKC075_MetaG_FD_184440 | JGI IMG/M metagenome (GOLD analysis project Ga0208823, IMG submission 184440) | Active sludge microbial communities of municipal wastewater-treating anaerobic digesters from USA - AD_UKC075_MetaG (SPAdes) (version 2) | ecosystem: Engineered > Bioreactor > Anaerobic >... | reverse complement strand
GGCCGCGCTGTACGCCTTGCACATCATCGGTCTGGGTCGGCTGTCGATCCCGAGCCGGGCAGCCGGGATGTCCGTGGTGCAGATGCTCGTCATCGCTGCGGTGAGCGTGGGCGCCGCCGTGCCCGATGGCATCGTCTGGCCGCAGGGCACCGGGCAGTGGGGTGCGGTCATCTATATGGCCACCGCCGCGGGGGTGCTCGCGCTGTGGAGCCAGACCTGGGCCCAAGCGCACATGCCTGCCACTCGTGCGGCGATCGTCATGACCCTCGAACCGGTCTTTGCCGCCGGCTTCGCCATCGCGCTCGGCGGCGAATCGCTCACCCTGCGCATGCTCACCGGCGGGGCTCTGGTGCTGGCTGCGATGTATACCGTGGAGTTGGCCGGCCGACGCCCGGGCGCCGATCACGCCGATCACGCCGAGCCGACCCGGCATCACGAGGTCTAACCGGCCGACTCCCGGCCACCGCACGCAAGGAGCGTCGCCAGAACCTGCCCGGCGTGATCTGTCGCCGAGTCGTCGACGTCGAGGTGCCACACGGCCCGGACCGAACGCGGCCCGGCGGCATACACCCGCACCCCCCTGGCACCGGCGGCGACGACGAACTCAGCCGGGCTCCACCCGCACGCGGCGACGTCGAGCATGAGGATGTTCGTCTCCACCCCGGACGGGTCGACACTCGCCGGTGCGGCGCTCGCACACGCGACGGCGACCCGAGCGGTGCGCGCGTGGTCGTCGGCCAATCGGGCCAGGTGGTGCTCCACGGCATACCGGCCGGCGGCCGCAAGGATGCCCACCTGCCGCATGCCGGCGCCATAGCGCTTGCGCCAGATCCGGGCTTGCGCCACGAAGTCACGCGACCCCACGAGGACCGATCCGACCGGTGCGCCCAATCCCTTACTGAGACAGACGGATACCGAGTCGAACTCGCGACCGTAGTCATCCAGGGGTAGGCCCGTAGCGACATGGGCATTCCAGAGGCGGGCACCGTCGAGGTGCATCCGCACGCCCACCGGCTGGGTGGCCGCCCGCACTGCCCGGATGGCCGTCAGGGGCTGGATGGTGCCGCCACCGAAGTTGTGGGTGTTCTCGACGACGACCAATGACGTGCAGACCTGGTAAGGCCCGACACCCGTCGCCAAGAGGCGCAGCGGAGCCGCCGGGTCGAGCCGGCCTCGGTCGCTGGACCAGGTCCGGGAGGTGATCCCGGAGAAGGTCGCTGCAGCCCCGAGCTCCGCGCGCACGACGTGCGCGAGCTCGTCGGCGAGCATCTCCTCGCCGGGGGCGACGTGCAGTCGCAACGCGAGTTGGTTGGCCAGCGAACCCGTGGGGGTGAACAGCCCGGCCTCGTGCCCGAGGAGGGCGCTGACCTGCTCTTCCAGCTCCCGGACGGTCGGGTCCTCACCGAAGACATCGTCGCCGACGACCGCCTCTGCCATCGCAGCCCGCATCCCGGGGGTGGGCTTGGTCAGGGTGTCCGACAGCAGGTCTGCGATCGGCGCGGGCGGGAGGTGAGCGGACGGCATACCGGCGAGTCTTCTCTGTCAGTCCTGCGCGAGCATCTCGGCCACGAGGAAGGCCAACTCGAGGCTCTGCTGGTGGTTGAGCCGGGGGTCGCACACCGTTTCGTAACGCTTCTCGAGGTCGGTGTCGAGGATCTTTTCCGAGCCGCCGAGGCACTCGGTGACGTCGTTGCCGGTCAGCTCGACGTGCAGGCCACCCGGCACCGTGCCGAGGGATCGATGCACCTGGAAGAAGCCCTCGACCTCGGCGACGATGTCGTCGAAGTTGCGCGTCTTGTAGCCACCGTTGGACTCGAAGGTGTTGCCGTGCATGGGATCACACACCCACGTCACGACCCCACCCTCGGCCTGAACCACCTCGATCAGGGCCGGCAGAGCGTCGACGACCGCCCGGGAGCCCATCCGGGTGATGACGGTGAGCCGCCCCGGGATGCGCTGTGGGTCCAACTGCTCGAGGATGCGTTTGACGTCGTCGTGAGTGGTCTTGGGCGAGAGCTTGATACCGATCGGATTGTGCACTCTGGCAAGGAAATCCAGGTGCGCACTGTCGTGCGCCCGGGTCCGCTCACCAACCCAGAGGAAGTGGGCCGAGGTGTCGTAGGCCAGTCCGTTGCGGGAGTCGATGCGGGTGAGCGGACGTTCGTAGTCGAGCAAGAGCGCCTCGTGCGCGGCGAAGAACTCCGTCGTGCGCATCGCCTCGAAATCGGCGCCACAGGCCGCCATGAAGCGCATGGCCTTGTCGATGTCGTGGGCCAGCCGTTCGTAGCGCTGGTTGGCGGCATTGGAGACGAAGCCCTTGTTCCAGTCGTGCACATGCCGCAGATCGGCGAAGCCGCCCGTGGTGAAGGCCCGGACGAGATTGAGGGTCGCCGACGAACGGTGATAAGCGGCCACCATGCGTTGTGGGTCGGGCCGGCGCGACTCCCCCGTGAAGGGGAAATCGTTGACCATGTCACCTCGGTATGCCGGCAGGCTCACCCCCGCACGCGTCTCGAGGTCGGCGCTGCGCGGCTTGGCATACTGACCGGCCATCCGGCCGACCTTGACGACCGGCACCGATGCGCCGTAGGTGAGGACGGCGGCCATCTGCAGGACCGTCTTGATCCGGTCGCGGATGTTGTTGGCGGTGGCACCGGCGAACGTCTCGGCGCAGTCACCACCCATGAGCACGAAAGCCTCGCCCTGGGATGCGGCGGCCATGCGAGTCAACATGACATCGCACTCGCCGGCGAAGACCAGCGGCGGATAGGACGCAAGCTCCGAGATGGCCGCTTGCAGCGCGGCGGGGTCGGGCCAAACCGGTTGTTGCGCAGCGATCCGCGTCCCGGCGGCTTCGGCCAGGTCTCGGTGCAGCTGTGCGTTGGGGTCGGTGCTCACCCCGACAGGGTAGTTGCGTCCCACCCTTCGGGATCACGTGGGTCCGGATAGCGAGAGAACGCGCCTCGGGATTCGCCGCGCCCTCGACCCAGGTGTCGGGGCCGGGCATAGGGTCCGCTGCATGACCTTCTCGATCGTCGCAGGGCAGGGCACGGCATACGGCGTGGCCGTGGCGAGCAAGTTCCTCGCGGTGGGAGCCATCGTCCCGGCCGCGGCCCCCGGGGTGGGAGCCGTCGCCACCCAGTCTTTCGCCAAGGTCTCCTATAAGGCCGACAGTCTCGCTCTCTTGCGGGCCGGCGCCGACGCGACCGACGCCCTGACCCGGCTCACGGCCGCCGACGAGCTGCGCGAGACCCGGCAAGTCGGCATCGTCGGTGCCCAGTCGGCGGCGACCTTCACCGGCACCGAATGCCTCCCATGGGCCGGCGGGGTATCCGGCGGCGACGACGCGGGCGGACGGTTCGCCATCCAGGGCAATGTCCTGGTCGGGCCCGAGGTCGTGGCAGCCATGCACGCGGCCTGGGAGCACACGACCGGTATGCCGTTGGCGCGCCGCCTGCTGGCCGCACTGCGGGCCGGCGACGACGCCGGTGGGGACCGACGAGGACGTCAGGGCGCGGCGCTCTATGTGGTCGACGTCGGTGCCGGTTATGACGAGTGCGGGGTGGTCGTCGACCTGCGGGTCGATGACTCGCCCACCGCTGCCCATGACATCGCTCGACTGCTGGACCTCAACGACCTCTACTTCGGGGGCCCGGAAGACCTCAGCCCGCTCGAAGGCGATCTATCCGCCGAGGTGCGCGACCGGCTCGCGACCCTGGGCTACCGGCATACCGAAGTGGACGAAGCGCTGGCCGAGTGGGCGGGTGTCGAGAACTACGAAATGCGCCTGCTGCCGGGTCAGATCGACGGCAAAGTCTTGGCGGCCTTGCGCCGGGCGACGAGCGGCTGACCTTCGCTATTGCGCGCAGGGCGCCGCTGCGGCGTCCTGGCCCGATTCGGTGAACCGTGTTAGAACTACAGGCATGGCCAACACCGCGTTCCGAGGTTCCCCCGTCACCACTGTCGGCGAGCTCCCCCGGGTCGGTGAGGCCGCCCCGGACTTCCAGCTGACGGGAGCCGATCTGGCCGACGTCGCCCGCGCCGACCTGTCCGGGTCCCGCGTCGTCCTCAATATCTTCCCGAGCATCGACACCGGCGTGTGTGCCGCCAGTGTGCGCCGGTTCAACGAACTCGCCGCAGCGCTGCCGGACACCCGGGTCGTCTGTGTCTCGGCCGACCTGCCGTTCGCGCTCGGGCGCTTCTGTGGAGCCGAGGGCATCGACAACGTCACGGCCGCCTCGAGCTTCCGCAGCAACTTCGGCGCCGACTACGGCGTAACGATGGCCGACGGTCCGTTGCGTGGCTTACTCGCCCGATCGGTCGTCGTCCTGGACGCCGCCGGCTCGGTCATCTACACCGAGCTGGTCCCCGAGATCGCTCAGGAGCCCGACTACGACGCAGCGGTCGCGGCGTTGGGCTGAGTCCTCGTCGCGTCCCCGTCGTGCGAGGTCAGCGTGTGCGGGGACCGTCCAGTCCCCGTTCCAGCGCGTACCGGACCAACTCCACCCGGTTGTGCATCTGCAGCTTGTTGAGGGTGTTCTGGACGTGGTTCTGCACCGTCCGGTGGGAGATGAACAGCTCCTGCGCGATCTCCTTGTACGTCCGGCCGGTGGCGACCAGTCGCAGCACCTCGGTCTCGCGGTCGGTGAGGGTGTCTTCGCCTCTGCCGTTGAGGCGTGCACGGGACCCGTTCTCGGCCAACCGGCGGAACTCCCCGAGCACCAGGTCGGCCAGCCCGGGCGTGAAGACTGCGCGTCCGCGCGCCGTGCGGCGCACCGCTTCAAGGAACTCGGCCCGTCCGGCCGACTTCACGAGGTAGCCGGTGGCACCCGCCTTCACCGCATCCAGCACGTCCTGGTGCTCCCCGCTCACCGACAGGATGAGGATGCGCGTCGGGCAACCGGCAGCGGCGAGTTCGGCGCACACCTGGGGGCCACGCAGGCCGGGCAGGTTGAGGTCGAGGACGAGCACATGAGGCACTGCGGCCAGCGTCCGGCGCACCGCAGCGGGCCCATCGGCCGCCGTCCCGACGACGGAGAAGCCGGCGTCGGCGAGGTCACGTGCGACTGCATCTCGCCACATGGGGTGATCGTCGGCCACGACGACCCGTAGTGGGTCCGGCAAAGGCTCCTCGCGCTCGACACCCTCGACCTCGTCCAGCTCGAACTCTGCGCTCGGCTCGGCCATCACTCTCGCCCCACTTTCGGCACCCACATCTCGACGGTCGTGCCCCCACCGGGACCGAATACATAGGTCGCTCGCCCACCGAGATCTTCGATGCGTGAGCTGATCGACGAACTCACCCCGAGGCGGCCCCGCCCGGCGGCCGCGTCGAGTGCCTCTTGCGACACTCCCACGCCATTGTCACGCACGGTGACGACCAGGTCGGCACCGAGATCGTCGACGAGCACCCAGGCCCGGGCACCCTCTCCGGCGTGCCGCCGCACATTGTCCAGTGCGGCTTCGACTGCAGCGACGATCTCACGGGCTCGCCGCGGGTCGATCTCGACCGGTTCGTGGGGGGCCACCAACGTGGCCATGCCGGCCACCGGGACCTGCAAGGACCGACGCACATCGACCGGGCCGTCGACGGTGGCCTCGAGCTCGGGCAGCGACGCGCCGCTGGCCAGGGCCCGCAGCTGCATCTCCTGTTCGGCCGCCAGCTCACCCAGGCGCGCAGCTTCACCGCCAAGATCCAACCCGCGGCGGTGGATGAAGGCCAACGCCTGGAGCACTCCGTCGTGGACGGTGCGGGCGAGCCGATCGCGCTCGGCAATCTCGGCCTGTTTGGCCAGCGCCCGCCGCAGCGCCAGTTGCTCCTTACGCGCGATGTCGGCGCCATAGCCCAGACAGACCCCGAGCATGATCAGCAGGCCGGCATTACTCACCGGCTCCGAGTCCACGCGCCCCACCTGCAGGATCATGACGGCGGTCATGATGAGCGACACGATCAGCCCGCCGCGCCAACCGAGGATCAGGGCGGCTCCGATGACCGGCACGCTCTGGAAGACGCCCGGCACCGTCGTGATCCCGTCGAGGGCGGCAGCGGGCGTGTCGATCCAGCGGGTGGACAAGATGGCCCCGGCCACCAAGGCCATCTCGATCAGGTGAACGCCCAGGTCACGACGCGCCGAAACGTACATATACGCCGACCACAGCGCCAACAACCCGAGGACGACGGCAACCAGGTCGGGGCGGGCCATGTCTACCCGCCGGACGTAGGCGCCCCATACGGCATACACGACCGCCAGCAGCCGGTAGACGCGCAGCGCACCCCAGAGCGCACCGATGACCAAGGAGTCGCCCTCGCGCACCTCGCGCCGCGTGGGTTGTACTACCCCCATCTGCCCGTCCCCCCTTGAGCCAGAGCCAGTGACTAGCTCGCCTTGCGCTCGGTGTCCGGCGCCGAGGCCGCTGGGTGGGAGTCAGCGGAGCCAGGCACCTCAGCGTCGAGGGCATCTTCCCCAGACGGCACGTCGGAGACAGTCGCGGTCGCCGGAGCCTTCTTGGCGGCGGCCTCCTGGATCTCGCGGGCCTTGGCGACCGCGGACTGGATGACGTTCTTCTTCAGGGACGTCGCGTAGACGTCGACGTACTCCTGTCCGGACAGCAACATGAGTTCGTACATGATCTCGTCGGTGATCGACCTCAGCACGAACCGGTCGTTCTCCATTCCCTCATAGCGGGAGAAGTCCAACGGCTTGCCGATCCGGATTCCGATCCGCATGATGTTGGGCACCTTCTGGCCGGTCGGCTGCGCCTTGTCGGTGCCGATCATGGCCACCGGGATGACCGGGCAGCCGGCCTCCAGGGCCATGCGTGCAATGCCGGTCTTGCCCTTGTACAGCCGACCGTCCGGCGATCGCGTGCCCTCGGGGTAGATGCCGAAAAGGTCGCCCTTGCGCAGCACTCGCAGACCCGACTGGAGTGCGGCCTCACTGGCCCGGCCTCCGCTGCGGTCGATGGGGATCTGGCCAACCCCCTTGAAGAACCACCGGGTCAGCCGACCCTTGATCCCGGAGCCGGTGAAGTACTCCATCTTGGCGGGGAAGGTGATGCGGCGAGAAAGTGCCAAGGGCAGGAAGATCGAGTCTGAGAAGGACAGGTGGTTGCTGGCGAGGATTGCCGCACCGGACTCGGGCACGTTGTCGGCCCCTTCCACCACGGGGCGGAAGAGCATCTTGAGGATCGGTCCGAGGACGACCGTCTTGAGAAACCAGTAGAACACCGAGTCAAACCCTTCCCTGTGACCTGGAGCACTCTACGGCACGGCCAGGTTCTGCGGTCCGCTGGGGTCGGGCCGACCTGGGCAACCACCGAGGTTCTGAGACACTGTGCTGATGAGCGAGCAGTTCGATGACCGGGGGCGCGGCAACGCCGACGACCCCGACGACATCGACGCCCGATTCCGCGAGATCATCGCCGGTTGGGAAGCCACGACCGACCCGGCCGCGCCGACGACCCCCCAGGCGACGGTCCCCGAGCCGACCCCAACGCCCATCGATTCGTTCGCAGCCGATCCCATCGAGGCGGGGTGGCGCAGCTACGAGCCGCCAGAGGCGGACGAGCACTTCGAGCCGCCTGCTCCCACGTTGCCTCCCGCACATGACGCGACCTTCTGGCTGGCGATCGTCGGCGTCGTCGGTGGGCCGCTGATCATTCTCTGGGCGACGTTGCTCTCTGGCAATCCCGACCCCGGCTGGTGGGTGGTCGTCGGGATCGCGGCGACCGTCGTGGGCTTCGGCCTCATCGTCCTGCGCGGCTCGACCGAACGCGACCCCGACGATGACGGAGCCCGCGTTTAGCCACGTCACACCACCCGATAGTGCGGATTCAGCCGGTATGCCGGCGACGCCACCACAGCCGCGAGCGAGGCGGGGCGCCCTCGTCGACTTCTGCCGTCAGACCGGGAGCCGCCTCCGGCGCACTGGACGGGACGACGGTCGCCGCGACCTCCTCACGATGTCGCGCCAAGTCGGCAGCGCCCACCACCCCGGCATCATTGCCGAGGACGGCAGCCACGATTCGCGCCTCCGGACGATAGCCACGACCGGGCAACTGTCGTCGGTATGCCTCCCGCGCCGAATCCAGCAGCAGGTCGCCGGCCGCGCTGACCCCGCCGCCGATGACGAAGATGCCGGGGTCAAGAGCCGCCGCGAGGTTGGCCAGTCCGATCCCCAGCCACCGTCCGACATCGGACAGCAACTCGCACGCGGTGGGGTCGCCATCTTGTGCCGCAGCCGTGATGAGCGGACCGGTCAGAGCTGCCGCGTCGCCGCCGATCCGGGCGACCAGATCCTGAGCCATCGGCGACCCGGCGGTCATGAGCGACCGCGCCTCCCGCACGAGGGCGTTGCCACTGGCGTACTGCTCCCAACAGCCCCGGTTGCCACACTCGCAGCGCAGGCCGTCCGGCACCACCTGCATGTGGCCGAACTCGCCCGCGATCCCGAAACGACCCAGCTCCACCCGGCCGTCCAGGACGATGCCCCCACCGATCCCCGTGCCGAGGTTGACCATGACCATCCGGTCCTCGCCCCGAGCCGACCCGAATCGCCACTCCGCCCACGCCGAGGCGTTGGCGTCGTTGTCGACAGTCACCGGCAGACCGATGCGGCCGACCAGCCGAGACTGCAAAGGCTCGTCACGCCAGGACAGGTGTGGGGCGAAAACAACGGTCGCTCGGTCGGCTGCGACGAAGCCGGCCGCGCCGATCCCGACTGCAGTGACTTGCTCTTTGGCGACCTGGGTGAACAACTGCTCGACGACCGAGACGATGGTGTTCTCCACGACATCCGGCGTGGTCGACCGGTGTGGGGTGTCGGCGCGAGCACGGGCGATGACTCCACCGGCGTCGTCGACCACTCCCCCGGCGATCTTCGTGCCACCGATGTCGACCCCCACCGTGAAGTGCCCGTCACTCACGACCGGGTCTCCTCCCTGGGGCGCTGGGCACCGGCCTCGCGACGGCTGGCGGCGAAGCCGCGCAGCCCATCGCCGATGAGGTCGACGACGTCGGCGAGCCGGTCGATGGTGTCAGGGGTCACACTGCGCACCGCTCCGATGAGGACGCAGACCGGACAGGAACGGCATACCGACGCTTCTGGCGCTGGACCAGACCGATCGTGACCACACTCGGGGCACACGTGGGAGTCGGCTCGTGCGTCCGCATCCGCTCCGAAGGGCGAGCCGTGAGGACCCCGGCCGTCGGCCTGAGCGCCTGGCGCGGTCGATTCAGCGGTGAATCGGGCCGCGCGTTCACCAGCGGCTACCGCCTGGCCGTCAAGGCCGGTCGAGAACAACCCGATGAGGCGCGCCGCCTCCTCGGCGACCGACCCCACGTGCCGGTCGTATGCCGGTTGACTCACGACTCCTCGACGCGCTTCTTGAGCTCCGTGAGTGCTGTGTCGACGATCGCCTTCTCGGCCTTGCGCTTGAGCAGCCCCAGCATCGGGATCGTGAGGTCAACGGCCAGTCGATAGGTCACGCGGGTGCCGGAGCGGTCGGCAGCCAGCGTGTAGGAACCATCCATAGCCTTGAGGACCGTGGCCTTGACCAAGCTCCAAGAGACAACACCGGTGCCGTCGTCAGCGATGTCCCATTCGTAATCGAGGGTGTAGGTGTCCTTCAAAACGCCTGCGTCCAAGGTGAATTCGACGCGGTCGGCCCACCCATCGCCTTCCTCGGACAAGACCGTGGTGCGCTTGACCTCGTGGGCCCACTCGGAGTAGGCCTCGAAGTCTGCGATGACGTCCAGAACGGTCCCCGGGGGTGCCTCAATGACGATGGAGGACTCGGTGCGATCGGCCATGTCGACAGGCTATCGCGAAGCCATGGCCGTCTGCCCCGCGCCCGGACGCTCGCTGCCCCAGCTCATGAGCGCTCGGCGAACGCCCGCCGCGAGGTCACTCTCACTGGTGCCTTGACTCCTCAACCAGGCCGACAGTGCTGCCGTCGGGTCGGCCGGTGCCGGGGAGTCGAGCGAGCCCCCCACCTCATGGACCGCCTCCCACACAGCGCTCTCCACCACAGCGCTCCCCCGCCGGCGCTCTGCAAGCTCGCGCACGGCCAGCCACGAGACCTGGTACGCGGTTCCGAATTCCGTTTCAGCCGTGTCGAAGTCGCCGGCTACCGGCAGCCGCGTGGGCCAGTCGGAGATGCGAGCTCGATCGATCGCGGCGGCTGCGACCACCCGTGCGTCGAGACCGCTCTCCCGGTAGGCGAGATGTTCGGCCAGCCCCTCGGACAGCCACATCGGCAGCTCGGACCGGGTGGTGGCGCGCATGGCGACATGCGCGAATTCATGGGCGAGCACCACCACGCGACCCTCTGGCGTGAGCCGCCCGGCCGCATCCGGCCCCAGCACCACGCGATCGGCGCCCGCCGGCTTCCCAGCCGAGCGCTGACCGATGGTGGTGGCTCCGACGACCTCCAATCCGGCCGGGCTGGAGCGTCCGATCATCGCCGCGGTCACCGAAGCGGTGGGCGGCACCACGACAACCACATCCGGTATGCCGTCCGCCACCGTGGCGACGCGCTGCCAGGCCCGCTCTGCGGCCTCGCTCACGAGGGCCACCGGAGCAGCGGCTGACGAAACCACGACAAGGACGTGCCCCGCGCGACGCACCTGCACGTCGGGCAGGTCGAAGACCTCGGGGGTGTCCGTCGGACCCAACCAGGAGACGATCCGCCACTGGTCGCCCTGCTGCACGGCCTGCAGGGTCCGCAACGCCACCCGGTCATCGCGGTCAACACCGGGAATCCGGTAGGACAACTGAACGGTGCCGCTCCAGCGCCGAGGCGATTCCGCGGACACACCCGGCACAGCCGGTTCGGGAGTCTGAAGCTCCCGCACGGCAGAAAACGTCACCTCGCGGACCCCCAAAGCGCGGAGCGTGTCGAAGGCGCCGAGCTGAACCTTGCCCGGAGGGGAGCTGGGGTCTGCTACCCCCAGGGCCCACTGGGCCGCATCGCCTGCAGCCAGCCCCGCGGCCCGATGGACCAGAAGCGTTCCGACCGCTTGAGTCGCGCTCGCCGCAGACGTCGCAAGCGACAGAGCTGTGGGAGGCATCGCTCGCGCGCTCGAATGACTCTTGTCCGAGGCGGCCGAGGCGGCCGAGGGCACCAGGGCCGAGGGCGCACTACACCCAACCACTGCAGTGGCCAGGGTGAGAGCCGCCAGCGCAGGGGCGACCGTGTGGGTCCTCCGCATCGACGTCCTCATCGGGCAACTATGCCGCGATTCGAGGCGGACCCTCCGCGAACTCTTCACCAGCCTGCTGCGACCGCCGTGTCCGCAGCGTGCTCATGCATCGTTCGTGTCTTCGGATCTGGGGTGCGGACAGCCCACAATGTCGCAGCGTGATCCCGCCCGACCAAGCCGGCACGAACGAAGAGATCGACAGCCCGCTGCTCGGCAATGTCAAGCAGCATCGCGTGGTCGTGCGTCCAAGCAGCCGGGGAGTCGGCCGGTGCCCCCACGGGGATGGTCGCCAGCACGGTGACGATGCAGTCGTCACAGTGGACACGGCGCACCGGACAACCGGCGCAGTCGATCAGCATGTGCGCTTCTCCTGTCCTCTCGATCATGTAGCTGACGCTAGAACAGAGGTCTGACACCCTGCCGAAGCGGGCCACTGCGGTTGCCACGCACCCCGGCAGAAGCTCACGGGGCGTCGCGCGAGTGTCGCGAGGGAGGATGTCAGAGGCCACCCGTACGGTCAGTGTCATGCCCGTCGTGCAACCCACCCTCCAGGATCTGGGGACGCCGTTGCGCGAGGTCACCTTCGTCGTCGTCGACCTGGAAACCACCGGTGGCAGCGCACATGAGAGCGCCATCACCGAGATCGGCGCCGTCAAGATCCGGGGCGGCGAGGAACTAGGGCGGTTCCAGACTCTCGTCAACCCCGGCGCTCCGATCCCCGCCTTCATCCAGGTGTTGACCGGCATCTCGGACGCGTTGGTGGCCAGAGCACCGCGGATCGACACGGTGCTGCCCGCCTTCCTCGAGTTCGCCCGAGGGTCGGTTCTGGTGGCGCACAACGCCCGCTTCGACATCGGCTTCCTCAAGGCTGCCGCCGCGCAGGCCGGTCATCCGTGGCCGGCATTCCGCGTCCTCGACACCGTGATCCTGGCCCGCCATCTGGTCTCTTCCGATGAGGCCCGCAATCACAAACTCGCCACGCTGGCCGGCCTCTTCGGCGCGACAACCACTCCCGATCACCGGGCGCTGCACGACGCACTGGCCACCACAGACGTGCTCCATGCCCTCCTCGGCCGGGTCGGCAACCTCGGGGTCACCACACTGGAGGAGTTGTCCAGTTACACCTCGCGCGTCACCCCGGCGCAGCGCC
>Ga0208823_1002982_pt1 | contig 12365 bp, 12 predicted proteins | sample AD_UKC075_MetaG_FD_184440 | JGI IMG/M metagenome (GOLD analysis project Ga0208823, IMG submission 184440) | Active sludge microbial communities of municipal wastewater-treating anaerobic digesters from USA - AD_UKC075_MetaG (SPAdes) (version 2) | ecosystem: Engineered > Bioreactor > Anaerobic >... | reverse complement strand
CGTCGGCCTGGGCGGCCGCGGTCGCCGCCAACTGCGGCGACAAGGCCTGCCCGGTGAGGGTGCGGCGCGGACCCAACTCGGCGGCGTCGACGATACGACGGCGGGCATCCCCGGCGGCGATGCCCAACCGGTGGGTCAGCACCGCCGGCCACGACCTGGCCCCCATCTCCCGGGCCGAACCCAATCCCTGCAGCCGGCCGATCAGAGCGTGTTCCACGGCGGGTTGGCGGCGCCGCTGGACCTCCAGACGTTCAAGGGCCTCCAACACCTGGGGGACCCCCATCCCCTCAACCGGAAGGGCGGCCAGCCGCTCCCACGCCGCCTCCAGCTCCCCCACCGCGGCGAGCACCGCCTCACCAGCCGCGGTCCACAACTCCATGACTCGAACACTAGTTCGAACCACCGACAGAAATCGGATCGCCGGACAGCGAAGGGCGGCCCCGCACTCGCGTGGTCTCAGGTTTTGGACGAGAGATCCCGGCGGATCGCCTTATTGGGTAAACGGGTGAGGCGTTCACTGTACGGTCCATGTCACCGGACCAGAGATCCTCAGGAGGATGGCAGTGGGCGCTGCGAGATTCATCGGGCGAGTCGGCGGCCTTGCCGTGGCATTGGGTGTGGGAGCCGCGTGGTTCGCGGGCGCCGCCTCGGCGGACTCATCGGACTCGGCGACGCAGGGCAGAGCTGGGTCTTCGGAGGCCGGCAGCGGCTCGCCGCGGTCGGACTCCGGGTCCGCCTCGACTCGCCAGAACCGTAAAGCAGCGGTCACGGCCACCTCGGCGGACAGCGGCATCGCCGCCCCGCGCGGTTCGCGCGCCAGTGCCGCCGTCGCACCGGATGTCGACCCCTCCCGCAGTGCTCCGTCGAACAGCGCGCGGAGCGCAATCGTGTCCATCGACGTCCCACCCCCGGCGTCCCCCGCGGCCGCCGACTCGGAACCGCTCGCCAGTCCCGTCGCTCCGGCCCTTGCCGCGGCGTCCCTCCCGACGGCGGCGCCGGCCGGTACGGGGTCGGACCCCGCGACGTCTGTCGACGGACCGCTGGACTGGGCCCTGTTGGCCGCCGCGCGCCGGGAGCCGCTGGCGTCGGCTCCGTCCGCTCTCGCGTCCAGCGGACTGGCGGTGAATGCCACGGTCGCCTGGGGTGGCACGTATCGCCAGCGAACCTATGACGGAGTCCTGGTCGGCGCACTCAATGCGACGTCGTCGCTGGAGCTGACCTACTCGGTGATCTCCAATCCCAGCCTGGGCGGGAAGATCGCGGCGATGAACAGCAAGGCGCCGTCAGACGCCGCGTTCAGCCCGGAGGGCGAGTTCTTCTACCTGCCCGACGCCACCGCGCTGACCACGCCCGGCCAGCTTGAGACCTTCAGGATCATGGTCGCGGAGAAGACCGGCTTCGATGTCTTCCTGGCCAGCATCCCGGTCGTCGGACTCATCGCACCCACGATCATCGACCTGCTGCACCGGACGCCGATTCTCAACGAACTTCTGGCACCCCTCATCGGCTCCTCGGAGATCGTGACCATCACCGTCGAGCCGTACGCACTGGCGCAGGGCCGGCCGACGGCCTTCACCACGAAGGTTCCCTCGTTCGACGGCCTGATGATCAGCACCAACTACTTCCCGGCCACCAACGTTGCTCAGGGCCTGGCGGATTCCGCGCCCACGGTGCTGAACGGCCCGGGACTGGGTTCCCCCGGAGTCACCGATGCCGCCAACCCCTACGGACAGCTCAACGTGCTGCCCGGGCTCCTCGACCCGGTACCCACCCCGGATCAGTTCGGCAGCCTGACCCCCGGTCTGCGGGTGCTTCGTGACGGTTACTGGATCGGAGGTGACGGCGGGCCCTCCTACATCGGTCCGACCGGATACAACGTCATCACCTGGGATCCGCGCGGTGAGTTCGCATCCCGGGACCGCAGCCTGCCGGGACTGCAGATCGACAGCCCGTTCTACGAGGCCCGCGACGTCTCGGCGCTGATGACCTGGGCCGCCAGCGTCGACAATCCCGCGCTGGCGCAGCTTGCCATGGAAACCGCCGGTGACCCGCTCCTCGGCATGGTGGGCGGCTCCTACGGCGGCGGTATTCAGTGGACGACCGCCGGTACGGATCCCCGCGTCGACGCCATCATCCCGCAGATCTCGTGGAACTCGCTGATCAGTTCGCTCTACCCGAACACCAACCAGTTCAAGACCGGTTTCGGAACGGTTCTGCTGCTGGCCCTGTTGACCACCGGAGCCCACATCAACACCCAGATCTACCAGGGGGTGGCCACCGGCTTCACGCTCGGCTGGCTCAGCCAGACCTCCCAGGCGGTCCTGTCCAGCGCCGGCCCGACCGTGCTGGTCGACAACATCACCGTGCCGACTCTGATCTTCCAGGGTATGCAGGATGTGCTGTTCGAACTGGACGAGGCAGTGGCCAACGCCGAGCAACTCCTGGCCAACCCCGCCGGTGTCCCCACGAAGATGATCTGGTTCTGCGGTGGCCACGGCACCTGCACCGACCCGCTCAACCCGTGGCAGGACGACCAGGGGCTGATCGACAATCTCAAGTGGCTCGACCAGTACGTCGCGGGTATCGGGACGCCGGCCGACGAGATCCCGACCTTCGCCTGGTACGACCAGTTCGGCGCGTACTACGGATCGGATCTCATGCCGTTCCAGGACGGCTTCAACCTGCCCGACCCGCACACCACGACCGGCACGGGCGGGTGGTTGGGCCTTGGCCCGATCATCGGTGGCTCCGGCCCGGGTTCGGTCCCCGGCGTGTCCCCGGTCCTGACGATTGGTAACGGCACCCCGGCGTGGAACGCGCTCAACCTGACGGTGACGCCACCGCCGGACAGCCAGGTGGTCGGCGCGCCCACACTGCAGTTCACCTACTCCGGGCTGGGGACCAGTCGGACCGTCTACGCGCAGTTGATCGACGACACCACCGGCAAGGTGCTCGGGAATCTCGTCACCCCGGTCCCGGTGGTGTTGGACGGCCGCGAGCGCACCGTGACCATCCCGATGGCCAACATCGGCTACTCCACACCGCCGGACGGCACCCTGACCCTGCAGATCACCAGTTCGGCGACGAACTTCGAGAACTTCACGACGGCGGGTCTCATCAACGTCGGTGACATCCGACTGGACCTGCCGATCCGCGCCGTGGTCTAGCTGTCCCGGTCCCCGCGGCCGATGGAGTCGTCCGCGTCGCGGCGAGGAGTTGTGGCCTCGCCGCGATCAGGGGGCGCCGGGCCCGGGGGCCAGCGACGAACATGCCTGCATGGCCTTGTCCCAGGTCGCCTGGTCGACCCCGGCGGGCGGTCCCAGCACCGCGCCTGGGCCGCCGGGGTCGGTGACACCCTGGGCGCGGAGGCAGTCGGCCAGGCCACCGTGCTCGGCGGGCGCTGCCGGGGCCGAGGAGGACCCGGCAGGTTCCGCCGGCTTCGGGGCGTCGGAGCCGGGTTTCGACGAGCAACCGGCGAGCAGCAACGCACCCGCGACCGGAACGGCAAGGGCGGCAACGGCAGAACGCCACATCATCCGATGAACCTCGACAATCGGGCCGACAGGTGCGGCACGAGGCCGCCGTCGGCGTCCACTCGCTCTTCCACATAGCCCAGGTCGCCGTTCTCGACGATCCCGTAGAGCCGTTTGGCGCCGCCCACCAGAACTCCGGACTTGCTGCGCGCCAGGGCGTCCGTCACCAATTCCCAGGATGACTGGGTCCGCGGGTGACCGTAGAACAACTCCACGTACCCGGAGGAGTGCGCCAGCAGCAACTCGATGGCGGCCGTCTCGTCGGGGTCCGCCGGGTCGTGCGAAAACCGCCAGAAGCCGGTCTCGCGCAATCCGGGGCTGTGGTATTCGCCCGCTTCATCGAGCCGCCAGGACCGGGCCTCCCAGTTCAGATAGTCGCCACCGTCATGGGAGACGATGATCTGCTGTCCGAACCGGTAGTCACCGTGCGGGCCGCGGCCCTCACCCTCACCGCGCCAGACCCCGACCAGGGGCAGCAGGGCCAGCAGTTCGTCGTTGAAGTTCGCGCCCAACCGGAGATTGGCGGTATCGGTGACCGGGATGTCCGCGAAGGCGGGAATGTTGCGGGCGGCGGTTTCCCGGGCCCGTTCGGCGGCAGCAGCGATCGCCCGATCACCGCTGCCGGCGATGTTCTCGTCGGTCACGATTCGTCGGTGATGAGCCGGTACACCGCATAGAGGGCGAACCAGGTGATCAGCACCGTCGAGAAAACAAGGAGGATCTCGAAGAAGAGCACCACAGGGAAAAGTCTATCCCGCTGCGCGGATCAGGCGACCTTAACGTCGACCTGGTGAATTCCGGCCCCGTCCGGCCGCAGCGTGACGTCGCCCTCGCCCGCCGGCGACAACGCCAGTACGGTCCAGGTTCCCGGCGCGGCGAAGAAGCGGAAGTCCCCACTCGGTGTGGCGATCACCTCGGCGGTGAACTCCGCCGAGGAATCCAGGAGTCGGACGGAGGCTCCGCCGATGGTGTGTCCGGAGCCGTCGACGACGCGGCCGCTGATCACCGTCTCCTTGGCGAGGTCGACCCCGGCGGGGAGTGGCAGTCCGATGGTGGTTGCAGAACTCATGTTCAATGCTCCTTCTCGATCGGGCGATCGTGCTCAGGCGGTACGGCGGGCTCGGGCGACCAGCGGATAGATCTGGCAGCCCAGGCAGATTCCGAAGGCGGCGTTGAGGAAGGCCGCCACCAGGGCGAGGGCGGTGGCCACCACCCCGACGAGCGGGGCGCCGAGTGCAAACCCGCCGACCCCCGCGGCGGCGAACAACAGACCCACGAACTGGGCGAAGCGCAGCGGGGCAACGGGCTCCCGTTCGGTCACCGGACTCAGTCGCGGGGCGATGATGCGGGCGAAGATCAGGCCGTAGGGGTGGTTGCGGGGTCCGCGGATCGCGCCGACGGCGAACACGACGGACTGCGCGGCCAGGGTGAGGGCTGCCGCCGTGGCCGAGAAACCGGAGGCCACCAGTACGGCCAGCAGCACACCGGTGGTGACCCAGGCGGCGAATCGGGGGCCACGGACGTCGACCTGATCGGTCGGCAGCCCCGACCGGACGGGGAGGGATGCGGTGGAAGTCATGGGTATCTCCTGCTGTTGGGCATGCAAGGGGGACAGGCCGGAAGGTCTGCGAGAGCCGAGGGCGCGGGGAAGATGCGCGGGCTTGGGTGCGGCTACTCAGCAGCTACGCACAACAACAACAGCAACAACCCGCGACGCGGCACAGGTCGACTGCGCGGCGTTTGGTGAGCGTCTGCTCAAGGCGGGCATGCACGTCGTCATGCTAACCCGATGGTGGCCGATCAGGCCAATAGTGGCTCGACGGCTGCGCGCAGGTCGGCTGCCTTAGGTACACCGGCGGACCGATAACGTTGCTGACCGGCCGCATCGAAAATGAACGTGGTCGGTAGCGACAGAACCGAAAGTCGCCGTGCCGCATCAGGATTGGCGTCGAGGTCGATCTCCACGTGGGCGACGCCCGGCAGGTCGGCGCAGACCTGGTCGACCACCCGGCGCACCGCCGCGCAGGGCCCGCACCAGGTGGCGGTGAAGTGCACGATGGTGGGGGCGTCGGTGGACAGGCCGAGACCGGTGGTGTCCAGATCGGCGGGGGTGGCGGTGTCCCGCAGTGCCCCCGACCGCCGGTTGTGCAAGAACCCCAGCACGGCGGCGAGGATGAGCGCCGCAGCGATCGCGACGGCGGCGGTGGCCTGGGCAGTTGTCATGATTGCCGGAAACCTTCGAGTGTGACGCTGACGTTCTCGGTGATGCCCTCGATGATGACGTCGGATCCGCGGGCGCCGAAACTCGTCGGGCGCAGCCCGAACGGCAACCGCTGTCCGGGCATTGAGGCGCTGAACGCACGGAGCACGGCGGCGCGTTTGTCGTCGGGCACGGCGGTGTCCGCGGTGTTGGGTCCGGTGACCACGGCGGTCGGGGTGAAGACCACGGTCGTCTGGTCGGGGCCGATGATGGATAAGTCGACCGTCACGCTGACCGGTTCATCGAACCCGGCCTCCTTCGGGGTGCCGGTCAGAACCAGACCCTTGCTGCCGGAGATCCCGGACTCGGTGGTCCCGCCGGTGGAGTCGTTGGTGTCCTCGGCGGGTGCTTCGACGTTGAGATCCTTGATCCCGATGAACCCGCCGACGTGCCGGGAGTCGATGATGATGCGGCTCTCCAACTTTCGCATGGGCAGTTCGGCGTCAGGGCGCATCAGCCACGACGCCTGCGAGATGTCGATGTCATGCATGGTCGCCTCCAGTGTGACCTTGCCCACCACCGGGTGTTCCACACCGTTGGCCTTGATCTCCAGCTCGTTGTAGCGGTGCCGGGCGGCCTGGGTGATGAACGGGAAGCCGAGGATGGCCACCCAGGGGTCGAACGGCAACCCCGCAGCCGACCGGACATGGCGCGCCAGCTGGTATTCGGCGTAAATCGCAGCGCCGACGTCGGCGCCGACCGCCCCGAGCACCAGCGCCAGCGCGGCGGCGCCCACAGCCCGTAGCAGCTTTCGCATCCGGCCATTCTGGCGTACCCGCCCCGCCGTCCGCGCGGATCGTCGCGACAGCAGGTGGCGCGTTACAGTGAGCGGAACCCTGGAGACTGCGTTGGACCTGCTGCTATTGACCGCCGACCCGAAGCCGGACTCGGTGCTGCCCTCGCTCACACTGCTGCCGCACGCGGTGCGGTCGGTGCCGACCGAGGTCGCTTCGCTCCTGGAGGCGGCTTCCGCCGACGTGGCGATCGTCGACGCGCGCCACGATCTCGCTGCGGCCCGCGGTCTGTGTCGGCTGCTGGGAACGACCGGGGCTTCGGTCCCGGTGGTGGCGGTGGTCAACGAGGGCGGCCTGGTGGCGGTCAGCGTGGACTGGGGTATCGACGAGATCCTGTTGCCGGGCACCGGCCCGGCGGAGATCGACGCCCGGTTGCGGTTGCTGGTCGGCCGGCGCGGGGGGCTGGTCAACGCCGAGAGCGCGGGGAAGGTCACGCTCGGCGAACTCGTCATCGATGAGGGCACCTACACCGCCCGGCTGCGCGGGCGGCCGCTGGACCTCACCTACAAGGAATTCGAACTGCTGAAGTACCTGGCCCAGCACGCCGGGCGGGTATTCACCCGCGCTCAGCTGCTTCAGGAGGTGTGGGGGTACGACTTCTTCGGTGGCACCCGCACGGTGGACGTCCATGTCCGGCGACTGCGGGCCAAACTCGGGCCCGAATACGAGGCGCTGATCGGCACTGTTCGCAACGTCGGCTACAAGGCCGTCCGTCCGGCGCGCGGCCGGTCGCTGCCCGCGGGCGCGGAGGCGGCCACGTTCGACGACGACGGGGCAGCCGACGACGGGGCAGGGGACGACGGGGCAGGGGACGATCTGGAAAACGGCCTTGACGGCGAGTTCGATGACGAGGCGCCAGACGCCGTCGAGCCGGTGTCGCACTCCCGGACTTCCTCCCGGTGACACCACCGCGCTGGAGCGCCGAGTTGACGGACGCCGAGCAGGACGCCGTCCGACGTCTGATCGACGCCGCGACCCTCGCCGACGGCGTTTCCCCGGTGGGGGAGCAGGTCCTCCGGGAGTTGTCCGGCGACCGCACCGAGCATCTCGTCGCCGGGTATCCGGGAGATCCGGGTCGGCGGGTTGCGGGATACCTCAATCTGGCTCCGGGCCGCGACGGCGCGGACGCTGCCGCGGAATTGGTGGTGCACCCCGATGCCCGTCGCCTGGGTTTGGGCAGCCGACTCGTACAGGCCGCGGTCGAACGCAGCGCCGGGCGGGTCCGGTTCTGGGCGCACGCCACCCTGCCGCCGGCCCGTGCGACCGCCCGGGCACTCGGGTTGGGGGCCGTGCGCGAATTGCTCCAGATGAGCAGGCCGTTGCCGACTTCCCGCGAAGCGTCCCCGGACATCGTTGTGCCGCAGGGTGTTCAGATCCGACGCTACGGGGGAGAAATCGATCACGCGGAGCTGCTGCGGGTCAACAACGCAGCGTTCTCCTGGCACCCCGAACAGGGTGGTTGGACTGGTGCCGATCTTGCGGAACGGCTGTCCGAACCGTGGTTCGACCCGGCCGGACTCTTCCTGGCCGTCGAAGAGCAGAGTGGAAGGCTCCTCGGCTTCCACTGGACCAAGGTGCACGACGACCGGGTGGGGGAGGTGTACGTCCTTGCGGTGGATCCGAGCGCTCAGGGGCGTGGACTGGGCCGGACGATGACGATGGTGGGGGTCGACCATCTCGCCCGTCGCTTGGGTGACGCGACGAATCCCGAGGTCATGCTCTACGTCGAGAGCGACAACGTCGCGGCGGTCAACACGTATCGGGGTCTGGGTTTCACCGTGGCGGGGGCGGATACCGCCTACGCACCCGGTTGAGCGGGGCTGTTCACCGTCCGTTCACCTTTCGTGCCCGAACCGTCCACCCGGCACGAATACGTTGCGCACAGTCCAGGAACGTCACAGCAGCCTGGGCGGCAGACGAAAAAGGGGACTTCGTGACTGGTTTCGGCAAGGCAATCGCACTGATGGTTTCCGTCGTCGCGGCCGCGGCGCTCAGCGCCTGCGGCAGCGACAACAATGCGCCGGCGACCTCCACGTCCGCCGGTGCCGGATCGGCGACGGCGGCGGAGTGCGGCGGCAAGAACACCCTCAGCGCGGAGGGCTCCACCGCCCAGCAGAACGCCATCGGCGTCTTCAACCAGGTCTGGGGGCAGAAGTGCCCGGGTAAGAACCTGTCCTACAACCCGACCGGTTCCGGTGCAGGCGTGAACCAGTTCATCGCCGACCAGGTCGACTTCGCCGGATCGGACTCGCCGCTGTCGAAGGATCAGCCCGAGCAGGCCGCGAAACGCTGCGACGGCAACCCGGCCTGGAACCTGCCGTTGGTCTTCGGCCCGGTCGCGCTGGCCTACAACCTGCCCGGTGCCGACAAGGTGGTTCTCAACGCCGACCTGATCGCGAAGATCTTCACCGGCGCGATCACCACCTGGGACGACCCGGCCATCACCGCGCTCAATCCCGGCGCGTCGCTGCCCGCCACCCCGATCGTCCCGATCTACCGGTCGGACTCCTCGGGCACCACCGACAACTTCCAGCTCTACCTGAAGACCGCCGCCCCGGATTCCTGGACCAAGGGTGCGGGCAAGGAGTTCCAGGGCGGCGCTGGTGAGGGGGCCCAGAAGTCGGCCGGTGTGGTCCAGGCCGTGCAGGCCACGCCCGGGTCCATCGGCTACGTGGAGAAGGGCTTCGTCGAGCAGGCGGGGTTGCCGATGGCGCAGATCGACACCGGCTCCGGGGCGGTCGACCTGACCGATGCCTCGGCCGGTAAGGCCATCGAGGGGGCGAAGTTCGTCGGCGAGGGTAACGACCTTGTGCTCGATCTGAAGTCGCTCTACGGCACCACCGCCCCGGGCGCCTACCCTTTGGTCCTCGCGACCTACGAGATCGTCTGTTCGAAGGGCTATCCGGCCGACACCGCCGCCGCGGTCAAGTCCTTTCTGACCGTCGCCGCGACGGACGGCCAGGCCGGGCTTTCGGCGGCCGGCTACAGCCCGTTGCCGGAGGCATTCAAGCAACGACTGTTGTCCGCGGTCAGTGCGATCCAGTAGTCGCACTGGCACAGGAGGCCGGTTCCGATGACGATAGAGCGCAACCTCGGCGATGGGATGGACGTGACCGATCAGCTTCCCGATCCGGCGGATGCCGGGTCCGCGGAGGCGATCGCCGCGCCGTTCCCGCATCCGGCGGCGACGCCGACCAACCCGTCGGCACACGCCAAGGTCCGGGCCGGCGACCGGATCTTCCGGTTCCTCGCCGAGGGTGCCGGCATTCTGGTCATCGCACTGATCGCGGCCATCGGAATCTTTCTGCTCTGGCGGGCGGTGCCCGCACTGGCTCGCAACGACGTCAACTTCCTCACCTACGGTGGGAACTGGCTGACCACCGACACCGCGAACATGCGATTCGGGATTCTGGATCTGCTGCAGGTGACCGTGTTCGTGTCGCTGTTCGCCCTGGTCCTGGCGATGCCGATCGCCCTGGGTATCGCCATCTTCCTGACCCAGTACGCCCCCCGTCGGGTCGCCGGCCCCCTGGGCTACCTGGTGGACATGCTGGCGGCGGTGCCCTCGATCATCTACGGCGTCTGGGGACTGTACGTCCTGGCGCCGGTGATCAAGCCACTGGCGCTGTGGCTCAACGACCATCTCGGTTGGATCTTCCTGTTCGCCACCGGAAACGCGTCGGTGGCCGGCGGCGGCACCATCTTCACCGCGGGCATCGTGCTCGCGGTGATGATCCTGCCCATCATCACCGCCGTCACCCGCGAAGTGTTCGCGCAGACACCCCCGGGCCAGATCGAGGCGGCCCTGGCGCTGGGCGCAACCCGGTGGGAGGTGGTGCGGACGACCGTTCTGCCGTTCGGGATGTCCGGCTACATCAGCGGCGCCATGCTCGGCCTCGGTCGTGCTCTCGGCGAGACGATCGCGCTGCTGATCATCCTGCGCGGCACCCAGAAGGCGTTCGGCTGGTCGCTCTTCGACGGCGGATACACCTTCGCCAGCAAGATCGCCGCCGCCGCAGCGGAGTTCAACGACCAGTACAAGGCCGGTGCCTACATCGCTGCCGGGTTGGTGCTTTTCGTGCTGACGTTCGTGGTGAACTCCGCCGCCCGCGCGGCGGTGGCGAGGAGGGCGGGCTGATGCCCACATCGTTGGACCGGCCGGTGAAGGCGCCCCCGTTCGAAGCGGTGAGCACGCGCCGCAGACTGACCAACAGCCTTGCCACCGTTCTGGTCACGCTGTCGGTCGCTGTTGCCGTCGTACCGTTGCTGTGGGTGCTGTACTCGGTGATCAGCAAGGGCGCGGCAGCCGTCTCGCAGTCCACCTGGTGGACCAACTCCCAGGCCGGGATGACGGCGTTCACCGCGGGTGGCGGCGCCTACCACGCGCTGGTCGGAACAGTCCTGCAGGGCCTGGTGTGCGCCATGATCTCCATCCCGATCGGCATCCTGGTCGGTATCTATCTGGTCGAATACGGTGGGGGCACCCGACTCAGGAAGCTGACCACCTTCATGGTGGACATCCTCACGGGTGTGCCGTCGATCGTGGCGGCACTGTTCATCTACGCGCTGTGGGTGGCGACGCTGGGGTTCCAGCGGTCCGGCCTGGCGGTGTCGCTGGCACTGGTGTTGCTGATGATCCCGGTGATCGTGCGGTCCACCGAGGAGATGCTGCGCATCGTGCCGATGGATCTTCGGGAGGCCAGTTACGCCCTCGGCGTGCCGAAGTGGAAGACGATCGTGCGGATCGTGATCCCGACGGCGCTGTCGGGCATCGTGACCGGTGTGCTGCTCGCACTCGCCCGGGTGATGGGGGAGACGGCGCCACTGCTCATCCTGGTCGGCTACTCCCAGGCGATGAACTTCGACATGTTCAGCGGGTTCATGGGCTCGTTGCCGGGCATGATGTTCGACCAGACATCGGCAGGCGCGGGCGCCAATCCGGTTCCCACCGACCGGTTGTGGGGTGCGGCGCTGACGCTCATCCTGCTGATCGCCGTCCTCAACATCGGCGCCCGGCTGCTCGCCAGATTTTTCACTCCCAAGAAGGTGTAGGACATGGCCAAACGGCTCGACCTCAAAGACGTCAACATCTACTACGGTGCGTTCCACGCGGTTGCCGATGTCTCGCTTGCCATTCCGCCGCGCAGTGTGACGGCGTTCATCGGCCCCTCCGGGTGCGGCAAGTCCACCGTGCTGAGGACCCTCAACCGTATGCACGAGGTCATTCCGGGCGCCCGCGTCGAGGGGTCGGTGCTCCTCGACGGGGAGAACATCTACGGAGCCGGGGTCGATCCGGTCGGTGTCCGGAAGACCATCGGAATGGTGTTTCAGCGACCGAATCCATTCCCCACCATGTCGATTCGCGACAACGTGGTGGCCGGGTTGAAGCTGCAGGGAGTCCGTAACCGGTCCGTTCTGGACGAGACCGCGGAGAGGTCGCTGCGCGGGGCGAATCTGTGGAACGAGGTCAAGGACCGCCTCAACACGCCCGGCGGCGGACTGTCGGGCGGTCAGCAGCAGCGGTTGTGCATCGCCCGCGCGATCGCGGTGCAACCCGATGTGCTGTTGATGGATGAACCCTGCTCGGCGCTGGATCCCATTTCGACGCTGGCGATCGAGGACCTCATCTCCGAACTCAAGCGGGACTTCACCATCGTGATCGTCACCCACAATATGCAGCAGGCGGCCCGGGTCAGCGATCAGACGGCGTTCTTCAACCTCGAAGCCGCCGGCAAGCCCGGTCGATTGATCGAGGTCGACGACACCGGAAAGATTTTC
>Ga0208823_1002981_pt1 | contig 12365 bp, 8 predicted proteins | sample AD_UKC075_MetaG_FD_184440 | JGI IMG/M metagenome (GOLD analysis project Ga0208823, IMG submission 184440) | Active sludge microbial communities of municipal wastewater-treating anaerobic digesters from USA - AD_UKC075_MetaG (SPAdes) (version 2) | ecosystem: Engineered > Bioreactor > Anaerobic >... | reverse complement strand
GAGCGCATAGTTGCGGTCCCCCGTCGATACCCAGATAAAACCGTTGTACAGCACCATCACCAACAGGATGCCGTAGAGCATGCCGAAATAGGCCGACCACAGGCGGTCGTTCTCGTGGAAGGCCTCAGGCTGCCACAGCTCGACCGGTGTCATGAACGCCTCGGAGCTGGTGAGCCGCAGGTAGTGGGTGTGCTGGCCCGGCGCCATGCGCAGCAAGAACAGGAATTGCGGCCGGGCATACGCACGCTCGGCAAAGGGCAGGGTGTCACCCAACAGCTGCTCGCGGTAGGCGCCACGCCGCTCGCCAGAAGGGCTGTACAGGCGCACCGTGTCGAGCCAGCTGGTGCGCAGCACCAGCAGCATGTCGCAAGGCTCCGCTGCGGGGTTGTCGATGTCGAAGCGGAACCAGAAGGCGGAATCGGTGAATCCAAAACCCGACAGGCCGCGGTGGGTGACCTGGAAGCTGTCGGCCGCGCTGCCCGACACCACGTCGGTCAAGTTCCAGCGGCCCGAGGGATCCTCCAGCACCTCCAGCGCGGCAGCCGTGGCATTGAGATCGTGGTGCAGGGCGTCAGGAGCGCCGGTGCACACCGTGACAGCATGCGCCGCTGTGGCCGCAAGCAGCAGGCCACACACCCACACCAGCCACCAGAGTCGTCTGATCATGCAAACCTGCCCGCCATTCCTGTTGCCACCAGTGTAGAGATGAATCAGCACGCATGCCCTTGCAGCCACGCAAATAGTCTCGGCTCCTTATTCCAGTGCCGCAGCGGAGTACACCAGCACTTTCAGGGCCCGGTCTGGCGATACGTCGGCAAACATGGCCGGGTTGACCACCCGCTCCACCAGCGTCAGCTCCGGCGCAAGCGCCTGCATCTGGCCCTGCAGGAAATCCACCCCCAGCTCGGGCGCGTTCAGGCACAGCAGCACATGGCCGCCCGGCGCCAGCAGCTCCGGCAGGCGGCGCATCAGGCGGGCATAGTCCTTGGTGGCAATGAAACTGCCCTTCTGGTAGCTGGGCGGGTCCACGATGACCAGGCCATAGGGCCCGGCGCGGTTGATCTTGCCCCAGGTCTTGAAAATGTCATGCACCAGGAAACTGGCGCCGGTGGTGATGCCGTTGATCTGGTGGTTCTGCTGCCCGGTGGCCATGGCCCCCTGGCCCATGTCCACGTTCACCACCAGCCGGGCGCCGGCCTGCAGCGCCGCCACCGAGAAGGCACAGGTATAGGCAAACAGATTCAGCACCTTCAGGCCCCGGTCCTGCTCGCTTTTGCTGGCGAGGTACTGCGCTGCATAGTCGCGCACCCAGCGCCGGCCCTCGGCCATATCCAGGAACAGGCCGTGGTTCTGGCCCTTGAGCACATGCACCCGGAAGCGGGCGCCCTGCTCGGTGACCACATGCGGCTCGGGCACGCTGCCGGCCATGAGCCGGGTCTCGGCATGGCCGGTGTGGCGGCATTGGTAAACCCAGTTCAGCGGCTCGCCGGGAGCGATCTGCGCCCAGCGTTCGGCCAGCGCTGCGCCCACGGCGGCCAGGTCCTCGTCGCTGGCGGGCTGGAAGCTGGTGAGCACGAAGACCGGCGGAAAGGCATCCAGCGACCAGTGTTCGCAGCCAGGGTAGAGGCCTCCGCGGCCATGGAAGATGCGCTGGGCATCGGTGGGCAGGGCCATCGTGGTGATGGCGTTCAACAGGGCTTGCATGGCGGGTGCGCTCACTCCGCCATGAATTCGCCGAGCAGCCGCGCCACCTCGTCAGGGCATTCTTCCGGCATATAGTGCCCGCACGGCAGGGTCTGCCCCGACACCGTGCCCGCGCACTGCGCCTGCCATAGCGCCAGCGGCTGGAACATGCGCTGCACCACGCCTCGCGCGCCCCACAGCACCAGCAGGTCGCAGGCCACCTTCTCGCCCCGCTCACGGCTCAGGCGGTCGTGCGCCAGGTCGATGCCCGCGCTGGCGCGGTAGTCCTCGCACATGGTGTGGATGGTGGCCGGGGTGAAGCAGCGTTCGTATTCGGCCAGGGCCTGCGGCTCGAAGATGGACAGGCCGGCATTGCCCCAGCCACCCAGCTTGGTGTGCAGGTAGGGCAAGGCGTCGCCGGCAATCATGCGTTCGGGCAGCGGCGCGGGCTGGATGAGGTGGAACCAGTGGTAGTAGGCACGGGCAAAGTCCATGTCGGTGCTGGCATACATGTCCAGCGTGGGGGCGATGTCGAGCACGGCGAGTTTGCGCACGCGCTGCGGGTGGTCCAGCGCCAGCCGGTGCGACACGCGGCCGCCCCGGTCATGCCCGCACAGGAAGAACTGCTCATGCCCCAGCGACTGCATGAGCTGCACCACGTCCTGCGCCATGGCGCGCTTGGACATCTGGGCCTGCTCGGCTTCGTCTGCGGGTTTGAACGAGTCGCCATAGCCCCGCAGGTCGGGCATGACCAGAAAGTACCGTGCACCCAGCTGCTGCGCCACCCGGCGCCACAGCACATGGGTCTGCGGGAAGCCGTGCAGCAACAACAGCGCGGGCTGCTGCGGGTCGCCCGCCGTGGCGTAGTTCAGATGGCCGCCCGTGGGCAGGATGAAGGTGTGGGGCTGGTGGAAGATGGCAGGGGTGAACATGGTGCGGCAGGAAATGGGTGGGACGGGAATGCCCCGAGGGCCCCGTTCAACGCCGATTCTGCACCGATCCCCCCTGCCCCTGCTCGGCGGCGCGCGGCACCAACGCGCGCTGGGGCGTCACACGATCTCGGCCGCGTCCTCGAACGCCAGCCTGGGGCCCCGCGCAAAGGTCTTGCTGTGGTCCGCCACGCCCAGGTTGACGATGAAGTTGCTGCGGTAACGGCCATCCGGGAAAAATGCCTTGTCCACCGCCGCCGCATCGAAGCCCGACTGCGGCCCCGCATCCAGCCCGAGCGCACGGGCCGCCAGGATCAGGTAGGCGCCCTGCAGGCTGCTGTTGCGCAGTGCAGTGGCCTCGGCCAGCGCGGCATTGCCGGCGAACAGCGGCTGGGCATCAAAGGCCGGGAACTGGGCCGGCAAGTGCTCGTAGAAGCGCGTGTCCTGCGCCACGATCACGCTCACGCCCGCTGCCTCGGTCTGCGCCTGGTTGCCCGCAGACAGTGCGGGCGCCAGCCGCGCCTTGGCCTCTGCGCTGCGCACGAACACGTAGCGCGCAGGCTGGGCATTGAAGGCGGTGGGGCCCCACTTCACCAGGTCGTAGAGCTGGCGGATGGTGGCGTCACTGACCGGCACGGGTTCGAAGCCGTGCACGGTGCGTGCCTTGCGGAACAGCTGGTCCAGGGAGAGGTCGGTCAGCGGGCTCAGGGAAGTGGTCATGCAGATACCTTGTGGAATGGGTTCTGGCTCATGCCGCAGCGGCCAGCGCCTGGTCGAGGTCGGCCAGCAGGTCATCGATGTGCTCGATGCCGATGGACAGGCGCACCGTTTCCGGGCTTACCCCCGCGCGGGCCAGTTCCTCGGGCGAGAGCTGGCGGTGGGTGGTGGACGCCGGGTGGGTGGCCAGCGAGCGCACGTCGCCGATGTTGACCAGCCGCGTAAAGAGCTGCAGTGCGTCCAGGAACTTCTCGCCGCCTGCACGTCCGCTCTTCAGGCCAAAGGTGAGGATGCCCGAGCCCTGGCCGCCCAGGTATTTCTGCGCGAGCGCATGGTCCGGGTGGCTGGGCAGCCCGGCGTAGTTCACCCATTGCACTTCGGCCTTGCCTTCCAGATGCCGGGCCACGGCCAGAGCGTTGGCGTTGATGCGGTCCAGCCGCAGCACCAGGGTCTCGATGCCCTGCAGGATGAGGAAGGCGTTGAACGGCGAGATCGCCGCGCCCGTGTTGCGCAAAGGCACCACGCGCGCACGGCCAATGTAGGCGGCACGGCCCAGGACCTCGGTGTAGACCACGCCGTGGTAGCTCGGGTCGGGCTCATTGAGGCGACGAAAGCGCTGCTGGTGCTCGGCCCACGGAAAGTTGCCCGAATCCACGATGGCGCCGCCCACGCTGGTGCCGTGACCGCCCAGGTACTTGGTGAGCGAGTGCACCACGATGTCAGCGCCGTGCTCGATGGGCCGCGAGAGGTAAGGCGACGGCACCGTGTTGTCCACGATCAGCGGCACACCGTGGCGGTGGGCGATAGCCGCGATGGCAGCGATGTCGGTCACGTTGCCCGCGGGGTTGCCCAGCGACTCCACGAACACCGCCTTGGTACGCTCGTCGAAGAGTTTCTCGAAGCTGGCCGGGTCGCGGTGGTCGGCAAAGCGCGTGGTGATGCCGAATTGCGGCAGCGTGTGGGCGAACAGGTTGTAGGTGCCGCCATACAGCGCCGTGCTGCTGATGATGTTGTCGCCAGCCTCGGCAATGGTCTGGATGGCATAGGTCACCGCCGCCTGGCCCGAGGCCAGCGCCAGCGCTGCGATGCCACCTTCCAGCGCCGCCACGCGCTGCTCCAGGATGTCCTGCGTGGGGTTGTTGATGCGGGTGTAGATGTTGCCCGGCACCTTCAGGTCGAACAGGTCGGCGCCATGCTGGGCCGAGTCGAAGGCATAGGCCACCGTCTGGTAGATCGGAGGCGCCACGGCACGGGTGGTGGGCTCGGGTGAATAACCTGCATGGACGGAGAGGGTCTCGAACTTCCAGTTGGGTGGCGTGCTCATGTCAGCGTGGTTCCTTGTGTATTCGGGGTGGGTCGATGCGTGCAGGCTGTCTGCCGGTGCATTCTGGAGGCCACTGGCAGGCAGCAGAACCAATAAGAAATCATCTCCATATGCCAAAAACAGGGATGCAGTCCGTTCGCCACAGGCGGCTCGAGGCATCTTGCGCAAGCCTGCAAACAAAGCCTTGCGGCCGTGCATAGGCCCTATTTTTTCAATAAAAAAGGCCGCACAGCCCTTTCGAGAACAGTGCGGCCCGCTACTGAATCAGTAGCAATTTCAAGCTCTCAGTTCATTTGCGTGCCGGCGGCACGTCGGTGCAGCTGCCGTGCGCCACTTCCGCTGCCATGCCGATGCTCTCACCCAGCGTGGGGTGGGGATGGATGGTCTTGCCGATGTCCACCGCGTCCGCGCCCATCTCGATGGCCAGGGCGATCTCGCCGATCATGTCGCCCGCATGGGTGCCGACGATGCCGCCGCCCAAAATCTTGCCGTGGCCGTGGGCCTCTGGCGAGTCGTCGAACAGCAGCTTGGTGACACCTTCGTCGCGGCCGTTGGCAATGGCGCGGCCGGATGCGGTCCACGGGAACAGGCCTTTCTTGACCTTGATGCCTTGGGCCTTGGCCTGGTCTTCGGTGAGGCCGACCCAAGCCACTTCGGGGTCGGTATAGGCCACGCTGGGAATCACGCGGGCGTTGAAGGCGGCTGCGGCCAGTTCCTTGTTGCCTTGCAGTTCACCGGCAATCACTTCGGCTGCCACATGGGCTTCGTGCACGGCCTTGTGCGCCAGCATGGGCTGGCCGACGATGTCGCCGATGGCGAAGATGTGGGGCACGTTGGTGCGCATCTGGATGTCCACCGGGATGAAGCCGCGGTCGGTCACACCCACGCCAGCCTTGTCGGCGGCAATCTTCTTGCCGTTGGGGGTGCGGCCCACGGCCTGCAGCACCAGGTCGTAGGTCTGCGGCGCGGGGGCGGTGCCGCCCTCTTCCGCTGGTGCAAAGGTGACCTTGATGCCTTCTGGCGTGGCTTCGGCGCCGACGGTCTTCGTCTTCAACATGATGTTGTCGAAGCGCTTGGCGTTCATCTTCTGCCAGATCTTGACCAGGTCGCGGTCGGCGCCCTGCATCAGGCCGTCCATCATCTCCACCACGTCCAGGCGCGCGCCCAGCGTGCTGTAGACCGTGCCCATTTCCAGGCCGATGATGCCGCCGCCGAGGATCAGCATGCGCTTGGGCACACCTTGCAGCGCCAGCGCGCCGGTGCTGTCCACCACGCGCGGGTCGTTGGGCATGAAGGGCAGGCGCACGGCCTGGCTGCCGGCGGCGATGATGGCGTTCTTGAAAGCCACTACGGTTTTTTTGCCAGTCTTGTCCTGCGCGGTGCCGGTGGTTTCTTCCACTTCGATGTGGTGGGCGCTGACGAAGGCCCCGTAACCGCGCAGCACGGTCACCTTGCGCATCTTGGCCATCGCAGCCAAACCACCGGTCAGCTTGCCAATGACCTTTTCCTTGTGGCCACGCAGCTTGTCGACGTTGACCACCGGCGCGCCAAAGTCCACGCCCAGGTCGGCCATGTGGCTGACTTCGTCCATCACGGCAGCCACGTGCAGCAGCGCCTTGGACGGGATGCAGCCCACGTTCAGGCAGACACCGCCCAGCGTGGCGTAGCGCTCGACCACGGCCACCTTGAGTCCCAGGTCGGCCGCGCGGAAGGCGGCGGAGTAACCGCCGGGGCCGCCGCCCAGCACCACCACGTCGAATTCGGCATCCACTGCGCCAGCGTAACTGGATGCTATTGAACTGATAGCTGCAGGCGACGGTGCAGCCGCCGCAGGGGCCGGTTTTGGTTCAGCAGCCGGCGCAGCGGGCGCGGCAGCGCCGTCCGCCACTTCCAGCGACAGCACCACCGAGCCTTCGGCGACCTTGTCGCCGAGCTTCACGGCCAGCGCCTTGACCACGCCCGCGTGGGACGAGGGGATCTCCATCGACGCCTTGTCGGACTCGACGGTGATGAGCGACTGCTCGGCCTTGATGGTGTCGCCGGGTTTGACCAGCAGCTCGATCACGGCCACTTCGGAAAAATCGCCGATGTCCGGCACTTTGATGTCAATCACGCTCATGGGAAGTCTCCAGTCGAAGGCGCCTTCGGGCTGCCTCGGTTTTCATCCGTTTTTCAGTTTGATCGTGTGCAGGTCCACCGGCCCTGCCGAATTGCGGTCGAATTCACAGCCCGCCGCCAGTCCGGCCAGCGCCACCTCGCGGGCGGTCCTGGCCTTGGCATAGGTGGCGTGCATGGCGCCCAGTGCAAAGCCGCGGCCGGAGCCCACGCCCCAGAACTCCTTGAACTCGAACACTTCGCGGTAGCTGTAGAGGCCGTAGATGCCCGTGGCGTTGGCCAGCAGCACGCTGAACTGGCTCGACTCGTAGGGGTCGTTGTCGTCTTCCTTGGTCTGCAGGAAGAAGCTTTCCTTCAGCAGAGGGTGCAGCCGGGTGAAGGTCTCGAACACCTCGTCGCGGCTGCCAAAGCACTGCTGCTCGCGCGGCAGTGCGTGCAGCGCCTTGCGCAGCACCGGAAAGTGCGCCACCGTGCCCGCCATGCCGACATAGGTCGGCCCGGCCGGCGCGTCCACCTTGAAGATCTTGCTGTTGTCCTCGAAGCGGTGCGGCAGCCGGGTGTCGCCAAAGGTCACCAGCGCATCGGCCGCGATGGCGACCATGCCGGCTTTCTTGACGACCACGACGGTGGTCATATCAGAGCATCACGCGGCGGAAATCGCCGAGGATTTGCGACAGATAGACGTTGAAGCGGGCTGCGGCAGCGCCGTCGATCACGCGGTGGTCCCAGGTGAGGGAAAGCGGCAGCATCAGGCGCGGCTGGAAGGCCTTGCCGTCCCACACCGGCTCCATCTGGCTCTTGCACACGCCGAGGATGGCCACTTCGGGGGCGTTGATGATGGGCGTGAAGTAGCGCCCGCCAATGCCGCCCAGGCTGGAGATGGTGAAGGTCGCGCCGCTCATGTCGGCAGGGCCCAGCTTGCCGTCTCGGGCCTTCTTGGCCAGCTCGCCCATTTCCTGGCTGATCTGGAAGATGCCCTTCTTGTCGGCGTCCTTGATCACCGGCACCACCAGCCCGTTGGGCGTGTCGGCGGCGAAGCCGATGTGGTAGTACTGCTTGTAGATCAGCGCGTCGCCGTCGAGCGAGCTGTTGAACTCGGGGAACTTCTTCAGCGCGGCCACGCTGGCCTTGATCAGGAAGGCGAGCATGGTGACCTTGATGCCGCTCTTTTCGTTCTCCTTGTTGGTGGAGACGCGGAAGGCTTCGAGGTCGGTGATGTCGGCGTCGTCATGGTTGGTAACGGCCGGAATCATGATGGCGTTGCGCAGCAGGTTGGCGCCGCTGATCTTCTTGATGCGGCTCATCTCCTTGCGCTCGATCGGGCCGAACTTGGCAAAGTCCACCTTGGGCCAGGGGATCAGGCCCAGGCCGGCACCGTCGCCACCGGCACTACCAGCCGCCGGGGCCTTGGCAGCAGCCGCCTTGGTGGTGGCGGCGCCGCTCATCACGGCCTTGGTGAAGCTCTGGATGTCGTCCTGGGTGATGCGGCCCTTGGGGCCGCTGCCTTTGACTTCGTCCAGCGGCACCCCCAGCTCGCGGGCGAACTTGCGCACCGAGGGGCTGGCATGCGGCAGGCTGGCGCTGGGCGCCTTGGTCGGGTCATGGGGTGTAGGCGCCGCCATAGCAGCCGGTGCTGCAGCCGTAGCCGTAGCCGTTGCGGGGGCAGCCGCTGCGGCAGCGGGCGCGGCCTGCACGGCTGCCGGGGCCGCGGCCGGTGCGGGCGCTGCGGGGGCAGCACCACCCGCCACGCCGTCGAGCACCAGCACCAGGTCACCGATGTTGACCGTGTCGCCCAGCTTCACGCGGAGTTCCTTGACCACGCCAGCGGCGCTGGAGGGGATTTCCATCGACGCCTTGTCGGACTCGACGGTGATCAGCGACTGCTCCGCCTTGACGGTGTCACCCACCTTGACCAGCAGCTCGATGACGGCCACGTCCTTGAAGTCGCCGATGTCGGGCACGCGCACTTCCACCGGGCCTGCGGCTGCGGCGGGCGCAGCGGCCACTGGTGCGGGCGCTGCGGACACGGCCACAGGAGCGGCAGCAGCCGCTGCGGGGGCCGGAGCAGCGGCGGGCGCGGCTGCGGCGGCATCAGCCGATTCCAGCACCAGCACCACCGATCCTTCCTTGACCTTGTCGCCCAGGGCGACCTTGAGTTCCTTGACCACGCCGCCTGCGCTGGAGGGGATCTCCATCGAGGCCTTGTCGGATTCGACCGTGATCAGCGACTGTTCGGGTTTGACGGTGTCACCCACCTTGACCATCAGCTCGATGACGGCCACCTCGTCGAAGTCACCGATATCCGGGACTTTCACATCAATCAATGCCATGTTCTTGTCTCCGGATGGTTTATGCGTACAGCGGATTGATCTTGTCGGCGTCGATGCCGTATTTCTGGATCGCCTCGGCCACCTTGGCGGCCGGCACCGTGCCCTCTTCGCTCAGCGCCTTGAGGGTGGCCACCACGATGTAGTGGCGGTTGATCTCGAAGTGCTCGCGCAGCTTGCTGCGGAAGTCGCTGCGGCCGAAGCCGTCGGTGCCCAGTACCTTGTAGGTGCGGCCCTTGGGGATATAGGGGCGGATCTGCTCGGTGTAGGCCTTCATGTAGTCGGTGGACGCCACCACGGGGCCTGCATGGCCGGCGAGCTGCTGCGCCACGAAGGACACGCGTGGCGTCTCCAGCGGGTGCAGCAGGTTCCAGCGTTCGCAGTCCTGGCCGTCGCGGGCCAGTTCGTTGAAGCTGGGGCAGCTCCACACGTCGGCGGCCACGCCCCACTCTTTCTCCAGCAGCTCCTGGGCGGCGATGGATTCGCGCAGGATGGTGCCCGAGCCCAGCAACTGCACGCGCGCCGTGGCGTTGGCCGCACCGGGCTTGCACAGGTACATGCCCTTGATGATCTGCTCTTCGGTGCCCGGGGTGAGGCCGGGCATGGCGTAGTTTTCGTTCAGCAGCGTGAGGTAGTAGAAGACGTTTTCCTGCCGCTCCACCATGCGCTTCAGGCCATGCTGCAGGATCACCGCCACTTCGTGCGCAAAGGTGGGGTCGTAGCTCACGCAGTTGGGGATGGTGCCGGCCAGGATGTGGCTGTGGCCGTCTTCGTGCTGCAGGCCTTCGCCGTTGAGCGTGGTGCGGCCCGAGGTGCCGCCCAGCAGGAAGCCACGGGCCTGCATGTCACCCGCCGCCCAGGCCAGGTCACCAATGCGCTGGAAACCGAACATCGAGTAGTACACGTAGAACGGGATCATGATCCGGTTGTTCGTGCTGTACGAGGTGGCAGCGGCGATCCAGCTGGCCATGCCGCCGGCTTCGTTGATGCCTTCCTGCAGGATCTGGCCGGCCTTGTCCTCACGGTAGTACATCACCTGGTCGCGGTCGACCGGGGTGTACAGCTGGCCCTTGGGGTTGTAGATGCCGATCTGGCGGAACAGGCCTTCCATGCCGAAGGTGCGGGCCTCGTCCACCAGGATGGGCACCACGCGCGGGCCCAGGGCCTGGTCGCGCAGCAGTTGCGTGAGGAAACGCACATACGCTTGCGTCGTCGAGATTTCGCGGCCTTCGGCGGTGGGCTCGATGACGGACTTGAAGGTGTCCAGCGCCGGCACGGTGAAGCTTTCATCGGCCTGGGGGCGACGCTGCGGCAGGTAGCCGCCCAGGGCCTTGCGACGCTCATGCAGGTACTGCATTTCCGGGGTGTCGTCAGCCGGCTTGTAGTAGGGGATGTCGGCCAGTTGGCTGTCGGGGATCGGGATGTTGAAGCGATCGCGGATGTACTTGATGTCTTCGTCGCTGAGCTTCTTGGTCTGGTGGACGTTGTTCTTGCCTTCACCGGCCTTGCCCATGCCGTAGCCCTTGACGGTCTTGACCAGCAGCACGGTCGGTTGATTCTTGTGCGCATTGGCGGCATGGAAAGCGGCATAGACCTTGGCGGGCTCGTGGCCGCCGCGGCGCAGCTCAAAAATTTCGTCATCGGTCATGTGCTCGACGAGCTTGGCCGTTTCGGGGTACTTGCCGAAGAAGTTCTTGCGCACGAAGGCGCCGTCGTTGGCCTTCATGGCCTGGTAGTCGCCGTCCAGCGTTTCCATCATGAGCTGCTTGAGCTTGCCGGTCTTGTCACGGCGCAGCAGCTCGTCCCAGCCATTGCCCCACAGCAGCTTGATGACGTTCCAGCCTGCGCCGCGGAATTCGCCTTCCAGCTCTTGCACGATCTTGCCGTTGCCGCGCACCGGGCCGTCCAGGCGCTGCAGGTTGCAGTTGATGACGAACACCAGGTTGTCCAGGTTTTCGCGCGCGGCCAGGCCGATGGCGCCCAGGGATTCGGGCTCGTCCATCTCGCCGTCGCCGCAGAACACCCAGACCTTGCGGTTTTCGGCGTTGGCGATGCCACGGGCATGCAGGTACTTGAGGAAACGCGCCTGGTAGATGGCCATCAGCGGACCCAGGCCCATGGACACGGTGGGGAACTGCCAGAACTCGGGCATCAGCTTGGGGTGCGGGTAGCTGGACAGGCCCTTGCCGTCCACTTCCTGGCGGAAGTTGTCGAGCTGCGCTTCGGTCAGGCGGCCTTCGAGGTAGGCGCGGGCATAGATGCCGGGCGAGCTGTGGCCCTGGATGTAGAGCAGGTCACCGCCATGGTCCTCGCTCGCGGCATGCCAGAAATGGTTGAAGCCGGCACCAAACATGCTTGCCACCGAGGCAAACGAACCGATGTGGCCGCCAAGATCGCCGCCGTCGGCGGGGTTCAGCCGGTTGGCGCGCACGACCATCGCCATGGCGTTCCAGCGCATGTAGGCGCGCAGGCGCTTCTCGATGGCGATGTTGCCGGGGCAGTGGGCTTCCTGCTCGGGCTCGATGGTGTTCACGTAGCCGGTGTTGGCCGAGAACGGCATGTCGATGCTGCTCTGGCGGGCATGCTCCAGAAGCTGCTCCAGCAGGAAGTGCGCGCGCTCTGGACCCTCGCTGTTGATGACGGCGGACAGCGCGTCCATCCATTCGCGGGTTTCCTGGCTGTCCGCGTCCAGGGCGGAGTTGGGCTGGTTTTGAGGAACGGCTGACATGGTTTGTCTCCAGTTGGTTGTCAGATGGGAATTTAGTACAGCAACCCTAGTTTCTCATAATTTTTTGAAATTTCAAATAGTGCCTATCGCTTGCACATTATGAAATTACAATAAAACAATAAAGGCCTATCCTCTACACTTCTAGCCATGCAAACACCGCCCCCGGCGCGCCTGCCTGAACGATCCCCCGCCAGCCCGGTGCGCTGGTGGAAAAGCTGGTGGCGCAGCCTCTCCGCCCACCGCCAGGACCGCTTCGCCATGCTGGCGCCGCTGGTCGCCGTACTGCTGTTCCTGGCTGCCATCACTTTCGCCTTCTGGTACCTGCGCGCCGAAGAACATGATCGCGAGCAGGAAGCCGTCAAGCGCGATGTGGAATACGCCCAGCAGCGCATGCGGCTGCGGCTGCTGGAGCGCCAGGAGCAGCTGATGCGGATGGCGCGCGATGTGTCCAACAAGGATGTGGACGCCAACGAATTCACCCGCAGGGCCGAATCGCTGATCAACCAGTACCCCGAGCTCCAGGCCATTACCTGGATCGACGA